>Ga0105237_10000050_pt1 | contig 160580 bp, 138 predicted proteins | sample KBSC24metaG_FD_81520 | JGI IMG/M metagenome (GOLD analysis project Ga0105237, IMG submission 81520) | Corn rhizosphere microbial communities from Kellogg Biological Station, Michigan, USA - KBS C2-4 metaG | ecosystem: Host-associated > Plants > Roots > Rhizosphere > Soil | place: Michigan...
GGCCAGCAGCGCCAGATCCGCCGGCTCGTCCAGCAGGGCCAGCTCGATGGTGGTGGTGGCGCGCTCGATCGCGCCCAGCCGGTAACGGTTGACGGAGGCGGCCGTGGCGAGAAAAGCGGCACGGATAGGCCCCACGGCGTGGGCTTCGGCCTCGGCCAGCAGACCACGCAGCAGCTCGACGTCGTGATCCACCCGGGCCGCCAGGCGGATCAGCGCCGCGCGCGCCACCGGCGCGGCGTCCCCGCCCGCGTCCTCGTCCAGGGCACGCCCCAGAAAGGCGATGGCCGCGCTGCCGGCCTGCCCCGGCGACGGGGTGACAGGTTCGGCCTCGGCCACCATGGCCAGCCGGACCAGCGCGCGGGCCCGATCGGACGGCTTCAGCGCCGCCGCCAGGCGCTGTTCCAGCAACACGCGCAGCCAGGCCGTGTCTTGCGCCCGCTCCGCCAGTCCCTGCCCGACGCCCAGCGCGCCGCGGTGCCCCGCCGCCAGGCGCAAGGCATCCTCGACGGCGGCGCGCGCCGGTCCGGGCACCAGCAGGTGATCGGCGTACAGCGACGCCTTCTCCACCAGCAGATCCGCGCGGCGCGCCGTCGCCCCGGAGGCCGCGGCCTCCAGCTCCAGCGCGTCGATGGCGGCCAGGATGCTGCCCGCCTCCAGCGCCAGATCGCGCAACGCGCGCAGCGCGGGCGTCAGCGGCGCGCCCGCCCCGCGCGCCACCGCCTCGTCCAGATATTCGACGGCCGCGAAGGGATCACCCAACCGCTCTTCGCTGATGCGGGCGGCCAGGTACAGCAGCGCCTGCGCGGTGCCCGACTCGCGGCCCTCCGCGTCCGCAGCCGCGGTGGCGGCCAGGGCCGTCCAATCCACGCCCCGGGCCTCCCCCACGGCGCCGGCGCTCGGGTAGACCTCGACCGTACGCGACGGGCGCGGCTGAGAGGCTGTGCCCTCTTCACGACGGGCCGCAGTCGGGCGCGGAATCGGAGTCAGCACGGTTTCCCCGAGAGGTGTGGGGATACTACCCCAAATGCCCCAGCGCCCCGAACTGTCCTGCCACCGCGGCCGCGGGCGACCGGACCACCGCGCCCCCGGCAGAGTCCTTTGCAGGGTGAGCCACCTGCCATAGAATCGTAAGCCTTTCGGCGTATCCGCCCATGGCGCGAATCATCGTCTCGGGAAACGACCAGCAGCGCGAGCACGAGCTGCGCGCGATCAACACCATCGGTCGTCATCCGGACAACACGCTGCAAATCCTGGATCGCATCGTGTCGAAGGAGCACGCGCAGATCATCCGCCAGCCCGACGGCCGTTTTCTGTTTCGCGATCTGGGCAGCCTGAACGGGTCATTCTTTCGCGGCGAGCGGCTGACGGAGCGCGTGCTGGAAGAGGGCGACGAGGTCGTGCTGGGCTCGACCACGCTGAAGTACGTCGAGCAGACGGCCACCGACTCGCTGCTGGAGAAGGTGACCATCTCGCCCACCGTCACCGAGACGATGATCCGACAGCGGCTGAAACCACCGCCGTCGTCGCGCGAGTTCCTGCCCGAGAAGGAGATCCTGGACGTGGAGGTGCTGCGCCAGGACTACGAGAAGCTGCGACTGGGGCACGAGCTGGGGCGCTCCATCGGCCTGGAGGTGAACCTCGACGTCCTGCTCGAGAAGATCATCATGAAGGCCTTCGACCTGATCCCGGCGGATCGGGGCGTCATCTTGCTGATGGAGAACGGCACGCCCGAGCCGCGCATCGCCAAGTCGCGCGAGGGCAAGACGGAGCGCATCGTCCTGTCGAAGTCGATCCTGAACGAGGTGGTGCAGAACAAGGCCGCCGTGCTGTCGTCGGACGCCACCATGGACAGCCGCTTCTCCAGCGCCCAGTCGGTGATCATGCAGGGCATCCGGTCCACCATGACGGTGCCGCTGATTCACCACGACGAATTGCTGGGCATCATGCACCTGGACTCGATGATCGCCACCAACGCTTTCGTCGAGAAGGACCTGCAGATCTTCGCCAGCATCGCCAGCCAGGCCGCCGTGGCCATCCACAACTCGAACCTGGCCCGCACCATCGAGCACGAGGCGAAGACGCGCGCGCAGTTTCAGCGCCTGCTGTCGCCGAACCTGGTCGATCAGGTGGTGACGGGGAAGCTGCAGCTCGAGAAGGGGGGCGCGCTGTCCGAGGTCACCATGCTGTTCTCGGACATCCGCGGCTTCACCTCGATGAGCGAGTCGCGGGCGCCGCAGGAGATCGTCCGGCTGCTGAACGAATACTTCGAGCTGATGGTCGATGTGCTGTTCAAGTACGAGGGGACCCTGGACAAGTTCGTGGGCGACGAGATCGTGGCCCTGTTCGGCGCGCCGGTGCCCATGCCCAAGGCCGAGCTGAAGGCAGTGGAGTGCGCCCTGGACATGATGAAGGCGCTGAAGGAGTTCAACCGCATGCGGGTCGACGAGGGCCAGCCCGAGATCCACGTGGGCATCGGCATCAACACCGGCCAGGTGGTCACGGGCGCCATCGGCAGCTCGCGCGCGCTGCAGTACACGGCCATCGGCGACGCCGTGAACACCGCCTCGCGGCTGTGCAGCGTGGCCAAGGCGGGCGAGGTGATCCTGTCCGAGGCCACCTACCTGAAGCTGAAGCACGAGGTGGCGGCCGTGCCGCTGCCGCCGGTGCGCCTGAAGGGCAAGAGCGAGGAGCTGCGCATCTACAACGCGGTGGCGCTGCGCAACTCCGAATGGAAAGGCGACGCCACCCGCCCGGGGTAGGGTCGCGTCCTTCTGCGCTACATCTGATCGGGGGCGGTGATCCCCAGCAGGCCCAGGCCCAGCGCCAGCGTGCGCGCGGCGGCGTCGCACAGGGCCAGGCGCGAGGCGCGGGTGGCGCCGTCGGACTTCAGCACGGGACAGTTCTCGTAGAAGCCCGTGAAGGCGGTCGCCACGTCATGAAGAAAGGCGCAGATCCGATGCGGCTGCAGCGTCTCCGCGGTGCGGTCGAGGATGCCGGACAGCTGCACCATGGCCAGGGCCAGCCCCCGCTCCGCCGGCGCCTCGATGAGGATGGCGCCCGGCGCCGCGTCCAGCTCGGCGGCCTTGCGCAAGATCGACCGGATGCGCGCGTGCGCGTACATGAGGTAAGGCGCCGTGTTGCCCTCGAAGGCCAGCATGCGCTTCCAGTCGAACACGTAGTCCTTGATGCGATCGTTGGCCAGGTCGGCGTACTTGATGGCGCCCATGCCCACCGCGTGGGCGATGCGCGCCTGTTCCTGCGCGGGTAGCTCGGGCGACTTCTCGACCACGGCCGCGCCGGCGCGCGCGTCGGCCTCGGACAGCAGCTCGGCCAGGCTGACCGAGTCGCCGGCGCGCGTCTTCAGCATCTTCTTGTCGGGTCCCAGCACCGAGCCGAACGCCACGTGCTCCAGGCGCACCCGCTCGCCCGCCCAGCCCGCCAGCCGCGCCACCGCGAACACCATGGCCAGGTGCTGCGTCTGCGGCGAGCCGACCACGTAGATGATCCGGGTGGCGCCCAGCTCGCTCACGCGCTGGCGCAGCGCCGCCAAGTCGGTGGTGGCGTAACCGTATCCGCCTTCCTGCTTGCGGATGATGAGCGGCGTCGGCTCGCCCTCCCGCCCGGAGAAGCCGGGCGGAAACACGCACATGGCCCCCTCGCTCTCGCGGGCCAGCCCCTTCTGCGCCAGCTCCTCGACGACGCCGGGCAGAAGCGCGTTGTAGGCGCTCTCGCCGACCACGTCGGCGGCGGTCAGCGTCACCCCCAGCGCGGCGTACAGCTGCGTGAAGTGTTCGACCGAGATGTCGATCAGCCGCCGCCACAGGGCCAGCGTCTCGGCGTCGCCCGACTGCAGCAGCACCACGCGCTGCCGGGCCCGATCGGCGAACGCCGGCTCACCGTCGAACTTGACCCGCGCCGCCCGATAAAAGGCGCCCAGCTCGCGCACGCTGGCCTCGGCGCCTGCGGCGCGCACGTCCAGCAGGTGCTCGATCAACATGCCGAACGGCGTGCCCCAGTCGCCCACGTGATTGCGGCGGATCACCCGGTGTCCCTGCCATTCCAGCAGCCGCGCCAGCGAGTCGCCGATGATGGTGCTGCGCAGGTGGCCGACGTGCATCTCCTTGGCGACGTTGGGCCCGGAGTAATCGATGACCACGGTCTCCAGGGGCGCGGTGGCTGGCACGGCCAGGCGCCCCGTCGCATCGGCCCGCATGGCCTCGACCCGCGCCGCCAGGTCGGCGGCGGCCAGCGTGATGTTCAGGAAGCCCGGCCCCGACACCTCCACCGCCGCGATGACGTCGTCCACGGGCAGCTGCGCGGCGATGGCGGTCGCCACCTCGCGCGGGTTCTTCTTCAGCTTGCGGGCCAGCGCCAGCGCCAGATCCGCCTGATAGTCGGCGTGCTGTGAGCGATGCAAGGCGGCGTCGACGCCGCCGGCGTCGTCACCGAACGCGGCGCGCGTGGCGGCCAGGATGCGATCGCGGAGCGTGTCGAAGGGATCGGGGGTGAGCGAGCTGAGCGGCGGCATGGAGATGCCGGAGACTACGACACCCGCCGCCCCCCGTCGCGCGGGACCGCGCCCGTCGAGACCAGCCTGTGAAGACTCAGTTCGTGAAGGTGACGGTGCCGACCGCGGCGCCCGTGGTGGCCTGGAACTCCATCAGCCAGTCGCCAACGGTCTTGGTCGTCGACGTGGTGACGCTGGCGGTGAAGCCGGCCATGGCGCCGAACCCGCTCATCAGGCTGGCCGGGATGGTGACCGTGCCGGCCGACGCCGCCACCGAGCAGGCGATCGTGGCGGTGGGGGCGGTGCCCATGTTCGAGAGGCCAATGACCACCTGGCCCTGAACGCCGCCGGTCCAGGTGACGACCAGATCGCTCGATCTGGAGAAGCCGTAGGCCGGCCCCGTGGTGGCGAAACCGGTCGGCGCCGGCGCGGTGATCGTGATCGGGCTCGGCGTGTCCAGGTTCATGGTGTAGGCGGGCACACTGCCCGAGCCGCTGACGGTGACGGTCGCCGGGACGGAGGCCGTCCACAGATAGGACGTGTACGACGCGCTGATGTAGCCATTGTTGCTGGCGCTGATCGGATTCAACACCACGGGTGACGTCGCCAGCCCCGTCACGGTGACGGTGCCGGCGCTCACCTGCGTCGCCCCGCTCGCGGTCGACGAGCAGCCCGGAAACAGCTGGCACGATCCGACCGTCGTCGGCGCCGGACAGTTCGCGGGCGTGCCGGGAAGCGTGTACGACGCGACGGCCCCCGACCCCACGATCGTCTGCTGTCCCAGGGGGGCCGGCAGCGTGTACGTCATCGTCGTCTCGCTGAGCCCCACGATGCCGACCTTGCCCGGCCCGCCCGAGCCGCTGCCGCCGGCGCCCCCCGTGCCGGCCGCGCCGCCGGCGCCGCCCCTGGCAGACCCGCCGCCAGCCCCGCCACGCGCGGAGGCGCCACCGACGCCACCGGTCGCGGCGGTGCCGCCAGCGCCGCCCCTCGCAGACGTGCCGCCCGCTGCGCCCCCGCCGACGCCACCGGTGGAGACGCTGCTGCCGGCCGCGCCGCCCGCGCCACCGCTCTGCCCTGCGCTTCCACCGAGACCAGATGAGCCGCCGCCACCCACCAGCGAGCCGCCCGCGCCCCCGGCGCTGCCAGTATGCCCGCCAGCCGCGCCGCCGACGCCAGCGGCCGCGCCGCCGTGACCACCGGCGCTCTGCCCACCGGACCCGCCAGTGCCCGAGCCACCGGAGCTGCTACCGCATCCGGAAGCCGCGAGACCAAGCACGGCGAGCGTTCCAACGAACGTCGCAAACGTCGAGACCACAAAGATAGGCGAGCGCGAGCGATTCATTTTCATGGTTATTGTTTCCGTCCTGTTTCTTTCGTTGAAAGGGCGAAAGTCGAACGGGCGGAACGTTGCCACGAATGTTCGCGCGCTAGCAAACGGCTGACACGATCCATGCGCGCGCGGCAACGACGCAATGGCCGGCCGCGCTCACGCAACCGGACATTACGTTGACGTTGACGTCGACTCTACGTCGCGCGTCTGCTCAGATCGTGACGTTGCAGAACTGCTGGTAATCGATCAGCTCGATCGATTCGGGCTTCACGCCCTCGCCGCAGGTCGGGCAGGTCGGATCTCGACGCAGCTTCATCTCGCGGAACTTCGTCCCCAGCGCGTCGTAGATCAGCAGGCGACCGGCCAGCGACTTGCCGATCCCCACGATGTACTTGATGGCCTCGGTGGCCTGCAGCACGCCCACCACGCCGGGCAGCACGCCCAGCACACCGGCCTCCTGGCACGAGGGCGCCATGTCCGGCGGGGGCGGCGACGGGTACAAGCACCGATAGCAAGGTCCCTGATTGGGAATGAACGCCGTCACCTGTCCCTCGAAGCGATAGATGCTGGCGTGAATGACCGGCTTGCCCAGCTTCAACGCGGCGTCGTTCAGCAGATAACGCGAGGGAAAGTTGTCGGCCCCGTCGACGATGACGTCGTAGTCCTTCAGGATGTCCAGCACGTTCTCGGACGACAGGCGCGTCTGGTGCGCGACCACCTTCACGTCGGGGTTCAGGCCGTTGATGGCCTTGCGTGCCGACTCGACCTTCGGGGTGCCGATTCGGTCGGTGGCGTGCAGGATCTGCCGCTGCAGGTTGGACGCGTCGACGACATCGTCATCGATGAACCCCAGCGTGCCCACGCCCGCCGCCCCCAGGTAGATGCCGGCCGACGAGCCGAGCGCTCCGGCGCCCAGGCACAGCACGCGCGACTTCAGCAACTTCACCTGGCCGGCCTCGCCGATCTCCGGGAGCATGGTGTGGCGCGCGTACCGCAGGTTCTGGTCCGGCGTCATGATGAACGGCTTGTCGTACGGGTAGGTGGCCCGCTTCCAGGCGGTGAAGCCGCCCGCCATCGACTTCACGTTCGTGTAGCCGAGCTCTTCCAGGGCCCGGGCCGCCAGCGCCGAGCGCGTCCCGCCCGCACAGTAAAGAATGATCTCGGACGAACGCTCGGGAACCTGGTCCTCGATGCGCAGCTCCAGGAAACCCCGCGGGATCAAGCGCGCGCCGGGGATGAACCCCTCGGTCCACTCGTCCTTCTCGCGCACGTCGATGACGATCGGGCCGGCGCCGTTGCCGTCGCCCGACTTGCCGCCGCGGGCGGCCACCTGCTGGCGAACCGACTCGACGTCCACTTCGCGAATCTTCGCCTTCACGTCCTTCAGGAAATTTCCAAAACTCATGGGCTCGTCTCCTACCGTGAACACCTTCGATGATCAAACTAGACAAACGTCGCGCACAACCTTCTTTCATCGGCTAAGGTTCGCGGGTTCATGCGGTCCGCAACACCTCCGGCAGCACCCTCCCCAGGCCCCTCGGAAGGCACCGCTCAGAATAGCGGGTTTCTGGTCACCCGGGTCGAGGACGTCCTCAACTGGGCGCGGAAGAACTCCGCCTGGTACCTGCTGTTCGGGACGGCCTGCTGCGCCATCGAGCTGATGCAGACAGGCGGACCGCGCACCGACCTCGAGCGGTTCGGCATGGCCCCGCGGGCGTCGCCCCGGCAGGCGGATCTGATCATCGTGGCGGGCACGGTCACCTACAAGATGGCCACCCGCATCAAGATGCTGTACGACCAGATGCCCGACCCCAAGTACGTGATTTCCATGGGCAGTTGCTCGAACTGCGGGGGGCTGTTCCAGCTGGCGTACAGCGTGTTGAAGGGCATCGATCAGGTCATCCCGGTCGACGTCTACGTGCCCGGCTGCCCCCCCCGCCCCGAGGCGTTGCTGGAGGGGATCCTGACCGTACAGAAGAGGATGCAGCAGGAGCACGGCTGGCTGCGAAAGCTGTGGAACCGCAAAGGATCAGGCAGCATCAAACGGCGCGATTCCGTGGGATGACATCGGCGGATCCTCCGACCCGACGGGGCCGAGGGGTCCCCGCTGGCACCACCCCACCTCGGCCCCTATACTCACGACCCAAGGAGATTCCATGTCAGTAGCAGCGACCGAAGACCTGTCCAAGTCCTCCCCCGTTCCCGCCGGCGAGCCCGCCGCGGAAGCGGAGCCCGCGCTGGTGTTGCTGTCCGACAAGGCGGCCGAGAAGATCACCGAGATTCGCGGGGAAGAGAACATCGAGGACACCTACGCGCTGCGCCTGAAGGTCCAGGGCGGCGGCTGCTCCGGCTTCTCGTACGACCTGTACTTCGACCAGCCGCAGGAGATGGACCGCAGCTTCGACGTCAAGGGCGTGAAGCTGATCTGCGACCAGATGAGCCTGATGTACCTGGTCGGTACCGAGGTCGACTACGTCGAGGGTCTGCACGGCGCGGGTTTCAAGTTCAACAACCCGAACGTGAAGTCGACCTGCGGCTGCGGCAGCTCCTTCTCCGTCTGACCTGGCCAGGGGCGGTTTTCCGACCGCCCCGCTTGCTTCCCGGTGAACCGGCGCGCCGGCAGCGCCGGAGTTCGACGTACGGACCGACGAACGGGCGATCAGAGCTTTGGAAAAGGCGGTCGGTGGGCTGCTGATGGCATCTGCTGTGGCTTGGCTCTCCTTGCGAGAGGGCCGGCTGCAGGAGAGATACGTCGCTTGGCGCCTGGGCCGGTTGCCGCGCGTGCGGTTGGGGGAGGTCGGGGAGTTTCCGGTGCGGGTCGTCGGTCGGGCCAGACGCGCCGCCGAGCCCTTGCTGGCGCCGCTGAGCGATCGGCCGTGCCTGGCGTTCAGGCTTCGGATCGCGGAGCTACACGGCCCCGGTCTCCGCCGGCCGGTGCTGGAGTTGCACGACGCCGTGCCGTTCGTGCTGATCGACGACAGCGGCCTTGCCCTGATTGAACCGCACGACACGCGCCGGATGGCGCTGCGGCCAGACCTGAAAGGGACGATCGGAGGCGTCGGGCGCAGGCGGCCGGAGGCGCCCGCCGGATATCACGTGTTCTCGTTGCTGGAGGCCCATGGCACGAACACGGTGACCTGGCTGGGCGGCGAGAAGGCCTATTCGTTCGAGGAGGCCATTCTCGGCCTGGACGCGCCGGTCGCCATCGGTGGCCAGGCCACGCGCGAGCTCTACCCGGACGGGGAAAGGCCGACGTCCCGCGTGTTCCCGGACCGCCTGGTGTTCCGAAACGGGATGAACGGGATGCATGGCCGGCTGTGGCTCAGCACCTTCGCCGCGGCGCTGAGCTAGGACCAGCGCGAGGCCCGCGAGGGGGCCCGCCGGGGGCGGGGATTGATCGGAAGACGGTTTCCCGAAATCCCGGTCGTCGGGGTGATAGCGGCATGTCGTCACGCACCACTCCCCTCGTTGCCCTGCGCTCACTCTCGGCCTTGTGCCTGCTCGCCGTCGCCGCGTGCGGCTCGGGCGGAGCCAGCGGCGGCTCGGGTGGCGCCCTCTCCACCGGCGGGTCGGGGACCGCTTCCGGCGGCAACAGCGCGTCCGGCGGTTCCACGGGAAGCGGCGGCAAGTCCGGCAGCGGCGGGACGACGTCTTCGGGCGGACACAGCTCGTCGGGGGGAACCAGCGCGACCGGCGGCAGCAAAGGCAGCGGTGGTGTCGCCGCCAGCGGTGGCGCGACGGCCTCCGGCGGTGTCAGCGCCACGGGCGGCGCCTCCGCTTCGGGCGGCGCCTCGGCCAGTGGCGGCGCCTCCGCCTCCGGCGGGCAGTCCGCGGGCGGTTCGACGGCCACGGGCGGTCACGCCCCCAGCGGCGGCGCCTCGGGTGGCGGGTCCACCGGCAGCGGTGGGGCATCCTCCGGCGGCGGCTCGTCAGGCGGCGGCTGCATCATCTGCGACGATTTCGAAAGCTCGGCCAGCGCCCTGGACCCCGCGAAGTGGATGATCGACACCAGCCAGGGGGCCGCGGCTGGAAAGGCCGAGATCGTCAGCGGAGGCGCGCACGGCTCGGGCAAGGCGGTGAAGGTCAGCGGCGGCTACATCAAGGTGGCGGCCGCCACCGGATTGTTCTCGGCGGTGCCGCTGCACTTCTTCCTGCGCGTCAGCATGAAGTTCGACATGGCGCAGCCGTCGGGGCACGTGACGTACATGATGCTCGACGACAAGACGAAGATGGGCCAGCTGCGCATCGGCGCCCAGAACGGCGGCATGATCTGGAACTACGACACCACCGACAGCATCCTGCCCGACTACAACGCCGCCGCCATGAGCCTGAACCCGCCCGCCAACGAGTGGCACTGCTTCGAGTTCGAGATCGACGGCAACGCGCCCGCGCTGCACGCCTGGATGGACGGGACCGAGTCGACGCAGATGCTGCTGGACGGCACCGCCACCACCGGCATCGACGACCGCTGGATGCGCGACATGCCGGGCTGGAAGCCCGCCATCACGAACTTCTCCTTCGGTGAGGGCTACCCGACGGGCAGCCTGACCACCTGGTTCGACGACGTCGCCATCTCCGCCTCGCGCGTCGGCTGCCAGTTCTAGGCTGACGACCCGCCACCGGCTCCGGAGCGCTGCGGAACGCCGCCGGAAAAGTCGCGCCCGGGCGCGTACTTGACAGCACGTGCAGGGGATGCGCTACAAGTGCCCCCCACGAATCGCGCCGGCGACGTGACAAATAGTTCAGCCTCATAACAAACCCGTCTCGCGGCTCCAACCTTCGGCCCGGCAGCCGAAGCCAGGTGGCAGCCGCGCCGAAGTTCACGCGAGATAAGAGGAGAGCCAGCCCATGGGCACGCTACAGACGTTGGATTGGATCGCTATCGCCGCGTACTTCTCGATCCTCATGGGCGTGGTGGCCTGGGTGGTGAGGTCGGGCAAGGCAGAGGCCGAGGACTACTTCCTGGCCGGCCGCAACCTCAGCTGGTGGGTCATCGGGGCATCAATCTTCGCCTCCAACATCGGCTCCGAGCACATCGTCGGCCTGGCCGGCTCGGGCGCGCGCGACGGCATGGCGCTGGCCCACTACGAGTTCCACGCCTGGTGCCTGCTGATCCTGGCCTGGGTGTTCGTGCCGTTTTACGCGCGCTCGCTGGTGTTCACCATGCCCGAGTTCCTGGAGAAGCGATTCTCGGAGCACTCGCGCTACGTGCTCTCCATCGTCTCGTTGATCACCTTCGTGCTGTCGAAGATCGCCGTCGGCATCTTCGCGGGCGGCGTGGTGTTCGCGGCGCTGATGCCCGAGGTGCAGATTCACCTGGGCACGCACGTCATCGACAGCTTCTGGATCGGCTCGGTGCTGGTCATCGCGCTGACCGGCCTTTACACGGCGCTGGGCGGCATGCGGGCCGTCGCCTACAACGACTCCATCCAGGTCATCATCCTGATCGGCGGGTCAGCCATGCTGACCATCTACGGCCTGGCCAAGCTGGGCGGCTGGCACCAGCTGAAGGCGCTCTGCGGCTCGGAGATGTTCAACCTGTGGAAGCCGCTGACGCCGCCCGGTGTGGAGAGCACCTGGGCGCCGGTGATGGAGCGCAACGGCGCCGGCCAGCTGGTGAAGCAGGCCTGGTACTTCAACGGCGCCTTTCCCTGGCTGGGCATGGCCATCTGCGCGCCGGTCATCGGGCTGTGGTACTGGTGCACCGACCAGTACATCGTGCAGCGCGCCCTGGGCGCCCCCAACGAGAAGGAGGCCCGCCGCGGCAGCATCTTCGCGGGCGTGCTGAAGATCTTCCCGGTCTACCTGTTCATCATCCCGGGGCTCATCTGCTTCGCGCTCGCCAAGAGCGGCAAGGTCCCCGGCCTGGAGACGGTCTACGACCCGGCCACCGGCAGGGCGACCGGCCAGGCCCAGGCCGCCTTCCCGCTGCTGGTCCGGTACCTGCTTCCCGTCGGTCTGCGGGGCATCGTGGTGGCCGGCCTGCTGTCGGCGCTGATGGGCTCGCTGGCGGGCGTGTTCAACGCCTGCTCGACGCTGTTCACGGTCGATCTGTACCAGAAGCTGCGCCCCAAGGCGCCCCAGGCCGAGCTGGTGCGCATGGGCCGCATCGCCACCGTCGTGCTGGTCATCATCGCCATGGCCTGGATCCCGGTGGTCAAGGGCGCCGCGGGCCTGTACGACTACCTGCAGACGGTGCAGGGCTACCTGGCGCCGCCGATCGCCGTGGTGTTCTTCTTCGGCGTGTTCTGGAAGCGGTTGAACGCCAAGGGCTGCCTGTGGGCGATGATCGTCGGCTTCGCGGTCGGCCTGTTCCGCATGATGGTCGACACGCCCATCACCATGGGCCTGAAGCCCCACGGCTATGAACCCGGCACGTTCTTCTGGGTCATCAACAACATCAACTTCCAGTACTTCAGCATCCTGATCACGCTGATCTCGGCGGCGACGATGGTGGCGGTCAGCTATGCCACCCCGGCGCCGGACTACGCCACGCTGAAGGACCTGACGTTCGCCACGCGGGTGAAGCACCTGTCCACGGACGCCAAGTCGGGTTGGGACTGGCGCGAGGTGGCGGCCAGCGGCCTGGTGCTGGCGGCGGTCATCTTCGGGTACCTGTACTTCACCGGCTAGCCGTCGGGCCGGCCGGCCGCCCTCACCTGGCGTCGCAGGTGACGCCGGTGGCGGTGCAGAACATGCCGTATCTGTTCCCCGACGAGCCGTACTGACAGTACGGCAGGGTCGAATCCTGGCAGGCGCCGCTGTCCGCGCACATCGTGGTGCAGGCGGCGAAGGTCGTGCTGTGGCTCAGGCAGCTGAAGCAGGTGGTGCCGGTCGGGCACGGCGCCGCGCAATCGGGGACGAACGTCGTGCAGACGCCCTGCACGCAGGCCACCCCGGGCATCTGATCGAACCGCAGCAGCGATCCGTCGTCCGTCGTTGGTTGAGTCTCGGCGCAGCCGCAGGCGGGATAGGTCCGCATGCACTGGGGCTCGAGGCCGGCATAGACGGATTGCACGGACGTGCGCAGACCCAGATAGGCGCGCTGGCCGCAGCAGTTCGTCTGGTGCACGGCCGCGAAGCAATCCGCGGCGCTCTGGCATGATCGATCCAGCATCCCCACCGCCCTGCAGGGCGAGGTGCCGCCCGCCCCACCTTGACCGGCCGATCCGCCGCCGCCAGAGCCACCGCCGTGGCCGGCCGCGCCCCCGCTTCCCGTACCTCCGCCGGTGCCCGCTGCGCCGGCCCCACCGCCGGTTCCGTGGCCGCCCGCCCCCCCACCGGCCGGCGATCCCCCGACGCCGCCCCCGGTCCCGCCCCCCCCCGCGCCCGCGCCACCGCTCCCCTTCCCGCCGGCGTGGCCCGACAGTCCGCCGCTGGCGCTCCCGCCACTGCCCGGGCTACCGCCGCGCGCACCGCTGCCGCCGGTCCCCGGGGCGCCCCCCGCTTCGTGACCGGCGCCGCCGCCGGTGCCGGTGGTCCCCCCGCTGCCGGGGATGCCGCCCGTCCCCTGGGACCCGGACGATCCGCACGCCGTGAGCCAGGCCCAGAGGGAAAGGGCGATCACCCTGAACGCGACTCTCTTCATGACGGCCGGGTCAAGCATCTCACGTGCCTCGCCCGCGCCCCAGGACGCCGGCCCTCGTGGCGGGCCGGGCCGCGACTTTTCAGCGCCGGCATCAGGAATCTGAGGCGCGACGGCGCTTTGGCCCTGCGCCCCGGCCCCGTGCGCTAGTCTTGCCCCGTGGACGTCTACGAGCTGATGGCGCGCGAGCTGGGCGCCGGGCGCGTGCTTCGCGACGAGGCGGCGCTGGAGGCCTACGCGACCGACGAGTCGCGGCTGGGGCGGTTCCCCCCCGACGCCGCCGTGCTGGTGCGCTCGCGGCAAGAGATCGAGGTGGTGCTGCGGCTGGCGGCAGAGCACCGCATCCCGGTCACGCCCCGCGGCGCCGGCAGTGGCATGACGGGCGGTGCGCTGCCCGTGCGGGGCGGGCTGGTGCTCTCGACGGAGGCGATGCGCGCCATCAAGCACATCGATCCCGACGACCGGATTGCCATCGTCGAGCCGGGCGTGATCAACGGCGACCTGCAGGCGGCGGTCGAGGCGCAGGGCCTGTTCTACCCCCCCGATCCGGCCAGCCTGGCCTACTGTTCGCTGGGGGGCAATGTGGCCGAGAACGCCGGGGGGCCGCGCGCCTTCAAGTACGGAGTGACGCGGGACTGGACGCTGGGCATGACCGTCACGCTGATGGGCGGCGAGACCCTGAAGCTGGGGCGCAAGACGCCGAAAGGCGTCACCGGCTACGACCTGACGGCGCTGTTCGTGGGCAGCGAGGGGACGTTCGGCGTCACCAGCGAGCTGACGCTGCGCCTGGTTGGCAAGCCGGAGGCCGCGGCAGCCCTGATCGCGGTGATGCCGGACGCCGTCACCGCCGGCCAGGCCGTCAGCAACATCATCCGGCGTGGTTTCCGGCCGCGCGCGCTCGAGCTGATGGACCGATCGTCGCTGGACCACGTCCGTCCCAGGGCGCCGTTCACCTTCCCCGCCGACGCGGGCGCCATCGTCCTGCTGGAGCTGGACGGCGAGGCCGACGCGCTGGAGCCGGCCATCCTGCGCTGCGGGAGCCTGTGCGAGGACGTGGGCGCGCAGGAGGTGATCGTGGCGCGGGACGAAGCCGATCGCGAGCGGCTGTGGCAGACGCGCCGCCTCTGTTCGTCGTCGCTGCGCGAGGCCCACCGCTTCAAGCAATCGGAGGACGTGGTGGTCCCGACCGGTGCGATCGCCGAGCTGCTCCGTCGCATCGACGCGCTGTCCGCGCGGCATCGCCTGCCCACCGCCACGTTCGGCCACGCCGGTGACGGGAACCTGCATGTCAACGTGCTCTCCGACGAGGACCCGCGCCAGCCCGACGTGGCCCGCCGCATCGACGACGCGCTGGGCGACCTGTTCCGGGCCACCCTGGACCTGGGCGGCACGCTATCGGGCGAGCACGGCATCGGCATCGCCAAGGCCAAGTACATGGCCTGGGAACAGTCGGCCGAGGTGATCGACTGGCAGAAGCGGCTGAAGCGGCTGTGGGATCCTACGGGGCTGCTGAACCCCGGCAAGATCTTCCAGGACTGAGGTCGGCGTCACCGAACGACGACGCCGTCCTCCTCCTTCATCCGCTCGATCTTCGTCACGCACTGGGCGCGGATGCTCTGTCGCATCTGGGGGTTCTCGTCATCGACGGACTCCTTCTGGATGTCCTGGTACATGCGACAGTTGACGCCGGCGGGCCCCTCCTGCTTGCAGAAGTGCGCGCGCACGCGCTCGCAAGGGTTGCGGCGGCTGTCCAGCATGATCATGACCAGCCAGACCAGTCCGGCGGCCGCGGCCCCCAGACCGATCGCCTTCATGGCCCGGAACCGCTTCTGGTACTGGTGCACGTCGATGGCCGCGGCGTCGGCGCGGATCTGCTCCAGCTCTTCGGGCGTCTCGTCCATGAGTTCGCGCCGGTCGGTCCGGCTGCCGTCGTTTATAACGCCGTCAGGGCCGCCGGGCCCAGCCCGACCGCTCAACCGGACGGTGTCTCCGTCCGCAGCAGCTCGTGCACGGTGCGCAGGATCTCCTCCGGGCGGGCCGGCTTCCGCAGCAACATGGCGATGTCAGGCGGGACCGACGGCGCGTGCCCCGTGAACAGCACCACGGGCGCCTGCGTGAGCGTCCGCAGCGACGGCAGCGCAGCCAGGCCCGACTCCGAGGGCATGGAGTGATCGAGGAACACCAGATCGACGGGCTCCCGCTCCAGCACGGCCCGGGCGGCGGCGGCGCTGGGGGCCTCCAGCACCTGCAGCCCCGCGCTCTCGAACACGCGCCGCAACATCCCGCGCACCATGTCCTCATCGTCGACGACCAGGATCCGGCCCACCATGCGGTCCGGCACGACGGTGGTCTGGGGCGCCGGGAAGATGCCCGAGATGGGCCGCAGCGGCAGCTCGATCGTGAAGGTGGTGCCACGCCCGCGCTGACTTTCACACGACACGTTCCCGCCCGCGCTGCGCACGCGCGCCGCAACGGTGGCCAGCCCCAACCCGGTGCCGCGATCCCGCGCCTTGGTGGTGAAGAAGGGCTCGAAGATCCGGCGGCGCGTCTCCTCGGTCATGCCGGCGCCGGTGTCGGCGACGCTGATGCGCGCCACGTCGCGCGCTCCGCCGGTCCCCTTGTGATAGGTGACGGCGACACGAATTTCGGCGCTGCCCCCGGGCTGCTCGTGGATGGCGTCGCGCGCATTGGTCAGCAGATTCAGCACCACCTGCTCCAGGTTGCTGGCCGGCATGCTGACCGGCGCGGGGGCGGGATCGACGCTGCATGCGACCGCGATCTCGCGCGGGAAGGCGGCGCGGGCCATGGCCACGGTCCGCGTCACGACCTCACCCGCGTCCGAGCTGCCGCGCGCGCGGGGGTCGGGCGCCGCCGTCAGCGCGAACATGCTCTTCACCAGGTCGCGCGCCTGCATGGCGGCGGTGAGCCCCATCTTCAGCGCGGTGCCGTCGTCGGGCGTGGGACGATCGATGGCCATCGACAGCGTCGGGATGATGACCGCCAGCAGGTTGTTGAAGTTGTGGGCGATGCCGGCGGCCAGCTGTCCCACCGCCTGCACGCGTTCGGCCAGCTCCATCTGGCGGACCAGCTGCTTGCGATCGGTGATGTCCAGGCCACCGCCCAGCATGGTCACGGGCTTGCCGGCGTCGTCGGACTTGATGGTGGCGACCGCCAAGATCCAGCGCTCGGCGCCGTCGTTGCCGCGCAGGATGCGATGTTCGATGGTCGGGTAGCGGCCGTGCTCCAGCGCCAGACGTACTGCGCCTTCGACCGCGGCCACATCATCGGGGTGGATCAGCTTGCGGTACCCCCCGTAGCCGGCGGGCGTCTCGTCCACGCCGAAGATCTCGCACAGGCGCTGATCCCACTCCACTCGATCGCGGGTGATGTCCCAGCGCCAGAATCCCATTCCGGTGGCGGACATGGCCATGCGCAGGGTGTCGTTGCTCTCGCGCAGCGAGCGCTCCAGCCGCACGCGCTCGGTGATGTCGGTCGGCACCAGCACGATCGCCTGCATCACCCCGCCGATGATCACCGGCACCGCGCGCACGTGATACACGTGATCCGGTTCGCCGTTTTCGCCGAACCCGCCAGCCTCGTACGTCACCGGCTGCGCCGTCTCACGCAGCCGGGCCAGCGCCTGCGCCACCACCTCGTGCGAGGCGGGGGGCGTGAACTCGAAGACGCTGCGCCCCACCACCGAGCCGAACGCCTCGGACTCGCGGCCGGTGGCCACGATGCGCCCGTCGGGCGTGATGACGCTGAGGAACGACGTCGCGTTCTCCAGCAGGGACAGCAACACGGGATCGGCGCGCGCCGACATCGTGCTCTCCAGCTGCGCCACGCGCTCCCGAAGCACCCTCACCTCCGACTCTGGGTCGCGGCTCGACTCCAAGGGCGGAAATCTCCCAGGCGAGGGGCCCCCTGTCCACGCGCCGCACGTCCTTTTTGACGAGAGAAGTCGTCGACGAGAGCTTGCCGACGCGCCACGGCGGTCCGGTTTGCGGTCGTTGCGCTCGGCGCGCACGGCGCGGATGCTATAAGCGCCGCGATGCCTGGGCTGTCCGCGAAGAAGAGCGTGAAGACGCCGCGCGTTCTGAAGAAGCCGGTGGTGATCACCAAGGCGACGCGCCGTCCCGCGAGGGGCAAGTGGCCGCCGCAGCCGGAACGGGTGCGGTCGATCCTGGACGGCCTGGAGGACCTGTACCCCGACGTCGACTGCGAGCTGGACCGCGATACGCCGTTCCAGTTGCTGTGCGCCACGATCCTGTCGGCACAGTGCACCGACGAGCGCGTCAACAAGGTCACGCCCGAACTGTTTCGGCGCTACCCGGATGCACGCACCATGGCGCAGGCCCCGCTGCCGGTGCTGGAGGAGTTGATCCGGAGCACCGGGTTCTTCCGCCAGAAGGCGAAGAGCCTGAAGGCGACGGCCCAGGCGCTGCTGGACGATCACGGCGGCGAGATTCCGCGCACGCTGGCGCAGCTGACCAGGTTTCCCGGGGTGGCCCGCAAGACCGCCAGCGTCGTGCTGGGGACGGCGTTCGGGCTGGCCGAGGGCATCGTGGTCGACACCCACGTGCAGCGGCTGGCCATGCGTCTGGGGCTGACGCGCTCGACGGACGTGAAGGACATCGAGCAGGATCTGATGAAGGCGATCCCGCACCAGCGCTGGATCCGCTTCTCGCACCAGCTGATCTGGCACGGCCGGCGCGTGTGCTTCGCGCGCAAGCCGGACTGCGCCCATTGCACGCTGGCGCCGTTCTGCCCCAGCGCGGGGATCGAGTCCTAGTGCCTCGTCGCTACGCCCCCGCCGGGCGCTCGTCGCGGAAGTAGACCTCGTCGTAGGTGCAGGTGGCGTCGGTGTCCTTCGGCTGCGGGTAGTCGACCAGCCGCCCCTCGTAGTTGCGCAGCGTCCACTTGTCCGCGCCGCGCGCCACCACGTAGTCGGGACCGATGCTGACCTTGCCCATGCCGCCCGGCGTGTCGATCACCAGGTGCGGGATGGCCAGGCCCGAGATCCAGCCCCGCAGGTTCTGCATGATCTCGATGCCCGTCTCGACCGACGTGCGCAGGTGCGAGGTGCCGGCGGCGACGTCGCCCTGGAACAGGTAGTAGGGCCGCACGCGGATCTTCAACAGCTCCGTGAACAGCTTTCGCATCACGCGCGCCGACGAGTTCACACCCCGCAGCAGCACCGTCTGATTGCCCAGCGGGATGCCGGCGTCGGCCAGGCGCTCGCAGGCGGCGCGGGCCAGCGGCGTCAGCTCCTTCGGGTGGTTGAAGTGCGTGTTGATGTAGAGGGGATGGTAGCGGCGCAACATCGCGCACAGCTCGTCGTCGATGCGCATGGGCAGCACCACCGGCACGCGCGTGCCGATGCGGATGATCTCGACGTGGGGGATGGCCCGCACGCGCGCCACGATGTCCTCCAGCCGGTCCGTGGACAGGGTCAGGGGATCGCCGCCCGAGATCAGCACGTCACGGATGGCCGGGGTGCGGCCGATGTAGGCGATCGCCTGCTCGAGATCCTGGCGCGAGATGGGCGATTCTTCCTGGCCCACCAGGCGGCGCCGGTTGCAGTGGCGGCAGTAGATCGCGCAGCGGTCGACGGCCAGCAGCAGGCAGCGGTCCGGGTAGCGATGGAAGATGCCGGTGGCCGGCGAGTGCGCGTCCTCACCCAGCGGATCGACCAGGTCCCCCTCCTCGACGGTCAGCTCCCGGGAGCGGGGAATGACCTGCATGCGCACGGGGCAGTCGGGACGCGCGCGATCGATCAGCGAGAAGTAATAGGGCGTGATGCCGACCCGGAACAGCCCGGGCGCCGCGTCCATGGCGGCGTCCTCGTCCGGCGTCAGCGGCAGCAGGCCGGCTAGCTGGTCCTTCGTGGACAGGCGGTTGCGCAGCTGCCAGCGCCAGTCCGCGAAGTCGGCCGCGGGCGACCGCGTCGGATCGGGGTTCCGATCCGCAGCGACGCGGGGTGGGTTCGACAGCACGGGCAGGGCGATGGTCATGGGGCGCAAGAATGACCCAGGAACGCTCCCGGGCAAACGGCTATCGCGTCGGCGTCCTCGCCCCGGGGGGACGATTGGCCCAGCGGAGCGAGACGAAGCGCCAGCGCGTCGATGTCAGAGAGTTTGCGGGGGAAGAGGCAGCGCGATCGACGCGACGCCTCGCCTCAATTCCCCGCCGCGCCGCCGGTGTCGCCGCTGGCGCCCGCGACGCCGCCCGAGCCGCCGCCGCCAGTGCCTGGCGTTCCACCGCTGCCGGCGCCGCCGCTGCCGGGCATGCCGCCGCTGGCTGCGCCGCCGCTTCCCGGGGTGCCCCCCGTTGCGGGGCGACCGCCGCCCGTTCCCGTCGCGCCGCCGGCATGGCCGCCGGCGCCCGCGCGGCCGCCGGCACCACCGCGGGCCCGCGCGCCCCCGCCGGCGGAGCCGCCGCTGCCCACGGTGCCGCTGGTTCCCGCCGCCGCGCCGCCCGTTCCCGCCGCGACGCCACCGGTGCCCGCCGCCACGCCACCGGTGCCGACGGCGCCGCCCGTCGCGGTGACCCCGCCGGTTCCGGTCACACCGCCGCTGCCGGCCGTGTTCGGCGGACCGTCCACGCCGGCATCCGGAACTGCCCCGGGCGCCAGATCGATGGTGACCTCGTTCTGCTGGCCGACCTGCAGCGGCGACACCGTCTGGGTGCCGCTGGCGATGACGGCACCGCCCGCGTCCCGCGCGTCGACGTGCACGTTCAACTCGCCCGAGAAGGAACGAGCCAGTTGCACGGTGAAGCTGGTCGGCAGCGCGATGGCGACCGGCACGTCGGGCACGTCCAGCACATGCGTCTGCCCGCCCACCCGAATGGTGGTGTGCAGCTGCTGGATCCCGTCCAAGGGCCCCGCCGACGCCGTCACGTGGACCAGCAGCACCGTGTCCGACTGCGAGCAGTTGGCGATCAGCGCGCCGGCGCCCGCCAGCAGCAGGGCCGCGGGAAGAGACAGCCAGCGTTGCCGCCTGGCTCTGGGCTGCGCGTGTCTCGTCAAAACTTGTAGTTCCCCAGCGCGGTCGAGGGAATGTTGGTGCTGTCGCGACTGAGGACGATGAACGTCCCCACGCCCGCGGCCACTGCCACGGCGGCGATGGTGATCCAGAACCAGGGGCGGGTGGTGATGCCCCCCTCGGCGCTCGCGGCAGGGGCCGCGGGCTCGGCGGGCGCGTTCAAGGCAAGGCCCGGGTTGGGGGCCGCTTCGGAGGGCGCGGGCGGTGCAGGCGGTACGACCGGTCGCAGCGGCGGAGCCGCTTCCGGTATCGGCAGCAGCGAAGGGGGACGCCCCTGCTCGGGAGCGGGCATGGCCATGACCGGACCCGTCGGGGCAGGGACCGGCGAGGGGGCGAACACGACCGGCGGCGGCGGCGGGGCCACGATCGCCTTGTCCTTCTCTTTCTCTTTCCCCTTCTCTTTGTCCTTTTGAGCCGAGAGCTCCGCGATGCGCTTCTCGACCTCGCCGCGATTGGGCGCCTTGGGCAGGTCGCTCAGGAACTGGCGGTAATCCTCCAGCGCCGCGTCCGCCTCCCCCAGCTTGCGGTAGCACTCCGCGCGGTTGAACAGCAGCGCCGGGTCCCGAAGGATGGCCATCGCCTTGTTCCACTCCGCCACCGCCTGCCGGCACTTCCCCGACGCCGCCAGGTTGCTGGCCCGCTGGGCGTGCTTACGCGCCTCGGCGGCGTCGTCGCCCCGCGCCTCGACGCGACCTGCCAGGCTCATCACCACCGCCAACGCCCACAGGGCAGGCCAGACGCCACAGCGCGACCGCGGGTTGCTCAGGGCCACGGCGTGATTCTGTGTCATGGCCGCCCCTTTCGGCAAGCGCGCTCACGCGGACGCGTCAGGCAGATATCGCGATCCTTCCCCGGGGGCGCTCACGGGGCGGGGTGCGGGGGGGTGCGGCCCAGGCGCTTCACGTAGCCGGACATGGCCTGGATCTTCGGGACGGAGAGGAGGCCCCCGAAGGCGGGCATCTGGTTCTTGCCGGTCATGATGGTCTGGCCGATCTGGTCGGTCGTCGCCTGGGCCTGGAACTCGGGATTCGAGAAGTCGCGCACGGGCAGCGTCTTCTTGATCTCCGGATCGCCGCGGCCGTCCGCGCCGTGGCAGCGCGCGCACATCTGGGCGTACAGCGCGGCCGGATCGACGGGGATGGGCGGGCCGGGGTCGTCGCCGGGCGTGTTGCAGCCCGCCGCCACCGCCGCCAGGCCCAGCCCCGCTATCAGGTCCCGTAGCCTCATTCGGCCGCGCCGTCGGACTCGGCGGGGGCGTACAGCTCGCCGGCGCGCTTGAACTCGGCCGCCTTCGCCGCCAGCCCGGCCTCCAGCGCCTGGGCCTCGGCCACGCCGCTCTCGGCGGCGAACTTGCGCACGTCCTCGGTGATCTTCATCGAGCAGAAGTGCGGGCCGCACATCGAGCAGAAGTGCGCGCCCTTGGCCGCCGGCGCCGGCAGCGACTCGTCATGGAACGACTGCGCCGTGTCCGGATCGAAGGACAGGTTGAACTGGTCCTGCCAGCGGAATTCGAAGCGCGCCTTCGACAGCGCGTCGTCGCGCTGCTGGGCGCCCGGGTGCCCCTTGGCCAGGTCGGCCGCGTGGGCGGCGATCTTGTAAGCGATGACGCCGTCCTTCACGTCCTGCTTGTTGGGCAGGCCCAGGTGCTCCTTGGGCGTCACGTAGCACAGCATGGCCGTGCCGAACCAGCCGATCATCGCCGCGCCGATGGCGGAGGTGATGTGGTCGTAGCCCGGCGCCGCGTCGGTGACCAGCGGCCCCAGCGTGTAGAACGGCGCCTCGTGACAGGCCGTCAGCTGGCGGTCCATGTTCTCCTTGATCTTGTGCATGGGGACGTGCCCCGGGCCCTCGATCATCACCTGCACGTCGTGCTTCCAGGCGATCTTCGTCAGCTCGCCCAGCGTCTCCAGCTCGCCGAACTGCGCCTCGTCGTTGGCGTCGGCGATGCACCCGGGGCGCAGGCCGTCGCCCAGGCTGAACGACACGTCGTACTTCTTCATGACCGCGCAGATCTCTTCGAAGTGCGTGTACAGGAAGTTCTCCTGGTGGTGCGCCAGGCACCACTTGGCCATGATCGAGCCGCCGCGCGACACGATGCCGGTCTTGCGGCGCGCGGTTAGCGGCACGAAGCGCAGCAGCACGCCGGCGTGGATGGTGAAGTAGTCGACGCCCTGCTCGGCCTGCTCCACCAGCGTCTGCAGGAAGACGTCGATGTTCAGGTCCTCGGCGCGGCCGTTCACCTTCTCCAGCGCCTGGTAGATCGGCACCGTGCCGATCGGCACCGGCGAGTTGCGGATGATCCACTCGCGCGTCTCGTGGATGTCGGCGCCGGTGGACAGATCCATCACCGTGTCGGCGCCCCACTTGATCGACCAGCGCAGCTTGTCGACCTCGTCGGCGATCGAGGAGCGCACGGCCGAGTTGCCGATGTTCGAGTTGATCTTCACCAGGAAGTTGCGGCCGATGATCATCGGCTCGCTCTCGGGGTGGTTCCGGTTGGCGGGGATGATGGCGCGGCCGCGCGCGATCTCGTCGCGCACGAACTCGGGCGCCAGCCCTTCGCGCAGGGCCACGAAGCGCATCTCTTCGGTGATCTCGCCACGGCGGGCGTAGTGCATCTGGCTGAAGTTCACGTCGCCGCGGGCCAGGCGGCGATCGATCCAGGGCTGGCGCAGCTTGGGCAGCCCCTTGGTCAGATCGGTCGTGCGCGGTCCGAACGTGTCATAGACGTCCACGGGCGGCTCGCCGGCCGACAGGTGAATGCGCCGCATGGGCACCCGGATGTCGGGGTGGCCGGCGTCTTCCAGGTAGACCCGCTCGGAGGCGGGGAAGTCACCCAGCGGGGCCAGTCCGTCGACCGGCGCCTCCCCCACCGTCTTCAGGCCGCGCCGGCCTGGGGTCGTCTCTGCGGCCGACCGCCCCGGAACATCATCGCCATTCGAAACGCTCATCCTGTCCTCGCTTTCCCTTCGCCGGCATTACCCGGAGCAGGTTCAGGGGTCGCTGGCGTGCCAGCCTCTCAGCTCGCGGGCGACGGTTCGCCTGCTCGCTCCCCCAGCTATGTGGTCCCGAAAATCGGGCTCTGCACATTACCGCGGCAGGGCCTGAATGCAACGCGGGCGGCCGCCCGGGCGCCGCCCGGCCGCGGTCGCTCAGTTCCAGGTGGTGGACTTGCGCTGCTTGCCGCCCTCGAGGACCGTGTAGCGGCTGCGCTTGGCGGCCTGGCGGCGGCGCTGCAGGTTGGCGAGGCCGCCCGTCACGAAGAAGGCCAGTCCCACCGCCACCAGCTCGCCCGCGCAACCCGCGAAGTCGCGGTTCGCCAGCGACACCAGCAGCGAGAACCCGATCAGGATCCAGGTGAAGTAGTCCGCCCGCATCGAGAAGGCGCCCCAGATCTGCGCCGGCTGGGCCCCGTAGATGCGCGCGAAGGCGACGAAGATGGCGGTCAGCGCGAAGCCGGCGCCGTCACTGCGCACGATGGGGCCGCCCTCGACGAAGTACCCCAGCGCGCCCGCCACCACGTTCGCGGCCACGCCCGCCCCCAGGAACAGCCCCAGGAAGAAGCGCTGGCCGCGGGTGCGTTCGACGTAGGCGCCCACCCACCACAGGCCGATGACGGAGAAGATCCACCCCGTGAAGCGGTTGTTCAGGAACAGCGCGGTCAGCGGCTGCCAGACCTCGCCGTGCCACAGGTTGGGCCCCACCAGCAGGTGTGTGACCATCCAGCTGTCCAGCGGCGGCGCCAGGACGAACAGGAAATAGCCCAGCGTCAGGGCGATGATCAGCGCCTTCACGGTGGGCGTCAGCCGCTGAACCAGCGGCTGGGCCCAGTTCGGTGTCGTGGGGCGGCGACGAAAATCAGCCATCGGTCTCGCCGAAAACGTAGCACGAGATCGCAGCGCCGCCGACCAGCGCGCTCCGATCTCGCGACGTCCTGGTCAGCCGCGCCGGCGGCGGCGCAGGAACATGGCCATCGCGCCCGCCAGCGCCGTGGCCATCCAGGCGGGCCCGAAGCCCGAGCCCGACGAATCGCAGGTGCAGGCCGAGATCTTGCCGGGGGCGCCGTTCGCGCCCGGGTTGCCGCCGCCGGAGCCAATCGTGCCGGGGTGACCGCCCGACCCGAGGGGGCCGATGACCCCACCACCTCCGCTGCCCTCGATGCCGGCATCTCGCAGGACACCGGAGAAGCCGCCCGTGGAGGTGGGCGCGACCTGGACGCACTGGCCCGCCTGACACGCCTGACCGGCCGGGCAGGTCACGTCCTTGCAACCGTCCTGGCAGGCCCCGTTCACGCACACGGTTGCCGGCGGATTGCACGCCATCTTGTCGCAGCCATTCTGAACGCACAGGTGCGTCGAGGCCGAGCACGATTGCCCGTCCCCGCAGCCCGAGCACTCGCAAGGCGCCACGCAGACGCCCATCTGGCAGACCTGACCGCCGGAGCAGGTCGTGCCCCCGCACAGATCCAGGCAGGACCCGGAGACGCACGCCTGCCCCTTGGGGCATGACACGCCATCGCAGCCGCCCTGGCACTTACCGCCCAGGCAGACCTGTCCGGTCGGGCAGTCGACGCCGATGCACGAGGGATCCTTGCAGTAGAAATCGGTGTCGCAGGAGAGCCCGGGCGGACACATGAACTCACCGGTGCCGCACTTGCCCACGCACTTGCCCTTGTCGCAGATCTGCTCGCCTGGGCACTGTGCGTCCTGGTCGATGACCCCGTCGCAATCGTTGTCCAGGCCGTCGCACACCTCGGGGCTGGCCTCGATGATGGGGTGGCAGGTGATGTTCTCGCCCGCCGAGCACTGCGTGACGCCATTCGCGCACACGCCCTGCATCTTCGTGTCGCACGGCACCCCGCCGCCCTTGCAGGTGATGCCGCTGACGTAGAAGACGAAGTCGTTGAAGTCGCCGTCGTTGGCGTTGTTCGCGCCTTTCCACGTCGTCGACGTGGTGGGCTGATCCTCGAAGCCGAGATAATAGGAGCTGGGGTTGACGGTGGATTGATAGATGACCGCGCCCACCCACGGCTTTCCCGACGGGGAGGCCTGGTTCAGCTCCAGCTGCGAGAACTTGTTCTGGTTGCACCGGCCGTCGGGGCTGCCCACGCCCATCAGCACGAAGCCGATCAGCCCACCCTTGTAGCGGGGGTCGGTGCGAATGTTGTCCGCCAGGTACGGCAGCATGTTCCACCGGTGCTGGGGCATCTGGGTGGTGTCGTAGGTGGCCAGCGGGCAGAAGTCCATGTCGTCGCAGCACGCCACCGTGGGGTCGATGGCCATGGGCGGCATGGGACACTTCGGGAACGAGGGCGGCACCAGCATGTAGATCTGGTTCTGGGGGGGCGGGGTGGTGCTGCCCGCCGTGACGTTGTACCAGCCCAGACCGACGGGGCAGCCCCCGCCATGCAGGACCAGCTCTCCGGTGAATCCGCACTGGGGCGAGAAGGTGCCCGGCGAGGTCTGGGCATCCTTGACGTAATCCAGCTTCTCGCCGCGGCTCATGAACAGGCCGTTCAGCGTGTCGTCCGCCGCCGTGAAACCGCGGGCGGTGATGACCGAGAGCTCGGCGTCCGGCACCGGCTTCGGCACTGACTCGCCGGTGGTGGCGCCCATGATGGGCGGTTCGGTGACGGCTGCTTTGGCGGCGCCGGAGGCCAGCACACCGACGACAAGAAAACCCAGGGCGGAGGCACCGGTGGCCGTGAGGCCCCGGGATCGTTGAGAAAAGGTAGTCATGGCGAGCCTTCTAATGTGCATGAACGTTCCCCTGGGCAGCCCAGAAAACTAGCATGGATGGACAATCTCCCGAGATCACGGCCCTTCTGGCCAGGGTGGGAACCCCGGAAGGCGGAATCTGGGCCTTGCGGGCCGGCGTGGCGCGCGACACAGTTCGTCGACGCCGATGCCCACGCCGCTGCGCCTGTACACGGACTTCGTGTGCCCGTTCTGCTTCATCGCCGAGCAGAGCACGGTCCCTCGCCTGCTGGCGGAGTACGACCTGACCCTGGACTGGCGCGGTTTCGAGCTGCACCCGGGCACGCCGCGGGGTGGGTTGCCGTTGCAGCGGCTGTTCCCGGGCCGGGACCTGGCCCAGATGCACGCGGGGACGCAGCGCTTCGCCGCCCGCTTCGGGGTCACGGGGTTTCAGCCGCCCGACCGGTTGCAGAACAGCCGCCGCGCCCTGGCCATCGCCGAGTGGGCGCGCGCCACGGGCGGGCTGGAGCCGTTCCGCGCCGCCGCCTTCGACGCGCACTGGCGGCGCGGCAAGGATCTGGAGAGTGACGCCGACCTGCGCGAGATCGCCGTCGCGGCCGGTCTGGACCCCGACGAGGCGCTGGCGGCCGCTGACGATCCCGCCTGGTTGTCGGGCGTGGACGCGAAGCAGGCCGACGCCCGCGCCCACGGCGTCACGGGCATTCCGACCTTCTTCATCGGCGACCAGCAGGTCGTGGGTTGCCAGCCGTACGAGGTGCTGGCCGCGGCGGCGGAGCGGGCCGGTGCGACCCGCCGGTGAGGCGGACATCAGCGTGTGGGCAGGCCAACTTCTTTACATCGATCGCCCTTTGGCTAGCGTGCGCACGATGCCGATCGTCACTGACTTTTGCGCGGGCGATGCTGGTCGCGGGGCCGGGGCGGCGCGCGCGTGAGCGCCGGGGCCGAGGCGCTGGTCGAGGCGCTGCGCAAGGCGGCGCCGGCGGGCATCTGGTCCTCGGGCGTGAAGCTGTCGCGCGGCGACGCCGTGGCCATCGAGTCGCAGGACGCCGAGGAGGTGGTGCTGCGCGTGCGGGCGCCCGGGCGGCCGGTGGCGCCGACGGTGGTGCTGTATCCGGGCCAGCTGGACTGGGACTGCGATTGCGCGGGCCGGATGCGGCCCTGCGAGCACATCGTCGCGGCGGCCCTGGCGCTGGCGCAGGGGGCAGAGCGGCCCAGCGGCGTGGCCACCACGGCGACGGCCTGGGCGCGCGTCGCCTACAAGTTCGCCCGCGCCGACGGCGGCCTGAAGATCACGCGGGCGCTGGTGCGGCGCGCGGCCGACGGAACCCTGACCGAGACGCCGGTCGACGTGTCGCTGTCGGTGCTACGCAACCGTCCCGACGCCGCGGACCTGCACCTGGAGGAGCTGGACCTGCGCGCGGATCTGCTGCTGGAGAGCGGCAGCCGCGGCATCCTGCCGCCCACCAAGCTGGATGCGTTGCTGGCGGTGCTGGTGGGCGCGCGCCAGGTCAGCCTGGACGGCCGACCGGTGGCGGTGTCCGACGAGCTGCTGCGGCCGAACGCCGTGGTGGGCGAGCGGGGGCCGCGGCCCGAGGACGACCTGACCATCACCATCACGCGCGATCCGCGCGTCACCGAGGTGCTGACGGCGGGCGTGGTGCTGGCCGGCGACGCCATCCACCGCCTGACCGAGACGGAGCTGACAGGCGCCTACCTGCAGCACCTGCCGCAGGTGCGCGTGGTGCCCGCCGCGGCCGCGGGCGAGCTGGCGACGAAGACGCTGCCCGAGCTGGCGGGCCGGATGGCCGTCACCGTGCGCACGCGGCGCGTGCCGGCCATCGTGCGCGACGTCCCGCCGCGCATCCTGCTGACCCTGAACCAGGTGGGCGTCGGCCTGACGGTGCTGCCCACCCTGGTCTACGGTCACCCGCCCACGGTCCGCATCGACGAGGGGCGCATGACGCACCTGAAGGGGCCGGTCCCCATCCGCGACGAGGCGGCGGAGCGCCGGTTGATCCAGAAGCTGCGCGACGAGCTGAACCTGGTGCCGGGCCGTCGCGCCACCTTCGAGGGCCAGGACGGCGCGCGGTTCGCCACGGCGCTGCGCAAGTGGCGCGGCGACCTGGCCGGCGACGGCGCGCGCGTGGTCGACACCAAGGCGCGCCTGCGGCCGCAGTTGCAGGTGGTCACCGACGCGGGGACCACCGCCCAGGGAGCCCCTGACGTCCGCTTCACGCTGACCTTCCAGGTGGAGGGCGACGCGGGCGGCCGCACCGGCGGCGCGTCCACCGTCAGCGCCGACGCGGTGATGCGCGCCTGGGAAGAGGGTTTCGGGCTGGTGCCGCTGGACGGTGGCGGCTGGGCGACCCTGCCCCGGGACTTCCTGACGAAGCACGGACAGCATCTGGCCGATCTGCTGGCGGCGCGAAGCGCGGACGGACGCGTGGCGAACCACGCCCTGCCCGCGCTGGGCGCGCTGTGCGCCGAGCTGGAGCAGCCGGCGCCCCCCGGCCTGGACCGGCTGGCCACGCTGGCCGCCGGCTTCGAGCGGGTGCCGGCCGCAGCCCTGCCCGGCGATCTGACGGCCACGCTGCGCCCCTATCAGCGTCAGGCGGTCGACTGGCTGGCCTTCCTGCGCGCGGCCGGGCTGGGCGGGATCCTGGCCGACGACATGGGCCTGGGGAAGACGCTGGAGGCGCTGGCGGGGCTGGTCGGCCCGGCGCTGATCGTCTGCCCCACCAGCGTGCTGCCCAACTGGCGCGCCGAGATCGCGCGCTTCCGGCCCGGGCTGAAGGTGTCGGTTTACCAGGGCCCAGGGCGGCAGCTGGACGACCAGGCCGACATCACCCTGTGCAGCTACGCCATCCTGCGGCTGGACGCCGAGCAGCTGGCGGCGCGGCGGTTCGCGACGATCATCCTCGACGAGGCGCAGGCCATCAAGAATCCCGACAGTCAGGTGGCGCGCGCCGCCTACGGGCTGACCGGGGACTTTCGCGTCGCCATGACGGGCACGCCCCTCGAGAACCGGCTGGACGAGCTGTGGAGCCTGGCCCACTTCACGAACCGCGGCCTGCTGGGCGGGCGGCGCGAGTTCGACGACCGGTTCGCGCGACCCATCGCCGACGGCGAGGCGGGCGCGGCGGCGCGCCTGCGCGAGAAGCTGCGCCCCTTCCTGTTGCGACGGCTGAAGCGCGACGTGGCGCCCGAGCTGCCGCCCCGCACCGACGCCGTGCTGCACGTGAACCTCGACGAGCGGGAGCGCGGGGTCTACGACGCGGTCCGCGCCGCCACGCGCGCCGACGTGATCGCGCTGCTGGACGGCGGCGGCAGCGTCATGGCGGCGCTGGAGGCGTTGCTGCGCCTGCGCCAGGCCGCTTGCCATCCGGCGCTGGTGCCGGGCCAGCAGGCCCCGTCGTCCTCGAAGCTGGAGACGCTGGTCGAGTCGCTGGAGAACGCCGCCGCCGACGGGCACAAAGCGCTGGTGTTCTCGCAATGGACGTCGATGCTGGATCTGATCGAGCCGGCCCTGAAGGCGGCGGACATCTCGTTCACCCGCCTGGACGGCACCACGCGCGACCGTGGCGGAGTGGTGGCCGCCTTTCAGGCGAGCGACGGCCCGCCGGTCATGCTGCTGTCGCTGAAGGCGGGCGGCGTCGGGCTGAACCTGACCGCGGCCGATCACGTGTTCATGGTCGATCCCTGGTGGAACCCGGCTACCGAGGACCAGGCCGCCGACCGCGCCCACCGCATCGGTCAAGATCGCCCCGTGATGGTGTACCGGCTGGTGGCCACCGACACCGTCGAGGAGCGCATCCTGGCATTGCAGGAACGCAAGCGCACGCTGGCGGCGGCCGCCCTGGGCGGCGCCGACGCCGGCGCGCCGCTGACGCGGGCCGACCTGCTGGAACTGCTGGGCTGAGCGCTGGAGCCGGTGCCGTCGGAAGACCGTGCTGGCCGGCTGCGCGAGAGGCTAGAATCGTCGGCCCCATGCCGGCCACCGAACATGTGTTTCAGGCGGTCGCCTTCGTCGAGAACCTGTCGTTGAAGGATCTGGCGGGCGCCTTCGAGTCCGGGCGTCGCGCCGGATACGAGCTGGCGGTGCCGCTGCCCGACGGCGGCACGGCCTTCATGTACCCGTTCGGGGCGGTGGTGTTCCACCACGCCTCGGCGGCCGCGCGTGCGGACATCCTGGAGCGCCTGCGCAAGCTGCGGCCCGGACTGACCACGGCCGTGATCAACGAAGAGCTGACCGTGCGCGAAGATCCCGAGCAACCGGCGGGGGTGACGCAGGGCGTGCTGTACATCGACAAGCTGACGGCGGCGCGGGCGGGCGTGATCGCGCTGACCGTCGGCCAGAGCGCCTCGATGGAGTACTACGAGAACATCGTCGAGCAGATGTTCGCGCGCACCGGCCAGCTGGTCGATCGGCTGGAGAAATCGGGGACGGTGTCGCTGCGCACGAAGCCGTTGCACCGGTTCATCGGCGAGGCGGTGTCGACGCGCAGCGAGGTGCTGTCGGTCCTGCACCTGCTCGACAAGCCGGACGGGGCCTGGGACGACCCAGCCATGAACGAGATCTACGCCGATCTGCGCGCCGAGTTCGACCTGCTGGATCGCTACGGCGCGCTGGAGTCGAAGCTGCGCAGCGTGCAGGAGGGGCTGGAGCTGGTGCTGGACGTGGCGCGAGATCGCCGGATCGTGCTGCTGGAGGCGACGGTGGTGCTGCTGATCGTGACCGAGCTGGCCTTGAGCCTGCTCCGCCGCTGAGGTCCCCGGCGATATTTGACTGGCCTGTCAATAATAGGCTAGGTTCCGTGCCGTGTCTGGGAGGCCCCGCGAGTTCGATCCCGAGCAGGTGCTGGACGCCGCCATGGCCGTGTTCTGGAAGAAGGGGTACGCGGGCACGGCCCTGGCGGAGCTGGAATCGGCCACGAAGCTGGGCCGGCAAAGCCTGTACGGGGCCTTCGGCGACAAGCGCGCGCTGTTCGCGCGGGTGGTCGACCGGTATTTCGACGTCGTGCTACAGCGGCACATCATCGACGTGCTGGACGGTCCCGGCTCGGGGCGCGCCAACGTCGAGAAGGTGATCCGCGCCTGGGAGAGCGCGGCCGCCGCGCCTGACTTCAACGGCTGCCTGGTGGGCAACTCCTCGTCGGAGATGGGGCTGCACGACCCGGAGATGGCCGACTTGTTGCGCCGCAAGCTCGACCTGCTGGAGGCCGCCTTTCATCGGGCCCTGCTTCGCGCCCAGCGCGATGGCGAGATCGACGTGAACGCCGACGCGCGCGCGCTGGCGCGATCGTTCGTGGTGACGGCGCAGGGGCTCTCCATCATCTGTCGCGTCAACCGCGATCGCGCCTTCGTGCGCGGCGTCGCCCGCGACGCCCTGGCGCGACTGGGCTGACCACGGAAGCTGGCGCCCTCGCTCGCCTTATTTTTGACCATTCAGTCAATAACCACACCAAGAAGAGGAGATCGCATGCCATCCAAGGAATCGCTCCCCCGAACCTTCCCTGCCCCCGCGTCTGCCGCAGACTTCCAGGACAAGCTGGTGCTGATCACGGGCGGCACCACGGGCATCGGCCGGGCGGCGGCGGCGCTGTTTCACGCCCGCGGCGCGCGCGTCATCGTCACCGGCCACAACCCGGCCACCCTGCAGGCGGCGCGCGCCAGCCTGCCCGCGGACATCGACGTCGTCGCGGCGGACGTGCGCTCGCCGGAGGCGGCCGAAGCGGTGGCCGGCGCGATCCGGGCCCGCGGCGGCCGCCTGGACGTGGCCGTGCTGAACGCCGGCATCGCGCGCCTGGCCCCGATCGAGGCCGTCGACGCCGCCGCCTACGGCGATCACATGGACGTCAACGTGAAGGGGGTGGTGCTGACGCTGCAAAAGGTGTTGCCCCTCATGCCCGCGGGCGGCTCGATCGTGATGACGACCTCGATCGCGAACGAGAAGGGAACGCCCAACCTCAGCATGTATGCCGCGTCGAAAGGGGCCGTGCTGTCCCTGGTTCGCTCGCTGGCGGTCGAGCTGGCGCCCCGGCAGATCCGCGTCAACGCCATCTCGCCCGGGCCGACCCACACCGACATCCAGGAGAAGTTCGGCCTGCCGCCCGAGCTCCGCGCCGCCGTGGAGAAGGACTTCAGCGCCCGCATCCCGCTCGGGCGTTACGGCCGCGCGGAAGAGGCGGCGCAGGTCGCGCTGTTTCTCGCCTCGCCGGCGGCGTCGTTCGTCACCGGCGTCGAGATCCCGGTGGACGGCGGCCTGTCCGTCGCGTGAATCGACCGGCGGCGGTGACGGCCGCCGCGCCGTCAATTTTGCGGTGATTCCCGGTCGCGCCCTAAGATGAGGGCGTGGCCGCGGACCCGCTGTTACGCAAGCTGATCGCCCTGCTGGCGCACGAGGCGCCGGAGCGTCAGATCGCGGCGGCGATCGTGCTGGGCGAGCTGGGAGCGTCCGACGCGTCGGCGGTGGCCGCGCTGATCACCGCCGCGGGCACCCAGCATCCCACCATCCAGCGCCACGCCATCGAGGCGCTGGGCCGCCTGCAAGCGGTCAAGGCCCTGCCCGCGATCCTGGCCGCCCTGGGCGCGCGCGACGAAGGACTGCGGCGGTCCGCGATCACGGCGGCCATCGGCTTCCAGGACGCGGCGGTGGGGCCGGTGCGCGAGCGGCTGGCGGCGGCGACCGACCCGCTGGAGCGCCGCGCGCTGGAGGAGATCCTGGGACGGGTGGGCGGCAAGGACGCCTTCTCGGCGTTGCTGGCAGCGCTGGACACCACGGACGCCGAGGCCTCCCGGGCGGCGGCGCTGGCGGTGCGCCAGCGCATCAAGGCGGCCAGCGCCCGCGAGCGCAGCGGCTACCTGGCCCAGGTGACGAAGCTGCTCGAGCGTCAGAGCGCCAGCGCCGCCAGGCGGGAGACCAAGACCGGCACCCCCGAAGCGACCGGCAACGGCCTGACGATGGCGGCGGTGAAGATCCTGGGATACCTCGAGGACCCGGCGGCCGTCCCGGTGTTGCTCGGCTACGCCAGGGACGCCCGCGCCGGCGAGGCGCTGCGCCAGGAGGCGGTGGTGGCCCTGCGGTTCACGTCGGCGGGCGCCGCTGCCGCCCGCGTTGCCCCGGTGCTGCTGGACATCGCGGAGAAAGGCCCTGCTTCGCTGGCGCGCACGGCGCTGTATTCCCTGGCCAGCCTGGACCTGCCCCCGGCGCTGGCGAAGCGGCTGGGCGCGCTGGCGGCCAGCGCCGAGCCCGAACGAGCGCTGCTGGCCCTGGAACGGCTGGGACGCATGCCGCACGCCGAGGCGGGCCACGAGCTGGCGCGCCTGCTGGCCCGCACGGCGGATCGCGCCCGCGCCGAGGCGGCCGCGGCCGCGCTGTCGAACCACCCCGAGGCGACAGCGGCGCTGGCCACCGCCCTGCTGGAAACGACGGACGGGACGCGGGTGGCGCTGCTGGTGAAGCTGCTGTTGCCGCGCGCGGCCGCGCTGTGCGCGGGCACCGCCGCCGAGAAGAAGCTGGCGCGCGCCCTGCTGGAGGCCGCCATCGAGCGGGCGAAGCAGCCCGGCCCCGAAGGCCAGGCCCTGCTGCCGCTGGCGCGCGCGCTGGACAGCGGCGCGCTGGCGGATGGCCTGCGCGCCGCCGCCGCGCGCGCCGCACGGGCCCGGGTGCTGCCCCGGGCAAAGCCAAGGCGCGACACGCCGCAGCCCGCCGAGGTGGCGCTGGCCCTGCTGCGCCGGCTGGGCCACAGCGCCGAGGCGACGCCGCAGGACGGATACGCGCTGGCGATCGCCGAGCTGGGGGCCGGCCATCGCGACGAGGCGCTGGCCATCTTCCGCCAGCTTCTGGACCGCGCCTTCGATCTGCCCGCAGCGCTGCGCCGGGATCGGCAACTGGACGCGGAGGCGCGCTACCAGATCGGCTTCCAGCTGGCTGACCAGCGCCATCCGGCCGCCGAGGAGATCCTGGGCGACGTCGCGAAACCGGGGCGCGGCAAGGCGGCGCAGATGGCGAAGGCGAAGCTGAAGTCCGCCGGCTACGGCTGACCCTCGTTGGTCTAGCGCCCCGTTTCAGGGAAACAGCAGCGTCGCCCCGCGGGCCATCACGAACGTCTGCAGATGCCCGGTGGCCTTGTTGCCTGGCAACACCGCGTGCGCGTGGACGCGCTTGTGGGCGTGATTGAAGGCGGCCCCGTCCCTGGGCGAATAGAAGCCGACCACCGTGCCGTCGACCTCCCGCAGCGCCTGCAGCACGTTGGTCTTCTCGATGGCCGCCTCGCCGCGCGCGTCCGGGGGCAGGCGCTGGCCGTCGACGATGGCCAGCGTGACCAGCTGGAAGTGTCCTTCGACCCGAAAAGCGAACGGGCGCGCCCCCTTCTTCTTCCGGGCGGGCGGCAGCATCCGCTCGATGGTGGCCTGCAGGTTCTCCGAGGTGAGCGGCGCTTCCAGGCCGAAGGCGTGCCAGGCGGGGGGCGGCACGTGGCTGACGGCCAGGAACGCTGCGGTCTCGCTGCTCTGCAAGGACGAGACGACGCGCGGCGCCTCGTTGCTGTCCGCGGGAGGCGCGAAGGCCAGCCAGACCACGCCGTCCAGGATGGTGATCTCGCCGCGCAGATCGCTGAGTGAGCCGAGCCCGTAAGCGTTCGCCGCCGCCTGCACGGCGCTGAGCGTGACCTTCGGCGCGAGGTCGCGGCTCTGGGTCAGCCCGCGGATGGTGCCATACGTCTCGACGGCCGGCGGTGCGGGCGTGGGGCCGTTCGCCGGTTCGGCGCTGGCCACGGCCAGAAGGCGCAGGAGGGACAGGGCGGCCAGCGATGCCGAGAAGATCATGCAGACATCATGGGTCAGCGCGCGGTACGGCGAAAGAAAGCCGATCGGACCTGGGCCTGGCTTCGGGCTGCGGCCCGCGACGGTGAAGCCACCGACCAGACGAGACAGGGCCTGCGCGGCGTGGGATATTGTCGCGCATCATGCTCGATTCCAGTCTGACATTGGCGGTCATCGGTGCCGGCACGATGGGCGAGGCGATCCTGCGCGGCCTGCTGGCGTCCGGAAAGCTGAAGCCGAACCAGATCGTCGCCACCGACCGCCGCGCCGAGGTGGTGGCCAACGTGCGCGCCACCCACGGCGTGCGCGCCACCACCAGCAACGTCGAGGCCTGTCGCGACGCCGGCATCGTGGTCCTGGCCGTGAAGCCGCACGAGGTGTCAGCGGTGGTCGACAACGACGAGATGCGGAAGCTGCTGAGCGGGAAGGTGGTCATCAGCATCGCCGCCGGTGTGCGGCTGAGCCAGCTGGCCGGGTGGCTGCCCGCCAGCGCCGTCATCCGAGCCATGCCGAACACCCCCTGTCTGATTGGCGAGGGGATGACCGTGATCGCGCGCGGCGCGGGCGTCACTGACGCGCAGGCCGGCGCGGCGCTGGAGATCTTTCGCGCCGTGGGCCGGTGCATCGAGATGGACGACAAGCTGATGGACGCCGTGACCAGCCTGAACGGCAGCGGCCCGGCGTTCGCCTACGTGTTCCTGGAGGCCATGTGTGACGGCGCCGTGCGCATGGGCCTGCGCCGGGACGCCGCCATGGAGATCGCGGCCCAGATGTTCCAGGGGGCGGCGCGCATGGTGCTGCAGACGGGGCAGCACCCGGCCGCGCTGAAGGATCAGGTCACCACGCCCGCGGGCTGCACCATCGCGGGGCTGCTGGCCATGGAAGACGGGCGCATCCGCTCCGTCATCGCGCGCGCCGTCGAGGAGGCGGCGGTGGTGGCCGGCAAGCTGGGACAAAGCTGAGCGGTGCTCGACTTTCACGCGCTGCTGACCGCCGAGGGGTGGGTCAGCCTGATCAGCCTGGTGGCGCTGGAGATCGTCCTCGGCGTCGACAACATCGTGTTCATCGCCATCGTGTCCGAGCGCGTGGCGCCCGACCGGCGTCCGTCGTTGCGGCGGCTGGGCGTGGGCCTGGCGCTGATCATGCGCCTGGTGTTGCTGGGCTCGCTGTCCTGGCTGATGGGGCTGACCAGGCCGCTGTTCGGCGTCGCGGGCGTCGAGCTGTCGGGCCGCGATCTGGTGTTGCTGGCGGGGGGGCTGTTCCTGGTGGGGAAGTCGGCCCACGAGATGTTCCTGCGCGTGGAAGAGCCGCCGGCGGCCGGCAGCACGGAGGCGCCGGCCGCGCCCAAGAATTCGGGCAACTTCGGCTTCCTGCTGGCCCAGATCCTGACGCTGGACATCGTCTTCTCGCTGGATTCCGTCATCACGGCCGTGGGCATGGCCCGGCAGCTCTCCATCATGGCCACCGCCGTGGTGATCGCCGTGGCCATCATGCTGCTGGCGGCGAACGCCGTCAGCGAGTTCATCACCCGTCATCCCAGCCTGAAGGTGCTGGCGCTGTCCTTCCTGCTGATGGTGGGCGTGCTGCTGATCGCCGACGCCTTCGGCAAACACATCCCCAAGGGCTACGTCTACTTCGCGATGGCCTACGCCCTGGGCGTGGAGCTGATCAACATCCGCCGCAGGCGCCGGAAGACCTGAACGTTCGAGAACTCGGAGGCATCGGGCCGACGGCTTATCATCCGCGGCCATGAAGAGACTGATCCTCGCGTCGTTTTCATTGCTGCTGGCGCTGCTGGCCGGCGGCGCCAGCGCCCAGGCGCAGTCGTTCGGGGTGTCCGGGCAGGCGGCGTTCAGCATTGCCAGCCAGGACGACTTCCCGTTCCGCTTCTCGAAGACGGGCGGCGGCGCCTGGAGCCTGCACCTGGTGCCCAGCCTGGACTACTTCATCCAGGATCACCTGTCGGTGGGCGGGCTGGTCGGCATCGACAAGGACGGCGGCGGGTCGACGATCCGGTTCGGCGCCCGCATCGGCTACGACGTCCCTCTGGGCGCGCTGGTGTCGATGTGGCCGCGCGGCGGGCTGCAGGTCGCCCATTCGTCACCCCACGAGGGGCCAGGGGTCACGGTCACGTCGCTGGGCATCGACGTCCCCTTCCTGTTCCACTTCGTGCCGCACTTCCTGCTGGGCGTGGGGCCGTTCATCTGGGTGCCGCTGACCAACAGCGCCGCCACGGGCTCGAAGGACCCGACATACGGCCTGACGGCGCTGGTCGGCGGCTACTTCTGAGTCGGCGCGAAGACCGATCGCGTCAGGGCGCTCAGGAACATCCAGTGCGCTGCCGATGTCACGACCGATGCTCCAGTCCTGGGTCGTCGTGGCGGTGGTGGTGCTGGCCGGTCCTCGGCTCCTGAAGCTGCTCAACCGGATCCTGGGCCGGCGCCGGCTGCAGAGACTTCCCCTCGAGCTGGCCGTCTACCAACCAGAGGACGCGGCGCAGGTCCCGACCGCCCTGCGGAGCGGCTTCCAGGGCACGGTCGACCAGCTTGCCAGCCTGGGCTTCGCCGACGCCGGCTACATGTCCATGGGCGGGCTATTGCCCGAAGTGCCGCGGCACCACGCCATTCTGTGGCATCCGGTGGCGCGCGCCTTCGCGGTCGTGCACTACCGGCCGGTCGCGCCGCCGCTGGGCCTGACGGTGGACTTCGTGACGCTGTTCGACGATGGGTCGTGGGTGTGGACGGTGCACGGCCGCGGATACCTGTTCATCGGTGGCTTCGCCAGCGGCCGGCTGGTCGACACGCCGGAAGCCGACGTCACCGAGCGCTGGCAGGTCCACGAAGCGGCCGTCTTGCAGGACGGCCGGCCCCGGCGTTTGGCAGAGCTGCCAGACCTGTGCGTCTTCCAGACCGCGCGGGAAGAAGAGGAGATCCGCCTGAGCGTCTTGCGCGGCCTGGTCGTCCCCTCGCGAGACCCGCGGCGCTTTCATCTGAACGCGGCCGGCGCGCGACACCTCCAGCGACGTCAGGAGGAAGGGATCAAGCGGGCCACCGCGTTCGGCGGTGTGGGCGAGACAGGCTTCGCCAGCATCCCGGCGGACGAGCTGGAGCGCCACTACCGGATGGCCGCGCGGTACGAGGAGCTGACCCGGGGCCCCACCCATGCGCTGTTCGCCCTCTCAGCGGTCGCGTTCGCCGCCTCGATGGCGCTGATGGGAGGATGGTCTCTGCTCGCCTGGCTGATCCCGGTTCTGCTGTTCCACGAGCTGGGCCACTGGGCGGCCATGCGGCTCCTCGGGCATCGCGACGCCTGGATCGCCTTCATTCCGTTCTTCGGAGCGGCGACCATCAGCAAGAAGAACTTCGATCGGCTGTCACACGAGCTGATCGTGCTGCTGGCGGGACCGGTGCCGGGGATCATCCTGGCCATGGGGCTGCTGTTCATGCGGGCCATGACCGGCACCAGGCACCCGGGCGTGGTCACGCTGGCCGTCCTGCTGATGGGGATCAACGTGCTGAACCTGCTGCCGGTGCATCCCCTGGACGGCGGACGGATCCTGCACGCCCTGGTCACCGCGGGACGACCGCGCCTGGCCTTGACCCTGAAGTTTCTGGCGGCCGCGGTCTTCGCCGTGGCGGCGGTGGCCTTCCGGGATGCCACGACGGCGCTGCTGGCGGCCTTGTCGATCTACGCTGCCTGGCAAGAGGCCAAGCGCCTGGGTGTCGAGACGGCCATCCGCCGGGCGCCCGGATTTTCCGCGTGCACGACCGCGGAGGCGCGGCGCCGCTACATCTTCGAGGCGCTGCGCGGGACGCCCGCCGGCATGTGGGCCCGCTGGCTCTCCAGCGTCCGCCAGCTCGAGGTTCCGCTGAGCCACTCGAAGTCACGGCACTGGTGGACCATCGTCGCGGGCGTCGCCTATCTGGCGCTGTTCGCCGCGGGCGGCGTGGCCCTGGCGCGATTCAGCCGCCCGAGGGCTGCGCTGCCCGCCTGCCCGCCCCGGGAAGCGGCGGTCACCCTATCCTGCGCCCGTCCTGCCCTTGCCCCGGCGGTCTGGACGAAGCTGTCCCCTCCCCCGTCGAGGCCGTGGCACAGGCCACGGCGCGCCGAGGTGCCGGCGGTGGGCCGGGCGGCGTTCGTCTGGTGCGATGTCGCCGACGACAGGACCCGCGCCCAGCTGCTGGCCCGGCTGGACGAAGCGTGGGACAGCGACACCGTGCAGGACTGCGTCCTTCCCTGGGCCGGCACGGCGACCGACAGCAGTCGTCCGGCCGACTGCACGGACCTGTGGATCAGCAACGTCGCCGCCGCCGACCGCAAGACGAGCCTCGCCGCAACCCGGGTCGCGCCACCACCGGCGCGGTCGGTCTTGCCGCCCCACACGCTCCGATTCTCGGTGCACTTCCGCACGCTGCAGGACTTCGAGCCGATAGGCCCGTACCTGTGTGGGCTGGGGTGCCGCGTCGACGTTCTGCCGGCAGTGCCGGACGATCACTACCTCGACGGCTGCCTCTGAGCGCTCGTCACACGGCCTGGCGCAGCCGGAACGCCAGCCGCGAACCGCGCAGCGCCACGTCGGCGTTGCGCACGGCGATGCCCAGCGCCTTGCGCGTCCCCACCAGCACCACCAGCTGGCGCGCCCGCGTCACCGCGGTGTACAGCAAATTTCGCTGCAGCATCACGAAGTGCTGGGTGTGGACGGGCAGCACCACCGCCGGGTACTCCGACCCTTGAGACTTGTGCACCGTCGCCGCGTAGGCCAGCTGCAGCTCGTCCAGCTCCTCGAGCGAGTACGGGACCTCGCGATCGTCGAAGCGGACCACCAAGGACGGGTCGTCCGGATCGTCCCCGTCGCCGGCGGCGACCCGCTCGACCCGGCCGATGTCGCCGTTGAACACGTCCTTGTCGTAGTCGTTGCGGACCTGCATCACCTTGTCGCCGGCGCGGAACAGGCGGCTGCCGCGGGTCACCGCCGGTGCCCCGGCGGTCAGCGCCTCCTGCAGCAACTGGTTCAAGTTGCCGGCGCCCAGCTCGCCCCGATGCATGGGCGACAACACCTGGATGTCGTGCGGATGCAGGCCGTACTTGCGAGGCAGCCGGGTCACCACCAGATCGCGAATCAGCAGCGCCGCCTTGCCGGGGTCTTCCTCTTCCATCACGAAGAAGTCACGCTTGATGTCGTCGGCGGACGCGGGTCCGTCGCCCTGCCGAGGTCCCAGCTCGGGCATCTCGCCGTCGTGGATGCGGTGGGCGTTGCGCACGATCAGGCTTTGCCCCGCCTGGCGGAAGATCTCCGTCAGCCGCACCGTGGGGACGACGCCCGATTTGATCAGATCGGCCAGCACCGATCCCGGCCCCACCGACGGTAGCTGATCGACGTCGCCCACCAGCACCAGGCGGGTCCCGGGCGCCAGCGCCGCCACCAGGTCGGCGGCCAGCCGCACGTCCAGCATCGACGCCTCGTCGATCACCAGCAGGTCGGCATCCAGCGGGCGCGCGGCGGTGCGGCCGAAGCCGGACTGGGCGGGGCGCCATTCCAGCAGCCGGTGCAGCGTGGTGGCGGGCTGCCCCGTCGCCTCGGACAGGCGCTTGGCCGCCCGTCCGGTGGGGGCGGCCAGCGCGATCTGATGACCGCGGCGCCCCAGGATCGACACGATGCCGCGCACGATGGTGGTCTTGCCCACCCCGGGGCCTCCGGTCACGACCAGCGCGCGCGCCGTCAGCGCGCGCGTGATCGCCTCCGCCTGCTGGCGGGCCAGCCGGATGTTCGCCTCGGACTCGTACCAGGCGAGGGCCTGCGCGGGCTCCCGCGGTGGCTCGGCCGCGCCGCCCTTGATCCGCTGGGCGGCGGCCATGCTGGCGGCGCCGTCGTCGTCCGCGCGCAGCAGCGCCGCCAGTCCGTCGGCCAGCGCCACCTCGGCCCGGTGAAGGGCGGTGGTGTACACGGCCTCTCCCCCCTCCAGCGGGCCCGCCTCGGGCCGCGCCTCGATGACCACCTCGCCCGCCCGCCCCAGCGCGTCGATCGCCTGGTGCACCAGCGTCTCGTCGGCGCCCAGCAGCGCAGCGGCCTCGCGGGTCAGGCGTTCGCGGGCCACGAACACGTCGCCGCTGGTCGAGGCGTTCTCCAGCACGTGCCGCACCCCGGCCTCGATGCGCGCCGGCGCCTCGCGCCCGATGCCCAGCGCCGCCGCCAGCTTGTCCGCTGACAGAAAGCCGATCCCCCACACGTCGAAGGCCAGGCGGTAGGGGTTCTCTCGCAGCAGCGCCACCGCCGCCACGCCGTAGCGCTTGAAGATGCGGGCGGCGAAGGCCGGCGAGACGCCGTAGCCCTGCAGGAACACCATCACCTTGCGCACCTCACGCTGCGCGCTCCAGGTGTCGCGGATGACGCGCGCCCGGGCCGGGCCGATGCCCGGCACCTCGCTGATGCGGCCGGGATCGCTGTCCAGCACCTCCAGGGTCTTGATGCCGAAGCGCTCGACGATGCGCGAGGCCAGCTCGGGACCGATCCCCTTCATCAGGCCCGACCCCAGGTACTTGCGGATGCCGTCCAGGGTGGCCTGGGCCAGCTCGGTGAACCCCGTCACCCGGAACTGGGGGCCGAAGCGGGGCGTGTTCTCGCGCCGGCCGGTCACGCGCAGGCGCGCGCCGACGGGCACGCCCAGCAATCCCCCGACGATGGTCAGTGGCTCGCCGGCGCCGTCGACGGTCAGGCGCGCCACCGTGAACGCCCCGTCCGAGCCAGCGAACACGATCCGATCGATCGTGCCCTGCACGGTCTCCTCCGGCACGCCCTCAGCGTTGCGGGCCCGCGTGCGATCGAACAGGTCCATGGGCGCGGGAAGCGGCTAGGTCGTCTCTTCGCTCTCGCTCGAGCGCTGCTCTTCCAGCCGGCGATAGATGGTGCGGGTGGCGATCCCCAGCAGCTGCGCGCACAGGCGCTTGTCGCCGCCCGTGTGCGCGAGCGTGGCGTGGATGACCCGCCGCTCGATCTCCTCCAGGGGTGTGCCCACCGCGAAGGTCAGCGACTTGCCGTCGCCCAGCGTGCTCGACCCCGTTCGCACCTCGGGCGGCAGATCGTCGGCCTCGATGGCGGACCCGCGCGACAGCACCACCGCCCGCTCGACCGTGTTCTCCAGCTCGCGCACGTTGCCCGGCCAGTCATAGCGGGCCATCGCCTCGGCGGCGGCGCGCGAGAACCCGGCCAGACGCCGGCCGTTGCGCTCCGCGTAGAACTGCAAGAAGTGCTCGGCCAGCAGGGGCACGTCCTCGCGCCGATCGCGCAGCGGCGGGATCGGCACGGCGATGACGTTCAGGCGGTAATACAGATCCTCGCGGAAGCGTCCCTCGCGCACCGCCGCGCGCAGATCCTGGTTGGTGGCAGCCACCAGCCGCAGGTCGACCTTGACGGTGCGCCCGCCCAGGCGCTCGACCTCGCCCTCTTGCAGCACGCGCAGCAGCTTCACCTGCACGTGGGTGGGGATCTCGCCGATCTCGTCCAGGAACAAGGTGCCCCCGTCCGCTTGCAGGAAGCGCCCGTCGTGTCTTTGCACGGCGCCCGTGAACGCTCCCTTCTCGTAGCCGAACAGCTCGGCCTCCAGGATGCTCTCCGGCAGGGCCGCGCAGTTCACCGGCACGAACGGCCCACGGGCGCGCGACGAGTACTCGTGAATGGCGCGCGCCAGCAGCTCCTTTCCCGTGCCCGACTCGCCCAGCAGCAGCACGGTCGCCACCGACGGCGCCGCCTGCATCACGATGTCCATGGTGCGCCGCCAGGGCAACGACTGCCCGATGGGGGTTCGCTTCTTCTGCGCAGCGAGCTGCGCGCGCAGCGAGCGGTTCTCCTCGACCAGCGAGCGCTTCTCCAGCGCCTTGCCCACCACCCGCAGCAGGTGCGCGCGCTTGAGCGGCTTGGTGACGAAGTCGTAGGCCCCCTGCTTCATCGCCTCGACCGCGTTCTCGACCGTTCCGTACGCCGTCATCAGCACGGTCTCGGTCTCCGGCGACAGGCTTCGGCTGGCCTTCAACAGATCCATGCCCGACATCCCCGCCATCATCAAATCGGTGATCATGACGGACACCGGCTCGCGCCGGATCAGCTCCAGCGCCTCGGCCCCCGACGTGGCCGTCAGCACGCGGAGATGCTCCCGCTCGAACACCTTCTGCAGGGAATCGACGATGCCCGGCTCGTCATCGACGACCAGCAAAGTGGGCGGCGGCGATCCAGGATTCACGGGCAATTCGGTCTGCGGTGCCGTCATGGGGAAAGTTTACGACAGACTGTCAGCGCGCCAAGGTTCTTCGCCACGCTGACATGAAGTTGCCAATCTGGCAAAGACCGCGTTTCCATCTCGTCGCGCAGCGATACGTAGCCGCGACCCTGCGAAGAACGCGTAACGGTGCATTACAGATTCGTAACAACGGGCGTCACGAGTGCGTGAAAATCTTCGGGTTTCCCGGATTTGCCGGTGGCACTTGCCGGTGGCAGAAAACCTGCACACCCGCCGAAACGAGCCCCAATTTACTAACCCTTCTCACCCTGCGAACAGGCCATGACTGACCGCACGCCCTCGAAAAACAAAGGTCCTCTCGCCTCCACTGGGATCACCGGTTTCGACGAAGTCGTAGGGGGCGGCCTTCCCGTGGGCCGTCTCTTCTTGGTGCAGGGGGACCCCGGCGTCGGCAAGACGACGATGGCCCTGCAGTTCCTGATGGCCGGTCGCGACGCGGGCGAGACGACCCTGTACGTCACGCTGTCCGAGACGACCGAGGAGCTGAAGCTGGTCGCGGACTCGCACGGCTGGTCCCTGGACGGCATCGCGCTGTTCGAGTTGCCCGCCTCCGAGAGCGTCTCCAGCCAGGACGAGAACACGCTGTTTCATCCGGCCGAGATCGAACTGGGCGAGACGATCAAGACGCTGCTGGATCGGATCGATCAGGTGAAGCCGAAGCGTGTGGTGCTGGATTCCCTGTCCGAGATTCGGTTGCTGTCCCAGGGGCCCTTGCGCTACCGCCGCGAAGTGCTGGCGTTGAAGCAGCACTTCGCCGGACGGGGCTGCACCGTTCTGCTGCTGGACGATCGGACGTCCGAGCCCGGCGACCTGCACCTGCAAAGCATCGCCCACGGCGTCTTCTCGCTGGAGCAGCTGTCGCCGCTGTACGGAGCCGAGCGACGCCGCATGCAGGTGGTGAAGCTGCGCGGTTCGAAGTTCCGCGGCGGCTACCACGACTTCGTGCTGGAGACGGGCGGAATTCGCATCTTCCCCCGGCTGATCGCCGCGGAGCACCGGATGCCCTTCCGGCCGTCACAGCTGAGCTGCGGGATCCGCGAGCTGGATGATCTGGTGGGCGGTGGCCTGGACCGGGGCACCAGCACGCTGTTGATGGGACCGGCGGGCGCCGGAAAATCGACGGTGGCGTGCCAGTACGTGAAGGCCGCCGCCGCCATCGGCGAACGGGGCGCCATCTTCGCGTTCGACGAGTCTTCCGCCACGCTGCTGGCGCGGTCCACCTCCCTGGGGCAGGATCTAAGGTCCGAGCTGGCCAGCGGCGCGGTCGAGTTCCGGCAGATCGATCCGGCCGAGCTGGCGCCGGGCGAGTTCACCGCGCAGGTGCGCGCCGCCGTGGAGGAGCGGAACGTGCGCGTGGTCGTCATCGACAGCCTGAACGGCTACCTGCACGCCATGCCGCAGGAGAACTTCCTGATCCTGCAGCTGCACGAGCTGCTGACGTACCTGGCGCAGATGGGCGTGGTGACGCTGATGGTGGTGGCGCAGCATGGCCTGGTGGGGCCCATGGACAGCCCCCTGGACGTCAGCTACCTGGCGGACGCGGTGCTCGTGTTCCGCCACTTCGAGATGGACGGGCGCCTGCGCAAGGCCATCTCGATGCTGAAGCGCCGCTCGGGCCCACACGAGAGCACCATCCGCGAGCTGTCCATGGGTCCCGGCGGGCTGGCGGTCAGCGCCCCGGTCGGCGAGCTGCGCGGCATCCTGACGGGGGTTCCCGAGCACGAGCGGGCCCGACGCTGGGACGGCCCCGGAACCCGATGAGCCCCCAAGCAACATCCGCCGGGACGGTGTTGATCCTGGCGCCCGCCGGGCGCGACGCCCGTCTCGCCGCCTCGGTCCTCGAGCAAGCCGACATCCGCGCGCGGGTGTGCGAGGACGTCGAGGAGCTGGTGTCGGGCCCGCCCGAAGCGCCGGCGGCGCTGCTGCTGACCGAGCACGCCCTGACCACACAGCTGCGCGGGCAGCTGAAGAGCTGGCTATCCCGACAGCCGCTGTGGTCGGACCTGCCCGTGGTGGTGCTGACGGGCCACCCCGCCGGCTCGGACAAGAAGCGCCTGCTGGCCGCCATCCTGGCCGAGCTGGGCAACGTGACGGTCATCGACAGGCCCATGCATCGGGAGGTGCTGGTCAGCACCGTGCGGGCCGCGCTGCGCGCACGCGGCAGGCAGCATCAGGCGCGCGAGCTGCTGGAGCGTCTGGAGGAGGCGATCCGGGAGCGGGATCAGTTCCTGGCCATGTTGAGCCACGAGCTGCGCAACCCGCTGGGCGCCATCCGCAACGCGACGGAGGTGCTGTGCCGGCAGTCGCCGCCACCGCAGGTGGAGCGTCCGCTGGCCATCGTCGACCGGCAGGCCAAGCACCTGGGCCGCCTGGTGGATGATCTGCTCGACGTGGCCCGGGTCACCTCGGGCAAGATCGCGCTGCAGAAGACCCGCTGCGAGCTGGGCGAGATCGTGGAGCGGGCGGCGCGCCAGCTGGAACGGGCCATCGAGCAGGGACAGCTGAAGCTGCACATCAAGCGGCTCTCCGGCCCCGTTCTGGTCGAGGCGGACCCGGTGCGGATCGAGCAGGTGGTGAGCAACCTGCTGACGAACGCCGTGAAGTACACGCCACGCGGTGGAACGGTGGAGGTCACGGTGCAGGCGCAGGGCCAGGACGGCGTCATCCGGATCGCCGATTCGGGTGTGGGGATCGCGCCCGAGATGCTGGCCAACGTGTTCAAGATGTTCGTGCAGGCGGACCGCAGCCTCGACCGCTCGCAGGGCGGGATGGGGATCGGCCTGACGCTGGTGCGCCTGCTGGTCGAGCTGCACGGCGGAAAGGTCGAGGCGGCCAGCGCCGGGCTGGGGAAGGGGAGCACGTTCACCGTCACCCTGCCCCTGCTGGCGTCAGCAGGGGCCAGCGCCTCCGAGCAAGCGGTCAGCCGCCCCGCCGCCGTGGGACGGCACGTGCTGCTGGTGGAGGACAATGTAGACAATCGCGAGATGCTGCAGGCCCTGCTGGAGATGGACGGCCACCGGGTCGAGACGGCGGCGGACGGGCTGCAGGCGGTGCAGCGGGGCCTCGACCTGAAGCCAGACGTCGCCATCATCGACATCGGCCTGCCGGGCATCGACGGGTATGAGGTCGCGCAACGCCTGCGTGCCGAGCTGGGCGACCGCGTGGTGCTGGTGGCGCTGACCGGCTACGGCATGCCCGAAGATCGCCAGAAGGCGGCCAAGGCCGGCTTCAACGTGCACCTGATCAAGCCGGTGGGGTTGCCCGAGCTGGAGGCCGCCCTTCAGCGCTAGCGGCGCCGCTCAGGCGACGCTACAGCAGACCGGGCAGCGGACCGGTGGAGTCGGCCGTCCCCGGCTGCGTGCCGAACGTGTTCACGCTGACGCCGAAGGCCTGCGCGATCGAGACCAGCAGGTGGTTGTTCGTCACGCCCATGAAGGTGGCGTCGCCCGGCGCGCACCACAGGTTGGACGAGGGACAGTCGGGTGACACCCGCAGCCGGCGGCCCATGCGGAACTTCGTCAGCGAGGCGCCCCCGCCCAGCACGATGGGCACGTTGCGCGTGCTGTGCAGCGCGGGGTTGCCCATGTCGCTGCTCGAGTAGATGAGGGTGGCGTCCAGCACGCCGAAGGCGTCGAGCTGCTTCATCAGCGAGGCGAACTTGCCGTAGGCGTACTTGTTGAAGGTGCCCAGCAGCTTCCAGGTCGCCGAATCGCCGGCGCCCACCGGGTGCCCGTCCGAGCCCATCGGGGAACCGTTGTAGACGTGCGCCACGCTGCCGTGGTTGTCGGTGGGCAGGTTCAGCGGATTGCCCGCGTACGACAGGTCGTTCATGTACAGCGTCGCGAAGCGCGTGATGTCGCACGCGAACGCCTGCGCGATCAGGGCCAGGTGGGCGTCCGTGATGGCGTCGAAGTAGGGCTCGCCGCCGTTGTATTGCTTCAGCTTGGGGAACTTGGTGGCGTCCGGCTTCACCGGCATGCACTGGGCCGAACCCATCTGCGACACGGCCGTGATCTGCTTCTGCAGGTCGTTCAGCGCGTCCAGGTGCTGGTCCAGCTTGTCCTGTTCCGGTTTGGCCAGACGGGGGCGCAGCCGGCCGATGTCGCCGCGGATGAAGTCGAGGATGCTCTTGCCCTGCGCCTGCTGCTTGGCCAGCGCCGCCTGACCGCTGCTGTCGTTCGGCGCCACGAAGTTGCCGAACAGCGTGTTGAACGCCTGCACCGGATCGATGATCTTCGGCAGCGCCACGCCGCCCACGCCGTACGACAGCGTGGAGCCTGACTTGGTGTCGTCGTTGCCCACGCCCAGGGCGATGCTGGTCACCGCGGTGGAGGCGCCCAGCTTCTGCTCGACGGCCAGGAACTGATCCAGCGACGAGTTCATGGGCTTCCCGGCCGACGAGTCGATGCGGCTGCCCGTCAGGATGGTGCCCGCGCTGTCGTGTCCGTTGGCGTTCGACATCAGGTCGACGCCCTCCAGGATCAGGACCTTGTCCTTGAAGCTCTTGCCGTAGGTGGACGCGTCGTCGAACGGCTTCAAGATCGAGTCCGTGAAGGTCAGGCTGAAGTTCGTCGACTCGACCGCGCCGTTCGACAGCGGCGTCTGCTGGTCGCCCGTCTGCATGCCCCACAGCTCGGCGGCGATGCCGTGCGGGTGGTACAGCGTCACGAAGCGCAGCGGCGGCGTGTCGCCGGCGGCCTCCGCGTAGCTGTTCTCCAGCACCTTGAAGAACGGTACGCCCGCCAGGCCTGCCCCCACCCCGCGCAAGAAGGCGCGTCGCGCGGCGCTGCGCGGCTGGTCCGTACGCCCGTTGCTTCGCCGGTTCGCCGGCCCCTTGCTACCGCTGCTCATTGGCCACTCCGCGTGTTGAAGGCCGGGCTTCTGACGTAAGCGACCAGGGTCTCCACGATGTTTCCTTGCTTGTCCGCGGGCAGCTGACTCCACAGGTCGACGAACGCTTGCTCGGGATCGGCGGCCAGGCTGTCGCTGCGGCCCGCCGAGGACCGGAACACCTGCCGGGCCATGCAGGCCCGCACCTGCGCGCTGCCGGCCAGGGCCATCGCCAGCGCGTCGCTGTCGGCGTAGCTGCCGTCGAAGTCCGTCTTCTGCTCGTCGGCCTTGTCGCCCACGGTGGTGGCGGTGATGACCACCTGGTTGTTCTCCATCGGCTTGCCGTTCACCACCGGGCGGGCCATCCCCATGCCGTCGTACTTCTCGAACGCGAACCCGAACGAGTCGATGCTGTCGTGGCAATTCGCGCACATCGGATCCGAGACGTGCGCGTCGAAGCGATCGCGGGTCGTCTTCATGGGGTCGGGCATCGGGGGCGTCACCGAGATTTGCAGCGCGGCCGGCGAGCCGAGCGGCATGCAGGCCACCCGTCGCATGATGGCCACGCCCCGGAACACCGGCCCGCTCTCGCTGGCGTGGGCGTAGACCGACAGGAAAGCGCCCTGGTTCAGGATGCCCCGCCGGCCCACGCTGGCCAGCGACGTGTGGCCCGACGACGCCGCCTGCACGCCATAGGCGGCCGCCAGCTTCTGGCTGGCCATGGTCCAGTCGGCGCTGAACAGCTCGTTGACGGTGGCGGTCGAGTTGACCATCACCTCGCGCACGAAGTCCTGGCTCTCCGCCGCGATGTCCGCCTTCACGTCGGCGAACTTCGGGTACACGGTGCTGTCCTTGGCGATGCCGTCGATGCCGTCGATGCCCAGCCACTCGCGCACCAGGCGGACCAGGGCCGCCTGCGCCGGCGCCGTCTTCAGCAGGCGGCGCGCCTGCTGCTCGCGCATGGCGGGGTCGCCCAGCTGGCTGGCCGCCGCCAGCAACGTGCTGTCGGGCGGCGCCGAGGTCAGCAGAAACGCCAGCGCGGACGCCGTCTCGTTGGGCGTCATCGTCACCGTGGCGCCCGCCGCCGGGGGCGTGCTGCCGCTGCCGATCTCGGTGACGTACAGGAAGCCCGCCGACTGCAGCACGGCCCGCGTGATCAGATCGATGCCGTCGTTGTAGGCCGCCCCGTCGGCCCCCGCGTGATAGATGGTGACCAGCGACGCCACCTCGTCATCGGTCAGGGCCCGCCGGTAGGCCGCCGCGCCGAACGACTTGATGAACGTGGTGGCGCAGGCCTCGCCGCCCGTGGCCATGTCACTGCACGGCGCCAGCCCGGCCAGCTTGCCGTTGCCGCGCGCCTCGGTCACCAGCGTCGTGGCCGCGTCGCTGAGCTGCTTCGCCAGCACGGGATCGACCCGCTGCGCGTCGTTCACGGTGAAGCCGCCCTGCCGCGAGTCGGGGGGAAATACGTTCGCCCCGATGGTCTGCGTGGTGCCCAGCAGCGCCTGCACGGCGGCGTCGTACTCGCGCACGGTCAGCCGGCGAATGCGCGCCGGCAACAGCGCCGTGCCCGGAGCGGCGCCGCCGCTGCCGGTGGCGCCCCCCGAACCGGCGCCGCCCGAGCCCGGGTTCGCGCCGCCACCGGAGCCGGAGACGGACGCCCCGCCGCTGCCGTGGCTGCCGCCGGAGCCCCCCGAACCGGACGTCCCGTGGCCTCCGCTACCGACTGCACCTGACCCGCCGCTGCCCGCCTGACCGGAGGACCCGCTGTCGCTGACACAGCCGGCAAGAAGCGGGGCGGACAGACCGGCGGCCAACAACACCCGGAACGCGAGCCGAGGCGACACGATCATCGTCGTATGAAGTGTTCGCCGGCTCAAAAATCGGCTCGCTTTTGCTGTCGAATTGGGCCCTGAGCTTCCGAAAAGTACGCGCGGGTAGCGCGAGGTCCTACCTGAACACACCTGAATTGTGATGGGCGGTGGTCTGCCGCGTGATCCCCGCCGCCTTCACGGGACCGCCTTCGGGGACGCCTTTCTTTGCGTGGGCAGACGGATGGTGAACGTGGCGCCCTGCCCTGGAGGGCTGTCGATGGTGATGCTGCCGCCGTGGCGTTCGATGATCCCGTGCACGATGGACAGGCCCAGGCCCGAGCCTTCGCCCACGTCCTTGGTGGTGAAGAAGGGGTCGAAGATGCGCGGCAACACCTCGGCGGGGATGCCCGGGCCGTCGTCGCTGATCGTCACCACGGCGGCGTCGCCGTCGGGCCGGGCGGCGATGCGGATGGTGCCGCCGCCCGGGCGCTGGCCGATGGCCTGGGCCGCGTTCGTCAGCAGGTTCATCACCACCTGATCGATCTGCCCCGGGAAGCCCGTCACCCGCAGCGACGGGTCGACGGCCTTCTCGACGCGGACGTTCTTCAGGCGGTGACGCAGGAGATCCAGCGTGTCGTCCACGCTGCGGGCCAGGTTCACCTCGCGCGGCTGCTCGTCATCGCCGCGCGAGTAGTTGTGCAGCGCCTGGACGATGGCCTTGCTGCGGGCGGCGCCGCGCTGGATCACGGCCAGCATCTCCTCGGCCTCCGCTCCGCGCGCGCGAATGGCGTCGGCGTCCGTGGCCTCCGGCAGCCCGCGAATCAGCTCTTCCAGTGGCCCGATGGTGTTGATGACGGCGTTCACCGGGTTGTTGATCTCGTGGGCGATGCCCGCCACCAGGCGGCCCATCGAGGCCAGCTTCTCGCTGCGCACCAGATCGTCCTGGGCGCGGCGCAGCTTTTCCAGGGCGTCTCGCAGCTCGCCGTTGCGCTGCTCCAGCACCTCGGTGCGGCGGCGCACCTCGCGCTCCAGGTCGATGTTCAGCGATTCGGTCGAACGCAGCTTGTCGCGCAGGGCCCGCCGCATCTCCTCGAAGGCGAAGGTCAGGCGCCCGATCTCGTCGGCCTCGCCCGAGGGCGGCACCGGCCGGGCCAGCTCGCCGCGCGCCATCTCCTCGCTGCGCTTCTCCAGCGCGCGGATGGGCGTGACGATGTCGCGCACGATCAGCAGCACCAGGCCCAGCGACAGCGCCAGCACCAGCGTGACCGAGGCGACCAGCGTGGGCGTCTGCCGGGCCGGCGACAGCGCGAACAGCACCACCAGCCCGGAGGTCAGCACCGTGACCGTCAGAAAGAAGCCCACCAGCTTGCCGCCCAGGCCCGCCGTCGACCGCACCTCGTTGACCGGCAGGTAGTGCCGCCCCCCCAGCTGGCCCAGCAGCGGACGCAGGATGTCCCGCAGCAGCAGGATCTCGTACAGCCCCATGGCCAGCAGGATCAGGGCCACCGCGGCCAGCAGCCGCAGCGCGGTCGCCGTGTCGAAGCCGATCACCCGGCGGCCGAGCGCGATCACGGCCAGTGCCGCCAGCATGGTCCACAGCACCTGATAGGCGCCCAGCCGGTAGGGCAACGACTGGGCGGCGTTGAACGCCTCGATGGCCTTGGGCTCGTCGCGCGCCGGGCCGCGCACGGGCGGAAAGCGCACCGCCACATCCAGGTAGCGCTCGATGGGCAGGGTGCGGCGGTACAGCGAGCGGCCGCAGAACACCAGCGCCGGCACCAGCGCGGGCGCGGTCAGCGCCATCATCATGGCGGCGTGCCGCGACGACAGGTCCGTGAACACCGTCGTCAGCGCGGCGATCACCGCGTGGGTGATGCCCATCAGCGCCAGCGCCGTCCGCGCCAGCCGCCGCCGGTACACCGTCGAGAACACGCGCAGCGGATCGCTGTTGGGCAGGATGGCCCGCCGCGCGTCCTCCAGCAGGCGCTGCCAGGCCAGGCTGCGGATCGTCCCCGCCGCGCCGGCGTACAGCAGCGCCATCGTGACCAGCCCGGCGCCGGCGATCCAGGGCTGATGGTGCTGGTGCACCAGGCCCACCGCCAGCAGGATGGCGCAGGCCACCCAGACGGCGACGCGCAGGCGCCCCGCCTCGACGGGCGCGCGGCCGATCGCCTTCTCCACGTCGGCGGCCGCCGCGGTCGAGAACGCCTCCCCGCGCCGCTTCATGGCGAGCGCGATCCACACCGGCCGCACGGCCGCCACGCTGCCGAACAGCGACAGGGCCCACAGCCCCACGAACCACGGGGCCAGCCCCGCGACCACCGTGCGCGCGGGCATTCCCGCGGCGCCCAGCAGCACGATGGGGGTCCCCACCAGCGCCAGCTCCAGCAGCATCAGCGCCAGCTCGGCCAGCACCAGCCGCGTGCCGATCCGCCCGGGCCCCCGGGGCGCCACCCGGCGATCGCCGCCCGAGGGCGCCGGCATGGCTTGCGGTGCGGTGGCGGTCACGTTGGCGATTCTATCCTCAATCGCCTGCGCGTCGGCGATTCGTGGCGCCGCCGGATCGTCCGCGACGGCGCGGCCACCGTACGCGGCACGGAAATTCGCGCTACAGTTGGCTGCTCTCATGACGTGGGAAACGATCCGGAATCTGGTGCGCGACGAGTGGGTCATCCTGTCGCTGTTGCTGGTGTGGTCCCTGGCCGGCCTGACGGTGATCTGCGAGCGCATCTACTCGCTGTGGAACGTCGTGCCGAAGTCGACGGCCTTCAAGGACAAGGTCATCGCCGCGCTGGAGGACGGTGATCTGGCCAAGGCGTCCGCCCTGTGCGAGACGTCGCCCGGCCCGCTGGCCGAGGTGTTCGAGCGCGGGCTGACCGTATTCCGAAAGACACCGGGCAAGACCGCGGAGGCGGTCGCCTCGCAGCGGGCGGCGGTGGTGCTGTCGTTCAAGCGCTACCTGTGGGCGCTGGGCACGGTGGGCTCGTCGGCGCCGTTCGTCGGGTTGTTCGGCACGGTGGTGGGCATCCTGAAGGCGTTCCAGTCGATGTCCGTCGCCGGCACCGGCGGCTTCAAGGTCGTGTCCCAGGGGATCGCGGCCGCGCTGGTGGCCACCGCCGCCGGCCTGCTGGTCGCCATCTACGCCGTCGTCGCCTACAACTACTTCGTGGCGAAGGTGAACGGCCTGGCCATGACGTACAAGCTGTTCACGGACGAGTTCCTGCTGGCGCTGAACGAGTACGCGAAGACGAAGCCCGTCGAGACCAAGCCCACCGTCTAGGACGCGAGCATCAGCGATGAGCATGAACGTTCAGATGGACGAGGGCAGCGTCACCGGCGACGAGGGCGGCGGCGACGGCGTCAGCTCCGAGTCGGTGGTGGCGGAGATCAACATCACCCCGCTGACCGACATCTTCCTCGTCCTGCTGATCATCTTCATGGTCACGTCCACCGCCCTGGTGGAGTCCGAGGCCGCCTCGCGCGCCGGCATGAAGGTGGTGCTGCCCAAGGCGAACGCGGCCGGCCCGGTCTCGCAGCGCCGCAGCGACCCGGTCCTGACGGTGACCAAGGGCAACGAGATCTACCTGGGGGCCAAGAAGGTGGAGGCCAAGGACCTGGAGGCGGAGATCCACAAGGCGCTGCAAGAGGTGGGGTCCGAGACGCTGCTGATCCGCGGCGACAAGAACGTGCTGCTGGGCGCCGCCGTCGACATCATGTCGACCGCCAAGCGCGCCGGCGCCTCCCACATCGCCATCCTGACCGCACCCGGCGCGAAGTAGCGGCGCGGGCCAAAGCGCCCTGTTGATCAAGATATTGCGCGCGCCGCGCGCGCGCTTGCTACGGTTCGGGCATGGCGCAGCCGTCGGAGCTGCCTGCGGGGGCGCAGGAAGGACGCGGTAAGGGGCGCGGGGGACGGCGCAAGTTCGAGCTGTTCGAGCTGATCCTGCTGTTCGGGCTGGTGCCGGCGTTGCTGGCGCTGGCGCCGCGGTGGGCGGTGTCGCTGAGCATCCTGGCCAGCGGGCTGATCGCCCTCGCCGCGCTGGCGTTCGATCCCTCGTTCGCCCGCCGTGAGCTGCTCCGGCTCGGTGATCTGACAGGCGGCCCGCACCGGCAGGCGCTGCGTGTCGTGTTGCTGCGCGCGCTTTTCATCGCAGCGGGGCTGTTCGCGCTGACGGCGCTCACCTCGCCCGCGGCGCTGTTCGGTTTTCCCCGCCACCGGCCGGTGGTGTGGGCGGTGGTCATGGTGCTGTATCCGCTGTCCGCCTACGCGCAGGAGCTGGTGTACCGGCCGTTCTTCTTCCACCGCTACGGGCGGCTGTTCGCGAGCCCGCGGCAGGCCATCGTGGCCAGCGGGCTGCTGTTCGGGTGGGCGCACATCATGGTGAACAACGTGCTGGCCATCGGCCTGGCCTCGATCGCCGGACTGCTGTTCGCGTCCACCTACGCGCGGTCGCGCTCCACGATGCTGGTGTCGCTGGAGCACGCCCTCTACGGCGACATCGCGTTCACCATCGGGCTGGGCAGCGTGTTCTACTCGGGGACGCGCTGGCTGGGATGACGGCGCTCGGTGGCGTACCTGCGGCGGCCCTCAGCCCTCCGCCGACAAGGTCAGCGGCGTGGGCGGCAGGGCGATCGAGCAGGCGCGAGCCAGGTGGAGCGCGGCGCGATCCCGGCGCGCCACCAGCGGCGTGATCCCGCGCGCCAGCAAGGGCTCGACGGCCCGCTCGGGCCAGGCCACCTCGCCTGCCGGCGCCAGCCGCGACTGTCCGTCATCGTCGAAGGTGTGGGAAGGCAGATCGTCCAGCTCCGTGCCCTCGGCGTTGCCCGCCCAGGCCTCGGCACGAAACGCGGCGGCGTGCAGCTGCGCCAGCGCGAAGGCGCCGCTGCCCCACAAGCGCTCAATCGCTGGCGAGCGCGTGGCGCCCGCCGACAGCTCCTCGAAGGGGAACGCCTCGATGGGATCGGTCTTGCGGCCGTAGGGCAGGCGGGCCAGCACGCGGGGCATGACCAGGCCCACCGAACGCGCCAGGGGGCTCTCGCGCAGCGCCTGCCAGAAGGCCGCGGCGTCGCCGCCCGCCGCGGTCTGCCAGCGTGCGGGATCCGCCGCCTGCTCGGGCAAGCTGCACCCGAGCAGGGTCAGGCTGGCGTCCCCCAGCAGCACCGCCCCGCCCCGCGCGGCCAGGGCCCCCAGCTGCGCCAGCCGCTGCAGCTCCGCCAGCTCCAGACCGAACGGCCAGGCCACGGCGATCAGGGTCCACGACCTTCCTTGATCGTTCCACAGCCGATGCACCTCGCTGCGTTCCAGCTCGCCACCGGCGGCGCGCAGGGCGTCGTCGAGATCCAGCGGGCAAGCGTCGAACAGCGACAGCGCCAGCTCCTGATCGGTGTCGACGGCCCGGGCCACGCGATCGACGCCGCGCCAGGCCGCCTCGGCCGCGCGCAGCCCCGGGGAGGCCAGCACGGCCCGCATCCGGGCGGCGATCGCCTCGTCCAGCAGACCCTGCAGCATGGCCTTGCGCTGCACATCACCGTCGCTGGTGACGTGCGGGCGCACCGCCTGCTCCAGGATTCCCTGCAGCGCGCCGGTCGGGGACGCCGCCGCCGCGGGCGCCCGGCCCAGTAGGCGTTCCAGCGCGGACGCCTCCGACTCGCTGGCACCGCCGGCGGCAGCCGGTGCCACCGGGGTCGCGTCACCACCGGTGGTGCGCCGGAGCCACGCCTCGACGGCGGCGAAGGTGTCACCGCTGGTGCCCGCCCGCAGCTCGCGCCGCAGCCGTCGCGGCTCCTCGAACATCGCCAGCCGCGCGAACAGCTGATCGGGATGAAAGTCTTCCAGGGCCACCGGCCTCAACACCTCGTCAGGAACCCCGGGGGCGGTGACCACCAGCGCCGGCGAGAGGGCAGCCACCGCGCGATCCACCTCGGCGGCGTCGACGGCGACGGGCCGCTTCAGCGGCACCGCCTCGCCACGCTGGCGCGCCGCCGCCCGCCCGCTGAAGTCCGCCACCAGCAACAGCCGAAACGGGTCCCCGTCCTCGCGCGCCTTGCGACTGGCCGCGCCCCGGTTCCCCAGACCAACGTCGAACTCCATCCGTCCGCCCATGCCCGGGATTCTATGCCGGCGGCGCCGCCGCCAGGTTCACGAACTTCATCCCCGTGGCTGCGGTGCCATCCCCTCCGTTCGAGACGCGCGCTCACGCACCAGGGGCAGTTGCCCGGCCGCCGCCAGCGCCCCGCCCAGGACGCAGACGCCCGTCCACCCCGCCCGTTCCCACACGAACGCCGCCGCCGCCGTGCCCAGCGCGCCCCCGACGAAGAAGCTGACCATGTAGATGGCGTTGATGCGGTTCCGCAGCGCCTGGTTCAGGCCGAAGATGATGGTCTGATTGGCCAGGTGGCTGGACTGCGACCCCGCGTCCAGCAGCACCACGCCCACCCCCAGCACGACCAGCGAATGCGCGCCGGCCGCGAACACCACGAAGCTGATCACCATGGCGGCCAGCCCCAGCTGATTGATGAGCGTGGGCCGCACCCGACCAGCCACCCGGCCCACGATGGGGGCAGCGATCACCCCCACCACGCCCACCAGGCCGAACAGGCCGGCCGTCTTGCTGCCGTAGCCCAGCCGCGTGACGTGAAAGGACAGCGTCGACCAGAAGGTGCTGAACGACGCGAACCCCAGCGCGCCCACCAGGGCCTGTCGGCGCAGCAGCGGCTCGGCACGCACCACGCCGAACAGCGAGGCCAGGATGGCCCGCCAGGCCAGCGGCTGCGGCGGCCGCTGCGGTGGCAGCGCCAGGCGGATCAGGGCCGCGGTCAGCCCCATCAGGGCGGCGGCCATGCCGAAGGTCACGCGCCAGCCCACCACCCCGGCCAGCACGCCGCTGGCGGTCCGCGACAGCAGGATCCCCGTCAGCAGACCGCCCATCACCACCCCGATGGCGCGGCCCCGCTGGCCGGGCGCCACCAGGCCCACCGCGAACGGCACCGCCAGCTGCGGCAGGCACGACGAGAAGCCCAGCACCAGGCTGAGCGCCGCCACCACCGCATAGCTGGGCGCCACCGACATCAGCAGCAACGTCACCGCGGACGCCAGGGCCGTGATGACCATCAGGCTGCGCCGCTCGCGGCCGTCACCCAGCGGCACCAGCAGCAGCATCCCCAGCGCGTAGCCGATCTGGCACAGCATCAGCGCGACCCCCAGCGCCGCGGCGCTGACGCCCAGCGAACCGGCCATCATGGCCGCCATGGGCTGGGCGTAGTACAGGTTCGCCACGGCGATCCCCGCCACCACGGCCAGCAGGGGGACGCGCGCGCTCTGGTCAGGCGGCGCTGGCGACGACACGGGCGCGGTGCTCATGGGCGCCTCTTCATGCCGCGAGACCCGGCGCCGCGCCAACGCGGGCTGTCGTTTTTCAGCCGTGGCCGCTCAGCAAGGCGTGCTCGCGCTCGAACAGGTCGGCCACCGCCTCCATCACCAGGCGCACCCGCACCGTCTCGCGGTGGTCGGGCGGGATGACCAGGTAGGCCTCTGCCGTGGCCACCACCTCGGGGGTCAGCCGGACCAGCGCCGCGTCGCCCTGCACGGTGAAACAGGGCAACACCGAGACGCCCAGCCCCGCCCGCAGCGCGTTCGCGACCGACGTGACGCTGCCCCCCGTCAACACGATGTCCTCGGGCCGGCAGTGCTCGGCCAGCCACTGCGCGCCCGACGAACGCCCCGTCGCCCCGGCGTACCCCACCACCGCCTGCCCCGCCAGGGTCTCGCCGGCCCGCAGCGCGCCCAGCCGGAATCCGGTGCGCTCCAGATAGGCCGGCGAGCTGTAGATGGACCACCCGATCTCGCCGATCTTCCGCGACACCAGCGTGGGGTTGGTCTCGCGGAACAGGCGCAAGGCCACGTCCGCCTCCCGGCGCATCAGATCCAGCGCGGCGCTGCTGACCACCAGCTGCACCTGCACCTTCGGGTGCTCCTGCCGCAGCGCCACCAGCCCCTGCATCAGGAACGGCGTGAACGATTCGGTGGTGGCCAGGCGGACCAGGCCTTCGGGCCGCTGGTCCTCGCCGCCCACCCGGCGCGACAGCTCCTCGATGCCGGCCTCGATGGTCTGGGCCAGGTCGGCGACCATGTTCCCGGCGTCGTTCAGCAGCATGCCCTCGGGCGTGCGCGACACCAGGTGCACCCCCAGGTCGGCCTCCAGGGCGCTCAGCCGGCGGCTGGCGGTCGACTGCTCGACCTTCATCTGGCGCGCCGCCGCGCCCAGTGAGCCGGCCCGGCGCAAGGCCAGAACGTAACGCAGGTCGTCCCAGTCCAGTCCCACCCGGGAATGTTCTGCCTGGGCGCAAGGTGATGCAAGCCGGGGGGCGAATTCCCGCAGGGGGGCCATGCGCGAACGCCTGTACACGGCCCACCCTGGCCCGCGGTACAAGTGCCGCTCTCCCCGCAACGCCTCCACCAGCCGCCGACGACCATCACAGGAGACAGGCCATGAAGCTGTACATGCACCCGGTGTGCAGATCTTCCCGAACCACGAGCGGCCCGACGATTCGGTGCAGCAGGCCACGCTGAGCTGGGGACAGGAGCGCGCCAAGAAGTGGCGTCCGTGCTGAACGACTACTGGCTGGGGCCGAACAAGCCGTACCTGTGCGGCGACAGCATCACCATCGCCGATGACTTCGGTGCCTGTTTGCTGACACGGGGCGAGATCCGGGGCTCGAGCGAAGGGACATCATCATGATTCGCGGGTTGCATCACGGGGCCTACCGTTGCCGGGACTCGGAGGAGACGCGGCGGTTCTACGAGGATTTCCTGGGGCTGCCGCTGGCGACCACGCTGGAGATCAAGGAGACCAAGACCGGCCGCCAGACCGACACGCTGCACACGTTCTACCGGATGGGCGACGGGTCGTTTCTCGCCTTCTTCGAGGCGCCCGATCAGCCGTTCGAGTTCCGCCGGCAGCACGACTACGACCTGCACGTGGCGCTCGAGGTCCCGTACGAGCGCCTGCAGCCGATGCTGGAGAAGGGGAAGCAGCTGGGGATCGAGACGCGGGGCATCTCCGACCACGACTTCATCCACTCGATCTACTTCCGCGACCCGAACGGCTATGTGGTCGAGCTGACGGCGAAGATGCCGCATCACCCCGAGGCGACGGATCCGGCGCGCAACGACGCGCGCGGGAAGCTGGCCCGCTGGCAGTCGCGAAAGACGCGCGACTAGGGGAACGTCGCGCCCCGCGGTTGCGGGCTGCGCATGGGCGGCAGCCCGCACTCGCCGGCCCGTCCCCGTCGCCTCATGAGGGCCCGCGCGTGCTGGCCGCCTGCAGCCGGTCCAGCAAGGCGCGCAACGGCGGGGCGGCCGGCGCGCCCTGCACCTCCACGGTGTGCCGGCGCGCCCCGTCCTCGATCACCAGCGTGTGGGTGAAGGCGTCGCGCTGCCGCGGCTCCGCCGCCCCCAGCGTACCGGGGAGCGCGAAGAGGTCCGCCGCCGCGATCAACGCCTCCCACGCGGCGCGTTCGCCGGCCGGCAGCTGCTCCGTGTCGATCACGGCGCGCTTGACCATGCCGGCGACCCCTCCGCTGCGCTGGTAGGTGAGCTTCATGTCACTGCGATGGCCTCCATCGTGACCTTGACATCGATCTTCACCGCTGCCCAGCCCGCCTGCACCGCTTGCGCCTGCGCCGTCCCCAGCAGCTTGGCCCGGGTGAAGGTGGCGTCCGCGGCGGTCTGGAAGTCGGCGTCAGCGGGCAGGTGGATGAAGGTCTGGTACCACACCGGCCCGATGGTCTCCCAGGCGTTCTTCTGGGGCCCGAAGGCGTTGCACGCCTCGTAGAAGGCGCGGTTCGGGATCCCCGAGTTCAGGTGGACACCGCCGCTGTCCTGGGTGGTCTTCTTGTAGTGACTCATGTCGGCGGGCTGCGGATCGCCATCGTAGGCGGTGCCCGGCTGCTTCATCGAGCGCAGGGCGTCGCCGTTCTTGAACAGGCCCTGGCCGATCAGCCAGTCCGCGCCGGCCACGTTCTGCTTCAGGTGATACTGCTTGATCATCGTGCCCATCACGTCCGAGAACGATTCGTTCAACGCGCCGGACTGCGCCTGGTACTCGAGATCCGAGGTGTACTGGGTCACGCCGTGGGTCAGCTCGTGCCCGATGACGTCGACGGACGAGGTGAACGAGTTGAACTCGACGCCGTCACCGTCGCCGTAGTCCATCTGCGTGCCGTCCCACTGGGCGTTGTCCCAGCCGTCGCCGAAGTGGATGTAGGACCGCAGGTCGTATCCCTTGCCGTCGACGGAGTTCCGCTTGAAGACCTCCCTGTAGAAGTCGCGGGTGGCGCGCGTGAACTCGACCACGTTCTTCACGTCGGGATCCGTCGGCGTACCGCCCTTCGCCTCGCTCCACAGCAGCGCCGCGCCGCTGCTGGTCTCGCGATGGCGGGCGTCGTACACGCTGATCTGGGCGGTTCCGTGCGTCTGCTTGCGCGCCAGCGCCACCGTGCGCGCCCCGCGCACGTGCGACGACAGGTTGATGCTGTCCAGCAGCTTGCGGCGATGCTCGGCCGTCTTCGCCTTGCTCAGCAGGTGCTCGAGCAAGTACGGCGGCACGATGCAGAACGCTGCGCAACGGCCAGAAAAATTGAAGTGCGCGTCGAAACGGCGTGGCTCACGTGGCTTCATGGCATCCCTCCCTCGATGTTCGACCCCAACTCGGCGCGCCCGCCTCACCATCGACGAGCCTGCGCCTCGCCTTGACGGCTCGCGGCTCCTCCCCCCAGGCCCGCGACCATTCCCGTGCTCAGTCCGCCTTGACGGTAATGGGCAATTCGCGGCCCGGTCAACAGATAACCCAGCGGCTGAAAGCGACCGCAATGGCCACCACCCGCGCGCCGAAGACACAAAGGCCCGGCGAAACGCCGGGCCTTTCAATGAATGAACAAACGTGGTGACACGGGACGCCGACGCGACGGCGCCGTTGTTTGGCGCTCAGGCCGTCAGCAACTTCACGGCGCCAGCACCTGGAAGCCGAAGTCGCCGGTCACCACGAACGACTGATGATCGGGCGCCACGGCGATGCCCCAGGCCTGGCTGGGCATCATCCAGGTCTTCGTCAGGCTGAACGGGCCCTTCGGCTGGGTGGGATCCTTCGACCACTCCTCGACCTTGCCGTGCCAATCGTCCGCCACGAAGCGGTCGTCGTCGATCCAGGTCGCGTACCCGATGGGGATCAGGTCCGTCGACGGTGGATTGAACGTGATCGTCTGCAGCAACATCGTGTAGGCGTCCAGGACCTGCAACTGGCCGGCGCCCGCGTCGCTGAGGATGAGCTGCCCGTTGGGAGAATAGCTGGCGCGATTCATCTCGGAGAAGACGTTCTGAATATCCCCCACTTCCGTGCCATCGCTGGTCTTCAGAATGCGGTTCACGCCGGCGGTGGTCGAGGTGATGAAGCGGCTGTCGTCCGGAGAGAAGGCGATGTCGTAGACGCTCTGGGGCGGCGTGGTGGGGATGGTCAGCAACTCGCTCCAGTCGGCAACGTTCCAGACGTCGATGAACGATTGCGCGCCCGCCGTGATCAAGCGCGTGCCGTCGTGCGAGAACGTCACCGCGGCGGCGTAGTTACCACTGTGAGTGGGTAGCGTGGTGATCAGGGCCCCGGTCGCCGCGTCGAAGACGCCCGCGGCGTTCGACGGCGCACCGCTGCCATCGAGCAGAGCCGCGAAGCCTCCGGCGGCGAGCAGCTTGCCATCCGGGGAGAACGCCGCCTTGTAGATCCAGGGCTCCGTTTGCGCCACCTCGTACAGCAACTTGCCATCGCAGACCTGCCAGACGTGCACCTTCGCGCCCGATTCGCGGGTCGTGGTGGCAAGCAACGTTCCGTCGGGTGAGAAAGCCGCCGAGCTCGTCATCCCGCACGCGTTCAAGGCGCCCGGCGACAAGGAGATGATCGGGCAGGAGGAGCCCATCCCGATCGTCCCCCCCGAGCCCCCTCCGACGGTGCCGCCGGAGCCCGGCCCGAACGTCCCGCCCGAACCACTGCCGAACGTCCCGCCGGAGCCGCCGCCGAAGATCCCGCCGCTGCTGACCGGTGTGATGTCGATGCCGATGAACGTCTCGCGGCCACAGCTCGCGGCGCTGAGGACGCCGACGACCAACAGGGACAGGGCCGCGACCGGCGTATGACCCAGAACCAGGCGATGGGGAATCTTGCTCATGGGAAACCTCCGTACCCTAGATGGCCAGCGCGTCGTCAATTTATGATCGAGGCGATGCGGCGCATGCGGGCCGCGTGCACCGAATCGGGAAAGCGGTCCAGGAAATGCGAAGCGCGGTCGCGCGCCTCGTCGCGACGACCCAGCCGCACCAGCGCGGCCACGGCGATGACTTCGGCTTCTTGCGCGAACGCCGACTGGGCCAGCGCGCGGCGGTTCTCCTCGACGAGCGACAGGGCGGAGGCGGGCGCGCTGGCCAGCGTGCGCTGGGCGCGCGCGATGAGGGCCAGCTGATCGGCGGCCGTGGCGCGACGCCGCGGACGAGAGACCTCGATAGAGGCCTCGTGACCGGCCGGGGACACCTCCGCGAACGGTGGGGGAGCCGAAGCCTCGCCCACCGGCGCGGGAGCGCCCGGGACAGGCACATCACTGATCTGCGCCGTGATCCGCGTCGGGTCGCGCCTGTTGTCCGCGGTGAGGCGATGCCGATACAGGGCGGCGCCCCCTACCGTCGCGGCGAGCGCGACGAGCGTGGCCGTGAGCTTGAACGCGGCCGCCGACAGCGCCGCCGGCCCTGGTGCCGGATTCATCCCGGTATGCCGTCGGACGGCCGCCCCGGCCCCCGCGCCGGTCAGCGCCGCGCCCAGGCTGGCGGCCAGCGCCGCTTCCAGCGACCGCAGCTGGGCGTCGCTCGGCTGGCGGTCTCGCGCCGCCGACAGCCCCATTGCCAGCGCCGAGCCGTGAGCCACCTCGACGCGCAGTCTTCCCGGCTCTGGCTCTGCTCGATCCTCTGTTCCAGCGTCGCCCGACCGGTTCACTTCGCACCCCCGCCACGACGCTCCGGTTCGACGGCGTCCGCGTCAGACAGCGCCGCCATGACGCTGCGCCGGGCGGCGTGCAGACGCGAGTATGCCGTCTGCAACGGGCATCCCAGCGCGCCGGCCACCTCGTGCATGCTCAGCTCCTCGATCTCGTACAGCACGAAGGCCTCGCGCTGGCGCGGGGGTAGTGCGGCCAGCACGGCGTCAAGCTGAGCCAGCGCCTGCCGGTGGCCGATGGCGCGCTCCTGCTCCGGTGGCTGCGAAGGCTCGGGCGGTTCGGCGAACAGCCGCTCGTGACGCCGGTGGGCCCGGCGGCGAAAGTCGGAGGCGACGCGCAAGCACACGCCATAGATGAAGGTCCGCAACGCGCCCGCCGGGACCTGGTCCGCCGCCAGCCGGTCGTGCACCACCAGGAACACCTGCTGGCTGGCGTCGGCGACATCGCGTTCGCGGACCCCCAGCCCCAGCAGCGACCTCCACACGTATCGGGCATGTTTGTCGAAGACCTCGCGAAAGCTCGTCACGGCCGGCCCCGCGGGCACATCGTCGCCCTCAGGCGCCGTCACCCCGCGGACAGACCCCGTGACCACAGACAGTGAATGGAGGCGGGCCATCCGGTTTATGATCAAAAAGCGACGGATAGCCGCAGGCTGCCAACCAGCGCCACCGGCGCCTCCTGGAAGACCGAGACGACGCTGCCATCCGTCGTGCCGTAATTGATCCGGTCGCGTATCAAGGGCACCGTGACGCCGACAGTCACGCCCACCGCCAGGGGGCCCACCAGCCGGCGGTTCAGCGCCGCGCCCAGCCCGGCGTCGAGAACGAGGCGGTCCTGGGTAAGCGCCGCAGGGAAGCCCACGCTCGAGATATTCAGGCGGCCCACGTCGCCGGCCAGGCACGCGGACCCCTGCCAGCGCCCGCGAACCAGCGTCCAGGGACAGACCCCCAGCGCGCTCTCCAGGCGCTGAAACGAGGCGCCCCGGCTGCGGTCATCCAGGGACGTCTGACGTTGCCACCCCACGAACGACAGGAAGAACCGCCAGCCACTGGCCGTCATCAGGTACGTCGACAGCTCGGCGCCGAAGGCGACGCCGGGCAACTGGCCGACCCCGAGCTTCGGGCCCCCCTCGACGCCCGACCGCCAGCGTCGCGACGACGAGGGCAAAGGCGGCGCCGGCGCCCCCACCAGAGAGGCAGCGGGCTCGACGCGTGTCCGGGAAGGCGTCGGGGCGGGCGTTGCCGGCGGCGGTGTATCGGGCGGGCCGGGCGACGGCGGCGGCGCGTCTGGCTCCGGCGCGGAGCTGGTGCGGGCCTCCGGTGGCGAGGCGGCAGGCGCCGCCGCTGCCGGTGAAGCGCCGGCCAACGCGCTGTCCAGGTCGTCCCCCTGGGCAGGAACCAGGACGTCGTCGGACAGGGCCAGCGCCGTCACCAAGGCCATCGCCTCCAGCAGCGGCTGGCACGAGATGTCCCGGCGATCGAGCGTCCGGGTGCCAAGGTCGCGCCGATCGTCGCCACGCAAGCGGACCTCGCCCACCCATCGCGAGCCGCCGGCCGCGGGATCGGGCGACGGATGAACGGTCACCTTGGCGGTGACGTTCACATGGGCCCCGGCAGCCGCCAGCGTCGGCGAACGTCCGAGCGCGCGTTCGACCCGCGCCGCGAAGGTCGCGGCGTCGCCGCACAGCTGAGCAGGCGACGACCAGGCCAGCCAGCCGTCGACTGCGGAGACCGTCGCGGCGCGCGCCGCCGCAGCCGGGGCCACGATCGCGACGGCGACAGCCGCGATCAGGCGCCATCCGCTTTGCCGCCGCCGCCGACGCGTCATGCCCCGCCGGTCCCTGGCCGCGAATCCCTGGCGGCGCGGCCCCGGCGGCGCATGGCCCGCGCGAGGAGGTAACCGAGAGCGGCCAGCGCCAGCGGGCCCGGCGCACCCCCGCCGACGATACAGCTGCATCCGCTGTCGCCCGGGTGGCCCCCCGGGCCGCCTGCGGGCGACGCTCCCGCGGCGCCGCCGCTGGCAGCGGTCTGGGTCGTGCCGGCCCCGCCACCGGTTCCGGCAGCGCCGCCGGCAATGCCGCCGGAGCGCGAAGGGGGCGCGATTCCACCGGTCGCGACACCGCCCGAACCGGAGGGCGTTGGTGCTCCCCCGCTGGCGCCCGCCCCGGCGTGTCCGGCGGTACCGGGCGCTCCGCCCTTGCCGGGCCTCCCGGCGCCGGCTGCGCCACCACCCCCGTTGCCGGGCCGACCGCCGGTCCCCCCGACCGAGCCGCCGGCCCCGCCGCTGCCTGGCCCCCCGTAAGGGCCCACCGGCACCGAAGTCGTCGTCGATTCGAAGGCGCCCAGATCCTGCGCCGTGGCGCGGTCCCGATATTGCCGGGCCGTCGTCTCGTCCCGGTAGTATTCGCGGTCGGGCAGGTCGCCGGCCGTCGTCGAGGCGGCGCCGACGGCGGCGCTGCCGGGGGCCAGCGTGAAGTCGTTCTGCGCGGCGTTCCTGAAGCCGGGGTCGGCGCCCAGCACGCTGCCGGTCAGTCCGGTCACGTCCGCCCCGGTCTGTAACCAGTTGTTCATGCCGGTCACGTGGCCGTGCGCCCCGTCCTCGACGATGGTGGCCCGCGTGGTGTGCCAGACGATGTTGTCGTCCAGCTCCGCGTTCATGGTGGTTCCGTCCGCGTTCGAGAGGTGGACCAGGGCCGCCTTGCCGTTGACGCTGGCGCCGACGAACGTGTTGTAGACCAGCTTCACGTTCAGGGTCAGGCCGGCCGCGCCGCCGTCGTTGTAGACGGCGAGGATCTGCGAGGTGTTCGACTGACCGTCGCCCTGAACGATGACGTTGCCCCGCAGCAACATCGTCTGCGTCTCGGGCCCGTCGTTGTCGTCGTCCGTCATCAGATCGCCCGCGTACGACTTGGCCCGCGCGAACCAGTTGTATTCGATGGTCGACTGCCGGGCCCGGATGTGGAAGTTCTGCGCCTGGACCGGATCGTGAACGTACGAGTACCGCAGCGCGAACGTGCCGCCGTAGACGTAGATGTTGTGGGAAGGCGCGCTGCTGGACGCCAGCAGCGAGCCGTTGTGGTCGAACTCGCAGAACTCGACGGTGATGTCGCTGGCCTGGCTGCCGCCGGTCAGACCGTTGTCGTTGTCGTGGAACAGGACGTCGGTCAGCACGATCGCGTGCGCGCCGTTGTAGTAGCGCAGGCCCGCCGAGTTCGCGCTGGCGGTGTGACAGCCGGTGATCACCAGGCCGGACAGGTGCACGTAGGCCGCGCCCGACAGCTGCCAGCAGCCCCGGCCCCGATCACCCGCCGTGTAGCTGCCGGGCGCGTCCTCGACCAGCGTGGCGCCCAGATCCCACACCGGCGGGTTGGCGGGATCCTGGGCCCGGATGACGATGGGCTGGGCGGCGGTGCCCTGCTTGGTCAGGTAGACGCGGAACTGGTAGGTGCCGGGCGCCAGCACCACCTCGTCGCCGGCCCCGGCCCCCTCGATCTTGGCGTAGCCGTCCGCCGGTCCCACCATGATGGTCGCGGCCCGGGCCGGGCTGGGCCAGGCGGCAAGGATCACGATCGCCGCGACCAGACAACTCTTTGCCTTTGCCCCCGCGGCCGGACCCAGGCGACGGAATCGCATGGGGACATTGTAATCCCCGGGCTGCCCGACGAGTTACGACAGCCCTGGGGGCGTCACGTTCGGCGACGCTATTTCCAGACCGGTGCACTAGGATTGGCGGCGGCTGGCTGATGACCGTCCGGACCAAACTCTGGCTGATCGCCGTCTCCGTCGCGTTGATGGTGTTCGTGTCGTCCGGCGTGCGCCTGTATCTGACCCAGGCGCGCATCATCAAGGAAGCCCAGACCTCGGCGGAAGAGCTGGCCCATGACATCGCCGAGGATCTGAAGAGCGTCGAGCCCGAGGCGGACGACCGCGAGTACGAGGAGAAGCTGCTCGGTTACCTGAACCGGCACAGCCGCATCGTGCGCCTCGACCTCTACATCTATCGCGAGGCGTACACCCCCTCGAGCCGCATCGCCGCGCCGCGCGGCGACCGGCCCGAGATCACGCGGTTCGCGCCGCTGGCGCGCCCCCCGCTGGGCTTCACCAAGGCCTCGGTGGGCAGCGCCCAGTCCGCGCCCATCGAGCTGGCCGTCGATCTGAAGGGCCCCTGGAAGGCGACGCTGGTCATGCGCTGGACGCTGGGCCCCGTCGAGTCGGCGCTGCAGACGGAGCGGCGCGTGTCGCTGGTGACGGGCGTGGTATTGCTGGTGGCGTTGACGCTGCTGTCCGGCCTGATCACGAACCGGGTCATCGGGCGCCCGCTGGAGGTGCTGGCCACCGCCATGCGCGCCGTGGAGGGGGGCGATCTCTCCCGCCGCATCCCGGTGGCCACCGTCGACGAGTTCGGGCGGCTGTCGCAGGGCTTCAACCGCATGCTGGAGCAGATGTCGCGCGCCGACGCGCAGATCCGCGCCTTCAACCAGCGCCTGGCCGCCGAGATCGAGGCGGCCACCAAGGACCTGTCCGAGAAGAACGCCACCCTGAACCAGCTGAACAGGCTGCTGGCCGACATGCGGCGCGACAACGCCTCGAAGGTGCAGCTGGCCACGCTGGGGCAGCTGGCGGCGCAGCTGGCGCACGAGATCGGGACGCCGCTGTCGTCGGTGTCCGGGCACCTGCAGCTGGCGCTGCTGCAGCGCGATCTGCAGCCTGCCCTGCGTGATCGCCTGGAGGTGGGGTCGCGCGAGATCGAACGCATCAGCCGCATCGTGCGCGACTACCTCGATTCGACCCGGCCGCTGGAACCCGAGCGCAAGACCACCGACCTGCCACGCCTGCTGGACGAGGCCATCGAGCTGACCCGCGCCGTGAACCGTCAGGGCGCGCGCCGGGTGCGGGTGGTCAGGGAGCTGGGCGCCGACGGCGAGGCGCTGCGCGCGCTGATCACCGACCCGGGCCTGCTGCGCCAGATCCTGGTCAACCTGCTGACCAACGCCATCGACGCGGTGGTGGGCAGCGGCGGCGCCGAGGGCGCTTCCAGCCCGGGGCAGGCCCAGACGCAAGAAGGGCGCGTGACCCTGGCAGCGCGCGCCGAGGAGGACCACGTGCTGATCACCGTCAGCGACACGGGACACGGCATCCCCGCCGACGACCTGAGCCGCATCTTCGAGCCGTTCTACACGACGAAAGGGCGCGGCAAGGGCACCGGCCTGGGCCTGGCCATCTGCCGCCAGCTGACCGCGGCCCTGGGGGGGACCATCTCGGTGGAGAGCGCGCCCAACCGGGGCTCGACGTTCTTCGTGCGCCTGCCCACCAGCGGCCCGCCTGCCAAGGCGTCCGCCGATCCGCCGTTGCGGGCGGTGGGGGGGCGGGCGTGACGCGCGTGCTGGTGGCGGAGGACGATCGCGTGGCCCGCGATCTGCTGTGCGAGATCCTGCGCGCCGAGCACTTCGAGGTCGACGCCGTCGACGACGGCGCGGGCGCGGTCGAGCGCGCGCAGCCCGGCCGCTACGACCTGGTGGTGTCCGATGTGCGCATGGACCGCATGAGCGGCTTCGACGTGCTGCGCGCCTTCTCCGAACAGTCACCCGGTACGCCGGTCATCTTGATCACGGCCTTCGGCGACGTGAGCGGCGCGATGGAGGCCATCCAGCGCGGCGCCTACGACTACGTCTCGAAGCCGTTCAACATCGAGGAGCTGCGCCTGACGGTGGCGCGGGCGCTGGAGCGGCGACGCCTGGTGGCGGAGCAGAAGGCGGCCCCGGCCAGCGCGGCCGCCAACACGAAGATCGAGGACTTCGTGGGCAAGAGCGCGGTGATGCTGGACGTCTACAAGCTGGTGGCGCGGGTGGCGGCGTCGTCGGCCACCGTGCTGGTGACCGGCGAGTCGGGATCGGGCAAGGAGCTGGTGGCGCGCGCCATCCACACCCACTCGCCGCGCGCCCACGAGCCGTTCGTGCCCGTGAACTGCACCGCGCTGTCCGAGTCGCTGCTGGAGTCCGAGCTGTTCGGTCACACCCGCGGCGCCTTCACGGGCGCGGTCGCGGCCAAGCGCGGCCTGTTCGAGATGGCGCACGGCGGAACGCTGTTCCTCGACGAGATCGGCGACATGGGTCCCAAGATGCAGGCCCAGCTGCTGCGCACGCTGCAGGACGGCGAGGTGCGGCCGGTGGGGGGCGCCGAGTCCATCACCGTCGACGTGCGGCTGGTGTGCGCCACCAATCGCGACCTGGAGGCCGAGGTCAAGGCGGGCAAGTTCCGCGAGGACCTGTATTTCCGCATCAACGTGGTCACCATCAAGCTGCCGCCGCTGCGCGATCGGCCGGGCGACATTCCCATCCTGGTGGCGCACTTCCTGGCCAAGCTGGGGCGCCGCGAAGGTCGCGCCCCGGCCACCATGTCGCCGGAGGCCTTGCAGCTGCTGGGCACCTATCACTGGCCCGGCAACGTGCGCGAGCTGGAGAACGCCATCGACCGCGCGGTGGCGGTGGCGAAGGACGGCGTGGTGCTGCCGTCGGACCTGCCGCCCGAGATCGACGTGCGCCGGCGCGCCCGCGCCGATGCCACCACGCCGCACCCCAACGCGATGAAGGGAGGGGGCGGAAGCATCATCGAGGATCGCCCGACGCTGGCCGAGCTGGAGCGGCGCTACATCGACCTGGTGCTGACGGAGTGCGGGGGAAACAAGAAGAAGGCGGCCGAGCGCCTGGGCATCGACCGCCGCACGTTGTACCGCGCGCTGGAGCGCGCCGGTGTCGACACGGGCGAAGAGCCCGGCGACGAGTGATCACGCACTCCGCATCGCTGCCCACCCGGATGGTCCGGGCGCTTCCCGCGACGCCTCCCCCGCTCGAGTCGTGAGCGGGGGAGGTCTGACCGAGCGACCGCGGACTGCCGCTTAGTGGCCCGTGGGGCCGCCCATGGAGCTCGAGCCCGTACCCACGCCGACGCCGCTGCCCGTCGTGGTGCCGCTGCCCGTCGTGGTGCCGCTGCCCGTCGTGGTGGTGCTGCTGGTCGACGAGCTGCTGTGCGTCGAACGATGGCTGGTGCTCGACTGCGGGCGCGAGCCGGTGTCGCTGGCCCCCGAGCCCGTGGTGCCCATGCTCCCCGGCGTGGTGGCGGTCCCGGTGCCGGTGCGGTCGTTGGTGTTCCCGTAGTCACCCGGGCGTCGCGTGCTGGTGCCGGTGCTGCCCGAGCCGGTACCGGTGCCCGTGCCGGTGCGGCTGCCGGTCGTGTCGCCAGGCATGCCTCGGCCCGCCCCCGTGCCGTCCCCGGTGGTCCCCGGCGTGGTGCTGCCCGGCGAGGTGGTGCTGGGCGAATTGCCCATGCCCGGACCCGGAAGAGTGCTACCGGAAGCCGCGGAGCCGGTACCGCCCACGGACTGCGCAAGCGCCACGCCAGGCGCCATGAATCCCGCGAGAATGAGAGCCAACATTGTCTTCTTCATGATTTCGTCCCTTTCAAAGGGCGTTGTGCCCAGTCGAGGGGACCTACACTTCAAGCCCCGTACCACCTGAGCGTCGGGAAACAGGACAGGCCTTCAGGGATCGCCGCTAGCTACGCGCAATAAGACCTGTTCCCAGCCAGAGTGGCGGCCGGAGGGCGAGGGCCGCGGGCCCGCGAACCCCTCTTCCAGCACCTGAAAGTCCGTGGCGCGTGACAGATCGACCCACCGCCAGTCCGGCAAACGCCCCGATCGGCTGGCGCCACGCACCTGAAACACCAGCAGCTGGGCCTTGCCCTTGCGCACGCCGTAGTCGTGCGGCTCCGCGACCCGCGTGCCGCCGTTCAGCGAGAAACGGAGCAACTTCCGCTCGGTGATGGCGCGCCGGATGGTCGCATCCGTCGCCGGGGTAAACGAGCCTGACTGCGAATGCGCCGTCATGTCACCGGTGAGCCTGGGGTCGCTGCGTCCCAGCTGGCGGCAGACATCCAGCATTTCTGAAACTTCTTTCAAGCGAGCCTGCACGGCCCCGCCGGAGAGGTCGATCTTCGTCGCCAGCCTGTCTTCGGGCCGTAGCGAACCTGCCAGGCGACTGGCCTCGCGCAGGCGCTGGGCCACGGCGTGGGAGGTGAAGGACACAGGCGGGCGGGGCTGGCTCACCGGTCGCCCTCTTTCAAGTTCTGGATATCCATGAGATCGATCGGCCGGGCCGCCCGCGCCTTCATTCCGATCAGCGCCTCACGTGACACGACCCAGACCGAGCTGTCCCCGAACGGCAGGCGCATCCGGCTTTGCCAGGCCACTTCCAGCGCCCGGTCCACCAGCATCAAGTCCACGGTCATGGCGTCGGCGTTGGGATCGATCTTGGTAACCCGCTGCATCTCGGTGCCGTCCTTGAACTCCATGGGGAGGGCCACCAGCGTGAACCCCTGCCCGGCCGCGGCCTTCATGGCGCGCTCCCGATCCCGGGGTTGGATCAACAGGTCGATGTCCCTGGTGGCCCGGGGGGCGCCCCAGATCGCGACGGCCAGGCCACCCACCAGCGCGTAGTCGATCCCATCGCGATCGAAGGCGGCGAGCACCCCCCGAAGCTCCTCGAACAGCGTCACGACCGGAAATCGTAGCATTGTCGGTCATCGGAACTTTTCGGCAGCCGGTGCTTGCCCGACCCCGGCCGCGATCCAGGTTGAGGCGCCATGAATCCGTCAGACACGGGCACGGGTGCGTCCTCGGGCGCGGGGCGGGGTCGCCGGCGCGACGTGCTGGCAGCGGGGGCGGGGCTGGCCGCGCTGGCGATGAGCCGGCGGCTGACCGCGGGGACCGATGTTCCAAAGAAGCCGCAGAAGGGTGCGCCGGACGAGAACGACGTGCAGCTGCCCGCCGGCGCCGTGATGCCCACGCGCAAGCTGGGCCGCACCGGCGTCGACGTGTCGCTGATCGGCCTGGGCGGCTTTCACATCGGCCTGCCCAAGGAAGAGCAGACCGCGATCCGCATCGTGCGCATGGCGCTGGACCACGGGGTCAACTTCCTGGACAACTGCTGGGATTACAACGACGGCAAGAGCCAGGTCTGGATGGGCCACGCCCTGCGCGATGGCTATCGCAAGAAGGCCTTCCTGATGACGAAGATCGACGGGCGCACGCGCGAGTCGGCGGCGGCGCAGATCGATCAGTGCCTGACCTCGTTCGGCACCGACGTCATCGACCTGGTGCAGATCCACGAGGTCAGCCGCATGACCGACCCGGACCGCGTGTTCGGCCCCCACGGCGCCATCGAGGCGCTGGTGGCCGCGAAGAAGGCCGGCAAGATCCGCTTCATCGGGTTCACGGGGCACAAGAGCCCGGACATCCATCTGAAGATGTTGAAGACGGCCGAGGCGCACAAGTTCACGTTCGACACCGTGCAGATGCCGCTGAACGTGATGGACGCGCACTACGACAGCTTCCACCGCGTCGTGCCCGTGGCGAAGAAGGCCGAGACCGCCGTGCTGGCGATGAAGCCGCTCGGCTCGGGCCTGTTCTTCAAGAGCGGCGCGCTATCCAAGGGCTCCATCACACCGACCGAGTGCCTGCAATACCCGATGAGCCTGCCCACGTCCGTGGTGATCACCGGCTGCGACACCGTTGGCATCCTGAAGCAGGCGCTGAACGCCGCGTACGGCTACAAGGCCGCCGAGGACCACCAGAAGTCGGTGCTGGCCAGGACCACGACGGACGCCCAGGCGGGCGAGTGGGAGAAGTACAAGACCTCCGACACATTCGACGGCACGGCCCAGCACCCCTGGTGGTTGGAGACCGCGTCCCTGAAGAAGGCTTGACGGCCCGGCGCCGAGACCGCGGTGGCCTCTCACCCCGCCACCGCGGTCTCGCGCCGCGCGGTCGAGGCGCGAATCACCCGCCCATGGTGTCGCTGTCGGGAACGATGGCGGGTTGCCGGTCCTCGGCGTTCGGGGCGTTCTCCGGGCCGGCCGACCAGGCGCCGCCGGTCAGGCGATCGAGGGCGGCCTTGTCCTCGGCGAACTGCGTCTCCAGTTGCTCGCGGCCAGCGCGCGCCGAGGAGAGGCGGCGGGTCTCGTCACCGAAGTGGGGCAGCAGCTCTTCCATGGTGAAGACGTTCTGGCGCCGGAATCTGTCGGCGCGCTCGCGCGCCTCGTAGGGCGCCACGCCCAGCTGCTCCAGGGCCTCCCGGCCGCTGCGCAGGGCGGACTCGAAGGTCTCGCGCTCGATGGCCTCGATGCCGCGGCGGCGCAGCTCGACCCAGTGGCTGACGTTGCGGGCCCGCGCCACGATGGACAGGTGCGGGAAGTGCTGCCGGGCCACGTCGACCAGCCTCAGGCTGCTCTCCTGGCCCTCCACCGCCACCACCAGCAGCTTGGCGTGCTCCGCGCCCGCCGCGTGCAGCAGGTCCAGGCGCGTGGCGTCGCCATAGAAGACGCGGAAGCCGAACTTGCGCAACATCGTGATCTGGTCGGCGTCGTAATCCAGGACCGTGGCGCGGATGCCCGAGGCGAACAGCAGCCGTCCCACGATCTGCCCGAAACGGCCGAAGCCCGCGATGATCACGGGCGCGCCGTCGCCGTGCACGTCGTCGGCGGGCTGCCGCTTGGCCGTCGCGCGCATCACCCGGTCCTGGACGATCAGCAGCACCGGGGTCAGCGCCATGGACAGCGCCACCACCAGCGTCAGGATGGCGTCCCACGCGCCAGGCAACAGGTGCGCCTGGCCGGCCACGCCGAACACCACGAAGGCGAACTCACCCCCCTCGGCCAGCAGCGCGGCGAACAGCCAGCGCTCGCCCGCCGCGATGCCCAGCGGCCGCCCCAGCCAGCGCAGCACCGCCCCCTTCAGCACCACCAGGCCCAGCACCAGCATCACGATGGTGAGGGGCCGGCTGGCCACCAGCGCGAAGTCGATCGACATGCCGACCGCGATGAAAAACAGGCCCATCAGCAGGCCCTTGAACGGCTCGATGTCCGTCTCCAGCGCGTGCCGGTACTCGGAGCCGGCCAGCAGCACGCCGGCCAGAAACGCGCCCAGCGCCATGGAGATGCCGGCCGCCTGCATGATCTGGGCGATGCCCACCACCAGCAGCAGCGCGAACCCGGTGAACACCTCGCGCAGCCCCGTCTTGGCGACGATGCGCAACAGCGGCCGCGTCAGGTAGCGCCCCAGCACCACCACGGCCGCGACGGCCGCCAGCACCCGCAGCGCGCCGAACCAGCCCCCGCCGGACGTCTCCTGTCCGGGCGCCAGCAGCGGCACCAGCGCGATCAGCGGGATGGCGGCGATGTCCTGGAACAGCAGCACCGCGAAGCCGGTGTTGCCGGTGGGCGACGTCAGCATGCCGCGCTCGCGCATGGTCTGCACCGCGATGGCCGTCGACGACAGCGACAGCGCCAGCCCGGCCACCAGCGCCCCCTTCCAGGGCAGCCCCGCCGCCAGGCCGCCCGTCGCCAGCACGGCGCCACAGGCCAGCATCTGCAAGCCGCCGCCGCCGAACACCGCGCGCCGCATGGCGAACAGCCGCCTGGGATCCAGCTCGAGGCCGATCAGGAACAGCATCAACACCACGCCGAACTCGGCGAAGTGCAGGATGGCCTTCACGTCGCGCACCAGCCCCAGTCCGAACGGGCCGATGGCGCAGCCCGCGATCAGGTAACCCAGCACCGAGCCCAGCTTCAGGCGGCTGGCCAGCGGCACGAACACCACCGTGGCCGCCAGGTAGATCATCGCCTCGAACAGCAGGCTGTGCTCAGGCATCGGGCGCCGCCCCCCGGGGCGCGTCCGTCAGCGACAGGCGCTCCAGCAGCGCACGATAGCGGCCCACCGCCGCGTCCAGTTCGTCATTCGAGATGCGGTGCGCGCCGTGGACGACCAGCGGCGGCATCCACTTCATCCCGCAGAACACGGCCGTCTGCGAGATGGCGGGCACGAACGCCTCGAACGGATGGCCATGCATCGCCCCGGGCCGGTAGCCCTCGGCCGGGGCGCCCGTCGTCGTCACCCACAGCGCCTTCTTGCCGCACACGGCGGTGCCGCCCGGTCCATAGGCCCACCCGTGACCCAGCACCTTCTCGATCCACAGGTGCAGCAGCGACGGCATACCGTACCAGTAGAAGGGACACTGCCAGACCAGCACGTCCGCCGCGGACAGTTCACGCCGCTCGAGATCCACGTCGATGGAGAAGTCCGGGTACAGATCGTACAGGCTGCGCACCGACACTCCCTCCATCTGGCGCACGCCGGCCAGCAGGGCCCGCCCCGCGCGCGACCGGTCTGGATAAGGATGTGCGTAGACGATCAGGATCGAACGAGCCAAGCCGCCAGCATACGCAAAAAGCCGGTCAAGGTCGTTTCGTGCGTGTCGTCGCCGCGAACGCCTTCTTCACCCGCAGGGCGTCCCGCAACGCCGCCAGCTGCGCCCGGTCTTCGGGTCGATCCGCGGCTTCCTTCGAGGCGATCACGTCTTCCAGCCACCGGCGCCTCCGTCCCCCCAGGTCCAGGCGGACGGACCGAGAGCGGAGCGCCTGAAACTCAAACGGCCGGGGATGCGATCGAAGATCAAATCGACCGTACCCGCAGCAGCATCGATCCGTAGCGTCTCCGTCGATGTCGAGACGCGCCGTGGCCGGGCGCCGAGAGCTCGTCCCAGCGCGACGATCTCTTTTCGATTCGTTACGGTATCTCGCACCAAGAGGTCGATATCCTGCGTCGTGACGGGTGCGCCCTGCAGAATGGCGGCGACGTTTCCGACGAGGATCGCTTCCAGGCGCACGCTCGTCAGCGCCTCGAGGACGGCAATGACGAAGGCTTCGTCAGAAGACATAGACGCCGGGCTTTACCTGGCGCAGGAAGAGGAAACGGGCCAGGAACAGGCGCCAGGCGCAAAGAGGCCTAGCGCCGGCGCTCCTGGATGAGCAGTGTGCTGATCAGGGAGGTCCCCATGAACCCGACCCAGCAGAACAAGGTCCCTTCCCGACGCCAGCCGAACAGGCCCGACCCCGACGCGCGAAGCGCGGACGGCGAGCTGCCGGACGACCGAGACACCGCGGAAGAGTCGATCAACGAATCACGCACGGCCCAGGATCGCGACCACACGATCCGCCGGGGCGACAACACCACCGGCGTGACGAAGGAGTTCCCGACCTAGTCAGCCCGGCCTCATCGGCGTCAGGCGCTACCGCCCGCGGAACAGGCCGCGCCGCGCGGGCGTGGGCGCCTTCTTCATCGGCACGCTGATGCTCTTGGTCCTGGTGTTTGCCGCCACCGAGATGGTGCGGCTGCTGGTCACGTAACCGGACTTGATGAACGTCAGCTCGTAGCTGTTGCCGGGGTTGAAGCGGATGCTGATGGGCGTCCGTCCCAGCATCTGCTTCTTGGTGCGTACCTCGGCGCCCAGCGGGCTGGAGGTGATGCGCACCATCACCGGTTGCGCCGGGTGGGCAGCCGGCTTGTGCGACGCCGCTTTGTGCGCGGCCGGGGCGTGCGACGTCTCGGCTTCGTCCTCGCCGACGATGGCGTCTGACGCCTTGTCCTCGTCCTTCTCGCCGGACGCCGCCTCGTGCTTCGCGTCGCCGTCCGCCTGGTGATCGCCGGCGCCCTTGGCCGCCGGGGCGGCCTCCCCTGTCTCGCCAGCGGCGTTCTTCTCGCCCACCGCGCCCTTCTCGTCGCCGCCCGTCGCGGGGGAAGGTGGGGGCGGAGGCGCCTCGACCGCGACGGCCATCGCCCCGCCGGCGCCGTTCGTGTTTACCGCCTGCGACGGCGCCTTCGCGGCCGGCTCGGCCTTCTGGTCCGGAACGCTCTTCTCGCCGGGGGCAGCGACCGGCGCCGCCGGCGCGGGGGACGGCGCTGGTGGCGCCACGGCGGGCGCGCGCGGCGCCTCCGTGTTCCCGGCCAGCATGCGGGGGACGGGCAGGCCCTCTCGCCCCGCCCAGGCCGCCAGCCACTTGATGCCATAGACGGCCCCCAGCATGCACACGGCCCCCAGCACGAACCCGATCCCCACGCGACCGCGCCGCGATCGCCGCTTGACCGCCGCCGACGGGACCTCCACGGCCGCTGCCACCGGGGCGGAGATGGGAAGGCCCGCCGGCGTGGTGACGTCCCTGGGCGCCAGCACGGGCGGCGGCGTCACCTGGCCGACCGTCGTCGCGGTCGCCACGGGGGGCGGCGTGACCGCCGGCGTGGTCGAGCGTGGCGGGGGCGCCGGGACGGGATGCGTGGCCGGCGTCGGGAAGCCGGACGCGCGCGCCGCAGGCATCCCGGGCAGGCCACCTGCTGGGGGAATGGCCACCACCGTCGCCTGCGTGTTGCCCACGCCGACGTCGGACAGCTCGACCGAGACGCCCGCGCTGAGGTCGCCCGAGCCATCCTCGGTGGGGAACGGCACCGCGGACAGCCGGCCCATCGGCACGGCGCCGTCCCGCCGCGCCAGCTCGGCCAGCCACAGCTTCAGCTCGGTCTGCCCCGCCGAATTGTACTGGCTGCGCAGGACCCGCTCGACGTCGATCAGCATCTCGTCCGCCGTCTGGTAGCGCGCCGAAGCGTCCTTTCGCATGGCGCGGTTCACGATCATCGTGGCCTCGGGCGGCAGGTACGGATTCAGCGTCTCCGGCGCCGGGAACTCGGCCCGCTGGGCGCGGAGCATCGACTCCAGCTCCGAGGGCGCCTCGAAAGGTTTCCGGCCGGTCAACATCAGGTACAGCATCGTGCCGGCCGAGAAGAGATCCGCGCGCGCGTCCAGGCCCCGCCCCAGCGCTTGCTCGGGCGACATGAAGCCGATCTTTCCCTTGATGATGCCCGCGCCGGTCTGCTCGCGCTTGCGCTCGGCCTTGGCGATGCCGAAGTCGGCCAGCTTGACCTCCCCCTGCTCGCTGACCAGCACGTTCGTGGGGTTGACGTCGCGGTGGACGATGCCCAGCGGCCGGCCGTCCGGCGCGCGCTTGGCGTGCGCGTAGGCCAGGCCCCGGCAGACCTGCGCCGTCACGTAAAGCGCCAGCGACGGCGGCCAGGGATGCTCGGGCCCGGTGGCCTGGGCCCGCTCCAGGATCTGCTCCAGATCCCAGCCCTCGACCAGCTCCAGCACCAGGAACGTCCGCTCACCCGCCAGGCCGACATCCAGCACCTGCACGATGTTCCCGTGCGACAGGCTCATAGAGATGTGAGCCTCGTCGATGAACATGTTGCGAAACTGTGGATCGGCCGAAAACGCGGTCAGCACGCGTTTCATGACCACCAGCTTCTCGAAGCCCTCGGCCCCGTGCTGCTTGGCGAGAAAGATCTCGGCCATGCCCCCATCGGCCAGCTTGCCGACGATCGTGTAGCGGCCGTGCGCCATTAGCGGAGCGGCAACTTTAACACCCGATGACAGTCGCTGTCGCGTACGCGTCGGCAAGACCGCGGGGAAATGCTAGATTGCCCGTCGTGCTCGGAGTCCTGCGACTCTATGGTGGAACCGCCGCGCTGGCCCTGCGGCGGGCCGTCCGCGCGTGGCCGGTGGCGTTCTCGCTGGTCATGTACGCCATCATCCTGCTGGTCAGCATGCGGCTGGTGGCGCCGCTGGGCACGCTGGGCGGCTTCATCCTCGGCCTCATCATTGCCGCTTGTTTCTCCAGCTATCTGCATCTGATCTCGTTCGCTGTCGCCGGTTCCAAGATCACGCTCGCCGACGTGCGGCAAAGCTTCCGCGCGCGCATCTGGGACGTCATCAGCGTGCTGTTCGCTTTCTGGGTCATCGGCTTCGCCATCGAGCACGTGGTGGCCCCGGCCGCCGGCGACAGGGCCTACATCGTCATGGCGCTGCTGGGCCTGGCCATGGCGGTGTTCTTCAACCCGGTGCCCGAGTTGCTGTACCAGGGCAACTCGCGCTCGTTCTATCTGTTGATGGAATCGGGCACGTTCATCTCGAAGTACGGCCTGGAGTGGTTCGTCCCGAACGTCCTGGCCGCCGTGGCGCTGCTGGCGCCGCTCGGGCTGTTGCACGGTCCGCCGGGTCAGATCGTGCTGGTCATCGCCAACCTGCTGTCACCGAACAACGACGGCATGGCGGCGTTCCAGCTGTTCGCCGCCGCGCCGCCGTACCTGCAGCTGCCCATGCTGGCGTTCGTGCACTGGTTGATGATCTTCCGCGGCCTGCTGTTCGCGGAGTTGACGCGCGGGGGGTCGCGCCAGCGAAGCCTGCGCGGGGGGTGGGGCCGCTGACCGCGCCGGCCGACGTCTGGGGCATCGAGCCCGCCTATCACGATGCGTTCGGCCGCGAGCGGCAGACCAGCGACGAGACGCGCGCCGAGGTGCTGGCGGCCATGGGCGTCGACGCCGCGGTCGATCATCCGCCGCGCGCGGGGGACGTGCTGGTGGCCCGCCCTGGCGACTCGCTGGCCCTGACCGACGACGCGGGCGGCGAGCTGCAGCTGGAGGACGGGACCCGGCTGGTGTTGCCGCCGGCCCATCCGCTGCCGCGCGACCTGCCCATCGGATATCACACGCTGTTGCAGGCGGGCGGACGGGGTACGCCCGCCCAGACCCATCTGCTGGTGACGCCCGGCCACTGCTATCTGCCCGACGACCTGAAGCTGTGGGGGTGGGCGGCGCAGCTGTACGCGGTCCGCTCGCGCGAAAGCTGGGGCATCGGCGATCTTTCGGACCTGCGCGCGCTGGCCCAATGGACCCGTTCCCTGGGCGGCGGCGCCCTGATGGTGAATCCGCTGTGCGCGGCCGCGCCCGTGCACCCGGTCGAGGCGTCGCCCTATTACCCGTCGACCCGCCGTTACCGCAGTCCCCTGTATCTGCGCATCGAGGAGCTGCCCGGGGCCGCTGCCCAGCCGGCCATCGGCGAACTGGCGGCGCGGGCCCGCGCCCTGAACACCGAGCGGCGCATCGATCGCGAGGCCATCTTCGATCTGAAGATGAAGGCGCTCGAGCACCTGTGGGCCCGCTTCGGCGACGACCCCGCCTTCGACCGCTACCGGAGGGAACAGGGGACGGCGCTGCAGGAGTTCTCCGCGTACTGCGCCCTGGCCGAGCGTCACGGCAAGGACTGGCGCCGCTGGCCCCAGGCCTATCGCCGCCCCGGGGCGGAGGCGGTGCAGCGGCTGTGCAACGACGATGCGCGGGTGCGTTTTCACGCCTGGGTGCAGTGGCACCTGGACGTCCAGCTCGAGCGGGCCTCGCGGGAGGTGCGGGTCTTTCACGATCTGCCGGTGGGATTCGACATCGCTGGCGCCGACGGCTGGTGCTGGCAGGACTTTCTGGCCAGCGAGATCTCGATCGGCTGTCCGCCCGACGGGTTCAACCTGGACGGCCAGGACTGGGGCCTGTCGCCCTTCATTCCCTCGAAGGTGCGGGGGGCCCTGTACCGCCCGTTCATCGAGACCATCCGGGCCATGCTGCGGCACGCGGGCGGCCTGCGCATCGACCACGTGATGGGGCTGTTCCGCCTGTTCTGGATCCCGCGCCGCCTGGGAAACAAGGGCGGCACCTACGTGCGCTATCCCGTCGACGAATTGCTGGCCATCGTCGCCATCGAGAGCCAGCGCGCGCAAGCGGTGATCGTCGGCGAGGACCTGGGCACCGTCCTGCCGGGCACCCGTGAGCTGCTGGCCGCGCAGAAGATGCTGTCGTACCGCCTGCTGTTCTTCGAGGACGAGCCGCCCGAGCGCTTCCTGGAGCTGGCGCTGTCGGGCGTCACCACGCACGACCTGGCCACCATCGCCGGAATCTGGACCGGCGCCGCCGCCGAGCACGCGCGCAGCGCGGGCGTCACCCCGAACGAAGACGGCCTGACCTACCTGAAGAACAAGCTGGCCAAGCTGGCCGGTCTGGCCCCCGACGCAGCGGTCACCGACGTGGTGGTGGCCGTGCACCAGGCGCTGGGCCGCGCGCCCTCGCGCGTGCTGCTGGCGACGCTGGACGACGCGCTGGCCGTGCCGGAGCAGCCGAACATGCCGGGCACCACGTCATCATGGCCCAACTGGTCGCTCGCGCTGCCGAGGACGCTGGAACAGCTCCGAGAAGAGCCGCTGCCGCGCCAGATCGCCGCGGCGCTGCGCCGGTGAGCCTGACTGCCGCGCCCGGCGCCCCTGACCGCCAAAGACCGCTACGCCTGTGCCCGGGGTAGACTGGGCCGGCACCAGACGCGTGCATGAGGGGCGATGGCGACTTACGGTTCCGGGTTCGATCAGGATGGATTCCTTCGCCTAGCCCGCGAGGCCGGCGAAAGACTGCGCGGGTCACGACGCTGGGTGTGGGGCATCGGCCTGGGGATCGTCGGGTTGGTGGCGCTCAGCGGCGCCTACTATCAGGTCGAACCGGACGAGGTGGCGCTGGTCACCCGCTTCGGGCGCTACGTGCGCACCAGCGAGCCGGGCCCCCACACCAAGTTCCCCTTCGGCGTCGAGCGGGTGCAGAAGGTGCCGGTGCAGCGGCAGCTGAAGCAGGAGTTCGGCTTCCGGACCGTGCGCGCCGACATCCAGAGCGCCTTCCGGCGCGACGAGCAGACCACCGCCGAGGCGACCATGCTGACGGGGGACCTGAACGTCGCCACCGTCGGCTGGATCGTCCAGTACAAGATCTCCGACCCCTACAAGTATCTGTTCAAGCTGCGTGACGTGGACGAGACGTTCCGCCTGATGGCGGAGGCGTCGATGCGTTCGGTCGTCGGCGATCACAGCGTCACCGAGCTGCTGACGGTGGGCCGCGAAGCCATCGCCGCCAAGGCGAAGGATCTGCTGTCCGACCTGTGCCGCCGCTATGACAACGGCATCTCGGTCCAGCAGCTGGTCCTGCAAGACGTTGATCCGCCCGAGCCGGTGAAGCCTTCCTTCAACGACGTGAACCAGGCCATTCAAGAGCGCGAGCGCTCCATCAACGACGCCTGGGCCGAGTACAACCGGGAGATCCCGCGCGCGCGGGGTCTGGCGGAGCAGTCGATCGAAGCGGCCGAAGGGTACGCCGTCGACCGCGTGAACCGCGCCAAGGGCGACGCCCAGCGCTTCGTGGCCCAGGAAGAGCAGTACCGCAAGGCGCCCGAGGTCACGCGATCGCGCCTGTATCTCGAGACCATGTCCGAGGTGCTTCCCCGCGCCGGCAAGAAGCTGATCCTGGACGACAAGACCAGGGGGCTGCTGCCGCTGTTCCCCCTGGGCAACGCGGGCGAGGCCAAGCCATGACCCTGCGCGGCTGGTCGCTGGCAGGCGGCGCGGCGCTGCTGGCGCTGATCACGCTGTCTTCGACCTTCTATACGGTGTCCGAGACGGAGCAGGTGGTCATCACCCAGTTCGGTCAGCCCATCGGTCAGGCCATCACCACCCCCGGGCTGCACGTGAAGCTGCCGTTCGCCCAGGAGGCGAACGTCTTCGACAAGCGCTGGCTGGAATGGAACGGCAACCCCAACCAGCTGCCCACCCGCGACAAGAAGTACATCTGGGTCGAGACGTACGCGCGCTGGCGCATCGCCGACCCGCTGCTGTTCTTCCAGCGCCTGCGCGACGAGCGGGGCGCCCAGTCCCGGCTGGACGACATCATCGACGGCGACACGCGCAACGTGATCGCGAACCACAACCTGATCGAGGTGGTCCGCACCAGCAACCGGACCTTCGAGCGGAGCGACGATGTCGAGGACGTGATGGACGAGGAGGCGGTCCGCCAGGTCGAGCTGGGCCGTGACAAGATCACCCGCCTCATCCTGGAGCGCGCCTCGCGCGTGGTTCCCGACTACGGCATCGAGCTGGTCGACGTGCAGATCCAGCGGGTAAACTACATCGAGTCGGTGCAAGCCAAGGTGTTCGACCGCATGATCTCCGAGCGCAAGCGCATCGCCGATCGCCATCGCTCCGAGGGCCAGGGCAAGAGCGCCGAGATCCGCGGCAGGAAGGAGCGCGAGCTGAAGATCATCGAATCCGAGGCCTATCGCAAGACGCAGGAGATCATGGGGCGCGGCGACGCCGAGGCCACCAGCGTCTACGCCGCCGGCTACGGGCGGAATCCGGAGCTCTACAAGTTCCTGCGCAGCATGGACACCTACCGCGTCGGCGTCGACAAGGACAGCTGGCTGGTGCTGTCGACCGACGCCGATTTATTTCATTATCTGCAGTCGCCGAACGCGGGCGGCCCGGCCCACAAGGGCGCTCGCCCGCCGGAGAAGTGATGGCCAGCCCCGAGGCGCAGGATCCGTACGCCGTCCTGGGGGTCCCCCGCACCGCCTCGCCCGCCGAGATCCGCGCCGCCTATCACGCCCTGGTGGCGCAATATCACCCGGATCGCCACCAGGGGAATCCGCTGGCGGCGCTGGCCAGCGAGAAGATGATCGAGCTGAACCGCGCCTACGAGATCTTGTCGGATCCGGCGCGCCGCCGCTTCGTGGACGAGAACCCCGCGCCGCCGCGCCCGGCGCCCCCGCAAGCGGCGCGGCGCACCTCCTGGTGGAACGGCCGGCCCCGCACCACCTCGAAGGCGACGCCGCGTCCCGGCGCCCCCCCCCGGGGCACGGGCGCCTATCGCGCCACCGCCGCCGCCACGGCGCCGCGGCCGCGCCCGCCCGTCCGCCGAAACTACGGCCGCCTCGTGGTGTTGCTGGCGCTGCTGCCCGTCATCGCCCGGTTCGGCGGGCTGATCGTGCGCGGCGTGATGAACCTGCTGCGCAGCCTGGGCGAGGGTCTGACCTTGCTGCAAGGCACGCCCGCCGGGGCGGCGCTGGCGTTGATCGCCACGTTGTTCCTGACGTTCGTTCTGGTGCGGCGGTTGCGGCGCACCTCGGCGGCCAGCCGCGGAAAGCGACCGGACTAGCGCCTTCGCCCCCGCAGCCAGGACGCCAGGCCGGCGAACGTGTCGCAGGCCGCGGTGACCGCGTCCGCGGCAAGGTCGGGCCGGCCCTCGGCCAGCCGCTCGGCGAACCGGCAGAAGGTGCGCCAGCGTTCCCCCGCGGCGTCACCCGCGCCGTACAGGAAGGCGGTGGGAGCGCCCGCCGCCCCGCGCGTCACCTCGCGTGCCAGCACCTGGCCCCCCAGCGTCGAGCCCTCCAGCACGTACAGCGCGCCCAGCGCGCGCCCCACCGGGCGCAGATCAGGCAATTCTGTCGAGCAAGGGAGCGCGGCGGCGTCGATTCCCAGGGCCGCCAGGTCGGCGCGCAGGCGGGTCCCTCGCCGCCGGTCGGCCGCCGCGGGCAGTCCCAGGGCATCCCAGTCGTGGGCCGCGAACACGCTCGCCTCGAGGGGCAGATGGAACCCGGCCAGCTTGGCCAGATAGGCGCCGTAGCCGTCACGACCCAGCGTGCTCCACGATGCCGGAAGCAACGTCTCGACGTCGGCATGCTGCGGGGCGGTGGCGTCGCGCAACGCCTGCAGCAGCGGACCGCGCGCCGCCGTCATGACGGATGCGGGGCGGCGCCCCGGTCGACGACCGGCAGGGTGACGGTGCAGACGGTGCCCTCCTCGGCCGTCGAGGTCGTGCGCACGTGCCCCTGGTGCAGGTCGACCAGCCGCCTCACGATGAACAGTCCCAGCCCCAGCCCCGAGTGCCGGCTGGAGCGTGCGTCGTTCGTGTCGCGCTTGAACGGCTCGAAGATGGTCTCCAGGCGCTCGGGCGGGATCGGCTTCCCGTGGTTCTGCACCTCCAGCTCGACGCCGGCCGGGGAGCTGCGCAACGTCAGGCGGACGGGGCGGCTGGTGTCCCCGTGGTGGCGGGCGTTCCCCAGCAGGTTCGAGACGATCTGGGCCAGGCGATCGGGATCGCCCACGAAGGGGCAGGTGGCGGGCATGCTGGCCGCCACGCGGAAACCGGGGTGAGCGGCCTCGGTCTCTTCCACAAGCTGGCGGCACAGCGTCACCAGATCGATCGGCACCGGATCGAGGACCAGCGTGCCCGCCTTGGTGCGCGTGTAGTCCAGCAGCTGCTCGATCATGCGCCGCATGCGATCGCTCGAAGCGGCGATGCGCGCCGAGGTGCGGGTCACCAGCCCCTGCTCGGCCTCGCCCGCGTTCAGCACGTGCGCCGCCAGGCTGATGGCGCCCAGCGGGTTGCGCAGATCGTGGCTGACGATCCCCAGCAGCATGTCCCGGGAGCGGTCCGCCTCGCGGGCGCGGCGGACCAGCACCTCCATCAGCCGGGCGCGCAGCTCGGACGCGCCCTCGAGCTGCAGGCGGGTCCAGCGCTCGCTCTGATCGCGCACCGTCTGCTTCCACAGCGCGAACGAGCCGCGGGGGCTGAGACGAGGGCCGTTCGGGCCTTCGTCGTAGACCTTCTCGGGGTTGCCCGCCCAGGTGACGGTGTGCTCGGCCGCGGGGCGGAACCACAGGATGGCGTTGTCGGCCATCTCGGGCAGCACGAACGCCAGCACGCCGGCCGCGTCGGGTCCTAGCCTGGGCGCGTCAGGGTATTCCGTGGCCAGCGCGTGACTGGCGATGGTCTCGTGCCGGCTGGCCGCCATCCAGGCCACGAACGCGCGAACGTCTTCCTCCGTCGGGCAGCGGCCGGCCCGCGTGCAGCGGCCGTCCTCGATGATGGCGGCGCCCGACGCGTCCACCAGGCCCAGGAAGTCGTCGGCCATCTCGGTCAGGCCGATCGCGACGTAGTCCGCGCGCGCCAGCCGCTCCAGCAGCCGGGTGCGCCGGTCGGTCAGCAGCTCTTGCCTGGCCGCCTCCTCGCTTCGCTGCAGCGACAGGATCAGCGTCGCCAGCATCTGCCCGACCAGCTCGCACGTCATCCGCACCGGATAGGGAACCAGCTTGGGCGCGTAGTGGTGACAGGCGATCAGGCCCCACAGCTTGTCCCCGTGGACCAGCGACACCGACATCGAGGCGCCGACGCCCATGTTTCGCAGGTACTCGACATGGATGGGCGACACGCTACGCAGGGTCGAGTAGGTCATGTCCATGGGCCCGGACGGCACGGTCCCCGGCGCCGCCAGCAGGCCGGCCGGGCGGTACCCGATGTCCGCGATGATGCGCAGCGGGTTGGCGACATAAAGCCGCCGCGCCTGCGCCGGGATGTCCGAGGCCGGGTAATGCAATCCCAGGAACGGCTCCAGCGATTCGGCGCGCGCTTCCGCCACCACCTGTCCGTGTCCGTCGTCGTCGAAGCGGTACACCATCACGCGGTCGTAGCCCGTGATGCGGCGAACGACCTGCACTGCCTCCTCCAGCAGCTCGAGCATGGTGTCCGCCGCCTGCAACTGCATCAACGCCGCGTGCGTGTCGGCGCCGTAATCGCGGTAGGTGGGCAGACCGGCGGGCTCCAGCTCGACCACCACCTGAGCGCCCGAGCGATGCACGACGGCGTCCAGCTTCTTTCCCGCGAGCTCGGTGGCGATGGGGTTGAACCGCTTCCACGTGCGGGCCCCGCGGTTGGTGCGCAGCACGGCGGCGGCCGCCTCGCCCACCAGGGCCTCTAGCGGCGCCTGAAACAGCTGCTCCGGAGCCAGGCCCAGCAAGGCGGGGGCGTTCTCGCTGGCCTGCAGCAGGCGGAGGTCCGATTCGCCGAACGCCAGCAAGATGCCATGCGGCTGGATGGCGCCGGGGATGTGAATCGGTTCCTGATCACAGTTGTCGATGGTGACGGGCATGAGGGCTGTCGCCTGGGATGGCGGGAAGCGGAAACCTATTCACCATATTCTCCAGCGTCTAGCACTTGCGTCCGACGGGGCGATGGACGTGTCGACAGCGCTCCGGGACGTCTCAGATGACCGACGATGGGGGCGGTGACCGTTCCCACCCGTACCGCTGGACGTGCCATCGTTCGCACATGGACGGGTCGAAATCGTTGTCAGCGATCTATGCCGTGGTCAGGCGCATCCCCCGGGGGCGGGTCAGCACGTATGGACGCGTCGCCGCGCTGGCGGGTCTCCCCCGCCGGGCCCGGCTGGTGGGGCGGGCCTTGCGCGACCTTCCGCCGGACAGCGACGTCCCCTGGCACCGGGTTCTGAACGCCGCGGGAAAGATCAGCGCGCGGGGCGACGCCCTGGGGCACGAGGACCTGCAAGCGCAGCTGCTGGAGCGTGAGAACGTCCGGGCCACCGGCAACGTCGTCTCGCTGGAGCGTTACCTGTGGCAAACACCGCGCCCTCCGGCCACGGGCAAAGAAGCGAGCAGCAAGAAGGCCAGCAACAAGAACCCCGGCAAGACAACGAGCGAGAAGAGCGCCCGCGCGTCTTCGCCCCGGTCCGCTCAGCGCGGCGGCCGCTCCCCGCGCAACGCTGCCCGGTAACCGACGGCCACCCGCCGTCACGGGACGGCGTTCACAGCAGGTGCAGCAGACCGATCAACCCGATGGCCAGCGCGAACAGCGATTCACCGGCGATCAGGCCGCCGCCCACCAGCGAGGCGGTGCTCATGTCCTCGGGCAGGTGGTCCGCGTCCGGCAGCGGCGGGTGGGCGGGCTTGCGCCTGACCAGGGCCATCACATCCGGGATCAGGCCCCCTGCCCCGAACCACAAGGACGTGGGCAGATCCACGAACCCGCCGAACGACGATGCGTAGGGGCTGGGCAGCAGCAGCGCCTCCACCACCCAGGACAGCGCGGCCCCGCCCCGGCCCCGCTTCACGGCGGTCCGGTAGGCGGCGGTGCGAAACAGCAGCTTGCGCGCGATCTCGATGCAAAAGCCCAGCGCGAAGCCGATCGCCAGCGCGACCGCCTTGTAGGGCGGCAGGTGGCCCAGATCGCGGATCGAGCCGACCAGCTTGAACGTCATCGCCGATTGCCACTCGCCCGCGTGGGCCTCGGGGTGGGTGAAGGTGTCGACGGCCAGCACCGGATACGCATGCATGAACAGGCGGGCGAAGACCACGCACAGCACGGCGCCCATGCCCACGCCCAGGACCTGATAGCGGAACTGGTTGCGCCGATCGGTGCCCAGGCGCCAGCCCGTCGAGCGGTCCTGCTGCATGTCGACGCCGACCGCGCACGACAGCAGCAGCACGCTGGAGGCGATCAGGCCGGCCACGGGGCTCTTCAGCCCCAGCGCCGACATCAGCAGCACCGAGATCACGAACGCGCTGGAGATCGGATTGGAATCGGTGATGCCGTTCGAGATGCCGTTGATGCAGACGAACACCACCGACAGGGCGATGGCCAGCAGCACCCAGCCCACCGGTTGGCCGAGCAGCAGGTGCGTCACCAGGACCAGCAAGGCCGCCCAGACCGCACACCACAGCAGCAGCGTGCGAGTGCCAAGCGCTCGCCCCCTGGCGGCCGCAGGGCGCTCCCCCGGGCCGGCCTGCCGCTGGGCGCGGATGCGGCGGACCGCGTCCACGCCCACCAGCGTGAGATCGACGACGGCCGCCCCCAGGATCATGGCCAGCGCCGCCAGGAAGCCGATCTTGCGGAAGGGGTCGCGGGGCCCCAGCCAGCCGTGCGCGCGCAGCAGCGGCACCAGGGCCACCCCCACGGCGCCATACAGCGCGGCCGACACGGTGTTGCGCGCGCCCACCACCATGCCCGCCCCGATGGTCGAGCCGGACAGGCGCGTCGCGCCCACCGCCTCGACGTACTGGGCCAGCGCCGCCAGGCCCGCCCCTGCGGCCGTGCCGCCCCCCAGCTTGCCGATCGAGCGGCGCAGCAACCGCGGGTCCGTCAGCGCGCGCAAGATGTTCGCGACGGCATGGCCCGACGGATATTCGAGCTGCAGGCGATCGACCAGCAGCGGCGTGTACAGCATCCCCACGCCGACCCCGAACATGCCCACGCACGTGAAGAAGGCCACCAGCTTCCAGGACGCCGGCATGGGCATGCCCAGCCACACCATCGCCTGCACCACCACGCACATCCCCGACAGCGTCGCCACCGACGCGGCCAGCGTCTGCATGTAATTGGCGCCCTGCTTGCCCTCGGAACCGTAGCCGTAGGTGACCGCGCTGCCCAGGATGCCCGCCAGCACCTGCCCGCCCACGAAGAACCCCAGGCTGAAGTTCATGTAGGCCGCGGTCACGCCGCCCAGCGGGCCGAGCACCAGCAGCGCCACCGCCACCAGCAGCGCGTGATATCCGGGCGAGCCGACCGGAGGCAACCACCGCGGGCGCGCGCTGTCAGCCGGCATCAGCCTTCACGTTAACAAGGCCCGCGCGCGGCGAGAAGCCGCGCGTCGCTGAAGGGCACGACACGGCCCGCGCGCCGCCGTGGCGCACTCTTCGTCGCCCACCCTTCGCGGTGAAGCCTTCGTCATGTCGCCTTCGTCATGTCGCCTTCGGGGTGTAGCCTTCGGGGATGGCCGACACCTCGTCATTTCATTGCCTCCACGTGCAGGTTCGGGTGAACGCGGACGCCGTCGAAGCGTTCCGCACCGCGACCCTGGCGAACGCCGCCGCCAGCGCGCAGGAGGCCGGCGTGCTGCGCTTCGACGTCTTCCAGGACCAGGACGATCCGACCCGCTTCGTGCTGGTGGAGGTGTATCGCTCGCCCGACGCCCACGCTGCCCACCGCAACACCGCGCACTACGCGGCCTGGCGTACCGCCGTGGACGGCCTGATGGCCGAGCCGCGCACCGCCCGCAAGTTCTGGTCGGTCGCCCCGGCCGCGACGGACGACGCCTGGTGACGTTCGAGTTCGCGAGCGCCGGCCGGATCCTGTTCGGGCCGGGCGTGCTCGCGCAGGTGCCGGCCGCGCTGACCAGCTGGAAGATCGAGCGCGCGCTTCTGGTCACGGGCCGCGACCCGGCGCGGGCAGCCCCCCTCGCCGCGCGCCTGGCGGCAGCGGGCGTGGCGGTCACCACGTTCCCGGTCGCCACCGAGCCGACGGTGGAGCTGGCGCGGGCGGGCGTGCGCGCGGCACGCGACGAGGGGACGACGGCTGTCGTGGCGTACGGCGGCGGCAGCGCCCTGGACGCCGGAAAGGCGATCGCCGTCCTGGCCACCAACGGAGGCGAGCCGCTGCAGTTCCTGGAGGTGGTGGGTCAGGGCCGCCCGCTGACCGAAGCGCCACTGCCACTGGTGGCCATTCCCACCACGGCGGGCACCGGTTCGGAGGTGACGAAGAACGCCGTGCTGACGGTCTCGGCGGCGGGAGTGAAGGCCAGCTTGCGCAGCCCATCGATGTTCCCGCGCCTGGCAGCCGTCGATCCCGACCTGCTGGCCGCCTTGCCCCGCGCCGTGATCGCGAGCAGCGGACTGGATGCCCTGTCGCAGGTGATCGAGCCGTTTCTGTCGGCGCGCGCGAACCCGCTGTCCGATGCGCTGGCGCGTGAGGGGATCCGCCGCTCGGCGGGTGCGCTGAGGCGCGCCTATGCGACAGGCCTGGGCGAGGACGCCGCCGCCCGCGAGGACCTCGCCATCACCAGCGTGTGTGGCGGGCTGTGTCTGGCAAACGCCGGTCTCGGCGCCGTGCACGGCTTTGCCGCCCCGGCCGGCGGAATGCTGGGAGCTCCGCACGGCGCCATCTGCGCCGCCTTGCTGCCGCCCGTCCTGGCGGTGAACCTGCGCGCGTTGCGCGCGCGCGCCCCGCAGCATCCTGCCCTGCCGCGCTTTCAAGAGCTGGCCGCGCTGTTGACGGGCCAGCCTCGCGACGACGTCAGCGGCGACGATGGCATCGCGTTCGTCGATGCCTTGTGCCGCGAGCTGCAGGTCCCCGGCCTGGGATCCCATGGACTGACGGCGGCCCAGCTGCCCACGCTGGTCGCGCACGCCAAGCAGGCGAGCAGCATGCGTGGAAATCCGGTCGTGCTGACGGACACGGAGCTGATGGAGATTGCGGAACGCGCGCTATGACGGGGCCCCGTCGGCCGCGTCAACGAGCCGCGCGCGTCGGTTCCCGACGGTAACCGAACGCCGCCCGCGTTCCCTCCGAGAAGCGCGGCGCCGGCCGCCAGGCCGGGAAACCGGGTCCCGGAAGCTGGCCGGAAACCTGCAAAGCCGATGTGCGCCGGCCGCACCACCACTAGCTATCTATACCCCCGCTACCGCCCATTACCCCTCCTAACCTTTCCGTCGCCTTACCTTTCGCGCCTTCACCTTGGCTTGACTTAGATAAGTAACGCCGCCCGTCGCCAGCAGAGGAGTCATCCCCGGCCGGCGACGGGCGGCGGTAGTTTGGGGCCGCTATTTCGAGCGGCGGCGCCGCTTCGGCACCTTCGCCCCCGAACGGCGCGCCTCGGACAGCCCGATGGCGATGGCCTGCTTGCGGCTCTTGACGGGCTTTCGGGAGCGGCCCGAGCGCAGCGTGCCCGCCTTCGTTTTGCGTACGGCGCGGCCCACCTTCTTGCCGGCGGCCTTTCCGTACCGGCTGCGAGACGATTTCTTGGCTGCGGCCATGGTTGCCTCCTCGTGTGTCTTCAGGTGTAGGGGAACGCGGGGTTTTGGGGGCCCGCGGGAGGGAACGTGTTCAATTCGCGTACCAGACGTCGCATTGCGGCTTCTGTTACGGGGCCGGATCTCTGAATGCCGCAGATCGATCCAGGACCGTTACGAAAGCGCCCCAAAATGCTTCGCAGGCGTGGCATGGCCTCTGCTGTGGACCAGAGAGGCCCAGAGTTCGACCCTGGCAGGGGAGGCAGACCACGTGGATTCCACGATCACCAACCGAAACACCGTGACACCCGATCGCAACGAAGTGACGCCCAAGCCGGAACGCCTGGACGTTCATTTTCACTTACCGACGAACACGATCGTCAAGATCCTCCTGGCGGCGCTGATCACCTGGGCGGCCATCCGGCTGTCCTCGGAGTTCATTCTGCTGATCGTCTCCATCGTCATCGCCGTCGCTCTGCATCCGCTGGTCATGCGGATGGAGAAGCGCGGCACGTCCCGGGGCACGGTGATCGTGATGATGGCGGCGGCGCTGGTGGTGGTGGCGGTGCTGATGGTCACCTTCGTCTTCACGTCGCTGGCCGACCAGGTGACCCGGCTGGCCCACGACTTCCCCAGCTTTCGCGGTCGCATCGACGAACGCCTGCCGGCGCGGTACCCCATGCTGAAGAAGCTGGTCAGCGAGATCTTCGCCCTGCCCTACTCGCCCGAGGTCGCGACGCAGCTGAAGCGCCCGCTGGCCCTGGGCACGACGGCTGTCTCCGGCGTGATGGCCGTGTTCTTCACGCTGATCCTGACGCTGTACTTCCTGCTGGACGGCCGGCGCCTGTATGCCTGGTTGCTGGCCTACATCCCGCGGCGCCACCGCGACAAGATGGCGATCACCGTCGACGAGGTCTCGGAGGTCGTCTACGCCTACGTTCGCGGCCAGGTGATCACGTCGCTGCTGTTCGCCGTCTACGTCGGCATCGTGCTCAGCGCGTTCCGGGTGCCGGCGGCGGTGCCGCTGGCGATGCTGGCCGGTTTCTGCGACGTCATCCCGGTGGTGGGAATCATCATCGCCACGGTCCCGGCGGCGTTGCTGGCGCTGACCGTGTCCCCGCCGGTGGCTCTGGCGGTCCTGTCGTTCTACGTCGTGTACCACCTGGTCGAGAGCTACTTCATCGTCCCCCGCATCTACGGCCAGCGGCTGCGCCTGTCGACCCTGGCCGTCCTGCTGGCGCTGGTCGCCGGAAACACGCTGGCCGGGCTGATCGGCGCGGTGCTGGTGCTGCCCCTGGTCGCGGCCTATCCCATCATCGAACGCATCTGGCTGGCGCGTTACCTCAACCCCGAGGTCATCCGCGATCACAAGGCGCTGGCGAAGTCCGCCGAGACCGGCAACGAGACGGCCGTCGACGCCGTGTTGCAAGGCCAGAAGCATCCCTGGGAGGGCGCCACCGGGAACGTGGCTGCCCCCTGGCTGACCGGCGAATCGCCCGGCAAGCCGTAGGTCGTGGCGCGGCCTACGGCGCCCCTGCGCTCAGGAAATCATCCGTTCCGGCAGGTGCGGCTCAGGGCACGACGGGCGTGCGGCGGATGCAGCGCAACGCCATGTCGGACTCGTAGTGCGTCGTGCTGGTGGCCGGGACCGAGAGCGCGGACATGCGGGTGGTGACGCCCGGGGAGAGATCGGCGCGCGCCAGCGAGCCGTCCGTGGCCCGCACCCAGACGTGCAGGCTGAAGTAGAAGTTGCTGAAGAAGCTGGTGGAGTTGGGCGTGGACAGCGCCGCCGCCATCGCCTGCGCGTCGGCGTCGGTCACGTCGTTCACGTCAGCCTCGGTGATGAGGTGCCAGTCGGAGCCTAGCTCGGTCCCGCAGATGTCGATCTGATCGACCAGCGCCGGGATCCAGTAGGGCTTGGAGACGAAGTCGGTGTAGGCGCAGTTGGCGACGGTCTCCAGGTTCGTCGCGTTCTGGGCGGGCGTGGTCGGGGGATCGCCCGGTCCCGGGATGACGATGCCCGAGTGGTTCATCGAGCAGGCCGTCATCAGGAAGTCGAAGGTCAGCGCCGCCTGATGAGCCAGCGCGGCCTGATCGGCCGGGCTGGACGGGAAGTTGCTGCCCTCCGCGGGGTACAGCACGGACACGCGCGGCAGGATGGGGGCGGACACCTCCACCACCTCGGCGCCGCTGGCGGCCGCCGGGCGCGCGCCCGAAGAGAGAGCAGCGGCGGACACCGCCGCGGCCAGCAGGATGCGCGTCATCTTCATGGCCGCACCCGCAGGTAAGAGATCGTTCCGTTGTATTGCAGGCCGAGGGGCGCGCCGCCGGCGCCGCCGCCACCCGTCGCGCCAGCCATGCCTCCATTGCCCCCGGCAGCATCGCTACCTGCGGCCCCGCCCGTCGGCGAGGTGGAATCGGACGAGCCGCCTTGGCCGGCCGTTCCGTCGGACCAGCCGCCTTGGCCGCCCAGGCCGTCGGACCAGCCGCCTTGGCCGCCCAGGCCGTCCATCGAGCCGCCGGCACCGGCCATCCCCGGGGTCGCGCCACCCGCACCACCCATCGGACCCTCCGGGCTGCCGCCGCCGGCGCCGTCCGTCGTGCCGCCGACGCCACCCATTCCCTTCACGACGCCGGGCGCCCCACCCGCCGCGCCGCCGGCGCCGCTGGCATGTCCGCCAGCACCGCCACTTCCCGGGCCCGCGCTGCCGTTCGAGCTGCAGCCCACCGGGGCCAGGGCGAGCATCGCGCCCAGAAACAGGCCGCACAGCCGGCCCACCTGACGAGTATCAAGCTCCCGCATCGGCATCCACATCGGTGGCTCGCACGGGGGCTTGAGCCGTCGCCTCCGACGGAGGCCCCCGCGGGACAACCGCGCTAGACTGCGGCCCGATCATGGCCATCGAGAATCGACTGGCGCTGGGCCGGGTGCGGGAGGCGCGGGAGCGGGCCATCGCCATCCTGCAAGAGAACTTCGCCCACGACGTGCTGGATGTGGACGAGCTGGAGCGGCGGGTCTCGGCCGCGCACACCTCCCAGTCGGAGGCCGAGCTGGCCGCGCTGGTGGCGGACCTGCAGCCCTTCGAGGGGGCGGCCAGCTCGCCGGTCGTGAACGCGCTGGTGCCCGCGTCGGAGGTGAACGCCGCCGCCACCATCCGGGCCACCATGAGCGCCACCCGCCGGGGCGGGGCCTGGAACGTGCCGCGCCACCTGGAGGTGCGGGGCCTGATGAGCGCCACCGTGCTCGACTTTCGCGAGGCCCGCTTTCCGCCCGGGCCCATCGACATTCACGTCCACGCCGTGATGAGCAGCGTGGAGATCATCGTCCCGCCCGGCCTGTCCGTGGCCACCGATGGCAGCGCGTTCATGGGGGTGTTCGAGCAGGTGCACCGCGCCCCGCCTCATCCCGACCCCGACCAGCCTCTGCTGCGCATCCACGGCCGCGCCATCATGAGCGCGGTCGAGGTCAAGCTGCGGCTGCCCGGCGAACCCGGCTACGTGCAGTCGCACCGCGATGCCCACCGGGAAGCGGACAGAGAAGCGCAATTGGCCCACCAGCAGGCCCACCTGGCCCAGCACGCCGTGCGCCTCGCCCTGCGCGAGGAGCGCGACGAGGTGAAGCATCAGCGTCAGATGCTGAAGGAGCAGCGGCGGCTGCTGAGAGAGCAGCGGCGGCTGGAAGCCCGCCGCCGCGGCTGAAGCGCAACCGCGCTCAGGCGGCCTGATCGCGTTCGGAGACGTCCAGGTCCTCGCCCCCCAGACGGACGCCCGTGGCAGGGGCGGCGCCGGCCCGGGTGCGCTCTTCTTGTTCCTTGGCGACCAGCGCGAAGCGGGTCCAGGGCCGCACCGACAGCCGCTCGAACCCGATCGGCTCACCCGTGCGGGCGCAGACGCCGTATTCGCCGGCGGCGATCCGGCGCAGGGCGGCGTCGATCTCCTGCCGCATCTTCGCGTCGCGATCGACCAGGCGCACGGCGACGCTCTGCGCCTCGGCGTCGGACGCCCAGTCTGCCTCGTCCGTCTCGCGCGCCGGCACGTCCGCCAGCGCGCGCCGCCGCGCCTCCAGGCGCCGGCTCAACGTCTCGCGCTCGGCGCGCAACTTCGCCTCGAGAAACACGATCTGCTCGCGAGACAGACCACCGTCGACTCGTTCGCTCATGATTTCACCTCGTCCCGCAGGCCGCACAGGGCCCCGGGAACGAGGTGAGATGCCGGCCCCCGCGCCCGGGTTACCGCGAAGACGCGGCCGCCGGAACGGCCCAGTCGCCCTCCAGCGGCAGGCCGGCATCTTCCCACTCGATCAACCCGCCGGCGAAGCGGCGCACGTTCGTGTAGCCGTGGTCGACCAGGAAGTAATAGGCGGCCACGCTGCCCAGGCACGACACGTTCGAGCAGTAGACCACGATCTCCTCGTCCTTCTTCAGCGCCGCCTGCATCTCGTCCGAGTTGTTGAAGTGCAGGGAGGTGGGGATGTGCTTGGCGCGGTAGGCCCACTCGTTCAGCGTCATCACCAGCTTCAGTGGTTCGTGGCGCGCCAGCTTGTCCCGCAGCTCGGCGAGGCTGATGGTGCGGACCGGTTTGCGCTCGACGACTTCCTGGATCATGCCGCCATCCTGCGCGAAGCGCGGGCGGGATTCAAAACCTCTCCGCGGGGAGATCGCGCCGTGGCAATATGACCGCCCCCATGCCGTCGGAGATGACGTTCGAGCGCTGGTTCGCCGCGCAGCACCCCACCATTCCCATCGCCTCGGCCCTGGCCGTGTTGCGGCTGGCCGAGGGGGGCGCCACGGTGCCCTTCATCGCCCGCTATCGCAAGGAAGAGACCGGCAACCTGGACGAGGTCGCCATCCGCCACGCCATCGACGCCAAGGCGACCTGGGACGAGATCCTGACGCGCCAGAAGTTCATCACCGAGGAGATCGAGCGGCAAGGCAAGCTGACGGCCGAGCTGAAGGAGAAGCTGCTTGGCACCTTCGATCTCAGCACGCTGGAAGATCTGTACCTGCCCTACAAGCAGAAGCGGAAGACCAAGGCGGCCCTGGCCCGCGAGGCGGGGCTGGAGCCGCTGGCCACCTGGCTGTGGGACTGCGGCCACGGCGCCGTCACCCCGGCGGACGGCGAAACGCCCGAGACGCGGGCCCAGGCCTTCTGTGGCGGCGAGACGGGCCTGGCCGACACGGCCGCCGCCCTGGAGGGCGCGGGCGAGATCGTCATCGAGCGGCTGGCGGAGGACGCCGGCCTGCGCCAGCAGGTGCGGACGGCATATTTCGACGACGGCTTCGTGCGCACGCGCAAGGGCAAGGCCGAGAAGGCGAAGGCCAACAGCCGCTTCGAGAACTACTTCAGCTATCAAGAGCCGATCTCGGAGCTGCTGAAGCCGCAGAGCTCGCACCGCTACCTGGCCATGCGGCGCGGCTGGATGGAGGAGGAGCTGGTGCTGACGCTGGGGGGCCCGCTGCCCCCGGAAGAGGACGAGGCAGCGACCGCCACGCCGCCCGCCAAGCGGCCGCTGACGCCCGTCGATCCGCTGCTGGAGAATCTGCAAGCGCGCTTCGAGGCGGCCGCCTGCACCGTGCCCACCTTCGCCGGGGCGCCGCTGCTGAAGCGGTGTGCCCGCCTGGCCCTGCGCGGCCACGTCGTGCCGGCCATCGACGCCGAGGTGCACAAGGCGCTGCGCGCGGTGGCCGATCAGGCCGCCATCGCGGTGTTCGCCGAGAACGTCCGCAAGCTGCTGCTGGGCGCGCCGTTCGGGCCCAAGGCCGTGCTGGGCGTCGATCCCGGGATCCGCACCGGCTGCAAGCTGGCGGTGATCGACGGCTCGGGAAAGTACGTGGGAAGCGGCGTGATGCACCTGGAGACGCCCGCCGGCAAGGCGAACGCCGCCCCGGTGCTGGCGCAGCTGGTGGTGAAGGGCGGCATCCGCGCCATCGCCGTCGGCAACGGCACCGCCGGCCGCGAGACCGAGACGTTCGTCCGCGAGGCGCTGAAGCACGCCAACCTGGACGTCCCGGTGGTCATGGTCAGCGAGTCGGGCGCCAGCGTGTACAGCGCCAGCGACGTGGCGCGCGAGGAGTTCCCCGAGCTGGACGTCACCATCCGCGGCGCCATCTCCATCGCGCGCCGGTTGCAGGATCCCCTGGCCGAGCTGGTGAAGATCGATCCCAAGAGCATCGGCGTGGGCCAGTACCAGCACGACGTCTCGCCGCACGCGCTGAAGAAGAGCCTGGACGAGGTCGTCGACTCCTGCGTGAACCAGGTGGGCGTGAACCTGAACACGGCCTCGTATCACCTGCTGAGCCACGTCTCCGGCATCGGCCCCGGCCTGGCGCGCGCCATCGTCGAGCGGCGCGCCAGCCAGGGTCTGTTTCATTCCCGCGAGGAGCTGCTGGAGGTGCCGCGCTTCTCGCGCAAGACGTTCGAGCAGGCGGCCGGCTTCCTGCGCATCCCCGAGGCGACGAACCCGCTCGACAACACGGGCGTGCACCCGGAGCGCTACCCCGGGCTGGAGAAGCTGGCGGAACGACTGGGCGTTCCGGTGGCCGGGCTGCTGGGTGCGGGCGTGAAGCTGGTGAAGGAGGCGCGCGAGCTGAAAGAGGCGCTGGGCACCTTCACCTTCGAGGACGTGGTGCGCGAGCTGGAGAAGCCCGGCCGCGATCCGCGCGAAGGCTTCGTGGCCTTCTCGTACCGGGCCGACGTCCACGAGCTTTCGGATCTGAAGCCCGGCATGATCTGCCCCGGCATCGTCACCAACGTCACCAACTTCGGCGCCTTCGTCGACATCGGCGTCCATCAAGACGGGCTGGTGCACATCTCCCAGCTGGCCGACACCTTCGTGAAGGATCCGCGCCAGGTGGTCAACGCCGGCGATCGGGTGTCCGTGCGCGTGCTGGAGGTCAACCTGGACAAGAAGCAGATCGCGCTGACGATGAAGTCCGAGCGCGCGGCCGGCGGCGCCCGCAGCGATGCCCGCGCCACCGGCGGCGGGGGCGGCGGTTCGAACGATCGACGGGGCCCCGCCCCGCAGGGCCGCCCGCCCGCGCCCGGGGGACGGGCGCCCGTCCCGCCGCCGGCCCGCCCCTTCAACAACCCGTTCGCCAGCCTCGACAAGCTGCGCGGCAAGTGACCGGGGGGCGGCGGCTCAGTTGCCGATGCTCGCCTTGCTGCAGCTCAGCGCGAACGCATCCATGTTGTCCCCGGTGCGAACGGACAGCGCGTTCGCGATCTGGCCGGTGCCACACCTCATCGCCGCGAAGGCGGTCCCGCCCGTTCCGCCCACCGGAGACAGCGAGGTGGCGGCTCCCGCGTTCAGGGGCGAGCCGACGGCCGACCCCGCGGCCGTCAGCGGCGCGCAGGCGAACGTCAGCTGATCGACCAGCAGGCCCGAGCGGCCGCTGAAGCTGACCACCACCTGGTTCGCCGGGCACATCCGCGACCAGGCCGACGTGCCCGGCTGGCCGCGGGTGGGCAGCGTGGTGCCCACGCCCACCGAGATGGTCGTGCCGACCACGCTGACGATGCCGCAGATGCCCTTGATCTGGCGGTGCACGCCTGCCGTGGTGCCTGCCGACAGACTTCCCGCGAAGCCGACCAGCGCCTGGCCCGCGGGGCAGGTGTCCGTGGTGGCCGTGCCGCCAGCGCTGTTCCCCACCGACGAGGTGGTGGTGGCCGCCGCCAGGCTGACCGGATGCGCCGCCGCTTTCAGCACCACGGTCGTGACGGCGCCGCTGCTCACGTTGCCCACGGCATCCTTGCCGCAGACGCGCGCGTAGACGGTGCCCGCCGCCAGCTGCTTCGTGAACGTCGTCGCCGTCCCCTCGTAGGCGGCGGTACCCGTGCAGCTGGTCGCCGGCGAGCTGCTGCCCGTGACCACGCGATAGCCAGCCAGACCCGAGCCGGCATCGGCGAATCCCGACCAGGTGAACGTGGCGGTCAGCTCGGTGGCGCTGGCGGTGATCGTGCCGTTGGTGGGGGCGGTCGTGTCCAGCAGGATCGACGCTGACGCGGGGCTGGCGCTGATGTTGCCCTTCGCGTCCTTCCACCAGGCGTGCACCGTCTTCGTGCCGTCGCCTTTGGACAGGGTGAAGCTCTTCGTCGCGGCCGCGGTGACCCAGGCCGTGCAGGTGCTGGCCTCGCTGAGGCAGACCTGGGCCGCGCTGCCCGAGGTCACGGCGAGCGCCGCGGTCACGGTGGTGGTCTTCGTGTAGCTGGCCCTGGCGTTCAGCGTGATGGTGCCGGTCGGGGCGGTCGGCGTGGTGGGGGTGCTGGGCGTGGGCGTGGGTGTGGGCGTGGGCGACGCCGCCCCGTTCAGGGAGGCCAGCAGGTCCAGGCGCGGCTTGGTGATGCCGTTGCGGGCGTCCTTCACGGGCACGCCGTAGCTGGTCAGCCGGGTCACGCGGTCGGTCGGGGACTCGTCGGGGAAGGCGGCCGCCAGGACGGCGATCGCCCCCGCCACGTGGGGCGTCGCCTGCGACGTGCCCGACATGGTGATGCCGGCGGCCGTGATCATCACGCCCGGGGCCAGGATGGTCAGGAACGACGACGAGCACGAGAAGCACGCCACCTTGTCGGCCACCGTGGTGGTGTCGCTGCAGTTCGACCAGCCGATGGCCCCCAGGTTGGCTGCGTGCACCGCGCCTACCGAGACGGCGTCCGGGCCGCAGGCGGGGCTCGACAGCGCGTTCAGGCTGCCGCTGTTTCCCGACGCCACGGCGGAGAGGACGCCGGCGGCGCGCGCGCTGGACACGCTGATGGCCAGGGGATCGGAGGGACAGGTGGTGGTCGACGTGCCGCCACCCAGGCTCATGTTGATGGCGACGATGTTGTACCTGGCCTTGTTCTGGATGACCCAGTCGATGGCGGACATGATGTCCGTCGTCCAGGCCGTGGCGCCGTTGAACACGTCCAGCGCGATGATCTTCGCCGCCGGCGCGACCGACAGCACGATGCCGGACACGTTCGTGCCGTGGCCGTTGTCGTCGACGTTGTTGTCGCTGGGGGCGAAGTCCTGGGCGTAGATCACCGGACATCCGGCGGCGCCGGCGGCGCTGCAGTTGAACGGCGCGCGCTTGAAGTCCGTGCCGGTGTCCAGGACGGCGACGGTGGCCCCGGCGCCCAGCTTCCCAGCGGCGGCGGCCTGGGGCTGGTTGATCAGCGTCAGGTCGGCGGGCGTGCCGTCCAGCAGCTGATGCTGGTCATTCATGACGATGCGACCGACGCTGCTGTCGGCGGCCAGCGCCATCAACGCGTCCGTCGAGTCGACGCGCACGTGCATGGCGGGCAGCGTCTGCAGCCGGTTCAGCGCGACGATGGGCTGGGCGCGCAGCCGGTCCATCATCTGGTCCTTCACGACGTTCAGGCGCGCGGTGAGAAGCGCGATCTGGTTCGGATCCGTGGCGGAGGCCAGCGCCTGATCGACGGCCATGGTCGACACGACCTGCTGATCCATCATCACCACCACCTCGTGCGGCTGGTCGACGGTGGCGTCGGCCAGCAGTCGAGGATCGATCTTGCCGGTGGCATCGGGAAGGTGCGACGATGGGGTGCCGGTCACGCCCCCCGTCCCGGCGCTCCCCCCCGCCCCCGCGCTCCCGGGCGACCGCTCGTCCGTGCCCCCGAGGCCCGGGCCGGCGCCGCCGGAGCCATCCTCACCGGACTGCGTCACGGGCGCGCAGGCGCCGGTTCCCATCAGCAGCGCGCACAGGACGGACCCGCCAGCCAGCAGCGTCGCGCGGGGCGAGCGGACGGAAGTCCTCGTCGGTGAGCGGGGCATGTCGTCTCCTTCGGAAACCCGGCTGACTCGGAGAGTCCCGTGGCTTTGCGTCCCCCGGTCGCCCGGGGTTTGCCGTTTCGAGAGCTTGTTCTAGCGACGAAATATAGCGTACTGAATCTTACCGTATTTTGTCAACGCGATTTTTCTGCTGGCGTGCCGGATTTTGCCGCTTAGGTTTCGTGTCCCGTCGAGGATTCTCGACGCAGACCGTCTTGAAAAATCAACTTTTTCAACCAGTCGTTCTGCGATAGGCACCTACACACGGTAAATAGGGGGCGGTCCGGTCCTGTCCGGACGCTTCCTGGTCCCCCACCCCGCTCCCCCGTTCGTGTATCCCCCACTCGTGTTGCCCCCCTGGTGGCCACCTCGTACGTTTCAGGTTCCCTGAGGAGATTTCGATGCGAAGGCGTCTTCAAAATCCGGTGCGCACCGCTCGAGTTGTCGCCGGGCAGCTCGAAGGGACGTGTCGCCGGACCGCCTTGATGCCGGCGGTCGCGCACGAGCTCTCCGCTGCGTGGCACCGTTACGGCATCGACACGGCCCCTGCCGTGCCCGTCATGGAGAGCGAAAATTGTCCGATTCTTCGCTGGGCTATCGCCGATTTGGGGGTAGTTCTTATGGAAGTGGAGCGCCGACCGGCGCTCTCGTCGGCCGAAACAATTTTGGCGGGCGTCTCGCGCGACCGCCTCGTTGCACGCAACTGAAGAGGTAATTGCGATGGGTTTCACCTGGAGGGCTTGGGGACGGGCAGCGCTGGTCATTGGTGTCGCGGCGTGGGCCGCCCATGGCGATCGCGCCGCGTCCGCAAAGGAATCCGCCTCCGAAGACACCGCGTCCAAGGTCGATTCGGAGAAGAGCGACGCCGAGCTGATGTACGAGGCCTTGAAGAAATCTGGCCGCAACGATCACGACGCCGCCATCGATCGCGCGATCGCGCGCGCCGAGCGGGACTCGGAGAAGGAGCGCAAGGCGCTGCGCACGCAGAGCCTGGCGGCCCGCGTGTGGAAGGACCCGTTCGTGGACGACGCCGCCGTTCCGGTCGCGTCACGACGAACGGCGCGCGTCGACGCGGACGAGCTGCGGGCCGCCCGCGCCGAGGCCGCCCGCGCCCGCCGTGCCACTGCCATGGCCCGCGCGGAAGCAGCGCTGGCCCGCGCCGAGGCCGCCCGCGCCCGCGCCGACGCCGCCCGGACCGAGGCGGTCGCCGCGCGCGCGGACGCGGTGGCAGCTCGCCAGGCGTGCGTGGGTCTGCCCTCGCGCGCCTCCTCGTCCCGGGACGAAGGTACCCATCAGGCCTCCATGCGACGGCCGGCCCAGTCTTATGCCGTTCGTACCGCGCCGAAGCGATATTCGGTGGCCGGACGCAGCAGCAGCCCGCCCATCGAGGCCCGGCCTGCCCCTGCCGTCACGCCCGCCACCCTGACGGTGTCGACCCGCACCTCCGCGCCTGCTGCGCCGGTGGCCGCGCCCTCCCGACCGACCAGCGGCTTCATCATCGTCCCGATCCCGCCCCCCGCGCACTGACTGGCGAGCCGGCCGCGCCTGCTCAGCGGTGCCGGCCGCCGGCGCCGTGTGACGCCGGGGCATGAAAGGGCGGCGAGGCGGCAGCGGGCCGGCCGAAGCTGCCGGTTCCGCTGGACGCGCCCGTGAACAGCAACGGGGAGGCCGTGAACCCGCCTACCGGCGCCGTGAATCCGGTCAAGGGCGCGGTGTACCCCGGCGAGACGCCGGCCGAGGAGATGCTGGAGGAGCCCGAAGTCGAGGAGCCGCCGCGCCGGCCGCTCGACGGCGCGTACGAATAGACCGGGAAGAAGACCTCTGGCTGTTCCTGCCGCGCCTGTCCCCCACCTGCCGAACCAGCGCCGGGGATGACGTGCGGCCCGCCCCGCCAATGTCCGGCGCCAGACCAGTCGCCGCCGCGCGGGTGGCCGGCCGACGGCCCCGCCATGCCCATTTCCCTCACCGGCTCGCCGAACGAGCGCTCGCGTGGCTGGTAGGGCAGCTGTCCGGTCGTCCCCGACAGCACCCAGGGCCGGCTGGCCGCGGGCGCTCCCGCGTGCGGATGGATCACGAACCGGGGCAGGGCGCGCGGCGCGGCGCTGGCCAGCGGCACCGGCCGCCCTGGGCGGCGGCCCTCGATCAGCGGCCCGGCGTTCACGCTGACCGTGCTGGCGCCGTCCGGCAACAGGCGGGTGTTGGAGACGACGCTGGTGCGCATGAAGGCGCTGGGTACGAAGCGCGGCGCCAGGTAGGGACCGCGGGTCCGTCCGAGATTGCCCGCCACCATGAAACGCCAGGGTGAATGAACGCCGATGGGGGAAGCCAGAGACACCCCGCGGGGCGGCAGCGGGGCCCAGCCGACGTAGCCGCCGCCGGCGCGCCAGGAGACCCAGGCCGGCCCCCACAGCGTCCCCGGCACCCAGGCCCAGCCCTGTTCGGAGCCGACCCATCGGCCGTAGTGAAACGGCGCCCACCCCCACGACCAGCCGGAGGACCAGGTCCAGCCGTACTCGGTGTCCAGCCAGTCTCCGTTCGTGGCGTAGGGCGTGAAGTCGTCCCCCACCTGGGCGGTCGAGGGAATCCAGATCCGGCCATAGGATGGATCGTCGGCCCAGGTGCCGTAGGGGGCCAGCGCCGCCTCGAACTGCTTGTACGCGTCTGGGTCGTAGCCGTCGTCGTATTGCGCGGCCACCGCGTCGTCATACGAGACGTCGTAGTCCAGGCTGTCGGCGTACGCGTCCAGGCTCAGTCCCGAGGCCGCGCCCAGGTCCGTCAAGGGATCGCGGTCGCCGTCGGAGGCCCCGGGCCCCGCTTCGGGAACGGCCGGTGGATGCGGATCGCCGATCGCGGCCGGGTGAGAGGCGGCCGGGACCAGGGCGACCGCGGCCAAGGCGGTGGGGGCGAAACCAGCTGGGACCGACAGCAGCGTGGCGAGGCCCATCGTGACGGAGACGGTGATGCTGTTCATGGGTGCGGGCGTCGGGCAGCAGCGCCGACGTGCCATGAAATGTTACCGCAGATTGCGCGGCCGTCACGGCGCGCACTGCGACGTTTCGCTCGACGTTTCGCTCAATGACCGCCCGGATGGGACATGCCGGCGGCGACCTTGCCTCGAAATTGTCCGTACAGATACCGAAAGGAGGCGGTGACCAGGATCATCCCGGCGATCCACCAGCCCAGGGCGACCCGCAGGGCGTAACCGTCCGAGGCGGCGCCCTGCACGGTCAGCGCGCGGCCCGGGTCGTCCGAGGACGGCAGCAGCACGGGATAAAGCGCGAAGGCCGCGCCCGCCAGCGTCCCTATCAAGAAGACGCACGAGGCGGCGAAGGCGGCGCGCTCGCGGCAGCGCCGCGCCGCCAGCTCCATCGTGACCAGCGCCGCGGCGACCGCCAGCGGGATCACCAGGCCGAACGGGTGGGTGCGGAAGTTGTCGAGCAAGCCCGGCCGCACTGCCAGCGAGGCGAACAGGCTGAGGACCAGCAGAACGGTCAGAGAGCGGCCGCCCATCAGGGCCAGCCGGCGAGCCCGCGCGTTCACGTCGCCGCTGGTGCGCAGCGCCAGGTAGTGCGCACCGTGGGTGGCCAGCGCCACCAGCGCCACCAACCCGCACAGCACCGTGTACCAGTCCAGCACGCCCGGCTGCGGCCCCGGACGAAAATTCGTCCACAGCGGCAGAAAGAAGTAGCCGTCGGCGTCGAGGGGGACGCCGCGCACGACGTTGCCCAGCGCGGCGCCCAGCACCACCGCCAGCACCACACTGGAGATCATGAAGATGGCGTCGCAGATCTGGCGGCCCAGGGGATCGGGGATGTGGTCGCGCAGCTCGAGCCCCAGGCCCCGCCCGATGAGCAACCACAGCACCATCATCAGCGGCAGGTAGAAGCCGCTGAACGCGGCGGCATACAGCGCCGGGAACGCGAAGTACAGGGTGCCGCCCGCCGCCAGCAGCCACACCTCGTTCGCGTCCCAGACGGGGCCGATGGCATGCCGCAGCGTGGCCCGGTCCTCCTCGCTGCGGCCGAGGATCTTGTACAGGACGCCCACCCCCAGATCGAAGCCGTCGAGCACCACGTAGGCGGTCATCATGCCCGCCACCAGCACCAGCCACAGCGTCTCCATCAGGCGGCCCCCGGCCTGGGCGCCGCCGGGCTGGGCGACAGGCCCAGGGCGCCGCCCGCAGGTTCGGCCCCGTCGGGCCCGTGCGCGATCACCCGCGCCGTCAGCAGCACGAACACGATCGCCAGCAACGAATACAGCCCCATGAAGCCCAGCAGCGAGAACAGCGCGTTCCCTTCCGAGACCCGGTGGGACGTGCCGTCGGCGGTGCGCATCAGCCCATAGACCAACCAGGGCTGGCGGCCAATCTCGGCGGTCATCCAGCCGGCCGTGTTGGCGATGTAAGGCAGCGGCGCCGCCAGCAGCAGCGCCCACAACACGGACCGGCTGCCCAGCAGCCGGCGCCGCAGCAGCTGCAAGAAGGCCAGTCCGGCGATGGCGATCAGGATGGTCCCCAGGCCCACCATCACGTGGTAGCTGTAGTACAGCAGCGCGATGTTGTCGGGGCGGGCATCCGGCGGGAAGGTGTCCAGCCCCTGCACCTGCGCGTCCCAGCGCTTGTAGGTCAGGAAGCTGAGCATGCGCGGCACCTCGATGGTGTTGTCGATGCGCTTCTCCGGAACGTTGGGCTGACCCACGATCACCAGCGGGGCGCCGGCGGGCGGCGTCTCGAACAGCCCCTCCATGGCGGCCAGGGTCGCGGGCTGATGGCGCGCCAGCTGCTGCCCCTGCCCGTCGCCCGAGGGGAACATCTGCCAGGTGGCGGCCAGCACCGCCGCCACCACCCCGACGCGAACCAGGATCCCGGCGACGGCGTCGTGCAGCCCGCGCAGCTTGTAGTACGCCCCCAGCGCGGCGGTGGCGAAGGCGCCGGTCACCGCGGCGCCCCCCATCGTGTGCACGTATTGCCAGAACGCCCAGCGGTTGAACAGCAGCGCCCCCAGGCTGTCCAGGCGGACGCCGCCGTTCGGCAGCCGTGTGTATCCAACCGGGTGCTGCATCCAGGCGTCGGTGGCCACGATGAAGTAGCCCGACAGCCACGAGCCCACGAACACGGCGACCGCGGCGGCCATGTGCGCCCGGCGCGACAGGCGCTTCTCGCCAAAGAGAAAAAGGCCCAGAAAGCTGGACTCCAGGAAGAACGCGAACACGCCCTCCATGGCCAGGGTCTGCCCGATGACGCCGCCCGCGAACCGCGAGAAGCGCGCCCAGTTCGTGCCGAACTGGAACTCCATGGGAATGCCGGTGACGACGCCGAAGACGAAGCTGACCGCGAACACCCGGCCCAGCAGCCGCGCGGCGTGATTGAAGGTCTCGTCCTTCTTGACCCCTGCCAGGACCTTGCACGCCACGATCAGCGGCGCGAGCCCCATCGTCAGCTGGGGAAAAAGATAGTGAAACGTTACCGTGAACGCGAAATGAAGCCGGTGTACCGCCAGGGCACTGTCCAATTTGTTCCCCGAGCGGTCCTATACCAGTTGAATCGGCGCGCGCAACGACCCTCGTGCGGTGCACCAGGTTAGGTCGCGAATTGCGGCAAGCCGGTGATCGCGGTGATGAAGTCGGGCGGCGCGTCCGGCGGCAGCGGGACGTCCGGGCGCGCCAGGCGGCGCAACCAGTCGCGGCCCAGGGGAGCGACGAGGTCGGTCGCGTCGGTGGCGGCAGCGGTGGTGGCGGCCTTGTCTCCGATCGACGCGCCCACGCCGACCGACCAACCGGCCAGCAGCAGCGCGATGCGCGTGGCCGTCGAGGCGCTGTACGTGAACAGCGTGGCGCGGTCCGCGGCGCGACGGCGGGCGGCCCGGAAAGCGGCGACGGTCCACGACTCGGGATTCGCGCGCGGCGAGAAGGGATCCCAGAACACGATGTCGGCCGGCGGCAGCGGCTGCTGCAACCCCCACAGCAGGTCTCCGGGCACCAGACGCCACGACGAACGCGCGGATTCGTGCGCACCGCTCGCCAGCAGGGCCCGTCCGGCGACCGCCGCGTGGGGGCCGATCGCGAAGGTCGCGGGGTGCTCCAGCGCGAGCGCCAGCGCGCCCAGGTCGCGCTCGAAGCTGAGCAGCGTCAACGTGGCGGCGCCAGCGGGGGCGCGCGCCGAGGCTTCCCAGGCCGCGAAGGCGTTCGAGCCGGCCCCCAATCCGACGTCGTAGACCACCAGCGCTCGCCCCGGGCCGGCGGCGATCAGGCGCTCTGCGAGGCGGGACTGGCGCACGTACAGCTGCTCGGCTTCGGCCACGGGCCCCACGCCCGGGTGCATGACCTCCCCTGCGGCGACGCTGCGCATGGCCAGCGCGCCCCCGCGGGTTTGCACGATCTCGTGTTCGCTCGCTGCTGCCGGCCCGCGGGGGGCTGATGTCTGGCGACGGGCGCGCGGGTCGGCGCCGCTCACGCGCGCGCTGCCCGCTCGGCGTGCTCGTGCCGATCCATCTCGTCCAGCCGCTGGCGGGCGAAGGACGCGTACCTGCCCGCCTCGATGGCGGCCCGCGCCTGCGCCATCAGGTCCAGGTAGTAGTGCAGGTTGTGGATCGATAGCAGCCGCGGCCCCAGCGGCTCGCTGCATTTCATCAGGTGGTACAGATAGGCGCGGCTGAAGTTGCGGCAGGTCGAGCAGGCGCAGGCGGCGTCCAGCGGCACGTCGGCGTCGCGGTTGGGCCCCCGGGTGACCCGCACCCGCCCCGTCGACGTGAAGGCGGTCCCCTGCCACGCCAGGCGCGTGGGCAACACGCAGTCGAACATGTCCACGCCGCAGCCGATGGCGAACAGCAAGTCGGGCGGCGTCCCCACGCCCATCAGGTAGTGCGGCCGATCCTCGGGCAGCAACTCGGCCGCGAACGCCGTCACATCTTCGCGCTGGGGCCGGGTGTCGCCCACCGCCAGACCACCGATGGCAAACCCATCGAAGGGGTGTTCGGCCAGAAACGCCGCCGATTCCCGGCGCAGCTCGGGCACCAGGCCCCCCTGCACGATCGCGAACAGCGCCTGCTCGCGGTTGGTGCGCGCGGCCAGGCTGCGCAGGGCCCAGCGGTGCGTTCGCTCCATCGCCTCGCGTACGGCGGTCCGGTCGCTGGTGGCGTTGATGCACTCGTCCAGCACCATCATCACGTCGGAGCCAATCGCCTCCTGCATCGCAATCGAGCCCTCGGGCGACAGCAGATGCGGGCGGCCGTCCACGTAGCTGACGAAGCGCGCCCCCTCCTCGGTGATCGTGCGATCGGTCGGCAGCGAGAAGATCTGGTACCCCCCCGAGTCGGTCAGCAGCGGTCGCGGCCAGCGCATGAAGGCGTGGATGCCCCCCACCCGGCGAAACAGCTCGGGGCCGGGGCGCAGCAGCAGGTGGTAGGTGTTGGCCAGGATGATGGGCGCGTCCAGGCCCAGCAGCTCGTCGGGCGTCAGCGCGGTGACGGTGGCGCGCGTGCCGACCGGCATGAACACCGGCGTCTCCACGGTGCCCCGCGCGGTGCGCAGCGTGCCACGCCGGGCGCGCGAGCCCGGGTCGCGGGCGCCGACCGAGAAGGCCAAAGGCATGCGGCACCGTAGCAGCGGGGCCGCTGCTTTGCACGTGTCCCGGGGGCCCGGGTCCGCTACCATGCGAGGGCTTGCAAGACTTGGCCATTCAACCGGAGCTGGACGCGAAAGTGGCAGGCTTGCTCCCACGCGCCACCGGCAACGTGCGCGACATCCTGACCCACGCCATCGTACACACGCCCGAGCGGGCGGCGGTGGTGGTCTCTGACCGCCATTGCGGGCTGTCGCGGCTGCTGGCCGCCGCCTATCGCGTGGCCTTGCCCGGCGCCACCCACCTGGACTTCGACGCCGCGCCCCCGGACGACGTGCTGCGGTCGTTCGCAGCGCTGCAGACCGGCGACCTGGTGGTGCTGATCCAGTCGAAGAGCTTTCGCCTGGAGGCGTTCCGCATCCGCATCGATCTGTTCAAGCGGGGCCTGAAGGTGATCGAGCACCCGCACCTGTTCCGCATGGCGGAGAGCGAGTACGACGTGTACGTGGACGCGCTGGCCTACGACCCGGCGTATTACCGCGGCCTGGGGCACGCGCTGAAGGCGCGCATCGATCGGGCCGCGGGGGCCGTCGTGGACAGCGGCGGCGACCGCCTGGTGTACGAGTCGCCGTTCGAGGAGGCGAAGCTGAACATCGGCGACTACAGCACGTTGAAGAACGTGGGCGGCCAGTTTCCCATCGGCGAGGTGTTCACCGAGGCGCGCGACCTGGAGCGCGTCAACGGCCGGGTGCGCATCTTCATGTTCGGTGACAACGAGTTTCGCGCCAATGCGCCCGAGCATCCCATCACGCTGGTCGTCGAGCGGGGGCGGGTCGCCGGGGTGGTCGACTCGACGCCGCACTTCGACGAGGTGCTGGCCAAGATCAGCGCCGACGAGGAGCTGTGGGTGCGCGAGCTGGGCTTCGGCATGAACCGCGCGTTCACCCGCACCCGGCGCGTCAGCGACGTGGGCACCTACGAGCGCATGTGCGGCGTTCACCTGTCGCTGGGCGCCAAGCACGGCGTGTACAACAAGCCCGTGGTGAAGCGAAAAGAGGCGAAGTACCACGTCGACGTCTTTCCAGTGACCGAGCAGGTGCTGCTGGACGGTGACGTCGTGTTCGCGGGCGACGCCTGGCGGGTCTGACCCGGCCTGGGGCGAAGCCCCAAAGGGGGCGGACGTCCTCTCTACTCTAGAGCCCAGGGGGCCGGTGCTGCGGATTCCGCAGCCCTTCGTGCGGATTTGGCGCGACCGCTCCGCGCCGCCAGCCGCGAACAGCCGGAGGGGCGGTGGCGGTCCGTTTGCACTTAAGCTTTCGCCCGATGCCCGCCCTTGGATCGAAGCTGCGCCGCTCCGCAGTCAGCGCCGGGCCGGTCATGATCGCGATCCTGATGGGGCTGGTGCTGGTCGTTTCGTCCGCCCTGTCGTATCGCGACGCCCGGGATGCCACGGTGCTGGTGGCGGAACGACAGGGCGTGGGCTTCCTGCACCGCGTGGAGCGGCTGGTCGGTCACAAGATGCCCCAGGCCGACGACCTGCGCACCGTTCTGGAGGCGAATCACGCGCTGGGCCTTCGCTATGTCGCCATGCGGGACCACGGCGCGATCGTCGTCGAGGCGGGCGAGCCGCTGCTGGCCCAGGCCCATCCCAGCCTGGGGGCGCCCACCTTCGGAGCGGGACGGGTCCGGATGATCGGTCCGGCGCGCATGGGCGGCCCCGGCGGTCATCCCCCTTTCGGCGCCGGCGTGTTGCCGCCCCCGTGGGATCGCGGCGACCGCGTGCCTGCGCCCGACGACGCCCCGGGCAGCGCCGCCGCCGGGCCGCCGACCACGATCTTTCCGCCAGCGCCGCCGCCGCTTGCCAGCGGGCCCATGGTGTTCGCGGGGTACCAGCCCATCCCGCCTCACGAGCTGATCATCGAGTTCGAACCCATCAGCTCGGACAGCGCGCGCCATCGCGCCCAGGCGGTGCTGCTGCTGTCCTCCGGCGCGGCCGCCCTGTTGACGCTGGCGGCGCTGCTGCTGTGGGGGCGCACCCGCCGGGCCGAGCGCGCCGAGATGCGCGTGGCCGCGCAACGTCATCTGGCGCAGCTGGGCGAGATGTCGGCCGTGCTGGCGCACGAGATCCGCAATCCGCTGGCCGCCTTGAAGGGACACGCCCAGCTGGTCGCGGAGCAGGTCGACAACCCGGCGCTGGGCGCGCGCGTGCAGCGGGTCATCAACGAGGCGGTGCGCCTCGAGCATCTGACGACGGATCTGCTCGACTTCGCGCGCTCGGGCACCATCAACGTGGCCCCGGCCAGCCCCGCCGCGCTGCTGGAGCGGGCGGCTGCCGCCACCGCAGGCCAACGGATCGTCCGGCGCACCGAGCACGCGCCCGCGGTCTGGGCGGTGGACGCCGGGCGGATCGAGCAGGTCCTGATCAACCTGCTGGAGAACGCGCTGGCCGTCACGCCCGAGGGCCTGTCGGTCGAGGCCCAGGCGCTGCGCGAGGGGGACGCGCTGGTCTACACCGTGCGCGACCACGGCCCGGGCGTGCCCACGTCCGAGCGGACCCGGATCTTCGAGCCCTTCCACACCACCAAGCTGCGCGGCACCGGCCTGGGTCTGCCCGTGGCGAAGCGAATCGTCGAGCTGCACCGGGGCCGCATCGACGTGGTCGACGCCGTGGGCGGCGGCGCCCAGTTTCGCGTGTACATTCCTCGGGCCAGCGAGGCGACATGAGCACCAGCGACACCGTCAAGGCCCGGCTGCTGGTGGTGGACGACGAGGAGGGCGTTCGCACGTTCCTGGCCGACGCGCTGACCGACGCCGGCCACGCGGTGGCGCAGGCTGCCGACGGGGAGGCGGCGCTGGCGCTGCTGGGCAAGACCGCCTTCCATCTGGTCCTGACCGACCTGCGCATGCCGGGCGTCGACGGCATGGCGTTGCTGCAGACCATCCGTCGCGAGTCGCCGGACACCGAGGTGATCGTGCTGACGGCTCACGGCTCGATCGAGAACGCCGTGGAGGCGATGAAGCACGGCGCGTTCGATTACCTGCAGAAGCCCATCAGCAGTCCCGCGGCGCTGCGTCTGACCGTGGCGCGCGCCCTGGAGCGGCATCGCCTGCGGGCGCGCCAGGAGATCGGCGGGGCGGCCGCCGAGCCGCCGCTGGGCTACGGCGCGCCGGCGATGATCCCGGTCGAGCAGGCGCTGCGCAAGGTGGCCGTGACGAACGCGACCGTGCTGCTGCTGGGCGAGAGCGGCGCGGGCAAGGAGGTGGCGGCGCGCGCGGTGCATCGCTGGAGCCCGCGCGCAGCGGCGCCGTTCGTGGCCGTGAACTGTGCGGCGCTGTCTCCCGAGCTGCTGGAGAGCGAGCTGTTCGGCCACGAGAAGGGCGCCTTCACGGGCGCGCACGCCCGGCAGCGGGGCCGCATCGAGCTGGCCGAGGGGGGAACGTTCTTCCTGGACGAGGTGGGCGAGCTGGCGCCCAACCTGCAGGCGAAGCTGTTGCGCGTGCTGCAAGAGAAGCGCTTCGAGCGGGTGGGCGGCCATCAGACCGTCGAGGCCAACGTGCGCTGGATCGCCGCCACCAACCGCAACCTGGTCGAGATGCAACAGCGAGGCGGCTTTCGCGAGGACCTCTACCACCGTCTAGCCGTCTTTCCCGTGCGCATGCCCAGCTTGCGCGAACGCCGCGAGGACATCGCGCCGCTGGCCGATGCGCTGCTGGCGCGCATCGCCACCGGGCTGGGCAAGCCGCGCCTCAGCCTGTCGGACGACGCGCGGCGGGCGCTATCCGCCGCCGCCTGGCCCGGCAACGTGCGCGAGCTGGCCAACGTGCTGGAACGCAGCGCCATCCTTGCCGAGCGTGCGCAGATCACCGCCGACGATCTGGCGCTGCTGCCCGAGGTGCCGAGCGAGACGACCCGCCCGCGCGATCACGAGGCCAATCCGCAGACGGTCTCCGAGCTGGAGCGGGCCGCCATCGAGCGGGCGCTGGCCGCCACGGGGGGAAACCGCCGTCGCGCCGCCGCGCAACTGGGCATCGGCCTGCGCACCCTGTACGACAAGCTGAAACGCTACGGCCTGGGCTGAGGGCGGCGGCCCGCCAGGCGCGGGCGACTATGTCAGCGGCGCCGGATGAAGGCGCCGGCGCGCGTCCTGGCGGGCGGCCACCGCTCGCACCAGAGCGATCGCCAGCAGGGCCGCCGCCATCTCCAGCACGCGCCCTATCAAGGCCATCTTCGCCCACAGGATGAAGGCCGCCGCCTCCGTCGTGCGGGTCAGGCTCTTCACCTGGAGAAAGGACGCCAGGTACAGCCCCCACCACCACTTCAGCAGCGGGGGCCCGCGCAGCGAGGAAGCGACCACCACCGCATCGGGATCGGGATTGCTGCCGTGCCAGATCTCCCGCATGGCTTGATAGGGCTTGTAGAGGTTCCAGATGGGGATGAAGAACGCGCTGACCGCGCGTCCTGGTGTGAACTGAGGCTCGATCACATGCAGGGCGCGGACGTTCTTGTTCGCGCGAAACACGAACATGCAGAACAGCACCAGCAGCCCGATCCCCAACGCGCCGCCGATCATCCGGATGACCGCCAGGCGCCGGACCAGCGAATCCACCTCGACCGACGCGGACCCCACCCCGTCGAGCAGGCGGTGGGCCGCACCGATGGCGTCGCCCAGGTGGACCGTCTCGACGATCCGGACCACCACCCGCGTCACCAGGAGCACCGTGATCGCCTGCGCGAACGGCCACAGGGAGCGAAAGACCACGGGGCCGGGGACCGACCGAACATCGTGCTCGAGCGACGCGGTCGGTGGCGCGTACGGGTTCGGCTCGCCGGGCGGGGGCTGCGGCATTCGCCCAGTGTACCTGCGCTCACTCGCGCTGGGGCGGCTGCGGGTGCGGGCCGTGGCAGATCAGGCCGTCGTCGTGGTGACCCTCCTGGCAGGTACCGGTGATGGCGTGGTCGTGCAGGGTGGCCTGACAGGGGTCGCCCGCCCTCTTGTCGGCGCAGGCGGCCTTCAGCTCGGGCGGTGGGCCCGGCGGATGGTCGGGACGGCAGAACAGCCTGTCGTCGCTGGTGCTCTGGCAGAGGCCGGTGATGGTGTGCTCGCGAAACGTGACCTGGCAGGCGTCGCCCGCCTTCTTCTGCTGGCAGGCCTCGAAGGCGGCCGGGGGTGGCTGGCGGTGCGGGGGCGGCGGAGCGTCGTCGGCGCGGACCAGGGCGGACGACGCGAGGGGCAGGGCCAGCCCCACCAGAAGGAAGAGCTTCAGCGCGGCGAGACGAGGACGGGTGATGGGGGTCATGGGGCGTTCCTTTCTGCTTTCCATTCGAGACGGCTGGCCGGGATTGCAGGGACGATGCCGTCGTGATCGTGACCTTCGTCCGGTGATGCCGGGCTGAGATCCGCGCGTGGCGAGCGCCCTACGACTGGGGCGTGACCGCCCTCGGTGCGGAAGCCGCAGGGACATCTGCGGCTTCCGCACCGACGCCGCATGGCGTGGCGCACGCCGGGAGCGGGGCGCCCTGTCAGGGCGACAAACAAGGTGATGCCGGTTGGGTCATCCGGGCAAACAACCGTGATGCGCGGCGATCCGGCGGGCGCGTTCTGCGCGATCTTGCGCGCCGATCAGCCTCCCCTGCGCTGGCACCCGCGATGCACAGCGACGACCCGACCTGAAAGGAGGTCACGCATGAACCACCCCTCGTCTTCCCCGCCCCGGTCCGCTGCTCCCCTGATCGTCGACTTGCGCCATCCCGACGAGACGTCGCTCCGTATCTTGCTGGCCGAGGACAACCACGAGCTGCGGCGCCTGATGTCGTTCGTGTTGCGCCGAGAGGGCCACGAGGTGATCGAGGTGCAGGATGGCTCCGCGCTGCTGGAGGCGCTCGCCTTCTCGATCGTGGAAGGGGGCCGCCAGGGGTTCGATCTGATCATCTGCGAGCATCTGCTGCCCGGAATGCCCGGGCTGGCGGTGCTGGCCGGCCTGCGCGCCCGCGACCACGCGCTGCCGTTCATCCTGATCACGGGCAACGGCGAGATCCAGGCCCAGGCGCGCCAGCTGGGGGCCTGGGTGCTCAGCCGTCCCCTGACCATGGACGCCATCAGGCGGGTCGTGCGTCAGACCGAGGACGATCTCCGTGGCGCCCCGGAGCCGGTCGCGATCGCCGCGGGCCGCCCCTGACACCTTCGCCGGGCGGACAGCCACCCGCCGGATGCCGGCAGACACCTCCGGTCGACCGGCCCCGTCGCGACAGTCACCGCCTCGGTGCTGGCGCCGCCAGCGGCACCTCCGGTGCGGGCCGCCGGGACGCCATCCACTCGTCCATGTGCGATGCCAGCAGGTCCAGCGGAAGCGGTCCGTTGCGCAGCAGCTCGTCATGGAACGCTTTCACGTCGAACGCCGCCGTCTCGCGCGCTGCGCGCTGGCGCAGCTCGGCGATTCGCAGCTGCCCGACCTTGTAGGCCAGCGCCTGCCCGGGCCAGGCGATGTAGCGGTTGACCTCCCGCACGGCATCCGAGGCGACGTCCTCGCTGGTCGAGACGACGTGTGCGCGGAAGTACTCGATGGCCTGGTCGCGCGTCCAGCCGCGGTGGTGCAGCCCGGTGTCGACGACCAGGCGCACCGCCCGCAGCATCTCTGCCCCCAGATGATCCAGGGCTTGCGCCGGATCGTCATAGACGCCCAGCTGCTGTCCCAGGCTCTCCGCGTACAGGGCCCAGCCCTCCTCGAACGCGGAGTAGCTGATGGTCTGACGGAAGCGCGGCAGCAAGACGTTCTCGTATTGCAGCGCGATCTGCAGGTGGTGGCCGGGCAACGCCTCGTGCAAGAACAAGGTGGCCGAGGCGCGCATGGGGCGGCCCTTGCCGACGTCCGCCGTGTTCACGAAGAAGATGCCGGGGCGCGTTCCGTCGGGGCTGGGCGGCTGATACTGCGAGGGGGCGGCGTCTTCCCGGAACGGCTCGACGGGCCGGATCTCGAACGGCGCGTGCGGCAAGCGCCCGAACAGCGAGGGAAGGGCCCGCCCCACCCGTTCATTCAGCGCCTGGTAGGCCTGCACCAGCCCCGGGCGGGTGGTCTGCCGGCCCGGCCCCTCTGCCAGGGCGCGCGCGAACGAGCGCAGATCGCCTCTCCACCCGGCGCGGTCGCGCAGCGCCAGCAGCTCCCCTTCCAGGCGCGCCACCTCGGACGCCCCCAGCTGGAAGATCTGATCGGGCGTCAGGCTGGTGGTGGTCGACGCGCGGACCCGGTAGGCGTACCAGGCGACGCCGCCGGGCAACGCCTCGAAGGCGGTGCCCGCCCGGCAGTGCGGGCGGTACTCGTCGGCCAGGAACGCACGCAGGCGTCGATACGCGGGCACGATCTGGTCCTGGATGGCGGCGCGGTAGGCGGCGGTCAGACGAAGGCGCTCTGGCTGCGCGATGCCCGAGGGAAACACACGCACCGGCTGGAAGAAGATGCTGGCTTCCGCATCGCCGACGATCTGGGCGTCCAGCTGGGGCAGCAGCGTGTCGATCACGACGGCGGGGTGAACGACGCCGCGAGCGATCCCCTGGCGCATGTTGACGATGGCGGTGTCGACCCATTTCACGAAGTCCGTGATGCGGCCCAGGAAGTTGTCGTAGTCGGCGGTGGTCGCGAAGCGGTGCACACCGCCGCCGCCGCCCATGACGGGGAAATCGACCGGCAGCCCCGAGATCTGGGTCATGGCCAGCAGGTGCTCCGGGTAGGTCAGCCCCTCGAGACGCGTCGCCAGCTCGCTGCGCAACAGCGCCAGACTGAGCCGATCATCCTCGCTGAAGGCGGACCCCGCCAGGGCGTCCAGGCGGACCAGCAGTCCCGCGTACACCTCCCGCTGCCGCCGCCGATGCTCCTCGCTGAGGTCCAGCGCCAGCTGCGCGTCGTAGCGGTGGTCGCCCAGCGTGGTGGCCAGGACCGGATCCAGCGCCAGGGCCTGTTCGTAATAGTCGGCGAACACGCGGTGCAGGGCGACGGCCGCGGTCTCGGCCGCCTGCGCGGCGGGGTCAGCGGCCCCGCGCCGGTGTGCGCACGCGCCGCCCCAGAGGGCGGCGCACACCACCAGGCAGATCGTCGCGGAGACACGCATGATCGCTGCCGTCATCAGCGGCGATACTATCCCGCGCGGTGGCTGCGGCGGTCAGCCTCCTGCGGGCGACAGCGCGAACGGATAGGTGACGGTCACCAGGCCACCGCCCTGCGGCTCGGGGAACTGCCAGCGGCGGACCGCCTGAACCGTGCAGTTCTCGACGCGCGCGTTCTTCATCGACGAGCTCTGCAGCACCGACGAGAGGACCTGGCCATTGCGGGCGATCATGAACTGCACCACGATTCGACCGGCCAGCGCCGGCAGCCTGGTCAGCTCCTGCTCGTAGCAGTACTTCACCTCGTTCAGGTGGCGGCGCACGATGCGGCGGATGATCTCCTTGTCCAGCGAACCACGCACGTCGCTGACGCCCGGCAAGACCTCGGGCGGCTTCGCCTGGCGCGTGCCCAGCGTCCCGGCCATGCGCCCGTATCCGCTCTGGGGACCGCCGTGGCCGGGGCCATGCCCGATGACGTTCAGGGGACCGCCCAGGCCCAACAGTGCGTCGCCGGTGCCGCCGCCTCCGCTGCCGGTGCCGCGCATTCCCAGCCCGTGCAGGCCGGCCGCCTCACCGATCTGGGTGCCCATCAGGTTCCCGATGACGTCCTCCGCGTCCTGGCCCAGCGCGGCCTCGTGGCTGAACACCGACGCGAGGGGCCCGTTCATGTTCTTGATCACCCCCAGGACGCCCGCCTCGCGCGCCTGCATCACGGCGGCCAGGCGCTGATCGGGATTGTCCTTGGGACCCTTGACGGCGTAGGCGCGATCATGGTGGGCCGACGTCTTGCTGCCCATCACACCCTCTGCGCCCGGGGCACGCGCCGCCGACTTGCCGCCCGGCGCGCCCGTCTTCGCCTGGGCGGGCAGAGTCTGCTTTTGCTCCTCCGGCGGCATGATGTGGAAGGTGATCAGGTGGTGCTCGTCGCTCATCAGATCGAGCGACAGCGCCCGCGGATCGGCCGGCACCGAGAAGACCATCAGCAGGAACAGGCCCATCGCCGCGACTGCGCCCGCGGCGTACACCGCCTCGGGACGACGCCACCAGCCGGCCGGGCGGCCCACGCGGGCGGGCAAGGGCACGGCGGCCAGCAGGAACGTGGTCGCGCCGCACACCAGTCGCGCCTGACCACCGGGCGGCAGGCGGAAGCTGGACGAGCCGTCACGAGAGAGGTCCGCCAGCGAGCGGATCTGTCCCGCAGCGGACAGCGCGCCACGCATCTGCGGCGTGGCGTTCACGATCCAGTCGTCGCCCTGGGCGGTGACCAGCGGGTGGGCGTCCGCGCCCACGAAGCGGGGATCGACGGGCGCGTCTACCCGGGCCGATGAGCCGACCAGGAATCGGGCCCGGTCACCCGGTCGCCGTCGCTTCGCCAGCCCCGCCACCAGCAAGCCCCCCCCACCCAGCAAGCCGAGGAGAAAGACCACGTCCGCGGCGACGGAGCCGCTCAGCGCGCGCGAGACAGAGCCGCTGAGGGCGAAGCTGACGAACAGCGCCACCGCCAGCGTCACCAGCGCGGCGCCCGCGGCGAGCAACGCTCCGCTGCGCTGTCCGCGTCGCTCCTGCTGCGGAAAGGGCAGCAGCTTCGCGCCGATGCCCACGCCCCGAAACACCGTCTGCACCGAGATGGTGTGGGGCGCGCCCGGTGTTCCGTGGTCGTCGTGCGGGCCGTCGGTGGGCGGAAAGTCGGCCTCGTCATCGAGGGTGGACACGCGGGCGGCCTGGACGTTGGGCATGGGGACTTCCTCCGAAAGGCGGAGCCGTGGCCTGGGCCGCGCGGCGCCGCTGGCGTGGGAGGCGCGCCGCAGAACGAATTTTCCGCACGCGTCCGATCCCGGGCCGGCGCCGCGGGGCACGCGGGCCGGTTACGCTGCTTACGACACCACTTTTCGCCGCAGGTTCCCCGGGTGATAACTGCAGGCCATGGAAAAGGCCGCGCGCGACGGAGCGCAGACGTACGAGGGGAGCTGTCACTGCCAGCGGGTGCGCTTTCGCGTCACCGGCGACCTGGCGAACGTGGTCGACTGCAACTGTTCGATGTGCACGAAGAAGGGCTTCCTGCACTTGATCGTGGCGCCGGAGGCCTTCCAGCTGTTGCAGGGCGGCGACGAGCTGACGACCTACCGGTTCAACACCATGGTGGCGAAGCACACTTTTTGCCGGCACTGCGGCGTCCACCCGTTCTACGTGCCCCGCTCGCACCCGGACAAGATCGACGTGAACGTGCGCTGTCTGGCCGGCGTCGACCCAGCGCGGCTGCAACCGCGCCCCTTCGACGGAAAGAACTGGGAAACGACGATGGCGGACCGGCAGGCCGCTCTCTAGATACGCCGCCGGTCCGCCGAGGATCTTCGCCATGGCTGTTTCCCCCAGGCTGCGCGGGTCGGCCCTGCTGGCGCTCGCGCTCGGCTGCGCAACGCCCGCCGCTCACGGTGATGGCGGAGCCGGTGGCGGCGGAGACGTCGGCGCGGGCGGCGTCGAGGGCCCCGGCGGCAGCACCACCGGCAGCGGGGGCACGATCGGCGGCAGCGGCTCCGGCGGCGTGAAGGGCAGCGGCGGCATCATCGCCACGGGCGGCGCCTCGGGCGGTGGCGGCCGCCCCGGCACGGGTGGTGACGCCACCATGGGCGCCGGCGGCTCCGGCGCGGGCGGCAGCACCGGCACCTGCAAGCGCGGCCTCGCCAGCAACACCGCGCCGACGGCCGGGCTGCGCCCGGGCGTGGGCTGGTGGTACGACTGGTCCAACCAGGGGAATCCCGGCAGCAGCGGCGTCGAGTTCGTGCCGATGATGTGGGGCAGCAGCTCGCTGACGGGCGCCATCCCCTCGGCCTCGAGGTTCTTGCTGACGTTCAACGAGCCGAACTTCCACGCGCAGTCGAACCTGTCGGCGGCGCAAGCGGCCGGCCTGTGGCCGCAGGTCCAGGCGAAGGCGGCCGGCCTGCCCATCGTCGGGCCCGGGATGAACTTCTGCGGCCCCGCCTCGGCTTGCAACGGCACCAGCCCCTACCAGTATCTGAAGGACTTCTTCGCGGCCTGCGCCGGCTGCCAGGTCGATTACGTGGCGGTGCACTGGTACAACTGCGACCTGCCCTCGCTGAAGGACTACCTGGAGCCGGGGGGCAGCCTGGAGGGCTTCGAACAGTTCGGCAAGCCCATCTGGCTGACCGAGTTCTCCTGCGACACGACCGCCTCGAAGGCCGACCAGGAGGCGTACCTGCGCGCCGCGGTGCCGTACCTGGAAGCCAACCCGCACGTGTTCCGTTACGCGTGGTTCAGCGCCAGCAACATCCCCAACGCCCAGCTGCTGAACAGCGACGGCACCCCCACCCCGCTGGGCCAGGTGTACGCCAGCCTCCCCGGCGGCTGCGCCCCCTGAGCCGCCGGCCTGAATCCGTAGCGCCCCCTTGGATGTGGCGCCCTTCTGCGCTACGAAGAGGCCGCGACACCGGATTGTCGGTTGCGCGTCCCTGCAAAATAGATAGGAACACACGATGGCCACCGAGCTGCCCGTCCTGGAATTCGTCGTCGGCAACTACAAGAACTTCAACGCCCGCGCCACGCGCGACGCCATCGTCGCCTACTGGCGCCACATCGAGAAGGGCGGCCGGATGTTCTGGGCGGTGGCGGGAGCCATGTCGTCCGCGCAGCTGGGCATCACCCTGGCGCCCGCCATCCGCGCCGGGTTGATCCACGGCCTGTCCGTGACCGGCGCGAACCTGGAAGAGTCGCTGTTTCGCCTGGTGGCGCACCATCACTACAAGGACTTCCCCGAGTACCGCTACTTCACCAAGGACGACGACACGCGCATCCTGAACGACCGCATGCGCCGGGTCACCGACACCAGCATCCCCGAGGACGAGGCGTTCGGGCCGTCGAGCAGTACATCGTCCCCATGTGGAAGCGCGCCGCCGAGCAGAAGCAGCGCCGCTTCTGGCACGAGTACTTCTTCGAGCTGATCCAGGCCATCGATCCCAAGCTGTACCAGGGCAGCGCCGACGAGTGCTGGCTGCTGGCCGCGGCGCGCGCCAAGCTGCCCATGGTCGTCCCCGGCTACGAGGACTCCACGTTCGGCAACATCTTCGCCTCGCACGTGAAGCACGGCGACGTGGGCGCCCAGATCGCGAAGTCGGGCATCGAGTACATGGCCGAGTTCTACGACAACTACCGCGAGCTGTCGGGCGGCGCGGGCGTGGGGTTCTTCCAGATCGGCGGCGGGATCGCCGGCGACTTCCCCATCTGCGTGGTGCCGTCCATCAAGTACGACCTCGAGCAGCCGGTGAAGCCCTGGGCCTACTTCTGCCAGATCTCCGACTCGACCACGTCCTACGGTTCGTACTCGGGCGCGACGCCGAACGAGAAGATCACCTGGGACAAGCTGACGGCCGAGACGCCGATGTTCGTCATCGAGTCGGACGCCACCATCGTGGTGCCGCTGGTCCTGCGCGCGCTGATGGAGTGCAAGGCCCAGCCGCAGGCGGCGAACGCGCTGCTGGCGAAGCTGTAGTTCAGCGCCGGCGCAGCAGGTCCATCAAACCGCGGAACGGATGGACCTGCTGGCGCAGGAACGCCCGCAGGCCCAGCACGTCCGCGTAGCCGCGCTCGACGGGGAAGGCGGGATTGGCCACGCCCGTCTCGGGATAGACGGTGGCGTCGCGGTTCAGCGTGCCGAACAGGCGGTCCCACACGCTGAAGATCACGCCGAAGTTCTGATCCTCGTGCTCTGGCCGCAGCGAATGATGCAGGCGGTGTGACTGTGGCGTGACCAGCAGGTAGCGCAGCCACCCGAAGTTGCTGCGCACGTTCGCGTGATAAAGGCGGGTGTACCAGGCGGCCGCGACCACGTACGCCCCGGTTTCGAACGACGGCACGCCCAGCACCAGCAGCGGCAGGGCCTGGATCGCCATGGCCGCCAGGGCGTCCACCAGGTGAACCCGCTCGTTGGTCCACTGGTTCATATGGCGCTGGGCGTGGTGCACCTCGTGAAACAGCCAGAAGGCGCGGACCTTGTGGCGGATCAGGTGATGAAACCAGGCCAGGAAATCCCCCACCACGATCCCCAGCGACAGGCGCAGCCACAACGGGTTCGCGGGGATCACGCCGCCGCCCAGAAAGCGCAGGTGGTGCTGGTAGGCGCCGCGCAGCGCCTGCCAGCACCAGCCGCTGACCCCCACGAAGACGCCGATGACGGCCAGGTACCACATCAGGTCGTGCACGAACGACGGCGACAGCACCGCCTGCTCGCTGTGAACGGGCCACGCCCACTCGACGAACAGGATGGCCGCCGTGGCCAGATAGAACGGCGGCGACAGAAAGACGTGCCCCAGCCACTGCCCCACGACAAAGGCCAGGCCGGCGGGCAGCGCCGACGCTGCGGCCGCGATCAGCTCCTCGCGGGCGGCGCGATAGCTCGCGAAGGTGACGGGAAGGCCGCGCGCCCGCAACGACAGCACGAAGGCCCCGGCCAGCCCGAGACCGATCACCGCGACGATGGCGACAGCGACCAGACTGGCCCGACGTCGTGCTGCCGGAACCGCGTTCACGTCGCTGGGCTCTCCCGCGCCGACCGATCGCTCGCTGGCGCTCCTTCCGGGCGTCGCAGCAGCTCGGCGAACAGGAATTGCCACTGTCGATCCGTCTCTCGAATGTCGAAGGACTGCTCGACCAGGCGCCGCGCCTCCGCGCCCAGCGTTTGCCGATGCGCCGCGCTGCCGGCCAGCGTGATCAGATGTCGGGCGCAGGCGTCGGCGTCATCCGGTTCGAACAGGTAGCCGGTTCGTCCAGGCAGCACGACCTCGGGCGCCGAGCCGACGCGCGAGGCCAGCAATGGCAATCGCGCGGCGGCGGCCTCGACGAGGGTCAGCGAAGCCACCTCGGTGTAGCTGGACAGGATGGCGACGTCCGCCGCCGCCATCCAGGCGGGGACATCGTCATGACGTCCCGCGAACAACACCCGGTCGGCGATGCCCAGCTCGACCGCCCGCGCCCGCAGACGCGTCGCGTATTCGGCGTGGCCGGCGCTGGCATCGCCCAGGCAAACGAGGGCCACTCGCACACCCAGCCGCGCGGCCAGCGCCACGGCTTTGAACGAGACGTCGTGGTTCTTCACGGGATCCAGCCGGGCCACCAGCAGGGCCACCACATCGGCCAGCGGGATTCCGCGACGTTCGCGGAACTGGCCGCGCTGCTCAGCGTCTGGCTGCGCGTCGAACCGTGCCAGCTCGACCCCGTTGCTGATCACGCGCAACAGGCTGTTCGGATAGCCAAGGGCGACCAGCTCGTCGCGGGCCGCCAGGCTAGGACAGACGGCGAGCGCGCCGGACAGGCCCAGCGCTCGCAACGCGGCCGAGCGCAGCAGCGAGCGCCACCGCCCCTGCGTTCGTACCGAGAAGTTGCACACCCAGACCAGACGCCGGCCCGTGCCCGCCGTCGCCAGCGCCCCGCGGAACGCCGCCGCGAAGCTCATGGCGACACAGACCGCGACGTCCGCGTCGCGCAGCCATCGCCGCAAGGCGACGGCGCTTCGAAGCAGCGGGGCGGCGTCAGCCCAGCGCATCCGCCTGGGAAAATCGAACAGCTTCAGCCGGTCGAACTGAGACCAGTCCGCGAGCGCCCCGGGACGGGAACAGCCGAACAGCAGGGCCAGGTCCACCCGCGCGCACGACGCCGCGATTTGCGACAGGCGGTCCAGGACCGCCTCGCCGCCGCCCCGGTGATGCGGGTCCTCGTGCAGAAACGCGACGCGCGGCCGGCCCTGGTCGGTCACCCCGCTCTATTAACACTTCCTCGCTGCGTCGAGGAGCGGCCGACGGTTCTCAGTCCGCGAGCGCGCGGTACTCCTCGGTCAACAGGTAGCCGTTGCCCATGTTGGTGGCGCGGGCCAGCGCGTAGTAGTTCGAGTAGCGGAACTCGGCGCTGGACTGGCGCAAGGGTGCCGCCGCCAGGTAGGTCGGTCCCTCTTGTCCCGCCAGCCTGGTGGGCGGACCCGCCGCGTCGGTCAACTGCGCGGTGACGCGACCGAAGGCGTCGCTGATCGCGCCGGGGGCGCTGTCGCGGGCCAGGGCCACCAGCGACAGCAGCTGCTCGCGCGCCCCGAACGTCAACCACAGCTCGCGCGCCGGCCCGCTGGCCGCGCCGGGCAAGGCCGTGGACGGCACCTGATGGCAGACCAGATCGGCCGCGGCGCCCGGGGCGCAGGTGACCCCGCGCGCCGCGAGGGTGGACAGCACATCGGCGCGCCGGGTCTGCCCCAGCGCGAAGCCCAGCGCCGGGCGCGCCGCCGCGGGCCAGGTCCCCCGGTGGCTGGCCGCCCAGCCGGCGGCTGCTTCTTCACGCTGCGCCGGCGTCACTCTTCGATCGTATCCCAGCGGACACGAGCCCGGACGCATCGCCCGGCCCATCAACGCCAGCAACGGCCGGCCCGCGCGCGTGTGAGCAAAGCCCATCACCCCCGCCAACAGGATCAGCAGACCACCGAGCGACAGCGCCGATCGAACGATGACCCGCTGGCGGGGTCGCGCGTTCACGTTCATGGGGGTGCTCATTTGCCGACGATGGAGGCCTTGAACGCCGGGTCGATCACCACCGGCGCGAAGCAGCTGCTGATGTCAGCGGTGGGCACGCCGCTGCTGGCCAGGGCCGGGACCACGATGTTCGCGACGAAGTAGTCGAACTGCGCGCTGCTGATGCCAAGCCCTGCGTGCGCGGCGGCCATGTCCTGCAACCCGCTGTAGGCGACGCCGTCCGTGTAGGTGATGCTGGTCGGGCCGCCATACGCGTACACCAGAAACGCCGCCAGCTTTCCCTTGAAGGTCGGGGCCGGATCGATCGTCGAGGGCGGCATGCCGGTGCCGATCTTCGTGAACGAGTCACCGAGGTTCGTGGTGCCATTCGCGCCCAGCTCGGCGAACACGTTGGCGACGATCGCTTCGTTGACGGCCACGAACGCCGGGGCCCCGTAGGTGTCGAAGGCGTCCTTGCCGCTGCTGGCGCACTTCAGCGCCGCTCCGGGCCCGGCGCTGGCAGGCGGCTTGTTGTCGTCGTCGCTGCAGGCGAGCCCGGCGCTGAGACTGAGGGCGACTGCGATCAGGGAGATGGCTTTGGACATGGGAACCCCTTCCGTGGTTGGAGCGGCATCCGGCCCCACCCCGGGGCGCATGAAGGACGCTTCAGTCACGGCTACGCGCGGAGGCCCACAACGGATCACCGGAATCGGGGATGGAGCGCCGAACGTCCGGGGCGACCTTCCCGACGGAGAATCGCCGTAACGCACGCGCTTCGCGCGTTACGGTCTCTTCCCCGTATGTTGCGGCGCGCGCCTCCGGAGCGCCCTGAACGCGCGGCGGCCCCGAACGGTTACAGCTTCACGTGTGCGGTGTGGCGTTCGTCGTCGTCCGACGGCGGCCGCGTGCCGGTGACGTACGCCTTCGCCGATTCGAACAGGTACTTCAGGCCCGTTCCGCCGGAGATGTCCCAGTAGGCCGCCTCGCGTGGCTCGATGACCAGGATGCTCAGCGTGGGGTCGTCCTTGCCCCTGGGGAACCAGATCTTCCAGTCCTCCGACCACAGGCGGTCGATCAGCGCCCGATCGCGCGTGACCCGCGCCCGGCCGGTCAGCGAGACGAACTGCCGCTTCTCTTGCATGCTGACGTTCACCTCGGCGTCGCTCTGCAGGTCCGCGACCTTCCCCGATTCGATGGACGTCGAGAAATACAGGACTTCGTCGCCGGGGTCGTGCCCGTTCTTGGCAATGGCCAGCGGTCGCGAGCGCAGCCCGTCGGGGCCGTGCGTGACCACCATGGCGGTGTCGAACTGCGCGATCAGCTTCCGCAAATGGTCGCGCTTCTCGGTTTCTGTAATCTTTTGCGACATGGGTGACCTCCGGCGGGCACACCCTGCATGTCCCCTGCCAGCGGCTCAGGGGGGCCCGACGCGGGGCACGAGCCGGGACACGACCCACGACACCACGTCGGCGATCACCCGATCGCGCTCGGGTTCCATGAACACCTCGTGATACAGCGCGGGGTAGCGCCGCTGCTCCAGCAGCTGCGCGGGGGCGGCGCGCGCGAAGTCGTCCTGCGCCGCGGCTGACACGATGCGATCCGCGCCCGCCGTCACCAGCAACGTCGGAACCGCCAGGTGGGGTGCCGCGGCCCGGATCCTTCGCTGGGCTTCCCCCGCCGTGCGGAACCAGCGCGCGGTCGCGACGTGGTGGATCAGCGGATCGCGCGGGAAGGCGGCGCGAATGACGTCGTTGCGCGACGCCATGTCGGCGGTGATGCCGTTCGGTACCGCCAGCCGGGGGAACAGCGGCCCGAACAGCGCGTTCACCACGCGCTTGTACCAGGGGATGGGCACGATGATCTCCAGCATGGGCGTCACCACCACCGCACAGATCGGCCGGGGCCGCTCCTCGCTCACGCCGGTCAGCAGATAGTCCAGGGTGATCGCGCCCCCCTGGCTGTGTCCCATCAGCACCAAGGGGACGCCGGGGAACGGTTCGCGCGCCCGCGCCACCACCCGGGCGAGATCGTCGACGTAGTCCGCGAAGTCCCGCACGTAGCCGCGCTGGCCGGTGGAGTGACCGTGCCCGCGGGCGTCGTACAGGGTGACGGCGCAGCCCGCCTCGACGAGGGCCTGCGCCACGTGGCGGAAGGGGGCGCCGTACGACGAGAAGCCATGCGTGAAGACGATCACCGCGCGCGGGGCGCCGGGCGGAACGAAGTGCTCCAGGTGCAGCCACTCGTCGTCGGGCGTGCGCAGCAGATCGTCGCGCTGGGGCGGCGGCGCGCCGATGGGCCGGCCGCCGTCGGCGGGAAGCCCGGCCGACCGCATCACGTCCCGCGGCCTCGCTTCTTCTCCGTCACCGGCATCGTCCCGACGATACGCCAGCGCCGCCCGTTCGTCAGGCGTCGTCCCCCAGCGCGTGCTGCGGGCGGGCCCCGCTCGACAGTTGACGAAGAGCGGCCAACCCCGTTAGGTCCGGTGTACAGGAAGGAGACACACATGCCCGTTTCGACGATCTCCGCTCTCGGCTCCGCGCGGCCGCCACGCCCGTGGCTGTGGCAGGCGCTGGCCCTGGCCCTGCTGCTGGCGCCGCGAATGGCCTGGGCGGACGACAAGGCGGCCCCAGCCCAGACGGGCAACAAGGCAGGTAGCCCCAGCGGCGGCAACTCGGTCGCGGACGGATTCCGCAGCCTGGGTCAGCAGCTCTCCGACCCCAAGACGCTCGACCGCATCAAGGGGCACGAGCAGGAGCTCGAGAAGAACGTGCAGAGCACGCGCGATCGGCAGCGCAAGAGCCACCCCGGCGAGTTGCGCGCCAGCGACGCCACGGACATGGCGAACGATCCCAAGATGGGGGGCCCCGGCAAGGCGCGCGGTGGCACAAAGACGACGACGACCAAGGCGGCCCCCCCGCAGAGCTCCGTCAAGGGGAGCGGAGGCGCCGGCGCGCCGCCGGCCGCTTCCGTTCCCCCCAAGGCGCCGCCGCCCGCCGCCGTCCCGGCCAGGTAGCGCGGGGCCAGCGGCGCCGTTCGTTCCCGGCCCGCGCCACCTCACCGGGCGGGCAGCGTCACGTCGCGGGTGGACCTGGCCTTCCCGGCGCCTACTGGCCCGCGATCCATTCCAGCACGCAGGCCATGTCGGCGCTGCTGAGCGGCGTACCGGCCAGCGGCATCTGGGCGCCGCAGGGCGGATGAGATGACAGCTTGGTGTAGAGCAGGCTGGTCTCCGGGCTGGCGGGATTCGCCAGCACGCCGGAACACTCCGTTCCGTTGACGCCGACGACACGCGCGGCGACGCCGGCGGACACCAGGTCCAGGTTCTGCTGCGGTGCCAGGGCGCCGTGACAGCCGCTGTTGCCACACTGCGGTTGAAAGATGCGCGAAACGACGTCGCCGCAGCTGCCGCCCGCGTCCGGGGGAACAGTGGAATCGGGTCCGCCATCCAGCACAAAGCGCTCCTTGTCCGTCAGCGTGCCCGGGCATCCCGCCACCGCCAGCAGCAGCAACGCCAGCGGCCAGTGTCGCCACAGCTCAGTGCGCATAGCGAACTCCCACGCCCGCCTGGAACTGTTGATCGAGGGCGCCGCCTGCCACCAGAGCGTCGCCCACCTGGGGGACGAAGCTGGCGAAGTAACGCGTGTACCGGACGCCGATGCGCAGATCGAGGCTGGCCGTCAGGCGCACCGAGCTGGCCACGTCCCCGTCGACGCCCGCCACCTTGGGCGATCGGAAGCGGTCGTAGATCTGGCCGCGCGTCAGGGTGAACAGGTATCCGGCCCCCGCCAGCAGCGACACCCGTCCCGCCACGAACAACCGCCCATCGGCGCCGATGCGCAGGGCCACCGTGCGCGCTTCCGGCACCAGCGCGCCCACGTCGTGATCGGTGTGCAGCGCGAAGTCGTCGGCGTCGACGCCGATGGCGATGCCCACCTCGCGGAGGCGCGAGGCCGGGAACAAGATGCGTTCACGCAGGTCGCCGCCGAAGCGCGTCCAGCTGGTCTCCAGCCGCGCCCCCTGCGTGGTCGACGAGGCGATCGCGAACGCCCGGCTGAACCGGCCGCGCACGCCCAGATCCTGCAGCAGGGGAACGCCGGTGCTGGCGAACGGGTAGACGTCCATCCCCACGGTGGCCAGCGGCGCGGCCGCCAATCGATACGACTGCGGCAGGTCACCGATGGGATCGCTGTAGGTGAAGTCACGGCGGCCCACATCCAGGCCGGCCATCACCGCGACCTCGGTCCGCGAGGCGGCCAGGCGCGCCAGCTCGCGGCGGCCGACCTCCAGCTCGGCGGTCGCGGGCTCGCTCTCGCGACCTCGGCGAGACGTCGCCAGCACCGGTGCCTCGGGCTCCGCCGCGGGGGGCGCGCGCGTCGTGCGGGGCGCCGGACCCTCACCCGGTGCTGCCGCGCCGTCCTCTGCCGCTGCGCGGGCGCGGTTGGAAGGCGGCTGTTCGGCGCGCGCCGCCCAGGGCGGCTGGCCGGCCGCGGGCGAGGGCTCGGCCGGCGGCCCGGCGCTGTCCGGCGGCAGGGTGTCCGCCGGCGGCGCTGCATCGTCGGCTGGCACCGCCTTTGGTTCGCTCTTGCTGGGCGAGGCGTGGCCGCGCCGGCGGTGCTTGGCCGGCGCCGCGACGGCCGGCGACAGCCAGCACAGCACGCCCAGCAAGCAAGCGGCGCGCGCCAGCCAGGGGCCAGGGGCGCTGTTCCCCTCAGGCCAGCGCGGCACGAACCACGACACCGGACGTGATCTGATCGTTCACCTGCGCGTCTGTCAGCCCGACGCCCACGCCCAGCGTCTTCGCCATCGAGGCCAGCGTGTCGGTGGCCAGAAGATCGCCGCCGTCAGAGGCGCGCCCCGACGCGGTATCGATGCTGGCGGCGTGTCCGCCCGGCACGATGCCGCCGATGACGCCACCCCTGAACGGCTTGCCGATCATCAACGACACCGAGTGGGAGGCGTTGTGCCCGCGGCCGTTCAGCGTGTCGAACGTGCGCCCGAAGACATGGACCGAGGCGAACGTGACCTTGTCCTGCAGGCCGTACCCCTGCAGCTTCGTCATCAGCGTCTTGATGCTGTTGATCGAGTTGTTGGTCTGCGTGCCTTCGTTCGTGAAGTTGTTGTCGGTGTGGTTGTCACCCGAGAACGGCAGGTGAATGGTCACCACCGGCGTGACGTTCATCTTGATCAGCAGCGTGGCCGCCAGCACCTGGTTGTTGGCGTCGTCGGCGGTGATCATCGACAGATCGGTGGCCACCTGCTGGACCATGGTGCGCAGGTCGGATTGCGCCATGGCCATGTTGTCCAGATAGGCGCGCTCGACAGTGGTCTGGGCGCGGTTCTGTTTCAGCGCGTCGTTGATCTTGTTCAGCGTGTCGTCCCGTAGGGCCTGCAGCTGGGCGGCCACGCCGGTGGGCGGCGACAGCACGGCCTTCAGGCCGGTGGGCGTCAGCTTGGGCAGGTATTGCCCGCCGAACGACACCTGCTCGCCGCCGATGGTCACCGGCTGGGGCTGCACCGTTCCCAAGCAGGATTGCAGTGTCGACGCGAAGTACGAGGGCATCCATTGCCCGCGGCGCAGGGCGCCGAACAGCTCCAGCACACGCCCCAGCTCGCCGTGGTTCGCCGTGCCGGTCAGGTGGTGAAAGAACACCGTGCGGTCCAGCGTGGCCTGGGGCAGGCTGGCCCAGGGCTTGGCCGCCGTCCACTGCGTGCCGCTCAACTTCAGGCTGGTCGCGGTCATGGACATGTCGGTGGGGTCGCAGTGGTTCACCGTGCCCGAGGCGAACGTCGACGGCAGATCGTAGGTACCGGGGACGTTACAGTTCAGGGCGTCGCCGTTGGCCGACATGCTGAGGATCAGGTACTGCGCGCCCGCGCCGTTCGCGCAGCTGTCCGCGGCGCGCACCGAGCGCGGATTCAGCAGGAAGGACACCGGCAGCCCGGTGGCCATGGACCGCAGGCCCAGCGCCCCCGCGCCGAGGAGCCAGGACCGTAGATGTTGGCGGCGATTCGCGTCGTTCATGGTGCTCCTACAGGCCAATGGCGACGGAGGTGGGGGACAGGCAGGCCGTGACGAAGGTCGACTTCAAGGCGTCGGTGGCGGTGGCGCCCGCCGCCATCGCCGCCGTGTAGTGGTCCGACAGCAGCTGGGTCATGGTGGCGTTCAGCGGATCGCTGCCCGCGATGCCCATGATGTTGGCCACGAAGTCGGTGATGGCCGCGTCCTTCTTGGCGCTGGAGTAGCGGCTGTTCGTCTTGTCGATGGTCAGGCCCGCCACGTAGTTGCACAGCGCCTCCGAGGCGCCCCGGTAGAACGGAGTGGCCGACGTGGACAGCGCGGGCGCCTCGGCGCCGCGCAAGTAGCCGTCGAGCGGGATGTTGTTGGCCACCGCGGTGGCCGTGGTCTTGTCGGAGATCCCGGCGCAGACGCTGCTGGTCAGCCCCAGGCGGTTGGTCAGCGCGGCGCACAGGTGGTCCTGGCGGGCGATGCTCACCGTCTCGCCCGCGTCGCGCCAGGTCTTGGTGGCGGCCTGCCCCGTCACCACCGGCGAGGAGAACAGCTCGACCACCAGGGTGTGGAAGTCGTAGTTCGCGGCGGTGAACGCCTGCACCACCCGGGCGAACTCCGGATCATCCTCGGAGCAGGCGGTGGAGTTCGCGTAGTAGCAGAGCTTCTGCGTCCAGGCCGTCGCGAACAGCGGGTGCTTCACCAGCGCGCTTCCCAGGTCGTCCAGCGACGCGAGCGCCGCCTTCTCGCCCAGGTAATCGAAGGCCGCCGTCGAGTAGAGCTGCGCCGGGTCGTGCTGCGCGTGATACGAGTAGGTGTAGGCCTGGCGGAACACGTTCCGCATCGGATCCATCGTCTGGTGGCAGCTGTAGCAGGGGCTGGTGGGGTCCGAGTGCTGGCCGTCCTTGCCGGTGTCCAGCACCGTCGAGGTGCCCTTGTCGACCGGGTTGATGCTGCGCCCGATGCCCACGATCAGGGCCTGGTTCAGCGTGTCGCGCTGCTGGTTGCTGTTGTTGGTGGGCCAGTTGGCGAAGAAGGCGGGCGTCGAGAAGAAGCCCACCCGCGGCGTGCGCACCACCAGCTCGTTCGCGGTGCGCAGCGTGGGGAGATTGTAAAAGGCGGTCAACCGCTCGCCGGTCTGCGGGGCCCGCACCGTGACCGGGCGCCACACCACGTCGTCGGCGGTGACGTTGGGTGGCGTGAACGACACGTCGCTGCCGCAGTTGTAGTTGTACAGCGACTTCTTGTCGGCGGTGACGTCGCTGGGCACCGTCAGAGTCGGTGGGCCGTTCGGGTCGGTCGGGTCATTCACGAAGTTGCGGCTGGCGAAGCCGAACAGCGCCAGGAACGCGCTGCCCACGTTCGTGTACTTGCGCTGGTTGTAGCTGACGGTGATCTTCACCGCCGCGCCCTTGTCGTCGACCATCACGTGCCCCGTGTCGTCCACCTGGGGCATGCTGCAGGTGAAGGCGGCGGGCGCCGCGAAGTGCATGAAGTTCGGGCTGCTGGGATCCAGCGTCTCGGAGAGCGGGATGGGGTTGGCCACCACGGGCATGGCGCTGGGATCGACCGGAGGGCGGTAGGTGATCCAGAAGGCCTGGGTCGTGCTCAACGTCCCGTCCGGCATGGGCAGGCTGGCCGACACCTTGCCGGCGTCGTCGACCTGGGCCTCGTCCAGCGCCAGGTACAACGACATAAGCGACGGCGTCATCAGGAACGTGTGCGTCGTCATCATCTGCGCGAACGAGGTGCCGTCGGCGATGGCCCGCAGCGCCGTGCGCGAAATTGATTCTTGGGCCTGGCTGAACACGGGCAGGCTGGCCACGCCCGGCACGCCCAGCTGGTCCAGAAAGTCGTTCTGACTGATCTGCGTCTGCTGAAACGCCTTCGCGAAGAACGTCGACAGCTTGGCCTGCGCCTCGGGCCGCACGAACCAGGCGTCGGCCAGGCCTCGCAGGGCGGTCGGGTCGGCCGTCACCGCCGCGATCTCGTCGTCCGAGGCCGGCAGCCCCAGCATCAGGTTCTTGACCTTGGCGACGTACAGGGATGCGGGCACCGGCTCGAAGGGGGCCGTCATCCCCGCGTCGGGCGCGGGATCGGTGGTGGGCGGGATCACCGGCGGCTTCGTCGACGCCACGTTCAGCTTCCCGTTGCAACCAGCCGCGGCGATACCGACCGTCGAGATGGCGACGGCCGCCCAGCCAGACAGAGTTCCGAGCCGTGACGACATAGGGTGCTTCCTCACGAGTCGCAGAAGATCCACGTGATGATCGGCGGACGATGATGGCGGCGCTACTCGCCAGGGGGGGGTGCGTGTCCTACAACAGCTCACTCGACGCAACGGCCCCGCCAGTAGCCCATCGGACGGAGTGAACATTCACTGTACACAAAATCTCGGCCGTTCGATGGCCGAAGGAGCCGCCGGGCCATCCGGTCATTCCCGGGGGCCCGCGGTCCGGCGCAGCTTCGCCGCACTTCGCGCGATCCCGACCGAGGCCAGCGCGAACCCGGCCCCCGTGATGACGACCGGAGCCAGACGTCTCGGCTCGAAGTCCCCCACCACCGCCAGCAGCGTGTAGGACACCGTCAGGTTGAACAGCGCATACAGAACGTTGACCGGGGCCGACGAGAGCCCCCGAAACGGTGGCTTCCCGAACGGAGTGTAGAAGGGCAGGCCCGACACACCGGCGATGAAATGCGGGGCGAAGTTGGCGAGAAAGGCGCCGCCGCAGAAGCAGGCCGCCAGGTTGCACCAGGACATCGAGCGCTCCTTTGTCAATGGCAACTGGTCGTTGCCATCCCAGACAGCGAACGTTGATGGCACCATCGCCAGAAGGCAACGTGGTGTTGCCATCTGACAGGTCATGCTACCGTGGCACCATGGTTCGCTCCGTGCCCTCAGCGCGTCGCACCCGGGGGATCCTCGGCGGTCGCAGCGAACAGGTCGTGCGGCGGGTGCTGGAGGCCGCCATCCACGAGCTGGCGCGGTCGGGCCCGGCCGCCTTCTCCGTCGAGGCGGTCGCCGCCACCGCCGGCGTGAACAAGACCACCATCTATCGACGCTGGCCGGTCCGGCGGGCGCTCATCGCCGCGGTGGTGGAGCGGATGCGGAGCCCGCTTCGGGAGGCGCCGCTGCCCGACACCGGACAGCTGGAGCGCGATCTGATCGAGGCCTTCGCGCGCCGGTTCACGTTCGGCCGAAAGGTCGAGGGGGTGGCCTGGACGCGCCTGCTCGCCGAGCGACACAACCCCGAGGTCAGACCGCTCCTGAAAGCAGCGGTCAACGAGCGTCGCGACGAGTGGCGGTCGATGGTCACCCGCGCCATCGACCGGGGCGAGCTGCCGCGCGGCACGAATGCACCGCTGCTGCTGGAGCTCGTCCGCGCCATCGTCGACGCTCGCGCCTCCACGCCCCGGCTCGACACGGCCTGGCTGAACGTGGCGGTACGAACCGTGATCGCCGGCGCGCGGGCGGGAACCCTGGTGCGCGGAAACCGGCCCGGTCCCGCGGCCGCCCCCTGAGCCGCCCGCGGTGGCCTTTGCCGGCGGATGTAGCAAACTGCGCGGCGGTTCATGGACGGGGGGCCCTATTCTTTCCGCGGCACCGAACGCTTTCAGCTGATCCGCCTGATTGGACACGGCGGCATGGGGGTGGTGTACGAGGCGTACGACACGGTGAACGCCGCGTCGGTGGCGCTGAAGCTGCTGCCCCTGGTCAGCCCCGACTCGCTGCTGCGGTTCAAGCGGGAATTTCGCAGCGTGGCGGACATCCGCCACCCCAACCTGGTGCGCCTGGGCGAGCTGGTGGCCCACGAGGCGCAGTGGTTCTTCACCATGGAGCTGGTCGACGGCGTCGATCTGATCAGCTACGTGCGCGGTCGCAACCAGCCGCCTCCCGGGCCGCCGTCTGCGCCCGCGCTGCTGGCGTCGACGACGGGCGTCTCGACGGCGGTGGGCCCCAGCGCCGTCGCCGAACCGCCCTCTGCCCCTGTCGACGGCAGCAATCCGCGCCTGCGGCCGGCGCTGGCCCAGCTGGCCCTGGGCCTGATGGCCTTGCACGAGGCGGGGTGCGTGCACCGCGACGTCAAGCCCTCGAACATGTTGATCACCCGCCAGGGCCGCGGCGTGCTGCTGGACTTCGGCCTGGCCAGCACGGCTTCCGACGAGACGACGCTGGCGGGCGCCGGCACGCCGATGTACATGGCGCCCGAGCAGGCGATGCCCGTACCGGTGACGGCCGCGGTCGACTGGTACGCCTTCGGCGTGATCCTGTTCGAGTTGCTGACCGGACGGCTGCCCTTCGAGGGCCGGCCTCACGAGGTGCTGTACCACAAGAATCACTCCCGGCCGCCCGCCGTGGCGACCCTGCAGCCGGACGCGCCCGCCGATCTGGCGCGGCTTTGCGATCATCTGCTGGACCCCGAGCCGGCGCGCCGGCCCGGCGGCGCCGAGGTGCTGGCCTGCCTGGCCCCGCCCAGCAGCCCGCGCCAGCGCCCCGCGCCCGACGTGGAGGTGCCGCTGGTGGGCCGGACCGCCGAGCTGGCCATCCTGTCGGCCGCCCTGGCCCAGGTGCGCGCCGGCGGCGGCCCGCGGGCCGTGATCGTGCGCGGCGAATCCGGCGTGGGAAAGTCCTCGCTGGTGCGCGCCTTTCTGGACCTGGACCTGGACCTCGACCCCGGCGCAGCGGCTGCCGGCGACACCCTGCGGTTGACGGCGCGCTGCTACCAGCGAGAGCTGCTTCCCTTCAAGGCGGTCGACGGGCTGGTGGACGCGCTGACGCGCGCGCTGCGGCGCCTGGACGCGACCACGGTGGCGGGGCTGTTGCCCCGCCGCGCCGATCTGCTGCTGCAGGCGTTCCCGGTGCTGGGCCGGGTGCCCGCCTTCGCGCGGGCCCGTCGCGAACCGCTGGCCCTGGATCCCGCCGAGGTGCGCGGGGCCATGTTCGCCGCCTTCCGTGAGCTGATGACGGCGGTGGCGAAGCGCGCGCCCGTGGTGGCGTTCGTGGACGATCTGCAGTGGGCCGATCGCGACTCGCTGGCGTTGCTGGGCGAGCTGCTGGAGCCGCGCGAGGACGCCGCGCGCGTGCTGTTGATCGGCACGCTGCGGACGGTGGGCGCGGCCACCGGCGAATCCGAGCGCCTGTTCCCGGCCCCGGTCGACGAGCGCAGCGTGCTGGTGACCAATCTGGATCCCGACTCGGCCCGCACGCTGGCGCGCGACCTGCTGCGCGCCCACGGCGGCCCGCCGGGGGAACAAGAGACCGCGCGGCTGGTGCAGGAGTCGGCGGGCCATCCGCTGTTCCTGCGCGAGCTCGTGCGCACGGCGCGCACCGCCACCGATGACGGAGCGCCCGCCACGCTGGAGGGCGTGCTGAGCGCGCGCATCGGCGAGCTGCCGCGCGCGGCGCTGCGCCTGCTGCGCGTGCTGGCCGTGGCGGGCGCCCCCGTCCCCTTGCGGCTGGTGCGGCGGGCCACCGAGCTGGACGGTCCCGAGACCACGCGGCTGCTGGACGAGCTGCGCGCCGCCCGCCTGGTCCACTCGGGCGCGGAGGGGGGCGACGACGTGGTGGTGATCGCCCACGATCGCGTGCGCCAGGCGGTCATGGGCGCCCTCACCTCGGCGGGCGAGGCGAAGGAGGTGCACGAGCGGCTGGCCGAGGCGTTCGAGGACGGTGGCGACGTGCTGGGCGCGGGAGAGCACTGGCGAGAGGCCGGAGCGCCCGAGCGTGCGGCGGTCCACTTCGCCACGGCGGCCCGCCAGGCCGCGGCGGCGCTGGCCTTCGACCGCGCCGCCAGCCACTACAACAACGCCCTGGCCATGGGCATGTGGACGGACGAGCAGCGCAACGACCTGCTGGTCCACATGGCCGACGCGCTGTCGAACGCGGGCCGGGGACCGGCCGCGGCCCGGCATTACCTGGAGGCGGCGGACCGGGCCACGGGGGCGCGCGCCCTGGACCTGCGCCGGCGCGCCGTCGAGGAGCTGCTGCGCGCCGGCAACGTCGACGAAGGGCTGATCGCCGCGTTCACCGCCGTGGATGCCGCTGGCCTGGCCTTCGCGCAGCAGCCGTTGCGCGCGTTGCTGCGACTGCGCGCGCTGCTGCGGCTGCGCGGCCTGCGCTTCCGGCGGCGAGGGCCCGACGACATCACCGCGCACGACCTGGCGCGCATCGATCTCTGCTGGTCGCTGTCGTCGGGGCTGGGGCTGACGGATCACTTCCAGGGGGCGCACTTCCAGGCGCGCGGCCTGCTGCTGGCCTTGCGCAGCGGGGACCTGCCCCGCGTGGCGCGCGGGATCGCGGCCGAGGCCGCCTACGCCGCCGCCATGGGCAACCACCGCCGGGCCGGCCGCCACCTCGAACGGGCAGCCCGTCTGGCGGAGGAGACGGGACAGCCGCACGCGCTGGGCATCGTGTCCCTCATGAAGGGGCTGAGCAGCCACCTGCACGGCCGCTTCGCGCTGGGCCTCGGCCACCTGACGACCGCCGAGCAGATCTTTCGCGAGCGCTGCGTGGGAACGCACTGGGAGCTGGCGGCCGTGCGCCAGTACTCGCTGGAGTGCCTGTATTACCTGGGCGAGCTGGGGCGCTTCGAGAGCGCGACCACGGAGGGGATCAAGGAGGCGCAGGACCGCGGCTCGCTGTACGCCGCGACCACCCTGCGCACGGGCCTGACCAACGCGGTGTGGCTGCTGCGCGATGAGCCGGAACGGGCCCGTCACGAGCTGGACGAGGCGATGAGGCCCTGGTCGTCGCACGGCTACCACGTCCAGCACTGGTACGAGCTGATCGCACGGACGCAGACCGACCTGTACCAGGGGGCAGCCGGCGACGCCTGGGAACGGATGATGCGGACCTGGCCGGCGCTGGCGGGTTCAGGCCTGCTGCACCTGCAGCACGCGCGCATCGTGGCGCTGCACCTGAAGGCGCGCGCCGCGATCGCGCACGCCGAACACACGACCGGCCCCCGGCGGGCCGAGCTGCTGGCGCTGGCGCGACGATGCGCGCGGCGGGTGGGGCGCGAGGGTGGCGGCTGGAACCGCGCCCTGGCCGCCGCCGCGTACGCCGGGATCGAGCGCGTCGCCGGACGGCCCTCACGCGCCGACGCCTGGCTGAACCGCGCCCTTTCCAGCGCGAACACGAACGGGCTGGCGCTGCTGGCGGCAGCGGCCCAGCTGGCCTGCGGTGACCCGCGGGGCGCTGCCTGGATGGGTGAACGCGGCGTGCGCGATCCCGGCTCGCTGGCCAGCATGTTGCTGCCCGGCTGTGTCGCGCGCGACCAGCGGCCGGCTAGGCAGACCAGCCTCGGCGTACAATCGGAAAACAATCGGAAAATACGGCCGGGCGCGGGAATTCAGCCGCCCCGCCGCGTTTCTGCCCAGGAGACCCATGTCTGTCACGCCGCCCCAGACCGAAGGCCCAGCGAACCTCACCATCCGGCCGCCCCTGGCTGCAACGGACGGGTCGGGCCGGGCGTTGCGGGCCGTTCCTTCCGCCCGCGATCGCCGCCGGGTCGGCAAGCGCTGGAAGATCCGCCAGCCTCCGACAGAAGGGGTCAGCTATCAGGCCTGGCGCCAGCACATCCGCACCGGCGACCTGCTGCTGTTCCGGGGCAACTACGTGCTGTCGCGCGTGATCGAGTCACTCTCGGACTCGCCCTACTCGCACGTGGCGATCCTGGCGCGGTGGAAGGACCGCGTGGTGGCGTTCCAGGCGGACACGCGCGGCGTGGAGATCCTGCCCGTCAGCAAGATGGTGTGTCGCTACAACGGCAAGGTCGATTGGTGGTCGCGCGTCGAAGGCTTCGGCGACGAGTCGTTCGAGGAGAAGCTGCTGGATACCGCGCTGACGCTGCTGGGCACCCGCTATGGATACCTGCCGCTGCTGACCCTGGGCTTCCGCATCCTGCTGGGGCGCGCGCTGAAGGCGCGGGACGCGCACGCAACGCCCGACAGCCTGTTCTGCTCGCAGTTCGTGTCGCAGTGCTACCGGGTCGCCTCCGACGGACTCTTCGACGTGAACCCGAGGCTGAACGACGCCTCGACCAGCCCGGCGGACTTCGTACGCTCGGGGCATTTCGTCCCGCGCTATCAGCTGTTCGACGGCAGCGGAGGCGCCGCCTGCGATTCGTCGTTCGACTTCGGTCCGGCGGCCGGCAACAGGTCCAAGCGGCGGCCCACCTGGAACGGCACGCGCCTGCTGCCCCATCCGGAGCCGAGCCCGGGACGAGACGAGAGGCCCGGACAAGACGAGGGGCGGGCGCCGCCCCATCTGACCGGGACCGACTGACCGCCAGGGGCTGCCGGCCGGTCTCCCTGAGACGTGCGCCGGCGCCCACCAGGCTGCCGGAGCGGAACATCATCACACCGGGCGTCCGTAGTTTTTGAATTCTGGCTGACGCGGAAAGCCGGGAGTACCGTGTGGCCATGGCGATGGCGTTCGACGCGGATGTGGCCGGGCTGGGCGGCGTGCTGGCCCGGCTGGCCGCGCTCCGTTTCTCGGAAGACGGCGTGTGCGACCGGCTGGGTCTGAAGGACATCAACGATCTGCACCTGAAGGCGGCGCCCATCTACCGCGCCGAGCGGCTGCAGGCCCGCGACCCGCTGGCGGCGGCGATCGATCTGTTCGTGCTGCAAGGCGTGCTGTCCGCCGACGAGCTGGAGCAGCTTTTCGATCCGGCGCAGCAGCAAGCGCTGGCTGACAGCGGGCTGCTGGAGCGCGCCGCGGGAGCGGCGCGCGCGCACGCCTCGCTGTACCCGGTGGGCCCCGACCTGATCGTGTCCGATCATGCCAGCCACCAGCTGGATCCCCGGGCGCGGGACTGCGATCCCCACGACCGGGTCATGTACGTGGGGACCGACAGCCGCTGGCTGGCGCGCGTCACCTTTCGCAAGCCGGTCGACACCGCTCTGGATCTGTGTTGCGGCTCGGGCGTCCACGCCCTTCTGGCGGCGGCCCACGCCCGCTGGGTCACCGCGGTGGACATCAATCCGCGGGCCGTGCAGTGCACGGCCTTCAACGCGCGGGCTCGCGGCCTCGGCAACGTGGAAGCGCTGGCCGGCGATCTGTACGCGCCGGTTGGTGATCGGCGGTTCGAGCTGATCACGGCCAACCCGCCCTTCGTGCCCGCCCCCGAGCAGAAGGTGGGGTTTCGCGACGGCGGCCCCAGCGGCGAGGAGGTCCAGCGGCGCATCGTCGAAGGGCTGCCCCTGCACCTGGGTCCGGCGGGCGTGGCCCAGATCGTCACCGAGCTGGGGGAGAGCGACGCCGATCCCCTGGAGGGCCGCCTGCGCCGGTGGCTGGGCGAGGCCGCGATCGACATTCACGTGCTGCGCCTGCGCACGCACGCCGCCCAGGCCTACGCCATCGGCCACGCGGACGGCGAGGATCCGGCCGCGTTTCACCGTTCCGTCGCCGCCTGGGCCGCGAACCTGCGCGCCCACGGCTACACGCGCGTCGTCTCCGTGCTGCTGACGTTCCAGTGGAGCCAGGCCACGCCCTGGTCACGCGCCGACCAGGCGCGGCCGCCCACCGGGACCGCCGGCGCCGAGCTGGAAGCGATGTTCGCCGCCGAGCGCCTGGCGCGGGACCACACGCTGCGGGGGCGTTTGCGCGAAGGGATCGTGGTTCGCACGGGCCCCGTCGCCGTGTTCGAGAGCCGCGCGCTGGGAACGGAGGTGCCGCCCAGCATCCAGGCCCGTCTGTTCGGGCAGGCCCTGTCCGTCGAGCACCCGCTGGATCCGCTGGAGCTGGACGTGCTGACCCACCTCGAGCGGCCACTGGCCACGGCGGCGATCCTGGACGTGGCGGCCAAGGTCGCCCTGCCCGAGGACATGGTGCTGAACGCCCTGGTGTCGCTGGTGGGCAAGGGTCTGGCGCGTCTGGCCGCCTGACGGCGACGGCCCCGCCACCCGACGCTGCTCGCGAAGCAACGCCGCCTTGACGGCACGGCCGTCGGCCTTCATCACTGTGCCATGCGGCCGCTCGCTGGCCTCGACGTGCTGGTGCTCGACTGTCAGGCCACGGGCGCCAGCCCCGCCTTCGGACACGTGCTGGAGATGGGCTGGGGCGTGGTACGGGCAGGCGAGGACGCGCCGCGCGCTTGCGAGGCGCACTGGATCGCGCTGCCCGAAGGACACACGGTCCCGGGCCAGATCCGGAAGCTGACCGGCTGGCACCCCGACGCCGCCCAGACCGCCATCGCCGACGACGAGGCCTGGCGGCGCCTGCGCGGGGCGGTCAGTGACACGACCGGCATTCCAACGGCCATTCACTACGCGCGCTTCGAGCTGCCGTTCTTGCGCGCCTGGGCGGCCCGTTTCGAGCCCGGCGGCGCCTTTCCCTTCGACGCCGTGTGCATCTTCGCGATCGCCAATCGCCTGTATCCGCAGCTGCCGCGGCTGGGCCTGCGGGCGCTGGCGGGCTACCTGGGTCACGGCGTGGCGCTGGAGCGGAGAGCGCGCGGCCACGTCGAGGCCACCGCCTTCGTCTGGCAGCGCCTGTGCGCCGAGCTGGTCGCGCGGGAGGTTCACACCTGGGAGGACCTGCAGCGCTGGCTGAACGAGAAGGCGCCCGCCCGCCCGCGCGCCAAGAAGCCGACGTATCCCATCGACAGCCAGCGCTTCCGCTCGCTGCCCGATCGGCCGGGCGTGTACCGCTTCCTGCGCTGCAACGGCGACGTGCTGTACGTCGGCAAGGCGGCCAGCTTGAAGAAGCGCACCACCAGTCACTTCGTGGGCCGGACCGGCAAGCTGCTGGCGCCGGAGATGCTGACGCAGGTGAGCGACATCGCGGTGACGGTGACCGCCAGCGCGCTGGAGGCGGCCCTGCTGGAGAACGAGACCATCAAGGCGCTGAACCCGCCGTACAACGTGCACCTGACGGCGGGTGACCCGCGCGTCTGGTACGGCACCGCCGACTTCGACAGCGCCGCCGCGTCGTCCGGCGAGGCGCACGTGATCGGCCCGGTGCCGTCGGAGTATTCGCTGCGGCCACTGGGCGCCCTGGCGGCGCTGCTGGACGGCGCGCCGCCGACGCTGCCGCTCCGTGCGTACGCGGTCGGCGTCTCGGCCCTGTGGACACCGGACCAGGCTGTCTTCGACGCCGGCTGGGCGGTGCTGCTGGCCCGCCACCGGGCCGCGATCGACGCGGCCGAGCCGGCGCGCCGGCGCGCCTTGCTGCTGGCCCGTCACCTGGTGGCGGTGGCGGCGGCCCAGGAGGAGGACGACCGCGAGCCGGCGGAGGGGGCGGACGACCACGCGTGGGATCCCGAGCGCGTGGCGCGCCACCTGGAGCGGGCGGCGGCGCAGGCTTACCGGACGTTTCGGCGGGCCCGCTGGCTGTGCTTGCTGCACGACAGCGACGTGGTCTTTCGGGAGCCCGGCGCGGCCGAGGCACGGCGGCTGCGAATCCGGGCAGGCGAGATCGCCGCCCCCGGCGACGGCCCCGCGCCACCGAGGGCGACCGCCTTCGATCGCGCGCGCTACGATCGGCTGCGCATCCTGACCACGGAGCTGAAGCGCATCCTGCGGGACGGTGGCGAGGTGACCCTCTTCGCGCACGGCCGTCGCCGGATACCCCCGGCGGCGCTGCGGGGCATCTTCGCCGTGGTCTGAAGCACCACGGGCAAGGTGGGCGTCGCGCTTGGCGTTGAGCGCCGCCCGCCGGCGCGGTAGACGAGGTCCGTGCCGACGCGTCGCTATGCCGCCTTCCTGCGCGGGGTCAGCCCCATGAACCTGCAGATGCCCGCGCTGAAGGCTTGCCTGGAGAAGGCGGGCTTCACTGCGGTGAAGACGTTGCTGTCCAGCGGAAACGCCACCTTCGACGCCAGCGCCGCCTCCGAGGAGGCGCTGGAGAAGAAGATCGAGGCCGCGCTGAAGAAGGCGCTGGGACGGGAGTTCATGACGATGGTGCGCTCCATCGACGCCCTGCAAGAGCTGCTGGCGTCCGACCCCTTCCGCGCCTTCGGGGGCGCCCCGGGAGCGAAGCGGGTGGTGACGTTCCTCCGCGAGGCGCCGGATCGCGCCCCCAAGCTGCCCATCGAGTTCGACGGCGTTCGCATCCTGCGCCTCATCGACCGCGAGGTGTTCAGCGATTACGTGGTCGGACCGCGGGGGCCAGTCTTCATGACCCTGTTGCAGAAGACGTTCGGCGCGGGCATCACCACGCGGACCTGGGACACCGTCCGCAAGGTCGCGAATTCGTCACCGGCTTCGGCAGCAAAGACAAAATCACGCGTGGTAAAAAGGCGCGCATGATCGACCACACAGGGGTGACGGTGAGCGATCCGGCGAAGAGCCGGCGCTTCTACGAGCAGGCCTTGGCGCCCCTCGGCTACAAGATGATGATGGAGATCCCCGTCGAGTTCACCGGGGGCGCGGTGGTGCTGGGGTTCGGCGTGCCCCCGAAGCCCGACTTCTGGATGAACCAGGGCACGCCACAGGTTCCGCACATCCACATCGCCTTCCACGCCGAGACCCGCGCCGCCGTCGACGCCTTCTATCGCGCCGCCATCGCCGCCGGCGGCCGCGACAACGGCCCGCCCGGCCTGCGCCCACACTACCACGCGCACTATTACGGCGCGTTCGTGCTGGACCCCGACGGTCACAACATCGAAGCCTGCTGCCACGCGCCAGGGTGAAGAGCTCTGGACGCCGGGCAATGGCCCGAGCTGGCCCAGCTGTTGCGCAAGGTGCTCGCGTCCGGTGCGCGCTACCGGACCGAGGCATGCCTGCTGGGTCCGCCGGAGCTGTTCCCCGATGTCATGGCCTGGGTGAAGACGAGCAGCCCGAGCGATGGCGCGTACGTCGACTGCGTAGCCCTTCTTCTGCGCGCTCACCGCGCCACCTTCGAAGAACTCGTCCAGCCAGCCTGGAAGGGTGACGTCGGTCTGACCCAGCAGCTTGCCGTGCGTCTGCCGGCCGACGAGCGAGCGTTCGTGCTTCCGGTGCTGGAGGCGGCGACCCGCGATCGAAACGCTGGACGTGACGAGCTGTTCCGGCTGGCGTGTGCGACCGAGCAGGCGCGCTCGGCGCCGGCGTGCCGCGGTCCCGCCCAGCTGGAGCAGGCCTGGGACCGCGCCAGGAGATTGAAGCGACGGCTTGCCGGCATGGCGCCCCACCTGGCGCTCGCCGCCCTGTATGCGGCGTTCGTGATCGGCGCGGGCTGGCGGGGAAGGCACCCGGGAGCGGTCAGGGCCGCCGCCGTGGTTGGTTCGGCGGTCACGGCGGCAGCGCTCGCCTGGTTCATCCTGGGAAGCCCGACCCCCGGCGCCGGCGCGCTGAACGGCCTGAACACACTCTTCGGGCTGGTGGGCGCGGTGATCGCGGTGCCGGTGGGCGGCGTCATTGGTTGGGCGGCGCTGGGCGCGAAGCTCCCGCCGCGCGTCTGGTGTCTTGCGCAAGTCGTGCTCTACCCGCTGATTGTCTACGCCTACCTCAGGGCGCTGGACTGAGGGCACCAACGTCGCGTCTAGCGTCGACCGGGGTGCTAGGAACCTCTCGGAAATGGCCGGCGAACTCTCCCGCGAATCCCCGGTGGCGGGCCCCACTTCACTGGCGACGCTCGCCCATCCGCGGGCGGCGGCGTTCTGGCTCGCGGTGATCGTGACAGGGGCCGGTACTGGCGGCAGCGCGATCGCGCTGACCCGGCTGATCGAGGCGGTGCAGCGCCTGGCCTGGCCTGCGGCCCCGGGGATCCTGGAGGCGGCGGCGCGGGGTTCGGCGGCGCGCCACCTGATGGTGCTCGCGGCGGCCGGCCTGTTGACGGCGGTGGGGCACCTTCTGCTGGGCCGGCTGACCAGCGGCAACGGGATCGAGACCACGACCGCCATCTGGTTCATGGCCGGCCGCGTGCCCGGGCTGCGCACCCTGGGCAGCGCCGTGCTGTCCGTCATCGTGGTGGGCATGGGCGCCTCGCTGGGGCGCGAGGGCGCGCCCAAGCAAGCGGGCGCCGTGCTGGCCAACGTGCTGAGCGACCGTGCCCGGTTCTCCGACGAGCAGCGCCGCCTTCTGGTGGCCTGTGGCGCCGGCGCCGGTCTGGCCGCCGCCTACGGTGTGCCCGTCGGGGGCGCGCTGTTCGCCATCGAGGTGATGCGCGGCGTGCTGGCGTTGCGCATGGTGCTGCCCGCACTGGTGGCGGCGGTGGTGGCCACGGTGGTGGCCCGACTGGCGCTGCCCGACAGCCCCACGTACCTGGTGCCCGCTTACCCGGCGTCGGCGTCGTTGCTGGTCTGGGCCGCCGTGGCGGGACCGATCGCCGGCTGTGCGGCCGTCGCGTTCGTGCGCCTCATCGCCCGGGCGGATCGGGCGAAGCCACGGGGCCTGGGCCGGTTCTTCGCCCCGATCTTCGCGGCAGCCGCGCTGGGCGGCCTGTCCATCCTGTTCCCGCAGCTGCTGGGGAACGGCCACGACGTCACGCAACTGGCGATCGCAGGGCAAGTGGCCATGCCCTTGCTGGTCATCTTGCTGTTCCTGAAGCCGGCGGCCACCATCGGGTGCCTGGGCAGCGGCGTTCCGGGCGGTCTGCTCACCCCCTCGTTGACCGTGGGGGCGATGCTGGGCGGTGCGCTGGGTAGCGCCTGGTCGTGGTGGTGGCCAGGCGTCGCACCCGGCGCCTGCGCGTTGATCGGGGCCGGCGCCTTCCTGGCGGCCACCACGCAGGGTCCCCTGTCCGCGACCGTGCTGCTGATGGAGCTGACCGGGCAATCCAGGGGCCTGATGTTGCCCCTGCTGCTCGCCGTCGCGACCGCCACGCTGATCAGCCGCACGCTGGACGTTCGGTCGATCTACGACGCCCGCCTGTCCGAGCAGCAGCTTCGCGAACGCCAGCGCCTCCGCGAGCAGCCACCCGGCTCGGGTTAGCGCGCGCGGAGGCGAGGTCGGGTCAGCGCCAGATCCGGCTCCAGAACGAGCGGCGGGCCGAGATGCGGCGCAACGCGTGCTGCAGATCCTCGTGATGATCGGCGTGCTGGGCCACGTCTGCCAGCGAGACGATGCCCACCAGGCGATCGTTCCCGTCCACGACGGGAACGCGACGGATGCGCTCGCGACCCATCAGCTCGATGATGCGGGACAGGCTGTCGTCCGGTGACGCCACGTCCAGATCGGTGGTGGCCACGTCCTTCGCCGTGCAGGCGTCGATCGATTTGTCCCCGGCCAGCGCCCGGATGACGATGTCGCGATCGGTGATCATGCCCCACAGCCGGCCGTCGCCGTGCACCACCGGCACCGCACCGACGTCCTCGGTCCGCATGATGTCGGCGATGTCACGCAGGCGCGCATCGGGGGTCACCGTGCGCGGCCGCGTGGTCATGACGTCGGAGGCGACCAGCGACTCCTTCTGCCACCACGACGAGGACGCGCTCTGAGCGGGCGCGGGGTACGGGGACGAATAGCCGCGCGAGAACTCGCCCGATTCGTTTCGCATGTGGGGGCTCTGCGCGGCCCCCTCATCGTCCATGCGCGACATCGCCATCTCCTCGGTGTGCGTGCCGGCCCATCCCTGCGGGTTCGGCGCCGTCGCTCCGGGGACGAACCCGCTGCGATTGCGGTAGTCGTCGGCGCGGCGATCGCGGTCCAGGCGCCTGAACAGCGGCGCGTTGCCGGGGGTGGTCGGCGGCGCGCTGGCGCTGCTTCGGTTCGCCGACTGAGCCTGCGCGTCCTGCGGGAGCGCGGGCACCGTTCCACTGGCGCGGGCCGGCTTCCCGTTCGGCTCTTGATCGATTCCGGAATAGGTCGTGCTGTTCATCGTCATAGTCTCCTTTCGACCTCCGCGTGGCACGGGGCCCGGGCGCCCTCCTTCGCAGCGAACGTCGTGCCAGCGCTTGTGCCGGCCGTCCGCTCGCAGATGGCGGGCTTGTCCGCGCGGGCGTTTCATTTCGTTCCCATGATCGCCTGGCGGTTTACGTCGTCTGGACCGGTGACAGGAGGGCGTCGCATTCATTCCCGCCGCGCGTAACCGGGGGCGGGGCGACGTCGTAGGGCGCGCGGGCGCTCGAAACGTCTTCGAGCGCCAGCGTCCATCAACCGGAGGATCGGGACATGCCATTCATTCGTTCACTTGCTTTGGTCGCCGTCGTTTCCGGGCTCTCGTGGGCAGCGATGCCCGGCACCTCGCGGGCCCAGCATCCGACCGAGGCGCAAGTCTGCACGGTCGGCTCGGCGGCCGTCGGACAGGCAGGCACCTTGCTCTGCAAGGATCTGCGATCGGGGGCCGCCACCCAGACGATCCCCCTGGGCCCGACGGTGTCGGCCGCGGGCGGCATCGCCGCCAGCCTGGCCAGCCGCGACGATCGCGTGCTGGTCACCAATCAGGCCAGCGGCGCCCTGCTGTTCCGCCTGGCGGGCGGCCGCCTGTGGGCCCCGGCGGGCCTGCAGACCAACGGCGAGGGGTCGCTCTCCGGTGCGCTCGGCGAGCACGGCGCGTACGTGCTGACGGGTACGACCTTGTGGTTCTTCCCGCGCGGTCAGACGACAGCGGCCAGCACGCGCCGCCTGCTCCTCGGCGACGGTTCGGCGGCGGCGGTCACGCTGACCGATCACTTCGCGTACGTCTCCGAAAAGAACGGCTCGCTCGAGGCGTTCGCGCTGGGTTCGGACGGCCGGCTGGGCCCGGCGGTGCCCGTCAGCGGTGTCACGCCGGGCGTGATCGTCGGCATCACCGGCCTCGATCAGCTGGTGGTGGCGCCCATCGCGCACCTCGCCAGCAACGCCGGCCAGGCCGAGATCTCCATCGCGAAGCGCTTTGCCCAGGTGCAACGGGTGCCGACCAAGGAGGTCGCCGCCTGCTGGGCTGCCCATGACGACGGTGAGGTCTGCGTCGCGAACCCGGGCAGCATGACGGTGTCGTGCGGCCGCACCGGCCGCGACGGTTTCCTCAGCTACACCGGCGCGGCGGCCAGCCTCCCCGGCGAATCCGTCTTCGACCTGGACATGTGGCAGGGCCTGGTGGCGGCCCAGGGCGTCCATGGCGGCCAGCCGGTGCTCCTCGCGTTCCGGCGCACCGACGGCGACTTCCTCGCCCCCATCGGCGAGCTCCCCGTGGGAACCGCGCTGGCCGCCGGAGCGCTGCTGCTGCCTCCGCTCACCCCCTGAGCGCACCCGCGCGACGTCGGTGGGGGCCCCGGGTGTCCTGGGCTGCTGCGGATGCTTAGGTTTCCGCGCATGCTGAAGCGAGAAGAACGCCCCGCCCCGGTCCCCGAGGCTGCCACCGACGAACCCACGCCCCTGACGCCCGAGCAGGACGCGGACCGGGCCACCCGGCGCATGGAACGACAGGAGGCCACGGGCGACACCGTCCGACCCCAGCCCGATGATCCGGGCCGGCAGCCGGGCGTCCTCTCCCCGGCGCCGGACAAGCGCCGCTAGTACACGAGTCCGTCAGCTGCCTGCGGGGGCGGCAAGATGACGGCGCGCCTGCTCCGTCCGGCGCGCGATGCGGGTCGCGAAGCGCTTCCTCACCTGCTCGACGACCGCGGGATGGGCCGTGCGCGGATGGCCCGACTGAAACGGCGGGGCCGGATCGTATTCCAGCCCCAGCTGGATCGCCTCGGCCACGGAGCGGGAGGACAGCAACTCGGCGAGCCGCAGCGCCAGGTCCATACCCGCGGTGACGCCGGCGCCGGTCAGCCGATTGCGATCCAGGACCACGCGCTCCTCGACCGGAATGGCGCCGTAGCTCGCCAGCAGCGGCAGGGACGCCCAGTGCGTGGTGGCGCGATAGCCCTGCAGCAGCCCGGCCGCCCCCAGCAGGAAGGAGCCCGTGCAGACCGAGGTCACGTAGCGGGCGCCCTCGGCGACGGCGCGCAGCCACTCCAGCGTGGGGTGATCCTCCATCAACTCCAGCTGGCCCGCGCCCCCCGGCACGCAAAGGACGTCGGCCCGGCGAACCTCGGCGTACGCGCTGCCGGCCACGATCTCCAGGCCGGTGTCGGCGGCGAAGGGCTTCCGTTCCTTCGCGACCACCTGCACCCGCGCGCCAGGAATGGCGTGCAGCACCCCCAGCGGACCCGCCAGATCCAGCAACGCCAGCCCCGGATACCCCAGAAACACGATGTCGATGCTCATGGACGAAAACCATGAGCCCGGCCCGCCCTGGCGTCCACGACAAGTTCTTGGCAATTTCTGCCAGTGGTGAGCACGGTGGTGATCGTGACCTTCGACGGCGCGCAGTCGCTGGACGTCACGGGACCGCTCGAGGTCTTCGCGCACGCGGCGCGTGAGGTGGACGGTCCGGCCTATCGCCTGGTGGTGGCGTCGCGGCGTGGCTCGAGCGTCACCACCTCGTCAGGCCTGCAGCTGGCCACCACGCCCTTGTCGCGCATCGCCCGCGCGGACACCATCCTGGTGGCGGGGGGGAACGAGGCGGGGATCCGGGATGCCGTCCAGGATCTGTCCCTGCTGCGCTGGCTGCGCCGGCGCGCGCCCGGTGTGCGGCGGATGGGGTCGGTGTGTAGCGGCGCCTTCGTGCTGGCAGCCGCCGGGCTGCTGGATGGCCGCACCGTCGCCACGCACTGGTCGGCCGTGTCACGCCTGGCCAGCTTTCGTCCCGCGCTGCACGTCGACGGAAACGCCATCTTCGTGCGCGACGGCCGCGTGTGGACCTCGGCCGGGATCACCACCGGGATCGACATGGCCCTGGCCATGGTCGAGGAGGACGCCGGCAAGCGCCTGGCCGATCGCGTGGCCGCGCAGCTGGTGCTGCACGCCCGGCGCCCCGGCTTCCAGTCGCAGTTCTCGGACCTGCTGGCAGCCCAGGCTCGGCGCGACGATCCGCTGAGCGCGGTGCTGGCCTGGGCGAACGAGCATCTGACCGCGCTGCACGTGGAGGCCCTGGCCCGCCACGCCGCCGTCTCGGTCCGGACGCTGCATCGCCTGTGCGCGGCCACGCAGGGCATCACCCCGGCCAAGCTGATCGAGCGCCTGCGGGCCGACCGCGCCCGCGTGCTGCTGGGGACCACGCGCCTGACGCTGAAGGAGGTGGCGGGACGATGCGGCTTCCGCGACGGCGCGCAGCTGACCCGCTCGTTCACCCGTTGCTTCGGCCTGTCACCGCGCGGCTACCGCCTGGTGAACGGAAGGCCGCGCGCCTACGCCGCCGGTAGCCACACCGTCGCCTCGGCGCCACCCCCCTCGCGGTTGCGCAGCTCCAGACGGCCGCCCATTCGCCGCAGGTGATCGAAGGCCAGCTGTAGCCCGAACCCCTGCCCGGACTCCCCGACGGTGCCGGTGCGGCTGGGCAGCGCTCCGTCCTCGCCCAGGCGGCGCAGGACATCCGAGGGCAGCCCCGGGCCCGCGTCGGCCACCACGATGCGTACCTCGCGACCGACTGCCTCGCACGTGAGCGAGATGGCCGCCTGCGGGTTCGAGAACTTGATGGCGTTGCTGACCAGGTTGCCCAGCACCGATTCGATCAGCAGCTCGACCTGGGCGCGCACGCGCAGCTCCAGCCCGGGCCCGACCTGGAAGTTCAGCCCCTTGGCCTCGATGCGGGGGCCGAACGCCTCCTGCACGGACTCGACCGCCTCGGCCAGACGGATCGGCTCCAGGCGCGGCGTGTAGACGCCGGCGTCCGGCAGCAGGAACTCCTTCGACAGGGTGATCAGCCGCTGAACGCGGTGGGCCAGCGATCGCGCGTGGCGCAGCTCGGCCGAAAGGTCGTCGAACTCGACGTAGAAGGACAGCATCTGCACGTGATTGCTGACATCGTGAAACAGCGTGCCCGCCAATCGTCGTTGCTGCCGCGCCGCCTCGGCCAGCGAGCGCCGTTGCTGCACCAGCACCTGGGCGTACTGGCGGCGCAGCGCGAAGACGCGGGTCTCGGTCAGCACGACCACCACGAAGATCAACGCCAGATCACCGAGCAGCCGCATCTGCTTCAGCGACAGGGGTCCCGACCGGCCCACCCACACCAGGATGCCCAGGTTGACCGCGATCAGCGCGAAGGCCGCCGGTCCTTGGCTGAGCAGCGCCGTGAACAGCACGATCGACGGCGCGATCACCAGCGGCGGAGCGTCCGGCGTTCCGCCGAACTCGTGGACGTGGACGATCATGGGCCCGGTGGCCAGCAGGCCCACCGCCAGCGCCGTCAGCTCCATGTGCTTGCTGGACGCGCGGCGGGTCAGCCACAGGTCGACCAGCAGACAGAACGCCAGCGAGAACAGCGAGGGCACGAAGGGCGACCGGGTGATCAGGTTTCGCACCACGAAGAAGGCCATGAACAGCGCCGCCAGCCGCAGCCACACCCGCATGGTGCTGCTGCGAATGCTCTGGTCGGTCTCGCCCTCTCGCTCGGTCTCGGCGGTGTCCGGCGCGCACAGCGCCTTCACCTCCTTCAGGCCGTCGGACAGCTGCCGCAGCAATCGCTGCAGACCGCCCCGATCGCTGGCGCCGGACCGGTCCAGCGTCTCGGTCAGCCGCGCCGCCAGCGGTTCCAGCCGCTGGTAGACCGCCTGGATCAGCGCCTGACGATCGTTGCGGCGCTGCCGCAGCACCGCGGCGCGGGCGTCGATGGCCCGTTCGTATAGCGAGAACGACCGCACCAGCGCGTGCGCCAGCCCGGCCGCGAAGACGGTCATGGCGACATCGTCGATGAAGCGCAGCTTGTCCAGGGGCGCGGCGAAGCCGGTGGTCGCCAGCAACCAGGCGAAGGCCGCCAGCATTGCCGCGCAGACTCCCCAACCCCCGATTGGCCCCAGCACCAGCATCGCCAGGTAACCGGGCACGAATCCGAAGCAGAGCGCGGGAGCCGACGCGCCTCCCAGCTCCTTCGCGGCGGCGGCGATCAGCACCACCAACATCAGAAACAGCGCCAGCGCCAGCGGTCGCAAGGGCGCATGGGGGCGGTAAGACCACGCCAGCACCGCGCTGCTGGCGACGAATGCCAGCGTCACCGTCAGTCGCGGACCGCCGAAGACGATCTCGCGCGCGATCAGGGAGAGCGACGCCGCGGCCACCGTCCAGAAGAAGGCCCGCGTCAGCTGCCGTTGCATGGCGAGCCGCGCCCCCTCGGCCGAGCCGAGGTCCCCCTTTTCCCCTTGCGCATCCGCCATGCGATCGCCCACCAGCACTCGCAGGGGGCCCGCCGATGATACGCCGTGAGCACCCCGCCGCGAAGCGCGCCGAGGCGCTCTTTCGTCGCTTTCGGCCCGCGCGCACGGCGACCTGCGGCGCGATCAATTCACGCGGCGCCGGCGCAAAATCTGCGGCGCGATCACGGGCCCCCCGAGACGGGCCAGCCGTCAGCGTCCCAGACCAGCTCGGCGATGCGCAACGTCGCGGCGCCGGCCGAGCTGCCCTTCAGCGCGTGATAGACGTTGTACGTGCGGCCTCCGTAGACGATGACGGCGTTGTGGCCAGGCGCCACCCAGGCGCTGTTGCCGGCCACCAGCAGGGTACCGCCGCCCTTCGTCAGCGCCGTGCCCGTCTTGTCGACATAGGGCCCGGTCACGGTCGACGCCCGGCCCACGCGAATGTTGTAGTCGTAGGGCGAGCTGCAGCAGCTTCCCCACGACGTGAACAGGTAATAGGTGCCGCAGCGCTCGAACACCCAGGCGCCCTCCAGCGCGCCGCCGTTGCTGGGGCGGTCGGCGATGGCGTACAGCGTGTCGTCGGCGCGCGCGCCGGTGGCGTCGAGCTTGACCATTTTGATGCCGCCCCAGAAGCTGCCGAAGGCCAGCCAGGGCGTGCCCGCCCCGTCCAGCACCACGTTCGGATCGATGGCGTTCCAGTCATCGCCGGTGTGGCCCACGTTCGAACAGACGACGGAGCCGCGATCCGTCCAGGTGCCGCTGGCCAGGGAGTCGCGTGTCGCGTGCCCGATGCACGAACTGTTGCTGCCGAAGGTCGAGGCCGCGTAGTACAGGTGATACGTGCCGCCGAACGTGGAGATGTCAGGCGCCCAGAGGTTGGTCGCGCCGGGCACCGAGGTGGCGATCCATGCCGGCTGGGGATTGATGGGGTTGGGTCCCGCCGTCCACGCCGTCAGATTGGTCGAGGTCTTCGCGACCAGGCCGGTGGCGTAGAGATAGATCTCGTTGCCCACCACCAGCGCGGCGGGATCGTGGGCGCCCAGGCTGCCAGACAGCGTGAGCGCCTGCGGCGGCGCGGCAGCGTCATAGGAAGCGCCCGCGCAATTGCCCGCGGCGCCGCCCCCGCTGCCCGGCTTTCCGGCGGTTCCACCGTCGCCCGCCGCACCGCCCGCGGAGGAACCCCCGGCAGCGTGACCGCCGGTGGAAGCCCTGCCGCCGCTGGCAGACGCGCCGCCGCCGCCAGGCCCGCCGCCGACTGCCGGCATCCCGCCGGAGCCGGGCCGGCCGCCGCTGCCGGTGATCCCGCCCGTGCCCGGAGCGCCACCGCTTCCCAGGCCGCCCGAGCCTGTCGTACCGCCGCTGCCGGTCGTGCCGCCGGGGGCCCCGCCCGAGGCCGTGGCGCCGCCGCTCCCCGTGCCGCCGCTGCCCGCGCCGCCGCCGGCGCACCCCAGGGTCAAAGCGACGGCCAGAACCACGAGCTGTCGGATACGCATCTGTCCTCGTCTGTTGGAGTAGCGGCAGCCGGATTTTCGGGTCAGCGATGGTGGGCGACCGCGCTGGCGGGACCGCCGGCGACGTTCACCCTGTTCAGCGACGCGTCCGGCAAAGCCCCAGACCGGCCAGCAGCAGCGATGTCGGCGGAAGGCCCCCGCCTCCCCCGCGCACCAGCTTACCCGCAACGCCGACCCGTCAGAAACGCCGGCCCGGGCCGCCAGCGTCGCGTCTGCCTGCTAAGTTGTGTCGATGCGGTCGTCGCCGGCGATGACGCCGTCTCGCACGCTGGCGCTGCTGGGCCCCACCAACACGGGCAAGACCCACCACGCGGTGGAGCGGATGCTGTCCCATCCCACGGGGATGATGGGGTTGCCCCTGCGGCTGCTCGCGCGCGAGATCTACGACCGCGTGACGGCGCGTCTGGGCGAGGGCGCGGTCGCGCTGATCACCGGAGAAGAGAAGCGCATCCCCGCGCGGCCGCGCTACTGGATCTGCACCGTCGAGGCCATGCCCCTCGATCGCCCAGCGGACTTCGTGGCCATCGACGAAGTTCAGCTGGGCGCCCACCGTGAACGGGGCCATGTCTTCACCGATCGCCTGCTGTCGGCGCGCGGGCGGGTCGAGACCTGGTTCCTGGGTGCCGACACCGTCCGGCCGCTGGTGCGCGAGCTGGTGCCGGGCGTCGAGATCGAGTCCCGCCCCCGTCTCTCCACGCTGCGCAGCGCCGGACGCCTGTCGCTGCGCGATCTGCCGCCACGAAGCGCGATCGTCGCGTTCTCGGCCCAGCGGGTGTACGAGCTGGCGGAGCGCGTGCGGGCCAAGCGCGGCGGCGCCGCGGTGGTGCTGGGCGCCCTGTCACCGCGTGCCCGCAACGCGCAGGTAGCCCTGTACCAATCGGGGGAGGTGGACACGCTGGTGGCCACGGACGCCATCGGCATGGGCCTGAACCTGGACGTCGATCTGGTGGCGTTCGCCGATCTCGCGAAGTTCGACGGGCGGCAGGTGCGGACGCTGGACGAGGCCGAGCTGGCCCAGATCGCCGGGCGCGCCGGCCGCTTCCGTCATGACGGCGCGTTCGCGGTGCTGGAGCCGCTGGAGCCGCTGCCGGCACCCGTCACCAGGGCGCTGGAGGCGCATCGCTTCGCGCCGCTGGCGCAGCTGTTCTGGCGCAACGGAGAGCTCGACTTTTCCTCTGCCGGCGCGCTGCTGTCCTCGCTGCGGGCGCGGTCGCCCCATCCCGCGTTGCGGCTGGCGCCCCCCGACGAGGACGAGCGGTCGTTCCTGTACTTGAAGGAGCAGCCGGAGACGGCGCCCCTGCTGGACGGCGCGGGCGGCGATCGGCTGCGCCTGGCCTGGGACGTCTGTCAGATCCCCGACTTTCGCCAGCTGGCCTTCGACGATCACGTGCGCCTGCAGGCGGACCTGTTCACGCAGCTGGCGCGGGCCGGGCAACTGGACGAGGCCTGGTTGCGCGAACGGGTAGAGCCGCTGGACCACGGAGGCGGCGACATCGAGACGCTGACGGTGCACCTGGCCTTCATCCGCACCTGGACCTATGTCGCCCACCGGCCCGGCTGGGTGGCCGACGCGACCAGATGGCAAGAGAGAGCGCGCGCCATCGAGGATCGTCTGAGCGATGCCTTGCACAACGAGCTGGTCCGTCGCTTCGTGGACAGAGCCGGACGCAAGGGGCGGCGGCGGGCCGCCCGCGCGGCGGAGACCACCGACGGGCGAACGGCACGCGCCGGCGAGGGCGCTGGGCCAGGCAGTGGCGTGCTGGCGGACCGCCTGCGCGCGGCGCTGGGCCCGGCCATGGTCGGCAAGGGCGGGTCTGCAAATCCGGCGGCGGTGGTTCGGGGCGTACCCGAGCGGCTGCCCGACGGCTACGTGGAGTCGATCGTCGACGCGCCCCACACGGCGTTCGCGCTGGACGACGACGGACGCATCCGCTTCCGGGGCGCCGCGCTGGCCCGCCTGGCCCGTGGTCCCGACCTGGTGCGCCCCGAGGTGTCGCTGATGATCGGGGAGCCGCAGGTCGGCCCCGGGGCGCGCCTGCGCCTGATGCGCCGCCTGCTGGCCTACGCGCGGGACGTGGCGGCAAACCTGCTGGCGAACATCGGCGACATTCCGGCCGCGGCCAGCCCGCGGGTGCGCGGCCTGGTCTACCAGCTGGAGCAGGGCCTGGGCACCGTGGTGACGGCCGACGCGCGCGCCCAGCTGCGCGAGCTGATGCCGGATGACAGCGAAGCCCTGGCCGCGCTGGGCGTCGTTCGCGGGGAGCTGGCCGTCTACGTGCCGGCGCTGTTGAAGGACGACACTCTGCGCGATCGCGCCATCCTGGCCCGCGCCCACTTTGGTCCCGAGGACGGTCCCCCCGTGCCCCGCCCGGGACAGCTGTTCTGGGTCGCCGACCCCGACGTCGCCCCCCGCGCCTACGTGGCGGCGGGATTTCCAGCCCTCGAGGATTTCGCGGTGCGGGCCGACGTGCTGGAGAGCCTGGTCCGCCGCTACCGGGCCGGCGCGTCGCCGAAAGACCTCGCGCGCCGCATGCGCTGCAACCCGGAAGAAGGCCCGGCGATCAAGCGTGCCCTGGCCGGGGCGCTGACCGGCGCCGCCTGACGTCCCGCCTGGGGGACCCGCTGCGGCGGCGGTAACGTCCGCCCGGACTTGTTACCGAGTCGTCACGTCGCTGAATCGCATTCATGGCGCCGCCCGGGTTTTCCAGGGCGGCACGGCTTTCGCAAAGTGGAGGAGCAGGCCTGACGCTCAAATCAGCCTCCCACCTCAAAGGAGAGAAATCATGCACATCTTGTGGTCACTCATCGTCGGTCTGGTCGTTGGCGCCATCGCGAAGCTGCTCATGCCGGGCAAGGATCCGGGCGGCATCATCATCACCGCGCTGCTGGGCATCGCGGGTTCGCTGGTCGCGAACTTCCTGGGACGGGCCCTGGGCCTGTACCACGAGGGCGACGTAGGCCCCGGAATCATCGCGTCGATCATCGGCGCCATGATCTTGCTGGGTCTGTACCGCGTCCTGTTTCGGCGCCGCATCGCCTGACCCCGATTCACTTCGCCGGCGGCGCGACCTCCCCCTGGGGAGGCCGCGCCGTCTTGCGTGAGCGCCTAGAACATCAGCGTGCCGGCGCCCATCGTGAACGTCAGCGCCGTCGCGCCCGCCGGGCTGGCGCTGAGGCTGCCATTCGCGGCGGTCACGGCAGCGAGCGCCGCCTGCACCTCCGTCAGCCGGTCAGGTGAATTCTCCTCGGCGCTGGCCTTCGACAGCGAGGTCTGGGCCGCGCTCAAGGAGGTCTGGGCGGCCGTGTTCAGGCTGGCGACGCCGGCCAGGTCGGCCAGCGCGTCGTTCACCTCGGCCAGCGCCAGGGCGGCCAGCTGCTGCTGCAGGTCACGGTTGTGATTCTTGTAGCTGCCGATGATGGCGATGTCCGCGTTGATGCGCGCCAGGGCCATCTGGCAGTTGAAGGCGGCGTTGAGGACGCGCAGGAAGCGGCCCAGGTTGGCGATGTCCGTCGCCGACAGGACGATGGCGCCGGCTGCCCCGGCGGGCGACGAGGTGAAGGCCGGCGTCGTGTAGAAGGTGATGGCGGACTCGATGGTGGTGAAGGCGTTCGTGTGGAAGAACGGCCCCGTGTCCGCCGCCTCGATCAAGGGCGGCGTGTTGAAGGTGCCGTTGCCGTAGGAGTCGAGGACACCGTCGCCGCTCGCGTCGAAGTTGAATGACGTCAGGCCCGGTCCGCCGAAGCCTCCGTCGAAGGGAATGTTCTGGGTGTTCAGGTCGGCCACGCGCGAACGTTCGACCCCGGTGTTGAAGTTGCGGTTGAAGCCGGCGGCCACGTTGGCGCCCGCGTTCCCATGGCAGCCGTTGCAGCGATTGGCGGGCGTCAGGAACGCCAGGCGGCCGGTCTCTGCGCCGCTGTCGGACAGGGCCAGGTTCGCCAGCGTCAGCTCGTTCGTGCGCCCGATGGTGCTGGTGAACGAGACGATCTTGTCCAGCTCGTCAGAGGTGGGAAGGATGAAGTCCGTCCCGGCCGTACGGCTCAACGAGCTGGTGTAGTGCTGGACGACGGCGCCGGTCTGGAAGTCGCGCAGCTCGCCTTGATTGGGCGCGCCGTCGCCGGACCATCCGGTGCGCTGGTTGGGCGGCCGGGTGGTTCCGTCGGTCGGCACCGCCTGCGCCGTCACTGACGTCGCCAGCGACAGACAGTGCGGCACGCTGCGCATCACGAAGCGGTTCGTGGGATCCGACGTGTCGTCGACGTTCTCCACGATCAGGCCGTACTGGCGCATCAACGCCGGTTTCTCCAGCTGGGCCAGGGCGGGCTGCTGTTCGGCCACGAACAGGGCGTCGCTGGCCGGCAGCGTGGCGATGTAATCCGGGTCGATGGTGTAGTTGTGATCGGCAGGATGGCACGACCCGCAGGTGCGGCCGTTGCCACCGAAGGCGTCGCGGAAGAACAGATCCGCGCCCACGCACACGTCGCTGGACACCAGACCTAGCTGAACGCGCGGATCGGCCGCGCAGGCGGTCACACGCTGGGCCACGGTCAGCCCGCTGTTCGTGGCGACAAGGTCCTGCGCCGGCGCCGCGCCTTCCCGCGCGCCACACCCTGCGAACACGACCAACGACAACCACACGGCCCCGCTTCCCTGACACACCATTCGCGCACGCTGCTTCATGACGGCCTCTCCCTCGCTGACCCCAATGGCTGAGCGCATCCGCTGCCAGCCGACCTGCGGGCCCCGGGCCGCGCTCCACCGTGGAGGCGCGCCGCAGGACTCACCCGACGAGCTTGTCCATTTCCTCGCGTGGCGAGAATCTGCCTTTATCCGTGGGTCGTCAACGAAACACGCGCCGGTCGCTATCGACCAGCGCGTGCGCGCTTAGCGGCTACTCGCCACAACGACCGATACCTAACTGGCGGCGCCGCTCGGCTACTTGCAGACGAACGTGGTGACCGAGCTGCCGCCCAGCATGGCGGTGAAGGAGCCGCCCGAGACCGGGACCGCCGCCGTTCCAGCCTTCAGGTTGTCGGTCGCCGAGGTCACGTATGGCATGCACGACGCCGGCGCCGTGCCTCCCGAGATGGCGATGGGCACCGTCGCGGCCGCCGATCCCTTGTTGACGGCCACGACCACCACGGTGCCGTCCATGTTCTTGAAGGCCGACAGGAGCAGGCTGGTGTTCGAGTTGCCGGCCACGGTGACCATCACATACCCAGGACGAACGAACTTGCTGTAGTTGCCCAGCGTGTAGTGACGTTTGGTGTCCGTCGAGCCCAGCATCAGCCCCTCGTTGTCGCCGCTGGTCGAGTACCACCACCACAGCCAGGCCGACGCCTCGCCCGTCACCAGCGCCGAGTGGATCCAGCCGGCTACGGCGAGACCATTGGCGATGTCGCTGCTGGGGCCCTGCTCGGGCCACCATTTCACGCCCGACATCTCGGTCTGCCAGATCTCCTTGTCGGGCTTGCCGCCGTTCACGTCGGCCGGCCAGGGTGAGGCGATCTGGGAGTCGTATTCGTGCGTGCCGATGATGTCGATGGCCGCCCAGGCGGTCGCGTCCTTCGCCAGATAGTGACCGTAGTCGTAACCACCGCCGGTGGTGCAGGCGCCGGTGGTCGACGGCGGGAAGCCGCACTTCAGCGGATCAGAGCTGTTCTTCCCGGCAGAGTCTGGCCCCGCCGAGACGTTCGACCAGAGGTGATTCCACTCCGAGGTCTCCGGGGCGATCATCTTGACCCCGGCGGCCTTGAGCTTCGGCCCCGCCACCTTGACGAAGTTGACCATCTCGGTCGCGGTGTACAGCATCGTCGGGTAGTTGCCGTTGCACGGATCATTGCTGCCGCACGATGCGAAGTCCGGCTCGTTCGAGATCGACATCGCGTAAAGGTTGTTGCTCTTGGCGAAGTTGGCGATGGTCGTCGACCACGAGTCGTAACAGCTGGTGTTCAGGTGACCGCCGTCGTTTTCGCTGTTGTTGGACTTGCAGTTCGCGGGCGCGGTCCAGCACGAGCCGATGATCTTCGTTCCGCTGATGCTCTTCACCATCTGCATGTCCGATGTCTGAACCGAGCTGGTGATCAGTCCGCCGCTGGAGCTCATGCCCACACGCAGGATGGTCAGGCCGATGTCCTTCGTGGCGTCGAACAGGCTGGAGGGCAGCGTCCCCGAAGCATAGGTGTCGTTGATGCCGAAGCCCTCGATGGTCTGATGGGTCTGATCCAGCTGCACCGTCACGCCGCTGGGGCTGCCGCCTTGGCCCCCGCCGGTGCCGGACATCCCGGCCGTGCCTGTCGCACCGCCGGCCCGCGCGCCGCCGGTCCCGCTTGCTCCCCCCGCTGGGTTGGCGGCACCGCCCGAGCCTGTTGCCCCGCCCCCCGCCATCGTTCCGCCGCCGCTGGTGGGAACTCCTCCGCTGCCCGGCGTGCCACCACTGCTGGACGCCCCGCCCGAGCCGATCGTGCCACCGCTGCTGCTGGCGCCCCCGCTGGACGCTCCGCCGGAGCCCGTCTTTCCGCCGCTGCTGCTACCGCCCGAACCGGTTGCCCCCCCGCTGCTGCTCGTGGTGCCACCGGACGCGCTGGACCCGCCGGTCGACGAGCCGCCGGAGCCGCCGTGCGCCCCACTCGAACTGCAAGCGGCGAACGCCAGGCCCATAAGCGGCACGCCGATCATGGAATACCAGGAAAGTCCCTTTACAAACGCGTCGCTGATGCGCTTCACGCGTCCATTCTGTCGCACTCCGACCCGGATTGTTAAACAATTTTACAATTCGTGACGAAGGCCGCACCTGCGGTAAGCAGATTAAACCCTGTTTGTAAGGGAGCCTGCCCTCATGCACCCGCTCGGAAGCGGAGCATCCATGCCGTCAGTACTCGCCCTTGATCACGAAGAAAGATCCGCGGATTGTGCCGGCCAGCTTTGATTTCTGCCTGGCGAACTTGAACCGCGTGGCGAGCTCGGCCGGCACCTCCATGCCGTCCGACAGCTTGAAGCCGACGGCGCGCTTCTTCGGACTGTCGACCGTGTACATGACGTTGATCGACAGGCCACTCTCGTAGAAGACGTACGCCATCTGGATGTTTTCCACCTGGAAGCGCGTCGCTTCCAGCGGGCGGGACGCGATGACGAGGTCACGCTCTTCTTTCAGGATCCGGTGCACCCAATCGACGACGTCCTTCGCTTTGCTGGCAGGCTCTACCGTGAAGACATGGTCGTACTTGTTCTTGAAGTAGCGCGCCTCGTTCGCCCTCAGTCCCGCCAGCGCCGGAGCTACGGGCGACGCTTCCAGACCATCTGTCGATACGGTTTCGAAATTCACTGCGTGGGGCATGATGCTCAGTCTATGACAGGCACGCGATTGCTGGCCATGGCGCTGTCGCTGTGCGCGCTAGCACCAACGGTTGCGTGCCGCTCGCGGCCCGCGGCGGCGCCCGACGCGACCTCGCCCGACGCCGACCTCGCGCCGCGGCCGCTGGCTCTTCCCGATGCGCTTGCCGGGTTCGCGGGTGAACCGATCGCGCGCGGTGCGACGTGGGTGCGGCGGCGTTACGTCCGTGGCGCCAGCCACGTGGACGCGACGCTGGCGATGGCCACGCAGGCGCCGGGGGGATTCGAAGCCTGGCTGACCATGAGTCGCGCGGGGTATCCCCAGGCGGCGCTGCCAGCGCCCGGCGACGTGAACGGCTTTTACCAGTGCAGCGACGGTCCGCCGCCCAGCTGTGATTTGCTGATCCAGACGCGCTCGGGCGTGCATCTCGAGCTGCGCGGCGACGGCACGTCGACCCGCGAGGACGTCGACGCGCTGGCCCGCGCGCTGCCGCTCGCGGCCTGGGGCGCCGGACGGATCGACCATCCACCACACTGAGGCGGATGGTCGACCCGGTGTCGGCGGTCGTGGCGTGCCGGGGATCGCGATGGCATCGGCGCTCTGCTCCTGCTGCCCCTGCTGGCGACGGGACGGCAGCGCGCTCCGGCGAGAAGACCGACGCCGACGCAC
>Ga0105237_10000052_pt1 | contig 160459 bp, 111 predicted proteins | sample KBSC24metaG_FD_81520 | JGI IMG/M metagenome (GOLD analysis project Ga0105237, IMG submission 81520) | Corn rhizosphere microbial communities from Kellogg Biological Station, Michigan, USA - KBS C2-4 metaG | ecosystem: Host-associated > Plants > Roots > Rhizosphere > Soil | place: Michigan...
AGATGCCGGACGCCTCGGGGGTGATCTCGCCGCTCCACTTCACCCCGAAATTATCGTCATTCATATCCTTCCGGGGCGATCCTTCATTCCAGTTGGCGTCCAGGACAGTATCTGTTGCAGAAAAAAGGATATTGCCGGTGAATGCATTGTCATTATAATAATCGGTCTTTAAACCTTTTTCAGCACCATGTGAAAGGGTGGATGCCGGTACTAAGGTAAACGCCGGCAATCCTTCTGCCAGCTCACAGCCTTTGGCATAGAGCAGATCGCTGCCGGGGGCCAATTTTTGACGAATGCCTTCGAGGGGGGTGATCGCCTTTGACGGCAGCCCGTTATAATTGCCGAGCAGCATGGTCCATTCGTCTGCGTTGGGACCGATGACGGCCAGAGTCCTGATATCTTTTTTCAGGGGGAGCAGATGATCCTCGTTTTTAAGAAGGACGATGGATTTGCGGGCGGCTTCCAGCGCCAGCGTCTTGTGTTCCCTGCTATCTACTACCGAATAGGGGATATTGGCGTACGCAACCCTTTCCGGAGGGTCGAACATGCCTAATTTGAAACGCGCAGTAAAAAGCCTTTTGACGGCCGTGTTGATGGTTTCTTCGCTGATGATCTTTTTCTGTACGGCGGCTGTAAGATGGGTATATGTGGTGGCGCATTCCAGGTCGCAGCCGGCTTTTACGGCGAGTGCGCCCGCTTCTTCCGGTGTGGCTACGATCTTATGGTGTTCATAGATATCATCGATGGCGCCGCAGTCGGAGACTACATAACCAGGGAAGTTCCATTCTTTTCGCAGGATAGTCGTGAGCAGCCGGCTGCTGCCACAGCAGGCTTCGCCATGGAGACGATTGTACGCACACATCACCGAATAGGCTTTACCTTCTTTGATCCCCATTTCGAATTGGGGCAGATAGGTTTCGCGGAAATCCCTTTCGTCCGTTTGTGCGTCGAAGAAATGGCGTTCGGGCTCCGGGCCGCTATGTACGGCGAAATGTTTGACGGTGGCGATAGTCTTATAATAATGGGGATCATCGCCTTGCAGTCCTTTGATGAACTGGACGGCCAGTTTGCCGGTGAGATAGGGATCTTCGCCGTATGTTTCTTGTCCACGGCCCCAGCGGGGGTCCCGGAAGATATTGATATTGGGCGACCAGAAGGTCAGTCCTTCATAAATGAGGCGTTTGCCTTTACGGGCGAATTCATGATGTTTGGCCCGGGCTTCGTCCGAGATGGCGACGGCCATCCGTCCCTGCAGATCTTCGTCCCAGGCGGCCCCCATGCCGATGGCTTGTGGAAACACAGTGGCGATGCCGGCCCTTGCGACTCCGTGCAGACATTCGTTCCACCAGTTATATTCGGGAATACCCAGGCGGGGGATGGCGGGTGCGGCATTCATCATCTGGCCGATCTTTTCTTCCAGCGTCATTCGACCGATGAGGTCGTCGACGCGTTGACCGACAGGCAGATCAGGGTTCATGAAAGGGAGGCCAGCCGTTGTATCGGCCGCCTTTCCGGACCCGCAGGAAGTATAACCCGCAAAGATCGCTATGAGGGCGAGGTAGAACAGGCATCTTTTCATATGTGTGGGGCAATGTGATGTACGCTAAATGTAGCGCTATTTCCCATATGTAACCGATTACATTCAATTTATTTTTCGCCCATCCTCAAAACCTGGTTTCAACAGGAAGGCTGCAATTTTGTTACATTGCCATATGAAGATAGAAAAGACCCCGGGCGGAGTATCGCCGCTCACCTGGAAACAGCGGTTAAATGCGCTTCGTAATCTGCCGCGTTTTTTCCGGCTTGTATGGCAGACAAGTCCGGGCATTATGATCGCCAACAGTCTGTTACGCATACTCCGGTCGGCAATACCTGTAATTATCCTTTATGTGGGCAAATTGATCATTGACGAAGTGGTCGGACTGTCAAAAACAGGTATGCCCGGGGGCTGGTATCCAAGGGCCGGGCATATATGGGAATTGGTGGCGCTGGAATTCGGGCTGGCCCTTTTATCCGATGGATTGATTCGGGCTATTTCACTGATGGATACCTTATTAGGCGAACGTTTCTCCAATTTTACATCCATTCGCATCATGCGTCATGCTGCTCGGCTGGATCTCGATCAGTTTGAGGATTCTACCTTTTATGACAAGTTAGAAAGGGCGCGTCAGCAAACCAACGGACGGACGGTCCTGTTGTCCCAGGTGCTGGGGCAGGTGCAGGACCTGATCAGTATGGCTTTTCTGGCGGCGGGTCTGATGGCTTTTAATCCCTGGCTGATACTTTTATTACTGGTGGCGGTAGTCCCGGCATTTTTAGGAGAATCTTATTTTAATGACCGGAGTTATGCCTTGACCCGGGCACAGACGGCTGAGCGGCGGGAGCTGGACTATCTTCGTTACCTGGGGGCCAGCGACGAGACGGCGAAGGAGGTGAAATTATTTGGGCTTTCGGATTATTTGATCGACCGGTTCCGGACGCTTGCCGACAAGTTTTACCGGGATGGCCGGTCGCTGGCGATACGCCGTTCGGCCTGGGGAACTTTTTTTGCCTTGCTGGGCAGTGCGGGTTATTATTCGGCGTATGTGGTCATCATTTTCCGGGCTATTCACGGAAGTTTGTCCATCGGTGATCTTGCCTTTCTGGCTGGTTCTTTCCGTCAGCTGAGGAGTCTGCTCGAGGGTATATTATCCCGGTTTACCAGCGTCTCACAAGGTGCTATCTATCTGCAGGATCTTTTCGAATTTTTTGAGATAAAACCCCGCATCGCACGCGTTGCTCATCCCCGGCCTTTTCCCCATCCTATTGTTACGGGGTTTACCTTCGAGAATGTCGGTTTCAGGTATCACAATTCCGAGCGCTGGGCCAACCGCCATTTGAGTTTCACGCTGCGGGCGGGCGAGAAACTGGCCCTGGTGGGAGAGAACGGGGCGGGCAAGACTACTCTTATTAAGTTGCTGACCCGGCTGTATGATCCAACGGAGGGGCGTATTCTGCTGGATGGTGCAGACCTGCGGGAGTATGACCCGGAACACCTGCGGCGGCATGCAGGTGTTATCTTCCAGGACTATCTGCGATATCAGATGACCATGGCGCAGAACATCGCCATTGGCAATATTTCGCGCAAAGAGGACCGGGTACTGATCGAGACGGCTGCCCGTCAAAGCCTCGCCGATGCGCTGGCGGAAAAATTACCGGGGCGTTATGACCAGGCCCTGGGCCGCCGCTTTGGCCAGGGAGTGGAACTGTCGGGGGGCGAATGGCAGAAGATAGCGCTGGCCAGGGCCTATATGCGGGATGCGCAGCTATTGATCCTGGATGAACCTACGGCTGCACTGGATGCAAGGGCAGAATATGAGGTCTTCCAGCGATTTTCCGAATTGACTGAAGGAAGGACCGCCGTGCTAATCTCGCATCGTTTCTCCACCGTGCGAATGGCTGATCGCATACTGGTGCTCGACAAAGGCGAGATGCTCGAGATCGGCAGCCATGAAGAGCTGCTCCAGCGCGGGGGAAGGTATGCGGAATTATTTCATTTGCAGGCGAGGGGGTATCGGTAGACGCGCTTATTTTTGTCAAATGAAGGTTCTCATAATAGAAGACAACCAGGAGTTAACGCGCAGCATCCACGATTTTCTTGGGCGGGAGGGGTACATCTGTGAATCTACCGGGACGCTGGAAGAGGCAAAGGACAAGCTGGGGATGTTCCGGTATGATTGTGTCCTGCTTGACATCGGGTTGCCGGATGGTAATGGCATCAGCCTGTTGAACCTCATCCGTGCCGAACATAAGGAGAGCAATGTGCTCATCATCTCCGCTAAAAATGCGCTGGATGATAAGATCATCGGGTTGGAAAAAGGAGCGGACGACTATATCACCAAGCCTTTTCACCTGGCGGAACTGCATGCGCGGATACGTGCTGTATACCGGCGGAAGAACCTGGGGGGGGCGAGTATTGTAGCGTTTAATGAAATCAGCCTGAACACCGATACCTTCGAGGCCCGTATTCATGATACGCTGCTGGATACGACGCCAAAAGAATTCGATCTGCTGCTCTATTTCCTGGTCAATAAGAACAGGGTATTGTCGCGGCAGGCGATCGCGGCTCATCTGTGGGGGGATTATACGGATAATCTGGCCAATTTCGATTTTGTGTATCAGCACGTCAAGAATTTGCGGCGCAAGATAAGCGCTGCGGGGGGGATGGATTATATCAGCACCGTATATGGGTTGGGGTATAAGTTCAATTCGAAATGAAACTTACTACAAAATTCACGCTTTGGTATTTCGGCATTATGCTGGTCGTGCTTCTTATCGGAGGCGCGATCGTGTATTATGAGATACAGTGGAAGATCAGCCGGGTGGAAGTGGTGCGGCATGAGCGGCTGAACGATATCATTGCCCAGCAGATACGTCAGGGCGGCGACTATACGGGGCACCCAACGCGAAAAAGGGCGATGGTAGCGGTCATTCCCCGGGACTCTGTTCCCCGGGGTGTCGTCACCTTTTATACGCGGGGGGTGGACTGGAACCCGGAATTTCAGAGTAATGAGTATAAGCTGGTCGTCACTTCTTTTTACACGATAAATGGTTTGCATTACCGTGTTACGACCTATTCCTTTATTCCTTCTTTTTATCAATTGTTGCCTGGTGTAGTCGACTCCTTTAAATGGATACTGTTGTTGTTGCTGGTACTGGTGGTTATTTCCGGCGGGTTGATCTCGAAATATATTCTGGCGCCCTTCAAGCGTACGATGCGCGTGATCCAGTCTTTTGACCTCAAGCAAAAAGAGTCTATCCGTCTGCCGGGTACCCGTACGTCCGAATTCCGGGAGCTGAATGAATTCCTGAAGAAGATGACCGACAAGGCACGAGAGGATTACCAATCGCTGAAGGAGTTTACGGAAAACGCTTCGCATGAACTGCAGACGCCGACGGCGATCATCCGGGGCAAACTGGATCTGTTGATGGAGTCGGATATCCGCGACGAACAGGCGATCCTTATTGCCGGGATGCAGAATGCGCTCGAGCGGCTCAGCCGGATACATAGCTCGCTGACCTTGCTGACCAAACTCGAGAACAAGGAGTATGAAGCCAGGGAACCCGTCTGTATCAGCCGGCTGACACGGGAAACGATCGGTTCTTTTGAGGAGTTAATGCAGATGAAGGCACTGACCCTATATTCGGATATAGAAGAAAAAGTATATGTCTCCCTGCATGCGTCATTGGCGGATCTTTTATTGACCAACCTGATCAGCAATGCCATCCGGCATAATATGTCGGCGGAGGGAAAGGGCATCATCCGCGTCAGGCTGCACCGGGATGGCCTGGTCATAGCCAATACGGGCCATGAACCACAGGTGCCGACCGCGGAATTATTTGAACGGTTCAAAAAGGGAAATCCCGGCAGCGACTCCATCGGGATCGGGCTCGCCATCGTACGCCAGATATGCGATCTGAGCCATTTTGATATCGCCTACCAGTTCAGCTCCGGTTTTCATATACTCGCCGTTAGCTTTAATACGCGCGTTCCAGCTTCAAAATTCCTTCAAAATTTTTCGCTCCCTTTACACTGAAAAAATAAATAGCGCATCTATCATGTCAAGACAGTTACTTTTTGGCCTGTTATGGGTATTGCTCTTCGTTGTATCAGCCAGTGACGCGACAGCCCAGGCGCTGACCCTTAAACAGGCCGTTCAGAACGCATTAAATAATTATGGAACTATTCGAGCCAAAGTCAATTATGTCAAAGCATCCCAGGCGAATGTAAAAGAGACCCGGGCGGAATATCTACCGGATGTGAATTTTGCCGCACAACATGATTATGGCACCATTAACAGCAGTTTTGGTCCTCTGGGGGTCAATAAAGTGGCTGGTGTTTCGTCATCGGGTCCGGTGCTGTCGAAACAAAACTGGAATGCCGCTTTTGGCGCTCTTTATCTCACTAATGTCAACTGGGACTTTTTCCAGTTTGGCCGGGCAAAAGAAAGAACCAGGGTTGCGCAGACCGTGTTGAACAGGGATCAGAATGATCTGGATCAGGAGCGTTTTCAGCAGAGTATCCGTGTTGCTGCGGCTTATCTCAATCTGCTGGCAGCACAGAAACTGGCTATTTCCCAACAGCGGAATCTGGAAAGGGCCATGACCTTTCAAACGGTGGTAACGGCCAGGGCCAAGAATGGTCTGAACCCCGGTGTGGATTCTTCCCTGGCCAATGCGGAAGTGTCCAATGCCCGGATCGCCCTGACGAATGCCATTGAGCTCCAGCAGGAGCAGGCCAATCAGCTGGCGCAACTCATGCAGGTGCCTGTTCCGGACAGCAACAACTTTTCGCTCGACAGCATCTTTGTATCGAAGATACCGGCCTCGCTTACTACCGCTCCGGCGCAGCCTCTGACCAATCACCCTTTGCTAAAATATTTTCAGGAACGTATCAATGTCAGCAATGAACAGGCAAAATTCCTGAAGACGGGCAGCTATCCCGTTTTCTCCCTGTTTGGTGTCATGCAGGACAGAGGCAGCGGCTTTGGCTCTGCCTACGGCGCGGCAAACCTGGATGCGTATACCAACAACTATCTGAAAGGCGTCAGCTTCGGGACTGCCAACTACCTGCTGGGAATCGGCGTTTCCTGGAATCTGACCAGTACGGCGCGGGTCCATCAGCAGGTAGCAGCCCAAAAATGGACATCTGAAGGCTTGAAAGAAGAATATGGGCTGATCAGCCAGCAATTACAGGCACAACTGGTATTATCCGGGACCCGTATTAAAAATGCCCTTGACAACTACCGGGAGGCTCCGGTTCAGGTGAAGGCTGCATCGGATGCATATACGCAGAAAGAGACCTTGTATCGCAATGGTCTTGCCACCATCGTGGATGTGACAACTGCCCTTTTTACCCTCAACAGGGCAGAGACGGACAGGGACATCGCTTTTAACAATGTATGGCAGGCCTTGTTGTTCAAAGCTGCATCCAGCGGTGACTTTGGCTTGTTTTTTAATGAATTTTAAACCGAATCGTTCAGACAATGGGATTAATCAGAAGCGCGCTCAGAAAACCTATTACCATCTTAGTGCTGGTCGCCGGCCTGCTTTTTTTCGGTATCAGCGCGGTCCGCAGCATCAAGATCGATATTTTCCCGGACATGAACCTGCCGGTGATCTATATCTCCCATCCATATGGCGGCTTCACACCCGACCAGATGGAAACCTATTTCGGGAAACAGTATGTCAACCTGTTGTTGTATGTGGGCGGGGTAAAAAGCATCGAGTCCCGGAATATCCAGGGGCTGACCCTGCTGAAGCTGACATTTTATGAGAATACAAATATGGCGCAGGCAGCGGCGGAGGTGACGTCCTATACCAACCGTGCACAGGCGAGTTTTCCGCCGGGTTCTCAACCGCCTTTTATCCTGCGTTTTGACGCCAGCACCTTGCCCGTAGGTCAATTGGTATTAAGCAGTCCTACCCGCAACAACAATGAGCTGCTCGACATGGCCAATATCTATGTGAGAGCCCAGTTCAGTACTGTCCCGGGTCTGGTATCGCCTGCCCCTTTCGGCGGTAATATCCGGACGATAGTGATCAAGGCTGATCCTGATCTTTTACGTGCCCACAATCTCACGCCCGACCAGTTGGTAGAGGCGTTGCGCATCAATAACCAGGCTTCTCCTTCCGGCAATGTGCGTATCGGCAACTTCAACTATTTTACGCCGACCAATACGACCATCGGGACGATCAAAGAATTCGGGAATATTCCCATTTATACCAGCACCGTCCAGAACCTTTACCTGAAGGATGTGGCTTCCGTAGAGGATGCTGCGGATATCACGGCGGGTTATGCGCTGATCAATGGCAAGCGGTCGGTCTATCTGCCTATCACCAAGTCTGCCGCTGCCTCCACCTGGGAAGTGGTTCAGAATCTGAAGAAAGCCATCCCGAGATTCCAGTCGCAGCTGCCGGAGGACGTAAAGCTTAACTATGTATTTGACCAGTCGGTATATGTCATCAATGCCGTCAGGAACCTGTTGAGCGAAGGAGCCATCGGCGCTATCCTTACGGGGCTCATGGTATTGCTGTTCCTTGGAGATGCACGCGGAGCGTCCATCGTGATCCTGACCATTCCCATTTGTGTCATCTCGGGGATATTATTCCTTAACCTGTTTCACCAGACCATCAATATCATGACCTTAAGCGGACTGTCGCTGGCGATTGGTATATTGGTAGACGAATCGACGGTGACCATCGAGAATATCCACCAGCATCTGGCGATGGGCAAACCCAAGTCACTGGCGATCTGGGATGCCTGCCGGGAGATCGCCTTTTCCAAGCTGCTGATCCTGCTGTGTATATTGGCGGTGTTTGCTCCTGCCTTCACGATGACGGGTATCCCCGGTTCGCTGTTCCTGCCATTGGCCCTGGCGATCGGATTTTCTATGATCGTGTCTTATCTCATGGCGCAGACTTTTGTACCCGTTATGGCCAACTATGTTATGAAGGGGCATCATAAGAAAGGACGGTTTGCATCGGATGATGAAGAATTCAAGGCTTCCGGTCTTACCGCAGCAGACGAAAAAAATGCGGCAGAAGAAAAACACAAGGCCCTGGGACATGGTTCCGGTAAAGATGGGCAGCTGACGCGGTTTGATAAATTCAGGAACAGGTTTATCAGGTTTTTGGACAGATGTTTCCCTTTCCGTACCACTATCGCCATCGCTTATATCCTGCTGGGTTTAGGGGGCGCTTACCTGCTGATCAACAGCATCGGCCGGGATGTATTGCCCAAATCCAATGCGGGGCAATTCCAGGTGCGGCTGCGGGCCGCCGACGGCACCCGGATCGAACGTACGGAAGAATATACGCTGAAGACGCTGAAAGTGCTCGACTCCCTCGTGGGGCATGATAATATCGAGTTGACCTCCGCAATGGTCGGTATGCATGGGGGACAGTTCTCCACCAACCCCATCTATTTGTTTATGGCCGGTCCGCAGGAGGCCGTATTGCAGGTGAGCCTGAAAGAAGATTATAAAGTGAAGATGGATGATCTGAAGGAATCCTTCCGCCACCGGCTGGCGCAGGACGTGCCCGAACTGAAAGTTTCTTTCGAGCCGATAGAGCTCACCGATAAGATCCTCAGCCAGGGATCGCCGACCCCTATAGAAGTGAAGATTGCCGGAAAGAATAAAAAGCTCAATGAGGAATATGCGCAGAAAGTGATCGACAGGTTAAGCGGAATACCTTATCTGCGGGATGTGCAGGTCGGGCAGGCAACCCATTATCCCGCGATCGATATCGATATCGATCGCGAGCGGGCTGCGCAGCTGGGTACAAATGCCGCTGTGATCGGCCGTTCTTTGATCGCTGCTACTTCCTCTTCGCGTTTTACAGAAAAAAATGTGTGGCTGGATCACAAGAGCAATCTTTCTTATTTCGTACAGGTGCAGGTCCCGGAAAACAAAATGACCAGCATCCGTGACATAGGTGAAACACCGATAATGCCGAATTCGCCGCGCCCCTTATTGAGTGAAGTGGCTTCCATGAAGATAGATTCTGTCTATGGGGAAAACGATAATATCGGCGCTACGCCTGTACTGTCGGTGACGGCTAATCTGAATAAGATGGACCTGGGAAGGGCTGCTGCCGATGTGAAAAAAGCAGTGGCGTCATTGGGCAGGCTGCCACGGGGGGTGACCGTTGAAACGAAAGGATTGACAGAGGTGCTGACCGATACGCTTGACAGCCTGCAGACCGGCCTGCTGACGGCTATCGTGGTTATCTTTTTAATGCTTGCCGCCAATTTCCAATCCTTCAAAGTATCCCTGGTGACCTTGTGTACGGTGCCGGCGGTGTTGCTGGGTTCACTGACCTTGCTGATGCTGACCGGGTCGACCCTTAATCTGCAATCCTATATGGGAATGATCATGTCGGTGGGGGTGTCCATATCCAACTCGGTATTATTAGTGACCAATGCTGAAGAATTGCGCAAGCATTCCGGTAATGCACTGGAGGCTGCGCGGGAAGCTGCCGCTGTCCGGTTACGGCCGATCCTGATGACCAGTGTGGCGATGGTGGTAGGGATGATCCCTATGGCATCGGGGCTGGGTGAAGGCGGTGATCAGGCCGCACCGCTGGGCCGGGCTGTTATTGGTGGGTTGATCGCCTCGACTTTTGCGGCCCTGTTCCTGCTGCCGTTGATATTTGCCTGGGTGCAGAATAAGACTTCGACACGATCTGTTTCCCTGGATCCGGCTGATAGAGAAAGTAAACATTATATACCGTCATTATATGAACAAAATGAGAAATAACAGAACCTCTATTACCTTTCTTGCTGTCTGCGCGCTCCTGACTGTCCATCTGTTCAGCAGCTGCACGTCTTCGGAAGGAGAGGAAAAGGAAAAAAGCAAAACGGCTGCCCATACCGACAGTGCGGCTGCTCCGGTGGCGACTTTTGTCCTGGAAAAGGGGCAGTTGTCCACGAATTTGTATACGCCCGGTGAGTTGATCGCCTATCAACAGGTAGATCTTTATGCAAAAGTGAACAGCTTTGTAAAGAAATTGTATGTGGACATCGGCAGTGAAGTACACGAAGGACAGCTGCTGGTTACCATGGAAGCGCCGGAGCTGGCATCACAACTGGCGAGCGCTCAGTCGCGGGTGAAATCACAGGAAGCGATCTATATTGCCAGTAAGGCCAACTACGACCGGCTGGTGGAGACCAGCAAGACGCCGGGAACGATCTCCCGTAACGATATTGACCAGGCGGATGCCCGTCAGAAGTCGGATATGGCGCAGTGGGATGCGGCAAAAGCAGCCTATAATGAAGTGGGTGAAACCTTGAAATATCTGGAGATCAGGGCGCCTTTTGGTGGTATCATCAGTGCAAGAAATGTCAACCCCGGCGCCTATGTCGGACCTTCTGGCAAAGGCTCGGAATTGCCGTTGTTCACCCTGCAGGAGCAGAAACATTTGCGGTTGGTGGTATCCGTACCTGAAGCCTATACGGGTTATCTGACGGATAAGAGCGAAGTGAAGTTCAGCGTAAAAGCGCTGCCTAACCAGGGGTTTACGGCAAGGGTCAAACGTCTGGCGGGTGCGCTGGACAATCGTCTGCGGGCAGAAAGGACAGAAATGGATGTATATAACGTTGACAGGAAACTGTTACCGGGAATGGTTGCAGAGGTTAGTCTTCCCCTGCCTGCCAGGGACAGTACGTTCGTTGTGCCTTCTACGGCGGTGGTCAACTCTACAGAAAGGGTATTTGTGATCAGGGTGGACAGCGAACACAAAGCGCAATGGGTGGACGTCAGGACCGGTCGTACAGAAGGTGGAAAAACAGAGATATACGGCGAGCTGAAGGCGGGCGATCAACTGATCAAAGCGGCCAGCGAGGAACGCCGGAGTGGCTCGGTGGTGCACTAAGGGGCCCAGTAATTTCCGGAAAGGATGATCATATTGATCATCTTGATGCTGTTGTCATAATAATCAAAATCCTTGCGCTGGAAGTGTACAATATAATCCCAAAGTTTATTGAGCCATAATTGGTTGTCCGGACTAGCTGTAGCTGCTACCGCGAAGGGGCAGATAAAACACAGTGCTTCGAAATAGCGGTGGGGGAGGTCTTCACCTGAAAGATTGTATCCTGCGGAGATATTGTCGGGATTGCCTTTGGTAGTCGATTTGATCCAGGGGTTGAGCTTGGCTAAAAAGGCTGCCGCCTGCGGGTCGCCGGAAAGGAGGTAGTCGGCCGCGACTCTCCAGGGGACGCGACAGGCATTAAAATTGTATAGACCGTCGTATTGAGACTCCAGATAATGGGGCTGGGCGGGTGTGGCGGTGATATTATCCACCGAAGTTGTTTCCGGCATATCCCCGCCGACGGGGGTATACGCACCATGACCACCCGGCAGGGGGGTAAACGACTCTTCGGCTGTGATATGGATCTGCCGGATGAAATCAGGCACCAGCCCGGCCTGGGGGCTATAGGTATCCTGCAGATAGCGGAAAACGCGGTAGTTGTTGTCAACGGCGGTATCCCAGAAGGCGTCGCCGGAAGCTTTCCGGAAGGCGCGGAGGTGATCTGGCATAAAGTCGGAGGAGCGCATGTCAAAATAGTCTTTGCTGCGTTTGGTCCAGCCATTGCTTTCCATCACGATATAAGTCTCAGGGTTCATTTCCTGGTGGCGGATGGCGTCGATCATGTTCAGCGCCTCCTGCCGGTAAGGGATATTACTCCGGCGGCCCCACTGGGCATCGGCCAGCAAAAGGGAATAGGCAATGTCCATGTCTCCGTCAGTGGCGGTGCCGCCGTCAATGCTTTTACATTCTCTGGTCTGCATCCAGGCCATCAGGTGTGCGCTGGTGGTGGCGGGATGTGATTTATACCAACGATAGAGAGCATCATAGGTAGCCTGGGCCTCAGGATCATAACCCGCCATAAGGGCAACGATCATCATGCCATAGCCCTGCCCTTCAGATACACATATGTTATTGCCGGAAGTTCCTTCGAACCACACATATTTTTGGGTGGAATCACAGCCTGTGCGGATATAATGTTCTTTCCATTGCCGGTAAAAGGAGCGAACGGTGTCGTCCATTACTTCCTGGCTGATATGATTGGGCAGGATCGTGCCTACGCGGTAGGGCGTATGTTGTGGGAAAGGCCGGGCGGGCTGGTCATCAGCTTTCGGGGATCTGGAAGGAGGATTGGTTGCAGCGGAAGCGCCAGGGTGGCTGAATGTTGGATGTGCCAGTAGGGCCAAACACACGAAAGCTAATTTTATACTGTGCATAATACCGGTAAATTTTAGAACATGTAATGCCAAGACAATTACCCTGCCAGTTTTTCCAGAGCCGGGTGTATGGTTTGTTAACATTTCTTAAAGGAAACATTAACACGCGCCGTGCATCACTGTTGCTGTTCTCCCGCTCTTAGTAGTCGGAATTTCAAAATTGATATGGTGAGTATGTTATATGCGGCGGCCTTCCCCGGCCGCCTGGCCGTGGTATATAATATAACGTTTATGTATGATCGAAATCTTAACTGTAAAATAAAACCACCTATATGAGAAGACCCCTTTTATTCGTTGCCGTTTCCGCCCTTTGCTCCTGTCACCCCGCCATGTTGCCGAACACCCAGCTGGGCAACTGGGTACAGGCAGCTCCCATCGGGCTTTGGCCGCGGAGTAACGCCGCGAGTTTTGTCATCGGTGACAATGCGTATGTTGGTCTGGGTTATAGTGAAAAGGCCGATCAGCGATACCCGGCAGATTTCTGGGTTTTTAATGCCAATACCGGCTGGACGCAACTGGAAGACTTTCCGGGTCCCGGCCGTAGCGGTGCTTCAGCGTTCAGCATCGGCAACTATGGATATGTGGGCACGGGGTGGGATATCCTGAATGTTTACAACGATTTTTATCAGTATGATCCTGCGCAGCATGTCTGGACTAAAAAGCAGAATTATGGCGGCACTTCCCGTTATGATGCCGTGGGCTTTGCCGTGCAGGGGAAGGGATACATCGGCACAGGCGTAAATAAATATACGATGAATGATTTCTGGCAGTACGACCCCGACCAGGATAGCTGGTCAGCGACGCCGGGTACGTCGGGTAATTTTTCAAAACGCAGCGGGGCAGTGGCCTTTGTATACAAGGACAAGGCCTATATCGTAACGGGTTCCAGCAATGGTGTAGCGGTGAGGGATTTCTGGTATTTTGATCCTTCCCAGGCAAAACCCTGGAATCAGCTGGCCAATATTACCAATACAGATCCGGGCACCTGGGACGACGGCTATACGGATATCCAGCGGGACCATGCGACGGCATTTGTTAACCAGGACATGGCTTTTTTGAGCACAGGTACCAATGGGACGATGGTAACGTCTACATGGGCCTATGATTTTGCGAATGACCGGTGGAGCCGTCGGACGGCCTATCCCCGTTCGGCCAGGAGTGGGGCAGTATCGTTTACCGTCAGCGGATTGAGTTTCCTGGGAACAGGCAATAGTGGAAACAACAGCACCTTCGATGACTTTGACCAGTTTTTACCGAAGGTGCCTTTCAATCCCAATGACTTTTGATACTTATTTTACGAGGATGATCTGTTTGGCAAGGGTAGTCTGGCTGTTCGACAGGCGGGCGAGGTAGGCGCCGGCCGGTAGTGTGCCGCCATTGCTGCTGACAGTTACGGGTTGACGGCCTTCGAGTACAGACCAGCTTTTTTCCTGCAGTTTCCTGCCATTCATATCAAAGATCTCCAGCCGTGCCTGGCGGATCGTGGTAGGAGATTCTACAAAGATGCTGTTATTTTCGACGATCGTCGGATATAAACGGACTGTTTTTGTGGTATGGCTGATCAGGCTGACGACGTTGGAGTAATTGGTTTTTCCATCCACGTCTACCATTTCAAGACGATAATAGAGAGTGCCGTCATAGCTGAACAGGTCCGTATAGGAATAATCCTGTGTGGTGCCGCCGGTGATGGAGGAAGATATCGTATGAATATCCTGGAAAGATTGTCCATCCGTGCTTCTCTGGATGATATAGTGGTCGAAGTTAACGGCGTCGGTGGCAGTCCATTTCAACAGGGCCTGGTCTTCGGACGGCGCGCTTGCTGACCAGCTGATCAGGGTCACGGGTAAGAGGGTTGAGGTCATCGCGAAACTGACCCGGTTGTCACCGCCATTCTCGAAATATTCCAGCACCATATTTTTGGCGCCACTCAGTGTCGCGGAATAGGTGCTCGTGGTATAAACATGCGGATTCCAGTTATTGATGACCCAGGTGGTGCCGCCATCCAGGCTCAGCCGGTAGCCGTCGTCGCCTCCTACAGTAATGACATAATTGCCATAGGACAGGGTTTGCTGCAGCATATACCGGGCGCTGAAATTTCCCGTTACCACAAAACAACTGTTGGTGTTGTAATTGCCATTGGCGGTGCCGAAATTCTCGTCAAAATTCGGGTTCAAAGCAGCGCCTTCGGTGACGTCTCCTTTGTAGGTATCGAAATTGGTGCCTTGATACAGGTGTCCCTGCCAGACATTGCTTAAGCCGTAGGCCGAAGGATTACCCGAACCAGTACAGTTGAGAACCATATTGAAGGTGACACGGTTTTGCCCGCCATTCTCGTAAAACTCCAGTATGAAATTGGTGGTGCCGCTAAGGGTGACGGTAATCGTGGACGTAGTATAAGCATGGTCAACCCAGTTGTTGATGGCCCAGGTGCTTCCGCCGTCGAGACTTAGCCGGTAACCGTCGTCGCCGCCGACGGTGAAGGTGTAATTGCCGCTGAGCGCTACGCTAAGTTTATAGCGCATGCTGAATCCGGTTGTATTGAAGCTGCAGCCATTGGTAGAATAAGTGACATTATCGCCGCCGAAGCTCTCATCGAAATTGGGGCTAGCCGAAGCACCCTCGGTGACATAGCCCATATAGTTATTGAAATTCGTGCCGGTGTAGGCATAACCCCTCCAGACGTTATTGGTGCCGTAGGTGGTTTGATCTCCCTGGGATGTGCTGCAAGCCTGGGCTTTCAACTGTTGCCCGGATGCGATCATCAGGATGGCAAGGGATAGGACTAAATTTTTCACACAGGTCGTGTACAAGGTCTTCATAGCTACCAGATTATAGTAGCAGCTATAATACTAGCCGGATGCCAGTTCGTAACTTGGTGGCAAGTAAATAGAAATGCATGAGTTTTTATTGCATGCGATCTGTAAAAGGGAATGAATTCCGAATAAGGGAAACAGTTTCTTTTTGAATAAGTAGAAATACTTAATATTGGCTGGACCGGGTCTTGGCGCTGGTATCGATATATTGATTGGCGCTGCCATTCCCCTGGTCCAGGCCTTCGGCGCCCGGAGGAGGTGTTTTTTCGATGATCCCATTGCCTCCCGCGTACAGGTCAGCGGCGGGAATGCTGTCCGGCTTGGCAAAACGGGCATTGCGGTTTAGTCCCAGGGTTTTATCGGCCAGGGCTTTGTCGAAGAAATATTCCCAGATGGGACGGGCGGCTTGTCCCCCGTCGCCTATGCCTGCTCCCAGGTGGATAAAGCGGTCGTCGCAGCCTACCCAGACGCCGGCCAGCAGCTGGGGTGTATAGCCCATGAACCAGGCGTCGGAATTATCATTCGTGGTGCCTGTTTTACCGCCCATTTCGGCAAGACCCAGCCGGTCGCGCAGACCTTTTGCCGTACCGAAGTCTACAGGGCCCTGCATCATGCGCGCCATTGTATAGGCGGTCACCTGGTTGAGCACTTCCTTTTGACGGGAGGTGAAATCGGCCAGCAGGTTGCCGTGTTTGTCTTCGATGCGGGAGATATAGTAGGGTTGGGCATTCAGGCCGCCGGAGGGAAACATCGTATACCCGCCAAGCATTTCATAGAGAGAAAGTTCGCAGGCGCCAAGGGCCAGCGAGGGGTAGGGTTGGACGGCGGTAGGGATATTGATCTGTTTGAGAAATTCGGCAAAACGATCGGGACCTTTGGGGCCGAATGATTTCATGATATAGGCCGCTACTTCGTTGATAGACCAGGTCAACCCGGTGGCCATGGTACGGGTGCCGCTGACATTGGGGCGGGCTTTCGCGGGTACGTAAGCGTTGTATTCCGGAAAATATTGCTGGACGGCCTCGCATTCCGTCTGGGGCGTGAAGTTAAAGTCTTCGATGGCCAGGCTGTAAAGGAAGGGTTTGATAGAACTGCCTACTTGTCGTTTGGTCGTGATATTGACGTGGTCGAATTTATAGGTCTTGAAATCGATGCCGCCAACCCATGCTTTCACGGCTCCCGTGAAAGGGTCCATGACCATGAACCCTGTTTGTAACATCTGGCGGTGATACCTGATGGAGTCCATAGGTGTCATCACGGTGTCTTTTTCGTGTGACGGCGTCCAGGCAAAGACCTTCATTTTTACGGGTGTGTTGAAGCTGTTGCGGAGGGCGGCTTCGGAAAGACCTGCCTCTTCACCGTTGCGCCAGCGGTCGCTGTTTCGCATCGCCGCATCCAGGATATTGGCATGGTCTTCCCAGACTTTGCGGAGGGCTGGTCTTGCATCCAGCATTTTTTGCAGGACAGGCATCTGACGCGCGACGGCCTCGTCGGCATACAGCTGCATGCGGGGATTGATGGTCGTATAGATCTTCAGTCCATCCTGGTAGAGATTGTAGGGCTGGCCCGTAGCCGGATTAACATGCTCTTTGCACCATTTCTTCAGATCGCCCCGCAGGATATCCCGGAAATAGGGTGCTAATCCATTATTTTCATCCAGCTTGCGATAGTGGCTCATGTCGATGGGTTTCGCCTTCAACGCGGTGGTTTCGTCTGCTGTGATGAAGTGATTGGTCTCGAGCCGGCTTAGGACGACATTACGTCTTGTCATGGCCGCCTTTGGATTAGTACGCGGGTTGAAAAGGCTGGGATTGTTGACCATGCCTACCAGGACGGCGGCTTCGTCGACACTAAGATCGCCGGGTTCTTTCTGGAAAAAAGTACGTGCCGCGCCCCGGATGCCATATACATTGTCGCTGAAAGAAACATCGTTGAGGTATAAGGTCAGGATCTCTTCTTTGGTGAAATTACGTTCCAGCTCGATGGCGATGATCCATTCTTTTAATTTCTGAATGACACGTCTTATAGGGCTGCGGGACCGTTCGCCATTGAACATGTTCAGCGCCAGCTGTTGGGTAATGGTGCTGCCTCCGCCATCTTTTCCGAACTTTCCAATGGCCCTGAGAACGGCTTTGCCGTCAATGCCCGAATGATCATAAAAACGCTCGTCTTCGGTAGAGACGAGGGCATGGATCACATTGGGAGAGATGTTATTGTAATCCACATGGATGCGGTTGCCTTTGGCAGTATAATATTTTCCCATTGAGCTGTTATCGTCAGCATAGACTTCTGAGGCAAGCACGAGGGAAGGGTTTTCGAGTTCGTGCAGAGAAGGCAGCTGACCGAAAGTACCCCATACGATCAGCGCGATCAGTACGATAAAAGAGAGCACACCGGTAAAAAAGAGTACCCAGAAAATGCGGATGACTTTGGACATAGATGGTCGTTGATAAGCTATAACGTCTAAGATCGGGTAATTCGCGTAAAAAGAGGGAAAAATACCGTTAAAAAACCCGTTGTTTGATCCTGTTCATGAATGTTTCGCGGAATTTCTCGCTGATGGGTATTTGTTTGGCGCCGATGAAAACATGATTGTCCTTTATCGAGTCCAGTTGAGCCATATTGACGATATAGGAGTTGTGTATGCGGGCAAAAGAGGAGGAAAGCTGTTCCTCGATGTCTTTTAGGCGTCTGTAGATGAGTAATTTCTGATCCGGGGTGACGACGCGGGCATATTCTTTTTCGCCTTCGATGTAGAGGATATCTTTTAATAAGACCTTGTACAGCATCCTGCCGGATTTGACAAAAAAGTAGTCTTTTTCTTTTTCGGCGGCTATGCCCTGGGGTTCGGATGGCTGGCCGGGACGGGAGAAATGGGTTTCAATTTTTTGCAAGGCGGTATAAAAACGCTTCAGCGTAATAGGTTTTAGCAAATAGTCGATGGTTTGGAAGGAATAACTTTCTGCGGCATATTCCGAATAGGCGGTGGTAAAAACGATGCGGGTAGAAGGGGGCAGGAGACCTGCCATCTCCATTCCGGTGAGATGGGGCATATTGATATCGAGAAAAATGAGATCGGCCGTATTGGTTTTCAGGAAGGCGAGGGCTTCCCGGGCATCATAACATTTGGCCAGCAGGTGCCAGGTGGTATTCTGCCGGATAAACATCTCCAGCAGGTTCACCGCATTAGGTTCGTCGTCAACGATAATGCAACTCAGGTTCATGCGAGCGGAATTTTTAAACGGGCCCGGAAACAGGTTTCGGTACGGGTGATGCTCAGCTCAAATCGGTTCTCATACAGCAAGGTAAGACGTTTTTGGAGGTTTTTTAACCCGAATCCTTCTTTGCCAAAAAAGGGCGGGTTCTTAGGCAGCGCATTATCGGTGCGAAACAAGAGAAAGCCATCGTGTTGTACAAGGGAAAGACAGACATGATTCCCGGTGGCTCCGCGATCGATGCCGTGTTTGAAAATATTTTCCACGAATGTCGTCAGTAACATGGGAGGCAGCAGGGGATCGCCCTCATAGGCCTTTTCGAACTCCACTTTCACACCGTGGCGTATGCGTATTTCTTCCAGGGCGATATAGTTCTCAAGAAATTTAATTTCTGTGGACAGCGCCACTTTTTCCTTGGGGCTTTCATCCACGAAATAACGCATGATATCGGAGAGGCGGCCGATGAGCAAGGCCGTCCGGGGTGCTTCCCGATAGGCTTCGTAATAGATGTTGTTAAGGGTGTTAAAAAGGAAATGAGGCTGTACCTGGGACTTCAGCAGATTGAGCTCGGCCTGGCTTCTTTGCTCCATCATCTCTTCTGCCTGCCGCTTCAGCCGGAAATAAGCGATGGCTATCCGAAAGACGAAACTGAGCAGATAAACGACCAGGCCTGCAATGGTAAAATAAAGAAAAGTCCGGATAGTGACCGCTTCGGGTTTCGTCTTTGAAAAAAAATGGTTGTAGATCCACGTGGATAATATCGTGCGGCCTACACCTACACCGGCAAGCAATACCACTGTGCAAAATACATAAAGCACCAGCCGTCCTTTTTCATACAGCAAGGGAAATAACAGGTTGATGTTACCATAAATGATGGCAGCATAGAACAGGCTGTTCATAGTGCTGTAGGTGAGGGCCTGTGCCACGCCATCCATGGGCAGGTAGGACAGAAAATTTAGCACAAACAGTAACCCCCAGATGAGGAGTTGTAGCTGTAGGGGAGTTGCTTTGCGGAAAAAAATGCGCATGCCCGAAATTACTATGATTTTGGCGGTGAACGGGGGCTTTTCAACGATTAGTTTCCATCCTTCAACGATATGGATAGTTGAGTATCGGGAAGACCTTGTTAAAAAAAAGACCGTGACGGTTGAAACCGTTTGTCCCCACGGGGTGAGAACCGGAAATTCGTCGGACTAAACTTTTTACCATGCGTCTCTTTTACCTTTTGCTCACATTGATCTTATTATTATTCTCCATGCAGATCATCGCCCAGGCTGACACGGTGCGACCCGGCAAAGGGGGCCTGGTTACCCGTGCGCTAAGACCGGGGCTGAGACAATACCTGGTCTGTTACCAGGATTCTAAAGCCAACCGGCAGCTGAGATTCTGGTATTGGTTGCGGAATATTGCTGTGGAGGAGCGGAACGGAAAGGAAACATTTGTGATCACCCAACAGTGGTATGGCGGCGATACGGGCGCCTACCGGGCTGTCTATACCGTGAATGACGCCAGCGATTTTGCGCCCGTTTATCATAAGGAGCTCATCCGTGGCAAGCTGAATGCCTATAACTGGAAAGCTGACGGGATAGCAGGAGCGGACACTGTACAAGGGAATGACCATAAAGGCTTTTACCTGGCCTTCTCCGAGCCGAACTATAACTGGAACCTCGACATCGAGACCTTCGAGATGCTGCCGCTTGCAGAAGGAAAGTCCTTTCTGATCAATTTTTATGATGCCGGACTGAGTCCGCCCAAATATGTGCCCTACCAGGTAAAAGGCAGCGAAAGAGTAACGCTGCTGGACGGACAACAAACCGATTGCTGGCGACTGGTCACCGAGGGAATGGACCCCAAGGGGGGACCTTATTCAGAAACGTATTGGATCAGCAAAAAGGACCATCAATTCCTAAAGGAAGAAGACCATTTTGGTGGAATGACCCGATATAAGATACGGATGCCGGAAATGATGCCCGATATCCGGACCGGTTTTGATAAATAAAATTCAAATAAGGGCTGATTTTCTGCGAAAATGATAAAAATTTATTAACAGGTTTTTCGGCTGGTACGTATCAAATATTTGATTGATAATTTTTTACGTACGTAATTTGTAAACATTATAATTATTTGTAATTTATTTTGGTAAAGGTGAATTATAAACTTTAAGTATCTTTACGTTGTAACTGAACGTATTACTTTTTTGTTAATATGACATCTATGAGCAAAATCACTCTCAAGCGCATCTTACCCTTTTTTTTGCTGGTGGCAGTAGCGATCGCTGCTGTTTTTATTCCGAGCCTCCCGGCCAGCATTGAGGATGGTAAGTACAACCAGGCCGATATTACCTGGATACTCGTAGCAACTGCCCTGGTATTCATTATGACGCCGGCCCTGGCCTTTTTTTATGGGGGGATGGTCAATCGCAAGAATGTTCTTTCCACGATGATGAAGAGTGTGGTAGCAGCAGGTGTGGTCGGGGTATTGTGGATCGTCGTCGGCTATAGTCTTTGTTTTGGAGATTCGATCGGTGGGGTTATCGGTAATCCGCTGACGCACCTTTTTTATAAAGGCGTTGTATCGGGACCTTCCTGGACAGCTGCTCCTACGATACCCAAGTCCTTGTTCTCCATGTTCCAGTTGATGTTCGCGATAATTACCCCGGGTCTGGTGGTTGGCGCCATTGCAGAGCGCATGCGTTTTTCCGCCTATGTGCTTTTCACGGTATTGTTCAGCCTGCTGGTATATGCGCCGCTGGCTCACTGGAGCTGGCATCCCGATGGTTTCTTGGCCAAGATGGGCGCCCTTGACTTTGCCGGCGGTACTGTTGTACATATCTCTGCCGGTTGCGCAGCCCTGGCTGGCGCGCTGGTGCTCAAACGCAGAAAATCGCATATCGACCGTCAGGAGACTCATCCTGCGAATATCCCTTATGTGCTTATCGGCACAGGGCTGTTGTGGTTTGGCTGGTTTGGTTTTAATGCAGGATCTGCATTGGGAGCCAATTCCCTTGCCGTCTCTGCCTTTTCTACTACGAATACGGCGGCCGCTGCGGCAGGTCTTTCCTGGATGTTCTTCGACGTCCTGCGGGGTAAAAAACCTTCCGTGGTTGGTTTTTGCGTAGGCGCTGTAGTTGGCCTGGTCGCTATTACTCCGGCTGCCGGCTATGTAGCGGTCCCACAAAGTATTTTTATCGGCGTTCTTGCCGCCATCATTTCCAATATGGCCGTTCATTTCAAAGCAACCAAAACGGTTCTTGACGATACGCTGGATGTATTCCCCTGTCATGGTCTCGGTGGTATCGCGGGGATGCTGATGACGGGGATCTTTGCAACGGTAACGGTGAACAAAGCCGGCGCCAATGGTCTGTTGTATGGTAATCCGGGTTTCTTCTTCACCCAGGTGAAGGCGATGGGTATCGCTGTAGGTTACAGCTTCGTGGTTTCTTATGCCATCTTCAAATTTGTGAACTTTATTGTTCCGGTACGGGTCAGCATAGAAGAGGAAGAAGAAGGACTGGACGCCAGCCAGCACGATGAAAAGTACACACAGGGTACTTTGCTGGTAGCTACGCCGAAAGGGTTGGAGGAGCAGGAAGTCATGTAAGATCTTTAATTCTCTGATAAAAGGCCGGCAAATGCCGGCCTTTTTTATATTTGTACTCTATGATAACTCCTGAAGTACTCGTCGAAGCAAGGAAATTGTGGGACTACCATCATCTGCACCACACACCAGTCTCATCGGATTGTATCTTAGTGCTGGGCAGCCATGACCTCCGGGTAGCTGACCGTGGCGCGGAGCTGTATCTGGAAGGCCTGGCTCCCATCCTCATCTTCTCGGGCGGGTTGGGAAACGTCACCAGGGGCATCTGGAAAGATCCGGAAGCGGATCAGTTCGCGCGGATCGCCCTGGACAAAGGCGTGCCCGCAGAGGCGATCTTCATCGAGAACGAATCCACGAACACCGGAGAGAACATTCAGTTCACGCGCCGGCTGCTGGAAGAGAAAGGCCTCAACCCGCATACCTTTTTATTGGTACAAAAACCATATATGGAACGGCGCAGTTATGCCACTTTCAAAAAGAACTGGCCGGACAAAGAACTGATCGTTACTTCCCCGCAGATAGCTTTTGAAGATTATCCCACTACGGACATTCCCCTGGAGCGTGTGATCAATATTATGGTGGGCGATCTGCAACGTATCCGTATTTACCCGGAAAAAGGATTCCAGATACCCCAGGAGATACCCGACGAGGTATGGGCAGCATATGAGAAGCTGGTTGCATGGGGCTTTACCAGTCACTTGACCAAATAAGCGGCATATTATCTTAGCCCCCGTCCGGCTCACAAATACCGTAACCAGGCATTTTCTTTATGCGCAGCTTTATACTTACCATACCAGCGGCACAGCGGATAAAGCAACGCGACGACACTTAACCATACCGCGTATACGCCGGCCAGCGGCAAGCCCGAGCCCTTTGCCGGCCGTCCAAACTGGAAGGGACCGAATAACAGGTCGCTGGAATGAAAGCCCTGTGCAAAGACCATGATGAATAAAATGCTGTGCAGGACGTACCAATGGATCAGGTAATAGAACAACGGCACTTTCCCATAGACCGAAAGTATCCGCAGGAAGGCCGTATCCTGGTGTTCCCGGGAGGCTGTACTCCTGACCTCCCGGGAAGTCGACCCCCCGTTTTCGAGGAAAGCCATGAACAAAAATAGCAAGCCCAACATCATCAGGGTATAGATGAGAGATGGCGGGTGTTTCGTCACATTGAAAAAGGACAGGATGGTGAAAACACTGTTCCGTTGTGCCGCCCACGGGGCTGGGTCACCATATATGTTGATGAAGCGGAGTACTATAAAGAGCCCGATAGCTGCCAGCCCCATCCGCCACAATATTTTCTTTCGTTCCGGGGCCGGTTTTTCAAACAGGCGTCCGGCGGAAAAACCTGCCAGCAGGATACCCAGCCAGGGCAGGATGGGGTAGGCGATCAATATCGTAAAATTCGGGGTCACAGGGAACAAGCCAGTAGCGAACAGCGTAGAAAGAAGCAGCCTGCCCGTGGCATCGGCAGGCAAAAGTTTCGGTGAAAGGAGGTCGTGGCCAAATATGATGACCAGCCCGATTATGCCGAGCAGCCGGGGTGACAGTTTATAAAGAAAGGCCAGCGCGATAAACCCAAACCCGATGGCGGCGATCACCTGGAAGATAATTATCCTGAAATGAATGTCCCACCAAAGAGCAAAATTTATCAGGGTGAATTCCAGGATGATCAGCCATAAGCCCCTGGTGAGCAGGAAACGGCGGGTGGAGTCGGCCGGCTTGGACAGCGCAGACAGCTGCTCCGCACGCTGGCGCCTTATGGAAAGCCAGGCCGATGTTCCGGACAGGAAAACAAAGGCCGGTGCACAAAGGTGTGTGATCCACCGGGTGAAGAATAACAGCGGTGTCGTGGTGGCGAGATCGGTAGGGCTCTGTGTGAGCGCATCTACATGCAACAGATCCCGCGTATGATCCAGGGCCATAATGACCATGACCAATCCCCTTGCGATATCGATGGATGGAACTCTTTTCATATGCATTCAGCGTGGAAACTAAAGTTAATGAAAAGAACGAAAGAGGGAAATGCCGAGTGATGGACGGTAGTTCTTACCGTAAGAAACCTTTCATTTGCTGAAAAGCGCTGACGGCAGGTCCTCGAAAAGCTTCAGCGTGAAACCATTCCCATATATTTTAATGGCTGTCGGCGTGCTTCTTACGTCTACTGTTTGCAGTTCATTCTTCAAGGCCCAGGTAAAATAGGTCTCCCAGAACTGACAATGATTGTACAGGCGTGCCCGGATCTCTCCGTCGCTTTCTTTATGTGTTGCCGGCTGCCGCCACTTGTTGTTATAGCCCGAAAAGGGGTCTTCTGTTTCATTGGCCGAAAGCGGCAAACTTTCAAAATTACAGGTTCTTTTGTCTATGGTCAGTTGCAGATCTTTGGCATTGACGCCGTTGAGGACCAATACGGATGTAATATGTTGCGGATTGGTAAGGGATAGCTGATTGCCCTTACGCGTCCACCATACCGGTCAGCAAGAGCGCGAGGCAGACAAGGCGCAGGGTGGACAGGTATTTAAAAATAGCTTCCTGGCTGCGGACGGCACCATCGGCGTCGGGCGGAAGACCCCCGGGAGCAATATCGGGGGTCGCCGCCACCGGGAGGATGGCGGGGGTAGCCGCCGCGAAGGAAAGCGCAGGCGCGGCAGGCAGGGTAAAGGGCTTGCCCTCCGGCGTAAGGGTCGGGTCGAGCGCCACATTCTCCGAATGGGCGTCAATGGGGACGGCGGCGACGGTATCTGCCAGCTGCAGCTGAAGAATCGCCTTGATCTCTTCTTTCAGCGCCGGCTCATGAATGGGAAAACAAACTTCGATACGCCGGTAGATATTCCGGTTCATCCAATCGGAGGAGCCTAAGAAAAGCTCTTCATTTCCATTGTTGTGAAAAAGGAATACCCGGCCATGTTCGAGGTAGCGATCGACAATTCTTTTGATGGATATATTCCCGCTCATGCCGGGAACACCCGGAATGCAGCAGCAAATACCTCTAACGAGTAACTGTACCCGAACACCGGCCTGGGAAGCTTCATACAGCTTATTGATCAGGACCTGCTCTTCAAGGTTGTTCATTTTGATCGTGATAGCGGCGGGGTTGCCCTCCCGGGCATGGGCTATTTCGCGGTCGATGAGGGCGACGAACCGCTCCTGTAAATTGAATTGCGCGACCAGCAGATGCCGGAATGCTATTTTTTCTGACTTGCGCGGATCTTTGCGTTTGGAAAGAAAGATGAACAATAACTCCAATTCCCGCATCAGGTCGTGCTGGCCGGTAAGGAGAATATGATCTGTATAGAATCGGGCCGTATTCTCGTTTAGATTGCCGGTGGCCAGCAGCCCGGCATAATGGACGCGACCATCGACGTTCTTTTTCACCAACCCTATTTTTGCATGGACTTTCAGCGTGGGAATGCTATAGATGATCTTCGCACCGGCCTCCTTCAACTTGCGGGCCCAGCGAAGATTGTTCGCTTCATCAAATCGGGCTTTCAATTCCACAAAGACCGTCACTTTTTTTCCATTCCGGCAAGCGCTGATGAGGGAGTGTACGATTCGGGAGTCTTTCGCTACCCTGTACATGGTCAGGTATATTTCTTCTACGGAGGCACCTATAGCAGCCTCATTAAAAAAGCGTAATACCGGATCATAACTTTCGTATGGCGTATGAAGCAGCAGATCCTTTTCCATGATGGCCTGTAAAAGTGGTTGTTGCCCTTTTTCCTTTTGCCCGAGGGCAGGCCATGAAGCATAGGAAAGCGTACGGTCTTTTACCGGGAAGCCGGAGAGGTCCCGCATATTGTGATACCGGCCTCCCGCCACAATCGAAGCCCGGTCGAGTTTTAGCCGTTCGACCAGTGTGTTCAGGCTGCGCAACGGGATGCCGGGCTCATGCAGGCACCGGGTGGCCAGGCCAGCATCGCGCCTGGCCAGCTTTTTTTCTATTTTTTCGGCGATATCGCCCTGGTATTCGTCCTCGAGATCCAATTCGGCATCCCTGGTTATTTTGAAACTATAGATTCCGCCAATCGTTGTGCCGGGAAAAATAAAAGAGATGTTTTCCCGAATGATATCGTCGATAAAAAGGATATAGCGGGTATTGTCTGCCGTTGTATCATAAAAACGGGGCAGATTGTCGGAAGGGATGTTCAGAACAACCAATTGTTCACCAGCGCTGCTGTTGCTGATAACGACGAGAAAATAAAGCTTGTCGTTTTCCGGGAAAAAATTATTGTTTTCGGAAGATAGGTATACCGGTTGAAGGAATGCCAGCAATTGCGTAAAAAAATAGTTCCGGGTGGTCTCCGACACCGCGGGGGGAATGGGCTCTTTATAGAGAAAACGGATACCCCGGCGGGTCAATGCCGGCAGGATCCGGCTGGTAAACAACTGGCCAAAATGCTCCAGCTGGTTGTTCACCCGTGATGAAATTTGTGTTAATAATTTTATTCCTTCCGGAGAAATGTATGTCTCCTTTGTCGACTTGATCTTTTGAAGGGCGGCGAGTGCGGGGATACGAACCCGGTAGAACTCATCGAGATTCGAACAGTAAATAGATAGAAAGGCGACCTTTTCCAGGAGTGGCGTGTCTTCCCGGGCGGCTTCTTCCAGCACCCGGTAGTTAAAGGTCAGCCAACTCATGTCCCGGTCGAAAAAGGAGTATTGCTGCATGCTGCAAAATACAAAATAAAAGCCCCGGAAAGGGGAATGCGACAGAATGGACCGGCTGGATTTTGTATATTTGAAAGGACGTATGACCCCCTCCAGCGATAATTATTTCCTCAATACCATCTGTCATTTACGGAACCATGAGGAAATGTTGATCTATGACCGGTTTATTTCCCTGACACCAAAGGAAGAGCAAGGGGTAGGGGATTTTCTGCGGGAAGAATATATTCTGGAAAGTCTGAATTATCCGTATAATCCTCCGGTTTTTGAGCAGGAAGCGGCCATATGGGCGGCCCGGGTCGTTTTTAATGCCTCGCAGTTGTTATTATCCAGGGAAAAAGGCGAACAGGATATGGCGTTATTGCTGTCTGTGTATGGGGGGGTGATAACGGCGGCTGCTGTCTTGTCCGCCGACATATGTCTGCGTTTTCTGCCCGATGTCATAGGGAAGGCCAAAGAGATAGATCCGGACGACCCACTCGTTTTATTGCTGGAGGATATTTTACGGAAATGGCATTATTCGGCGGTGGGTTATTTCAGGCTGCGGGAGGAGCCGGAATGGGAAGAATTCTTTGATTGGCAGCTGGTGATAAGTAGTAATTGTCTCCGTCAGTTGTATATTGACAGGGTCATCGAACGCAGAGCAGGGCCTTTGGCCAATGTACCTGCCCTGCGGAGTGGAATATTGGCAGCCATGGGGGATCATCAAAATTTTTTCTGGAAAGAACTATAGCATCATATGAACCCGATAGAAAAATTGAATAAGGTACTGCGTTATGTCAAACATTCTTTTGTCGGTAAGGACGAGATCGTAGACTTGCTGGGGATCAGCTTATTGGCAAGGGAGAACCTATTCCTGCTGGGGCCACCCGGGACGGCAAAAAGCGCTATTGTCCGGCTGTTGTCGTCATGTGTGGAAGATGGAAAGAATTTCGAATACCTGCTGACCCGTTTCACCGAACCAAATGAGATATTTGGTCCCTTCGACATTCGCAAACTCAAGGAGGGTGAATTGGTGACGAATACGGAAGGAATGATGCCGGAAGCTTCCCTTGTATTCTTTGATGAAATATTCAACGCCAACAGCGCCATTCTCAATAGCCTGCTGATGGCGCTGAATGAAAAGATATTCCGGCGTGGCAAAGAGACCCGCGCGCTGCCGGCCCTGATGTTCGTAGGAGCCAGCAATATGCTGCCCGAAGATGAGGCCCTGCAGGCCTTACTGGATCGATTTCTCATCAGGGTGAAATGCGAATATGTCGATCCTGAAATGTTACAGGAGGTATTGTTGGCAGGATGGCGAATGGAGACTGGCGGGCGGGAGCAGCAGCCCCTTATTTCTTCTGAAGAGATCATCGCATTGCAGAAAGCCTGCCGCGAAATAGACCTTTCGCCTATCCGGCAAACCTATATCGACATTGTCCACAGTCTTCGTAATACGGGTATCAAAGTGTCCGACCGTCGTGCTGTGAAATTACAAAATATCATTGCCGCCAGCGCTCTGATCTGCGGCAGGCCCGCTGCCATCCTTTCCGACCTTTGGGTGCTGAAATATATCTGGGATGCCGAAGAGCAGGTTGAGATATTGACGGGGATCATCGATGGCGTTATCGAAAAGGATGCAGACGGCACGGCTCATCCCCAGGCCTTGTATAACAAGGTCCCCGATCCGGAAGAGGTCATCAGGGAAGTACGCTTTTTGTCTTCCCGCTGGGCTAAGACCGATCTTTCTTTTGAAGAACAAAATGTGATCAAGGACAAACTCCGGTATGTCCAGACGCGTTGCAGTTGGATAAAGAATGCCGAACAGAAACAATATGTTCAACAGGAAATCGAGATCTTATGGCAAAAGATCCTTCAAACGGTGTGACCTGGCTGCTGGAGATCGGACAGCACCATCTCGATCATCTGGCACCGGTCAGACACTGGAATCAGTTGAGAATTGCGGCTTCGCCGGGTGTTTACTGGATCAGAGGACTGACATCCGATGATCTGGACTCTCCCGCTGTCAAAAGCATTCCGTTCAAGCGTATCTATTATACGCAGGGGCACCTGCTATTTTCCCAAGGCGGTTTTGTGCCGGTGAAAAAACTACCTTTGGATCTATCGTGGATGTCGTTGGAAAAAGGACTTTCGGTAAACCTGCCTTCTTTTAATCACAATTATTTCGGCATCCGGGAAAAAATAAACATGCGGCTGGTGGCTTCTTCAAAAGAAGAAGAGCCTGTCGCCTTACTGACGTCCACCCGTCTGCTTGCCGGCTATATCCTGTCGGCCCCGGCCATCCGGCTCAAAAGACTTCTCTGGGTGATCATCGACGATCAGGCGCTTATCCTGGGAAAACCATTGTTGCCATTGCCGGGAGAGAGTTACTGGGAAAAAGGAGATCTTCTGCTGCCGGCAGGATTGGACCTGGAATGGACAGTGCTCACGGAAACCCTTAACAGGGAATTAAACCCGGATGGAGATAGCCGGCTGCTGTGGGATAGGGAAGGGCGCTATCTTTCTATCAGAAAAGAACAATTTCGCCCCTTGTCCATTAGCTCTTTCCGGCTGACGATGGCCGGATTAACCTGAATTATCTATGCAGTCTTTCGAATATTTCAACGGGTATAGAGATTATTTCTGGGCCCTCGAAGAGAAGGGGGAAGTAATTGTCATCAGGGATGGCAGCACTATCGCCTATAGTCAGCTCATGATCCAATTGCTGGAAGACCTGTCGGATCAGGGATTGCCGCCATTCGGGGCATTGCTGCTTGCCGTCCTTGCAACGAATTACCCCAACGAAGACAATATTGGACAAGTGGGGCATATCATCGACAGGCTCCGTCGGATCCTTCATCCGGACTCCGTTGCTCACTCGGAAGGTGTCGTGGATGACGCTATTCGTTTTTTACGTTTGCTGAATTCCTTGTCTCCGCAATATACCACGGGCAATAAAAGAATACAGCTTTTTCAGTTGTTATTTGCCGATTGTCACGGGGGGCTGTCGATAAAGCTTTCGAAACAGATCATCGCCGGAATAAGAGAACTACATGCCACGGGCATCAGCAGTCCCCTGCTGGTTCTATCATCGATACAGCCATTCAAATTTGACGTATTTTATAATGATTTTCGTTGCATAGCGCTGTTGCTGAGAAAATTTCCGGATGCCCATACGCTCATTGACAAGCTGGCCGGTATTCCGGAGTTAGAAGAACCCATATTACCAGATGAAGCTGACCCTGCAGTTCCCGGTGATTTTGTACAGACCCTGATCGATCACCCCACCAGTTTTCCTGTCGGCGCACTGATCAAATCGCTTTGGTCCGGTATGAGCATCCCTATCCATCATACTATGCCCAGCGCGCAACCCCTGGGTGGGTTTTCAGATTTGAGCAACAAGGGTGATCTGGACAAACTGCTGGTCTCGGAGTTTGCCGGCGACGACTGGGTATTCCTGTCCAGGCTGGCCAATAATGAAGCATTGTATTTACACCGGGAGACGCCGCCGGGCGCAGACCCGCTGGAACGGATCATCCTTATTGATGTTTCGTTGAAAAGCTGGGGGTCCCCGAAGATACTGGCCTATGCCATTCTGCTGGCCATTGCCAAACACCCCAAAACGGATATTCCCTGCACGGCTTATGCCGTGGGCAGTAATTTTTATCCTGTTGCAGTGGACAGCGTCGACGCTGTCATCCAAAGTATTCAACTGGTTGACGGGGCGCTGCATCCTGCGGAAGGGTTGATTAAATTCTTTGAGTCATCGCCGGCGCGAAAAAAAACAGAGATCTTTTTCATAGCGTCATCGGATACGATGCGGCACCCCGCCATACAAAAGGTTATCAGCGACTATTATCACCATTTTAAATACTGGGTGACTGCCGGTGCGGAGGGAGAATTACTTTTTTACCGGAATCAGCATAAAGGGAAAAAGCTGATCCAGCGGTTATTTCTTCCGTTGGAGCGTCTCTGGCAGGAAAGAGCGGGCCGGAAGCGGGCTGATCCTCCGGGCATTGAAGGGGGAAAGGAAGGCCTTCGTGTACCCATTCTTTTTCCTCCGCCTACTTCGGCAAAAAAGGTGTTTGTTTCTTTCGACCTGGACCTGTATGCCATTACCAAAGAAAGACACCTGTTGCGTCATTCCAAAGGCGAAGATAAGCTGTCTTCCAGAGGATGGCAACTGGTGCTGGAAGAGGTGCTTCCTTCTGCAAGCCATTTTGCAATGGGGCCTGACAATGGACAGCAGATGTTCTTATGCTTCAAAGTGCATAACCGGGAGTTGACGATCTACCGGCTGGATACCGGAGAAAGTAATTCTGTTCTTTTTAATGACTGGAAACCTTCCCCTTTCCCGGATTTCTTTTTTGATGGCGCGGCATTCTATTATATGAATTATGAGTGTATCTGGAGATTCAACTATCTTCAGGAGATAGAAATAGAGAAAACGGCGACGGGGCCTGACCAGGCGATTGCTTATCGTTATGACCAAATGCAGCAACAGGCGGAAAACCAGAAGGCCGGTACATCCTTTGGGTGGTCCGTGCTCAAAAATATCAATACAGTATTTATCAACCGGGAAAACAACCTGGTGTTTAATAAACATGAGCTGGTGTTGAGCAGAACAGGCCATATCCAATTATTGTCAGCCGATCGGGAATCAAGGGCCGTGGCTGTTCCCTCCGAATGGAACAGCGGGTCTAATGAGTTCGCTTTTCCCGGCGGCAGTAAGATAAAAGTTCATCGCAGCGGGATGCTTATCCTGCAGCGGCTTGCAGACAATGTGTTGCAACAGGTGTATATTCCTGCCGCGTTGGATGCCTCGCTGGCCGCAGCTACTGACAGCCATTTTGCGGGGAACATGTATTATTATCCTTCGAAAGAAGAAGGGGCATTGATAAAAATGGATACGGCTGTTTTTTATGAAGAAAATATCCGATCTTTCATTCAACATATTCTTCATGCAGTTAACCGTTAGACCATATCATAAAAATCTGTATCCCCGCGGCGGGTTACTGGTACGGGGGAACAGTGTAACCGGTTGGCTGCAGCAGGTGCAGGATATGGGGCTTTCGTTGGAGGAGATGGATGTCTATCCTATAGCAGGCGCCAGCGCAAATACCATTTGGGGCTGTTTGCTGGTGCCGCCGCCAGGAGAGGGCAAATGGCCGGCAGACATCGGCATGAATGTTTACTGTCAATGTATGCAGGAGATATTGTTCCTTCCGGAGAACAGTCAGCTGTACCCCCAGTTGTCCGTTGAGGAGCTGGATAAAATACTGAAAGGGAAATTACACTTATTTCACCCGGAGACAGGCTGGGTCGAACTGCCGGCGCCCATTGTCTGGAAAGATCTGCTGGCGCCGCCTGCAGGGGTTGACAGGCTGGTTGTTTCCCCCGAGTCTTCGGTATTCATTCCATCCCACGCCAATGCTTTTTATAAACAATCTATTCCATACGAGGATGTGCTGGCAAATATGGAAGAGGAGTTCTTCCATGGCATTAAGCCGGATACCCGGCCTTTGTCGGTTTGGGAAAAAATAAAACTCCGTTTCCTGCGGGTATTCCGGTCAGGTAAAAAACAACCTCCCAGTCTGAAAGAACTTGAAGAAAGGAATAACCGGGAGATCCATAAGCTGCTCGACCTGTTCAAAAAGGATCCGAAAGAAGCTCTGCAATATGCTGTCCCGATAAATAATGATGGGGTATCACGGGGTGTGAGTATTCCTTCCGCCTATCGATTTTCAAAGTTTTGGGAGAACCTGCCCCTTTTGGGTAATTGGTTGGGAGCGATCGGGAACTCCGTATCGGGTTCCGGCTATTCATCATCCGGTTCCGGCGGTTCGGTGATATTAGGGAAAAGATATATCGACCAGCTGAATCAGGAATACCGGAATGCGGCCTACACGCTGATGAAGAACAGGGAATATCGACAGGCTGCTTTTGTATATCTCAAACTGTTGAAAGATTATGCTTCCGGCGCCGATGCACTGGAGAAAGGCGGATTCTATGCGGAAGCCGCTTCCGTCTATCTGAAATACGTCAACAATAAACTCAGGGCAGCCGAATGTTTTGAAAAAGGAAAGCTGCCGCTGGAGGCTATCGAATTATACAAGGAGATGCAACGCGATGAAAAGGTAGGCGATCTCTATCTGTCGATAGGCAAACGAAAGGAGGCCCGCCCTTATTTCGAGAAGGTAATTGGGCAGTATGTCAACAACCATCAATACATCAAGGCGGCAGCCATTCACCGGGACAGGCTGGATGAGCCGGCTGAGGCCCAGGCTTTGCTGCTACAGGGATGGAGATGCGGGAGTGATGCTGTAAACTGTCTCACGTGGTATTTTGCACTGGTCCCTGATGCCCGGGGGCTGGAGCAGGAGATACAAACCTTGTATCACCGGGACACCGATGAAAAGAACAGGGAGAAATATCTGCAGGTGCTGAAACATCAGTTCGACCGGTATGAAACTATACAGGATACGGTGAGGGATATTGCATATGAGATAGTGGCAGCCAGGATTGAAGAAGACCCTTTTATCGCATCAGAACTGCAGGCTTTTAATAAAAAAGACAAACGGCTGTTAAAGGACATTTTGTTATACCGGCATCGTACAAAAGTCCTGTTGTGGATGATCATGCTGATGTATGCACTCAACGGAAATGCGCAAACCAAGGGCCGGCTCAATGAATTTTACTATCATGTTCTTACACTTAGAGAAGCGACCGTTGGGTTCCTGGGCGGCTCGATAACCTACAACCCGGGCTGGCGGGATAAGGTGTGTGCTTATCTGCAGAAGCGTTTTCCTGAGACGAAGTTCCGGTTTATCGCAGCAGGCATTCCTTCCCTGGGAAGCCTGCCGCATGCGTTCAGAGTTCAACGGGATTTGTTGGATTCAGGGCGCCTGGACCTGCTTTTCCTTGAAACGGCCGTTAACGACCGGGTCAATGGCACCGACAGTCTCACACAGCTGCAGGCCCTGGAAGGAATTGTCCGGCATGTAGAAAGGGCAGATCCGGCAACGAATATCGTTATGATGGCATTTGCTGATGAAGCGAAGACGGCAGACTACAATCGCGGAGTGACTCCAGCAGAGATAGCCAACCAGGGGCGTATAGCCGCTTATTATGGGTTGCCCTCTATCAACCTGGGCAAGGAAGTGGCAGACAGGATCACCCGGGGGACGCTGGACTGGAAAAGAGACTTTAAAGACGTACACCCGGCGGAGTTTGGACAGGAATTATATTTTTCAGCTATCCGGCAGTTGCTGGATTCCACATTCCCTTCCGCTTCCCCCACAAAACCCGCCGCCCGGAAGACCTTGCCACCGGCGCTTGATCCCGCCTGCCTGGCAAATGGCCGGTATGTGGATGTTCATCGGGCGACACACGATGAACACTGGACGATTGACGAGCGCTGGCAGCCGGATGATAGCGCTAAAACACGGCCGGGGTTTGTGCATGTTGCGGTGCTTGCTGCCTCGGCGCCGGGAGCAGAGCTGCAATTCCCTTTCAAAGGGACGGCGGTGGGTATCGCCGTTGTCTCCGGGCCAGATGCCGGCATCATCGAATACAACATTGATGACACGCCATTCAAAGAACTGGACCTCTACACAAAATGGAGCAAGAGCTTACACCTGCCCTGGTACTTATTGCTGGGCAGCGGACTAACGAATGCTCCTCACAAGCTGCAATTGCGTATCAGCAGCGACAAAAACCCGAACAGCAAGGGTAGTGCCTGCCGTATCGTACATTTTTTAGTTAATGGATGATTATAGGCACAAAAGACAATCTTCTATTGTTAGGTGTCGGAAAAAATCAGCAGGTAAAACAATTATATTATGGGCAACCAAACTACGCTTTTACTACTGCATGTGGAAAAGTACCACTGTCCTATGTGCAAAGTTTGCATAGCGGTGCAATAAATTTGTAACGGACTTTATTATTCACCAAACCTCATCTTATGCTAAACTTTACTTTACCCACCCCTCCCTTTTGTTGCTATCCCGTTCCTCCAACATTTTACCGGCTGATCTGATCGAAATGCATTTGCTGTAGTTAGCATGCATCAGCTGCATGCAGGGATTTGTATTGCCATTACTGAAACACAATTGTTAACCTTATCAAATGTAGTAACATGAGAAACCATTTTCTCCGTCTCCGCGGTGTGATCACCGCTTTTCTTCTGCCGTTCTCTTTATTTTCTTATTCCCAACCTTCCCGTCTTCATGCGGAAGCCGCCCGTATCGTCAATGCGGACAATGTTGACGTGCTGCTGAAAGGCGTTGGCCTCGGCAGTTGGATGATCCAGGAAGGGTATATGCTCAAGCCCGATTATACGGGCAGCGGGACGCAGTGGTCGATGAAACAACGGCTGTACAACCAGGGACAGACCGATGCCCAGGTGGAGGCTTTTTACCAAAGCTGGCGTAATAATTTTATTACAAAGGCGGATATCGATTATATCGCCTCGCTGGGGTTTAACTGCGTGCGTCTTCCTATGCACTATGAACTTTTCCTCACCAGCGACCAGCGTGCTGTGCGCAACAGCGTGATCCATAACTCCGGCAATTATACCAATTATGTCAACTCACTGACCACATGGTACAACAACAATCAATTGTTCAACAGCGCAGGACTCGAAGGATTCCGGCTGGTTGACAGCTTGCTCAAATGGACGGCCTCCAACAACATGTATGTCATACTGGATCTGCACGCGGCTCCCGGATCACAAGGCACCGATACGAATATTGCCGATGCCCTTCGGGCCAGTGATCTCTGGAACAACAGTATCTACCGGGATATCACGGTCCGGCTTTGGCAGACCCTTTCCTCCCACTATGCCGCCAATGATGGAGTAGCCTTTTACGATCTGATCAATGAGCCCAACAACGTGCCGGCCAACCAGACCATACACGATATGTTCGAACGCCTGATCAACGCTATTCGCGCGCAGGGCGATAACCATCTGTTGATGATCGAAGGCAATGGCTGGGGAAATAATTACAACTATATGGAGCCATTTACCTTCACCAACCCGGCTGGCCTGGTGTACAATGCGCACCGGTATGGGAACTCCACTTCCACCACGGCAACCAGCGGCGATCCCAATCAGATCAGCGAGCTGGGCAATCTCACCGCGTTCAGAAGCCGGTATAATGTGCCTGTATGGGTAGGGGAGACAGGTGAGAACAACGATAGCTGGCTGAGCGCCAATATCGCGGCCATCAACTCGGTGGGCATTGGCTGGGCGCACTGGACCTACAAACGCTTTGACTACGGCGAGAACCCCGCGCTGATGCATCTTAATCAGCCCTTCCTGATGGATGGCGCGGGGAATATGCCCAGCGTGCTCAACAATATCAAATTTGTCAATGGGGTAAAGAACAACGGGACCATTTCGGCTGTCGCTCCCGGGAAAGCGCCTGCCAGCCTGGCGCCCATCGGAGCCACTGTCACCTTTAAAGGATTCAACAACAAATTCGTCAACTCTGCTCTTTTGTGTACAGACTCTTCTGTCAGCGATACCGATAAATTTCTCATCGTAGACGGTGGCAATGGCAAGATCGCCTTAAAGCACGCAGGCAAATTCATTTCCTCGGAGAACAATACCCAGGCCATGACCTGTAACCGGACGGTGGCTCAGGACTGGGAAAAATTTACCTGGGTTGTCAATGCGGACGGGACTGTCTCACTACAGGGCTCCAACGGGTTGTATGTTTCATCGGAAAATGGCACCAAGGCCATGACCTGTAGCAGGGCGACGGCGCAGGGCTGGGAGGATTTTACGGTAGCGATCGTACAGGGGCCTCCGCCTCCTCCTCCGCCTGTATCCACCATTCCTATTGGCAAGACCATCTGGCTGCAAGGCAACAATAGTCAGTATGTCAGTTCGAAGAATGGGGTAGGGCCGATGTACTGCAATGCTACAACCCTACAAAGCTGGAATCAATTTTTTGTCGGGGATGCAGGGAATGGCAAAGTGACGCTAAGCAACCTGGGCAAATTTGTCACTTCTAATAATGGTGATTCGGCCATGACCTGTAACCGCGCGACGGCAGACGACTGGGAGACCTTCACCTGGATCAGCAATACGGATGGTACGATCTCTCTGCAGGGCAACAATGGTCTTTATGTAACGTCCAATAACGGCGATTCGGCAATGGCTTGTAATCGTGCAACGATACAGGGCTGGGAAGAATTCAATTTTGGAGTAGTGGTCTCCGCGACAGCGGCGGGTGCGAAGACGGTCGCCGTTACTGCGGAGATGATGGACGCGGGGAGTATTGGCGGAGTGTATCCCAACCCCGTGAAAGCAGGTCAGGGATTGATGGTGGATCTGCCGCAGCTGGCTGCCGGCCAGCCGGTGCTGGTGAGCGTGACAGATGCCAGCGGCCGGACGGTATTGGTGCGACAGGCTACGACGGGGGTGTTCACCATACCCACAACAGGATTAGTCCGCGGGGTTTACTTTGTGAAGATCAGTCAAGGCGTTTCTCATTTTGTTAAAACCATAAATGTCTATTAATGAAGAACCAATTTGTAAAACGGAGCGTGATGCTCCTGGTGCTTATCCTGGGTATCATCGGGCAGAACTTTGCCCAATTCCGGGTCATCGGTTATCTGCCCTCCTGGGCAGGTGCAGTAAGCGATATTCAATTCAGCAAGCTGACGAATATCAATTATGCCTTTTTGATCCCCAATTCCGACGGGTCGCTGCAGACCATCGATAATCTCTCCAAGATGCAAAGCCTGGTGTCTGCAGCGCATGCAGCCGGCGTGAAAGTGCAGATATCCGTCGGCGGCGGCGGCGGCGGCAACGGATTTTCCGGTATCGTAGCCAATGCGGCCAACCGGACCAATTTCGTCAACAAAATGGTCAGCTATTGCAACACCTACAACCTGGACGGGGTAGACATCGACTGGGAGTATCCCAATGACGGTACGGAGGCGAATAACTTCGTTACGATGATGCAACTGTTGTCCACTGCTATGCACAACCAGGGAAAACTATTGTCCATAGCCGTCATCGGTTATGGCGGAACCAGCATCCTTAACGGAGTTTTCCCTACGGTGGATTATGTAGGCGTCATGGCTTATGATGAGAATAATTTCCAGCATTCCACGTATAGCCTGGCCGTACAATGCATGAACTACTGGTTGGGCAGGGGCGTGCCGAAGGCTAAATGCGTATTAGGTGTTCCATTTTATGCCCAGCCTAATTCAGTTCCGTACAATACGCTGCTATCCGAAGGCGCCGATCCTTATGCAGATGTATTCAACGGGGAAGGGTATAATGGCATTACCACTATGAAGAATAAGACGACTCTGGCTATGAACGTCGGTGGAGGCATCATGGCCTGGGAGCTTTCGAATGACGTGAAAACGCAGTATTCGCTCGTCACGGCTATCGACCAGGTCGTAAAGGGCGGTACCCAGCCTACACAGGCGCCTGTCGGCAAGACCATCCGGTTGAAAGGATTTAACGGCAGATATGTCGGAGTAAGCGGCCCGGCTGCCACCCTGTTCTGCACAGACTCACTGCCTGGCGCTACCGATACTTTCACCGTGGTGGACGCGGGGAATGGGTTGATCGAGCTGAGCCACAACGGTCTTTTTGTTACTTCCAATAACGGAGACTCCGTCATGACCTGCAGCCGCACCAGGGCGCAGGGCTGGGAACAATTCCTTTGGGTTGTCAATGCCGACGGGACGATCTCGCTGCAGGGCTCCAACGCGCTGTATGTTTCTTCGGAGAACGGTACCCAGGCAATGACTTGTAACCGCGCGACGGCGCAGGGCTGGGAAGATTTCACGGTATCTGTTATTTCCGATACTACGACTCCTCCGCCATCCGGTACTATTCCCATAGGCAAGACCATCTGGCTGCAGGGCAATAATGGCCAGTATGTCAGCTCGAAGAATGGGGTAGGGCCGATGTATTGCAATGCCACGGCTGTGCAAAGCTGGAATCAGTTTCTGATTGGAGACGCCGGAAATGGAAAAGTGACCCTGAGCAATCTGAGTAAATTCGTCACTTCCAATAATGGGGATTCGGCCATGACCTGTAACCGTGCCGTGGCGGATGACTGGGAAACTTTCACCTGGATCAGCAATGCAGATGGCACTATTTCTTTGAAGGGCAATAACGGCCTTTATGTGACGTCCAATAACGGTGATTCGGCGATGACTTGTAATCGTGCGACGATACAGGGATGGGAAGAATTCAACTTCGGCATTGTAGGTGGAACGGCCAGCACCAATTCGCAAGCCACCTCTGCCCTGGCCAATTCCTTCACGGATGTTTCGGCGGCAACAGGGGTTTATCCCAATCCTGTGAAAGGTGGTCAGTCGCTGACGGTGAGCCTCAAACAATTCGATGCTTCGGCGCCAGTGTATGTGACTATTGTTGACCTCAGCGGAAAGACGGTAGCTGCACCGGTGGTGAGACAGCCTGGCGGAGTATTTAGTGTGACGACGAGCGGATTAGGTAAAGGAGTTTATCTGATAAAGATCGTTAACGGAAAGAATACAGCTACGCAAAAAGTACTGGTACAATAAAAAAAAAGAGCGACCCGGTCTGTACCGGGTCGCTACCTAAAAACCCCCTGCCTGTTGTGATCGCCTGCCGATTGAAGCTTTTGTTAGTGCAATTTACATTTATGCCTGGTCGAAGTCAATGTATAGATCATAGGATCTGCTGTATATATTACAAGATCCATCAGGAATGGATCTTGGATACACGTTTATTTAGCGATGCTTCTATGGCCGCGCATAAATTTCGAACGGTGAGTTTCCCTTCCATTTTTTTTCCATTGATAAAAAAAGTGGGTGCGTCTTTTACTCCCATTTTCATTCCTGTTACCAGATCGTCTTGTACGTACCGTCCAAACTTCCCTGAAACGAGGGAGTCCAGAAAATTCATGCCGCCGATGCCCAGCTCGCGGGCATAAAAGGCAAGACTGGCTGTCCCCAGGTTCCTGCGGTTGTGCAGGATCAGGTCATGCATTTGGGCAAACTTCCCTTCCTGGGCGGCGGCAATAGCCGCTTCTGCCGCCTTATGCGCTTTTTGGTGGATCTTTAACTGCGGAAAATGCCGATAGTTAAAATTGACCATGCCGGGATAGCGTTGCAAGGATTCCCTTACGATGAGGTCATTGTGGAGGGCGACCTCGCATTCGTAGTCGCCGTATTCCATTACTGTGACACGCGCCCTGGGAGGACCGATAAAAATGGCCGCCGGGGGAATAATAGCTACATCTTTTCTGTTGATCATAATGCCTGTTTTGTTGGTGAATGCCTGGTGATTAATTAACTGGAGAAAAGCTTTCTTTCCGGAAGTCCGTAAAATTTTTCCCATATACACTCTTAAAGAATTTGCTGAAATGTGCGATGTCCTCGAAGCCCAGGTAATAGGCGATCTCTTTCATGCTTATACCGGGACAGGCTGCCTGGCGTTTGGCTTCCAGTACGATGCGCCGGCGGATATGATAGCCCGCGGAATAACCCGAGATCTTTTTTACGACTTCATTGAGATAATTAGGGGTTACCGCCATCTCGCCGGCATAATCCTTCACCAGCCGCCAGCTCATATATTTTTTTTCGACGAGAGAAATAAAATTCTTTACCAGCCGGATATTCCTGGTTTGGGCTGCCAGTTGGAACGAGCCTTCAAATTGCCGGGCAAGATAGATGAGGAAAATGCTCGTATATCGTTTGATTATTTCACTTCGCAAGAGATAACCGTTCGACAGCTCCCGGTACAGCTTTCTGCTGATGTCTTCAATGTCATCGGCCATTTCCTGTTCCATCCGTATGCCGGGAGAGTCCATGAGCAGATGGAACAAACCGGACCTGTACATGAGTTCAAAGTCATCGCTGCCGGAGTTGAGCAACATTTCCGGGAATGAAATGATATATCCCTCTGCGTCTTCTATTTCCAGCTGGTGTAATTGACCGGGAATGATGCAATACAGGGTATTGTTTCCCATTTTGTATCTTTTCAGATCGATGTTCAGAAAACCATTTCCCTTTTTCATCCAGATGATCTCGACATGCTGGTGACGGTGAGGCATATCCTCGGGATGCTGATTGTGCCCTTCTAAAGTTTGAATGGCAAATGGGATCTCTTTTTCCTGGTACTCCTTATTGGGAGGCGCTGCAGCTAATGTTAGTGGCATATGATAAGAATTTCAGGAATGAATAAGACTAATTGTGTGCCATTTTGTAATCTTTTGGAAATGAGGAGTTTGTGCCTTTTTTGTGTTTTCAGTATTACGATATTTCGCATTTTAACAGGAATATGTTCGAAATATCGTCATACTTCCCCCTTCCTGCCGGCTTTCATAAATTTTTACTGAGAAAAACTTGCAGGTGATAGAAATTCGTCGTTAGTTTGCGTCAGGTTAACGCAAACAAAACATGAAACCTTTCCATTCATTCAGGAACCCGGCATTGGCAGTGGACCTTGTGGTATTTGGGTATAACGCCAGGGAGCTTTCCGTCCTCTTGCTCAACCGCAAGGACGATCCGTTTAAAGGCGACTGGACTTTGCCGGGAGCTTTTTTACAAATGGATGAACGTTTTTCAGACACCTGTTCGCGCGTATTACAGACCAAGCTGGGGATGGATAAATTGTATCTCGAGCAGTTGTACAGCTTTGATGAGCCCGATAGGGATCCAAGAGGCCGGGCTATATCGGTCGCTTATTTTGCATTGGTCAATCCGCGAAAACTGCAAATTGCGGCCAGCACGATGGCGGGGGATGTACAGTGGGTGGATTGCCGGAAAATGCCAGCTCTGGGTTTTGATCATAAGAGCATTTTTAAAATGGCTTTGCGGCGACTGCGTTCGAAGATCCTGTATTTCCCGGTGGGGTTCGAATTGCTGGATGAACAGTTCACCATTACGGAGTTGCATGAACTTTACGAGTGTGTTCTGGACACTACCCTGGACAGGCGAAACTTCCGGCGAAAGATACTCGATTCGGAATATATCCTGCCGACGGGTACCAAGCGGGAGGGGTTGCAGAACAGGCATCCGGAGCTATATGTTTTTAATAAAAAACTTAAACGAAATAATTTTCAACTTAACATCCCTTTATTATGACCTAAGTCTGATCTTGCGACTAGACTCAGCAAAAAATTAGGATAGAATGGCAAAGACTTACGTTATAGGAGACATTCACGGCGGCCTCAGAGCCTTGCAGCAATTGATCCAGCGCCTCAAACCAAAACAGGCCGACCGGCTGATCTTCCTGGGCGATTATGTGGATGGTTGGTCGGAGTCCAGGCAGGTTATAGATTACCTGATGCAGCTGGATAAGGGCCATACCTGTCTCTTCATTAAAGGGAATCATGATGCCTGGTGCGAGGAATGGTTGTTGGGACTGGGCGCCGATGTGGATTGGTTGCTTCATGGCGGGCAGGCTACCATCGCCAGTTATGCCGGCATCAGCGACAAAGAAAAACAAAAACACCTGGCATTCTTTAGCCGGATGCTGCTATATCACGAGGAGGGGAATCACCGGCTATTTGTTCACGCAGGATTTTCCGCAATGCGCGGCCCTTCACGGGAACATCATCCAGGCAATTTTTATTGGGATAGGACCTTATGGGAGATGGCTATGTCAGTGGACAAGCGGATACCCAAAGACAGCTTTTTCTATCCCAAGCGGCTATTGTTATATGATGAAATATTTATTGGTCACACGCCGACGACCAATTATGATATAGAAATTCCGATGCAGCGGTGTAATATCTGGAATGTTGATACGGGTGCGGCCTTTATGGGACGTATCACGGCATTGGACATTGAGACAAAGAATTTCGTACAAAGCGATGTCGTGCAATTGCTCTATCCCGGAGAGAACGGCAGGAACAATTACTAAAACTTCACCCTCACCGCCATACCGCCATACTCCACTGTCTTCACGGCGCCGCCTGTCATCAGCCGAATCCTGAACGTCCTGTGTACTACCTGGTTAACCGCTCCTGCGGGTGCGCCGGGGCTAAGGGTAAGGGTATGTGTTTTATCGGTCCAGGTGATGTGGATCCAGGTGGCTATTCCTTTTAGATAGTCCTGGCTGATGCCATCGTCTTCGTAGAGGGTAAAATTACCGTCGGCTCCGGGATAGAGACGCAGGGTTGTCGGCTCGCTGACGGGCTGGGCGGTGTATTGGCGGACCGGGTCGAATGGAATGATGGCCCCGGCCCGGACATAGATAGGCATCGTGGAAAGGTCGACTCTACGATGTATGATGGCACCGCCGGCGATGGGTGCAGAGCCGCCCGGTCCTGCCGTCACGCCGCTGGCGGATGCGTCGTCCCACCAGTCATACCATAGCCCTTTGGGCAGATAGACGTCTCTGTTGGTTGCGTCTTTTTCAAAAACAGGGGCAATAAGCAGATCGCGTCCCCATAGGTATTCGCTGCCCATACCCCGCGCAGTCGGGTCTTCGGGATAATAAAGCCAGAGTGCGCGCATCAGAGGCAAACCGGTTTGACGGGCTTCCCAGGCAAGGGTATAGGTATAGGGCATCAGTTGATAACGTAATTCATCGTATTGTTTGACGATGGGCTCTACGCTGGGGTTGTTCATCTCCGAGAGGAGTACATTGCGTTTGACGATCTCGCTGTCCGGCCCGGGTTTGGTGGATGTCTCCAGTTCGCCCCGGTCACCCTGGCCCCAACCCCAGGGCAGGATGGTCATGGTCGTTCGGCCATGTGTGCGGAAGGAAGGACAGAAAGAGCCAAACTGGAACCAGCGCGTGAACAACTCTCCGGTCTTTTCTGCATTGGAATAGAAACCGCCGATGTCGGAACCCCAATAGGGACCAAGACTTAACGAGTGATTGATGCCGACAGCTATTTGTCCTTCCAGCGTTTTCCATGAAGATTCTGTATCTCCCGACCATACCCAGCCGCCCCAGCGGGCTATACCGAGATAGCCGTTACGGTGGAGGCTCCAGGGACGGATATTCGGAAAAGAAGACAGCGGACCCTGATAATACATCTGATGGCGTTTGACCCGCTCGTAAAGATTGAACCAATCGCCTTCGTCGGGCCAGAAAGCGTCTGCACCCGTCTTCATCAACGCTACATGCTGTGACCAGTAAGTCTGGATATGCCCTGCATCGGGAGCTTCGCCCGGTGATGCGGGAATATCGCCATGCAGGGAAGGAAGCTTATCCCGGTCCCAGGGCACCATGTGCAGGACCACTTTAACATGACGGGCATGAAAATCAGCCAGCACTTCTGCCGGTTTGCGGTGAAAGACTGCCGGGTTGAAATCAAACGAAGGCTGTTTGGTATTCCATCCCTGCGGTGTGAAACCTGTGCCTAAATATATGACGGCATCCACCGGTATTTTTTTAGATCGAAAGCTGTCGACGATGCTCATAATGTATGTCTCGTCTTTAATAGTGCGATGGGATTGCATATAACCCAATGCCCATTTGGGCGGGATCACCGCTGGGCCGGTCAGCACCGAGAGATCCTTCATAAAGGCTGCGGGCTGATGGGCGTCGAAGACTATGCAATCATACAAGCCCGGAACAACGCTGCTGGCCGGCGGAAGTCCTTTGGCCTGTGCCAGACCCTGGTTGTGCTCGTTTTGAGGAACGGTATCTTTTGTTGTTGGCGTCCAGGGCAGATAAACGCCGTGATCGGCAGCCTGAAGATCGACCTGCCCCCAGGGGGTGGCAACAAAGAGCGCCCAGCCATCTGTGCCGATCATCAGGGCTACCGGGTTGCGCGAACCGTAAGCGTCGCCTTGCCAGCGGGGCTGCATCTCCTGCAATCTTCCGCGCCGGTCGAATTCGATGGGAGCCGTTCGCCACGGAATGCCAGGCTCCGACTTATGTCCTCCTTCACCCATGCCCAATACAGGCGCGTCATGCAAGGCAAAGGTCAATGTATTATCGTCATTGAAAATCAGTCGTTGTACCGGTGTGCCGGTAGACGTGGTCACGTTGATGGTTAAGGGCGATGGGCTTACTTCTACCCACAGAGTCCCGACCTGTTTTTTCACTGGCGCCGGTAGTTGGGTCAGTGTAAGTACCGGCGCGGGATATTTTCTTTCTACCAGTGCGGGGCTATAGGGTAGTCCTTCCCTGAAACTCAGCGGCTTGAGCGTTATGCGGATGCTGTGTTCTCCGGCCTGGCGGATCTCCAGCTGCGCCGGTACGCCGGCTGTTGTCAGGGGGTGGCCCTGTGTGTTGGCTATTGCCGGGGACTGACCTGGTGAACCAGCTGTCGCTGAGGTCTGCGCCGAAAGATAAGAGGCGGAGGAGACCAGGAAAGATAGTAAAAGGAAATAACGATAGATGGCGTAGCTCACGATAAAAAAGTTGAAAACTAAATTTCAAGGATTAAATAAAATACAAGGGTATTTTTTTTATCCGGTTTCAACCGCATTTTAACCCTTGGACCGGGATAGCAAAAATCCCTATAAAGGGGTATTGTCAGCGACTAAGGGTAAACATAGATTTGCAGGTGCTATTTACCACTTAAATCTATCTTTATGCGTGTACATTTCCTGTGCTTAAAAACCCTTGCCGTCGCCCTCCCCATCTTGTTACTTTTTGCCTGTAAAAAAGGCGACACAGGACCGGCCGGTCCTACCGGTGCAACCGGTGCTACTGGTGCGACCGGCGCCGCTGGTTCGAACGGTGCTACCGGAGCTACCGGACCAGCGGGAACCGCCAATGTCATTTATTCCGATTGGTTCACTCCCGACCCCTGGATCAAAGACACGGTTTTCTATGTGTATGGATTTAATTACACCAAATCCGACACCAACATCAGCCAGAAAATCCTGGATAGCGGTGTTGTCATCACATTCGGCAAGCTGACTGGCTATGATACGCTGATATGGCGGGACGGACAGGTAGGCCAATTGCCCATCATCATTAACTACAGACTCACTTCGGGGGGCCGTACTTACACGGACACCTGGTCAGCAATCATAACCCTGGGCAATCTCAGGATCCGGTTTGTCGACGATCGGAATTATTATAGCAGTATTTCTACCACGCATCAATTCCGGTATATCATTATTCCCGGAGGAAAAAAGGCTGCCGCGGCATATACACGCGGAGTGGTCTCAGCCAGCGGGAAGCAGCTTGATCCTGCGTCGGTGAACGAAGTGGCGCAACATTACCAGGATATGAGCTATGCAGAAGTCTGCCAGCGTCTTGGCGTTCCGGAATAAGCGGATTAACTATTTTCCAAAAATTTATAATTGGCTTCGTTATAACGGTCGCCAATATTCGGGTACTTCGCTATTACGGCGGCTATCTCCTGAACATCGGAGGGTGAAAGCGACACGTCGACAGAGCCGGCATTGTCCAGCAAATATTTTCTGCGTTTGGTCCCGGGGATAGGGATAATGTATTCTCCCTGGGCCAGCACCCAGGCAATGGCCAACTGTGCGGGTGTGCATCCTTTTGCAGCGGCCAGTTGGGCAAAAGCAGCAGAAAGCTGTTTGTTGTTTTCTGCGTGTTCGCCCTGGTAACGCGGCAGTGCTTTACGAAAATCATTCGCCCCCAACTGGTCTATGTCCAGTGTATTGGTCATGAGCCCGCGCGCCAGCGGACTAAAAGGAATAAGAGATATCTTCAACTCCTGGCAAACGGGCAGGACCTCTTTTTCAACATCCCGTGTCAGAATAGAATATTCGCTTTGCAGGGCGCTGATCGGGTGAACCGCATGTGCCCGGCGGATGGTTTGTGCTGTTGCTTCTGAGAGACCCAGATAGCGTACTTTGCCTTCTTTCACGAGACCGGCCATTGCACCCACCATGTCTTCCACCGGAACATTCGGATCGATGCGATGTGCGTAATAGAGATCGATGACGTCTGTCCGGAGACGGCGCAAACTTGCTTCTACGGCTTGTTTAACGTAGGCCGGCGAGCCATCGAAGGTGCTAAGTTTTCCCGAGGCGTCGGCTCTAAAACCGAATTTGGTGGCGATAAATATTTTTTGGCGATTGGGTTGCAGCACCTTTGCTACCAGTTCTTCATTTCTCCCATTGGCGTATACGTCGGCGGTATCCCAGAAATTGATCCCCAGTTCGATGGCCTTTTCCAGGGTAGCGATGGATTCGTCATCATTGGGTTCTCCATATGCGTGGTTCATGCTCATGCAGCCAAGACCGATGGCGGATAATTCTACTGATGTATCACCCAGTTTTCTGTATTTCATCTATACTTTTTGGGTAAAGTTCATTAATAACACCCAAACGGCGCGCAGGTTTAATACTTATTTTTGCGGGAGTAATAATCTACTATGGAAGACTATATAATCAATGTCAATAAAGTCGAGGAATGGCAGATGATAAATGATATCGCATCACTTGACGAAATATTCCAACGGGCCAAACGGGTGCTTGTAGGAGGGGGAGTTGTCGCCCTGATGCGCGAACAGCGTGATGGAACGTCGTGGAAGGTAGATGAATTCTCCAATCTGGAAGATTTCGGGAAATACAGGGACAATGTATACAAATATCTCAAAGAATAGTTCGCGCAAGGCGCAAGCGGCTGTACAAAAATAGTGCGCAAGGCGCAAGCAGGCTGGACAAAACAAAAGAGGCTAACTCCGTAGAGCAGCCTCTTCCTGACCTATGTCAGCAGATTATTTTTTGGAGTAACCCGGTTAAGCGAAATTAACCGAAGGTTTCCATGATTTATCTGTAGATAACATGAATACCTCCTTTTTTTTAGTGAATAATTTAGTTTACACGATAAAGTTACTGAAAAAAATTTGCAATTTAAAATCGTACCTTTATCAGCGCACGCAGGCTACAGGCCATTACACTTATCCTCATGAGGTTCTGGTTACTACATAGTTAAATTAGCTGTTTATTTGTCTTTTTTTTTGCAACATACAGATCATGATCTTTTCCGTCTTGTCGCTGGGGGTAATGAAGCTGCTTTTGCGGAGCTTTTTCGTCGATATGACCGGCGCATCTATCCATTCGTGCTAAAAATGATAAAGACGGAGGCCCAGGCCCAAGAGATCACCCAGGAAATTTTCATCAAGCTATGGCGTCACAGGGATAAGCTGGCTCCGATAGAACAGCCAGAAGCCTATATCTTCGCCATTGCCGCCCACCATACACTGGACCATATACGCAAACGTCTCAACGAAAACAAAATGCTGCAGCGGCTGGCTGCCCGCCTATCTTCCGCACACAACGACACAGAAGAGCAGCTTTTGCTAAAAGACAAAGAAGCGCTGGTCCAGCAAGCCATCGATCAACTCCCGCCGCAACAAAAGGCCGTTTATCTGCTGAGCAGGCAGCAAGGACTTTCGTATGAAGATATCGCCCGGGAAATGGATATCTCACCCAACACCGTCCGGAACCATTTGGTCAAAGCCCTTCAGTCTATCCGGGCCTGGCTGGATCAACAAGAATAAAAAAAAATCATCATCAACTAGTCTACGCACTCTTTTGCGTCGTCTCACTATTACAAACCACCGAATGCCCGAGCAGGAAAGATTATATTATTTATTTGATAAATATATTACAGATACGGCTACCGCTGATGAGCTGAATGAATTGAAAATATTGCTGAATGATCAGTCCTATGAAGCTTTTGCCCGTGATCGGCTGGAGAACATGTTGCGGCAAACTGAGCCCCTTCCTGGGCATAGCGAATCCCGCTGGCAGGCCATCCTGCAAGAGATCCGGGTTGAAGGGCCATCTGCGGAAGAGGTAACGGCCGTGATTGAACATCCGGCCGGAAGAGAAAAACTCCGTCGCATACCAGCCTTCCGTCGCTGGAGCGCCGTAGCCGTCTTGCTTCTGGGTGGTGTTACGGCATTATGGTTATTGCTGCGTCCAGCACCCGAAAAGCCCGTCGTAATGAACCGGTCATCGCTGCATAACGACCGGGCTCCTGGCGGAAATTTCGCCAAACTTACCTTGTCAGATGGCTCGACCATCGTCCTTGATAGTGCGCAGAATGGCCACCTTACACAACAGGGTAATACCACCGTCACCAAGTTGAACAACGGCAGGCTTGCCTATAAAGCATTAGATGAAAAACCTGTTGCCCCTCTTTCGAATACCCTGAGTACCCCCCGTGGGGGGCAGTACCGGCTGGTATTGCCCGATGGCAGTGAAGCCTGGCTCAATGCCGCTTCTTCCATCACCTATCCGACCGCATTCACTGGTAAAGAAAGAAAGGTAACCATCACCGGGGAAGTTTATTTCGAGATAACTCCCAATGCCTCCATGCCCTTCAAAGTTTCTATACATGCTCCCATAGGGGAACAGCAGGTAGAGGTACTCGGCACACATTTCGATGTAAAGGCTTATGAAGACGAGAAGACCGTCACGACCACGCTGCTGGAGGGGAGTGTCCGGCTTGCCATTAAAGGGGTAGCTACTTTACTGCAGCCGGGCCAGCAGGGGCAACTGCGATCTGACGGGCTCATCCATCTGAATCCCCATGCCGATATGGAAGAAGCTATTGCCTGGAAAAATGGGCTTTTCCATTTCGAGCAGGCCGATATCAGGGATGTCATGCGGCAGATAGCCCGTTGGTATGATGTGGACATTATCTTTGAAGGAAAGATACCCGAAGAGCGTTTCGACGGGGAAATACCCCGCAACAGTAATCTAACAGAAGTGCTCAAAATCCTGCAATTCAGTAATGTCCATTTTACCGTCGAGGACAGAAAGGTAACGGTAACACCATAGCTGCTATAGAAAAGAAAGAGTAATTATTTTTTAACCAAAACTATCACACTACTGTAAACATGAGAAAGCATTACCCTCCGCTGAACTAGTATTAGCCCCTACACCCTTTTTTCCCCAATACCTAACAAACTTGTAGCAAACAATGATCGAGATCATTCATGGCGGAGCCTTGCCCGAGAAACGGCTCGCGCTGACCAAAACTATTATGGTTATGAGACTTACGGCTCTATTTTTATTGACTGCTTTCATGCAGGTGTCTGCTGCAGCCCTGGCGCAAAAAGTCACGCTCTCGGAGCAGAACGCGCCTCTGAAAAAAATATTCAAAGAGATCAAACGGCAGACGGGTTATGTATTCTTTTACAACTCGGGTCTGCTTGAAAGATCCCACCCCGTCACTATCACGGCAAAAGACGAAGACATGCGGCAGGTGCTGGAAAAATGTTTTCGCGGTCAGCCCCTGTCTTATAATATTGTCAACAAGACTATTGTCGTATCACTGCGAAAAGATTCTTCTGTCATTCTGCAACCGCCTATCGCTGATACCGTTCCTGGGCGGATCACCGTCAATGGGCGGGTCACGGATGACGTGGGAAAACCCATCGCAGGCGCCAATATCGTGGTGGAGGGCGACAAAGAACAGCGAGGCACGACCTCGGGCTCCAATGGGGAGTTCACGCTTCACGGTAAACCCGGCGCTGTACTTGCCATCAGTTATGTTGGTTATGTTGGTCAGCAGCTAAAAATAAGGACTGCAGGTCCCTATATGGTCCGGCTAATCCCGGGGACAAAAGATCCGCTGGCCAATATGGTCGTCACCGGTTACCAAATGATCAACAAAGACAATTTTACCGGCAATGCCGTTACGGTGTCGGGGGAAGAACTAAAAAAAGTAAATCCTCAAAACGTACTTCAAAGCATACAGGTTTTTGATCCCTCTTTCAACATCGCGACGAACAACCTGGCAGGCTCCAATCCCAATGCCTTACCCCAGATCAATGTTCGTGGCTCTACGGCCATCCCTACTGGTAACGGCGCTGTGCTCAGCCGCAACGATCTTACCGGCAATGCTAATTTGCCCACCTTTATCATGGATGGATATGAAGTGGATCTGCAAAAGGTTTATGACCTCGACGTCAACCGGATCCAGTCCATCACTCTCCTTAAAGATGCAGCTGCCACTGCGGTATATGGCTCGCGGGCAGCGAATGGCGTGCTGGTCATTACCACGAAGACTCCAAAGGACGGAAAACTGCAGTTGTATTACAACTATGAGCTCAATACCACTGGTCCTGACCTCACCGACTATCATGTCCTCGACGCAAACCAGAAACTGCAATACGAACAGCTCGCAGGGGTATATAAACCAGTGGGGGGATTGACCCGAGACGACCAGGAAGAAACCTATTATGGCAAGCTGAAGAACGTAGTCAGCGGTGTCAATACCTATTGGCTGTCCCAACCCCTGCGTACAACCTTTGGCCAAAAACATTCCTTATACCTGGAAGGCGGCGGGTCTTCGATGCGGTATGGACTTAGCCTGCTGTATCAGACACAACCCGGCGTCATGAAAGGATCTTCCCGTAACCGTTACAGCGTGGGCATGGACCTGTCCTATAACCCCGGTAAAAAAATCATCTTCCGCAATACCCTTTCCGCTACAGAGGTCGATGGATCCGAGTCGCCTTATGGCAACTTTTATAATTATGTCAGCATGAACCCCTATTATCCCAAGACCGATTCGCTTGGGCATGTCGTTCAGAAAGTAGATACCTGGTTATATGATACGCACAGGGAGGGTGACGCACAGTTCAAAACGGAATCTGCACTGAACCCGCTGTACAATGCAACGCTGCATAGCTTTAACAGGAATAAATACCTGGAACTGATAGATGCATTTTCGGCAGAATGGAATATAGCCCGTGGGCTTCGCCTGCGCAGTGTAGTCAGTTATACAAAACGAAAGTATTCGACAGATGTTTTCACGTCTCCCTTTGCCAATGAGTTCTTTTATTATCCGCCCAGCCAATATTCTTTGCGGGGCAGTTATGCCTACATGGCCTCTGATGAAAACACATTTGATGGAACTCTTACACTGAACTACAATCGCCAGCTGGGCGACCACTTTTTCAACGTGGCGCTTGCCAGTAATGTTCATACCTATAATATCGACGCGAGGGGAGTTATGGCAGTCGGATTTACCAACGACCGGTTTACAAATATTGGTTTTGCCAACAGCTTTCCCCAGGGTAGTGCGCCTTCCAGTGATCTTGAAAAGGAAAGGCTGTTTGGCAGCTTGCTGAGCATCAACTATTCCTGGAAGAATAAATACATGGTCGATCTCTCCGGTCGTGCAGACGGCTCATCCAAATTCGGGACGGATAAGAAAGTAGCTCCCTTCTGGGCTGCCGGGATAGGCTGGAATATGAACAAGGAAGATTTTCTCGCGGGCTCACGAGTGATCAGCCTGTTTCGGCTGAAAGCCAGCACCGGCATGATCGGGTCTGTTTCTTTTCCTCCCTACAAGGCCGAGACTGTGTATAATTATTACAGCAACACCTGGTATTCTACCGGTGTAGGCGCCGCAGTAACTACCTATGGTAATGACAACCTGCAGTGGCAGCGAACCCATACCTACGACGCCGGAATAGACCTGAAGTTATTTCACGACAGGCTGTCTTTATCTCCGCGTTATTATTACAAACTGACGCATGGCCTGCTGGCCGATATACAGCTGCCAGGCTCCACCGGATTCTCTTCCTATACGGACAACCTGGGAGATATGTCCAACAAAGGCTTTGAACTCAACCTGTCCTGGACCATGCTGCATAACAGCAACTGGACTGTCACCGTCTTCACCAACCTGGTCCGCAATACCAATAAGATCGTCAGGATATCCAATGCGCTGAAGAGTTATAATGACCGCGCCGATCATGTGCAGACCTCCGATAGTCTCAAGGGGACGCCGCTGCTGCGTTACAAAGAGGGGCAGTCTTTGAACACCATCTATGCCGTGCGTTCGCTGGGTATCGATCCGGAGAATGGCAAGGAGATCTTTCTCAGACCGGATGGTTCGCGTACCTATACCTGGGATGTGCATTATATCGTTCCGGTAGCCGATTATACGCCAAAAGTGACGGGGTCGTTCGGTGCCGTGCTTTCGTGGAAACGGTTCCAGATGAATACCATCTTCACGACCCGGCTGGGTGGTAAAGACTACAATCAAACCCTGGTCGACCGGGTAGAAAATGCCGATCCACGTTACAATGTCGACAGCCGTGCGCTGACCGAGCGATGGAAGAACCCCGGCGATCGGGCCAAATTCAAGAATATAGCCGATCTCGGCACGTCACAGGTGTCAAGCCGGTTCATCCAGGACGATAATACTCTTGACCTCACCTCGGTATATTTTTCTTATGATTTTGCGCCATCGGTTTATTCCCGGCTGGCAATGAAACACCTGCGGATAGCCTTCACGTCAAACGATGTCTATCATTGGTCATCCCTGAAGATCGAACGGGGCATAGATTACCCTTTTGCCCGGAGTTTTACCCTATCTCTTCAAACAAGCTTTTAATACAATGCATATAAAAATATTTATCGGACTGTTTTGCGGTGTTCTGCTGTTTTCCTCCTGCAAGAAATGGCTTGACGTAAAGCCGGAGTCCCAGGTGTCCAAAAACGAGTTGTTCCAGACTGCCTCAGGATATGAGGAAGCCCTTAATGGTGTCTATTCCCGCTGCAGCCAGGGCAATATCTATGGTAAGGAGCTGAGCTTTGGCACGCTGGATGTGCTCGCTCAGAACTATTATATTCCGGGACGGGACCCGCTGGCTTACCTGCAGACCTCTCTTTATAGCTATACCAACAAGGACTTCATCACCCGGAAAGACAGCATCTGGAACGGCCTTTACAATGCTATCGCCAACTGCAATCTCATTCTTGCCAATATCGAGGACGGCAAAAAGATCATGACGTCGATGGACTATACGATCATCAAGGCGGAAGCATTGGGCATGCGGGCCTATCTGCATTTCGATGCATTGCGCATTTTCGCTCCTTCATTTGCCAGCAACCCGGATGCTGCCGCAATCCCTTATGTTACCGACTTTTCCAACAAGGTAACTCCGCTGTCCACTGTCTCGGCAGTGCTGACAAAGATCATCAAGGACCTCAGCGACTCGAAAACCCTGCTGGCGACAGTAGACCCGATTGTTTCCGGCGGGTATATCGTAGGTTATCCCACCCTTCCTTCGGATGGCTCGACCGAACAAGCCGATGCTTCGCTGTTTATGCAAAATAGACGCCACCGGCTGAACTATTATGCCGTCTGTGGCGAACTGGCCCGTGTCTTCCTCTATAGCAACGACTATACGAATGCCCTGAAAAATGCGCTGGAAGTCATCAATTCCCGCAAATTCCCATGGACCAGCCAGGCCGACTTTATCGATATCAATCCCCAGCGGATAGACCGTATCTTTTACAAGGAGCTGGTGTTTGCCTGGTATATCCCACCACAGACCAAACCCCTGCTGTTGTTGTTTGGTTCTGATCTCAACAGCCTCTATATGTTGCAGAATGACGGGGCCGGCATTTATGAGACGGGTGGAGCAGGGGGGGACGATCTTCGCTATAAACAATGGTTCAAGACGGTGACCGACGCTTCCGGCACCCGGCTCGATCTGTTGAAGTATACACGTGATCCCGACAGTAACCGTCACCCGCTGGTGGCGCCGGCGCTACGTCTCAGCGAACTTTACTACATCGCAGCCGAATGTACCTATGATATCGATCCGGCGCGGGCTATGGGTTATGTTGATTCCGTACGTCTTCACCGGGGCATCGGTACACCAATGACTGCGGGCTCCAAGGATGATTTCCTGGATCAGCTGGTTAAAGAGGCACGCAAGGAATTTTACGGCGAAGGGCAGATATTCTACATGTACAAACGGCTAAACAGGAATATCCTGGGGCTCTCGGGCACGATCATTCCTGCCAGCAACAAAACCTTCGTTCTTCCCTTGCCCAATGATGAAATTGAATTCGGTAACCGATAACCAACAACTGATCATGAGATTTTTGATAACAACCCTGCTGGTAACCACTATTCTGACTGCTTGTCAGAAAGCGAAATATCTGACCTATCAGTCTTCAGACAATGTCTATTTCAACTTTAGGGATGACTCGACGACGGACAGGGACAGCGTCATTTATACCTTTGCGTTCACTCCGGAAAAATTGTCGGATACGATATTGCTGCCAATAGGGATATCTGGCAACCGTATCCACAAGACAAGACAGTTTAATGTAGCCGTCACCGGCAGCGGAACCACCGCGGTCGCAGGTACGCACTATGCACCCCTGCTGGCTTCCTATACGATACCTGCCGACTCGGGCACCGGGGTCCTGCCCCTTATCGTTTATAATAAGGATACCGGTCTGGCCCGGAAGGCGGTCGCCCTGGATCTGCACCTGGTAGCCACCGGCGACCTGCAAACACAGTTCACCGACCTCATCAGCGCCCGTATCATTATTTCCAACAAGCTGCAAATGCCGTCCTGGTGGCATCTGTGGATGACCAACTATTCCGATACGAAATACCGGCTGTTTATCATCGCTACGGGGGTGACCGGGTTGGCCCATGGCACCGACTATGGTCTCTATGCTCCCCAAAGCCTTTATTTCATCGGGCTTATGAACAGCCTGATCATCGACCCCCTTACCTGGGTGACCAATAATCCCGGTAAAGGATATGTGCTTCAACAACGGCCCGACGGAAACTATGATTTTTATAACAACGCTACGCCAACTCAGACGATCCTGGTGAAAGCGGATGCTTCCACCAGCAGCTATCATTTTATCGACGAGAACGGAGCATTTGTTACACCCAACTAAACTTAATTTCATGAGACGTTATTTATCATATCTGTTTATCGGCATCGGCTGTCTGGCTGTTTCCTGTTACAAGGACAAAGGAAATTATACGTACAATGTCCCTCCTGCCCCTATCGTGTCCCAGCTGGCTACGGTGTACAATGCCATCATTGGAGATACCCTGCGCATCGAACCGAACATCACCATCGCCGGGGCCAAACCCAGCCTTGGCTATGAATGGCGGATCAGTGTACCGGAGCTGCAGATGGATCAGTTGTATTATGGGCCGGCGTTGAAGATCATATTCGGACTTAAGCCGCAGCGTTATAATGCGCGCCTGACGGTCATCGACAGCAGCAACGGCCTGAAATATTTCTATCCCTTTTTTATCGATGGGGCAACCATTTATTCAAAAGGTACTACGGTGCTGAGTCTTGAATCCGGTGTATCCCAGTTGTCATTTATCCTGCCGGACGGCACCGTGCAAGCCCGGGTATACAAGAATATCAACAATGAAGACCTGCCCGGAGGACCGCGGCAGGTGATCAACCTGGTAAACCAGAATTACGGCGGCATCACCACCGGGTATTGGATTATTTGTTCCCAGGCGGACAATCCCGGTGTAGAGATCGATCCTAATACCTTTCAGAAAGTGAGAACGATGCGGGGGAACTTTTTCTCGGCGCCTGCCAGCATCGTACCGGGTGATTGTCAGAACATTTACACCGGCACCCTCAATGGGGTCATCAACGGAAAATTGTATGTAGGTTCCAGCCAGACTTATTACTTGAGTCCCGTGTATGGGCAGTTCGGCTCTCCGGCGACGGGTAACTACAATTTATACCAGCAGGCCATTTTCAATCCTACATTCCCTTATTTTCTCGGCTATGACAGTGTGCGCAAACAGGTAGTCGGTTTCACAAATTTTGGGGCTCCCGCTTATATCGGTACAGGATATCAGACCACTACCACGGCGCCTTTTGACCCTGCAAATGTAGGCCTGGACCTTCTCGATTTTGAGCAAATTAACAGCCAGAACTGCTACGCCTTCGGGAAGGCTCCCGACGGAACGATCCAGGAAATAAAATTCAGTGTGGCCTTTATCGGTATTATTCAGGTGTCCCCTCAATACAAACGGCCATTTCCCCGACCGGACCTTATCACGGCCTCTACGAAATGGACCAGCGCTCCAACGGAAGTGTTTTATTTCAACAGCGGATCCACGATCTACCGGTATAATCCTTTGAATCAGGAAATAAAAGCCCTGACGACGGATTTTGGCGGCAAGACTGTCACCATGATAAAAATTACCGACGGCGGTAATACGCTTGTTGCCGGGGTGGATGGATCGTTATATTTTCTCGATGTGAGCACGGGAAAATTTGGAGATATTCTTTCAAAGATCGATGGCATCCCCGGCGCACCGGTAGATGTAGCGCAACGTAATTAAACATATTGATCAAATAATTTATGACAAAGAGACTATTCCTGTTAGCCGGCCTGCTACCTCTGCTGGCAGCAGCACAGACCCCGGATTTTACCCTAAAGGGCCGGATCGGCCATTATAATAGGCCGGCAAAAATATGGTTCGATCATATGGAAGGCGATGTCAGCCATTCCGATTCGGCCGTCCTGGTGGATGGGCGTTTTTCTTTCCGCGGGAAGGTCAACGGGCCTTCGGCAGTACGCATGGCTTTTGCTCCGAAAGGGGACGGAAAAGAAAAGGCTATTTACACCGGCGATGTGATCTATTTCTATATCGGTAAGGAGAACATAACCATTCAAAGCAAAAATTCACTGAGCAATGCGACCATCAGCGGGAGCCCGATCAACGAGGCTTACAATGCTTTTAACACCTTTATCGGCGGTAGTATCATGGCGCTCACAAAATCTGCCAATGATGATTTCCGCCGTGGGACGGAGGAACAAAAAAAAGACACAGCTTTTTTTCATGCAGTTGACGAACGGTTCCGCCAGCATGTACAGGATCGGGCCAAACGGCAGATGGACTTTGCCCGGACCCACCCCCATGACTTTTTTAGTCTTGTAGCGTTGACAGAACTGACACGCGACACGAAGAGTGCTGCTTTATCGAAGCCCGTTTTTGCTACCCTGGATGAATCGCTGCGGCAATCCTTCGCCGGGAAAAAACTGGAAGATAAAATGACTGCGTTGACCGCGGTGGTGGCGGGTTCGATGGCGCCGGACTTTACGCAGCCGGATGTCAACGGACAGGCTGTGAGCTTGACCCACTTACGTGGGAAATATGTCCTGGTAGACTTTTGGGCTAGCTGGTGCAGCCCTTGCCGGGCCGAGAACCCCAACCTCAAAAAACAGTACCAGTTATACAAGGACAAAGGGTTTGAGGTATTATCCGTTTCCCTCGACGATAACAAAAAGAAATGGCAGGATGCCATTGCCAGGGATGGTCTGCCCTGGCTGCAGGTGTCCGATCTCAAGGGCTGGTATAATGAGGCGGGGAAGTTATATGGCGTTTCGGCCGTTCCGGCCAGTTTCCTGCTAGACCCGCAGGGAAAGATCGTGGCCACAGGGCTGGTGGGTGAGGCGTTGAATAAGAAACTTGCGGAACTATTCGGACTTCCGGGAACGCTACCCGACTCCGCGGGCGCATCATCCGGCCTGATCCCGCTGAAAGTATTATATGTAGGATATAGTCCCGAAAAACCCATGCCCTCGAAGCTGGTTTATTATATGCCCACCAATGATCGTTATGCGGAGGTCTACCAAAGCCGGATGAATGCTTTCCGGAGTTTCCTGGAGAAAAGTTTTTCGATGGTAAAAACCATTGATGTACGAGATTATACTTTCCGGTCATCCGACTCGGTGGATGTAACGATCATGGATGCGGGTCCGGTGGATCTTCCGGCGAATTTCGACCGGCCCATGATCCTGATGCATGCCATGGCTCCCAACGTGGGGTTACCCATCGGGCTTAAATTTGACTGGTATTGCCAGTGCCTGGAGGCCGATGCGCTGAATATCCGGATGCAACATGAGATATTCAATAAACCCAACAAGGTGCACCTCACCCTGGTGGAGCGGCCTACACCCGGGTCTTTCTTCAACGACTGGCATGCGTTGACTACTCCGTCCACCATGCCGATGTGGCGGGTGGTTACGGAAGGATATGCCGGTGGCAGGCCTTATCTCATAGGTATGGTCGCACATGGCGAAGGCTTTGACGACAGTCCGGACGCGGAAGCTATCTCCGGCGGCACCTGTCTGAAGAATTCAGCGGCGGTGGCGCTGGGGCGTCACGGAAATTATTTTATGTGGGGTTTTTCCGGCTCACCGGATTTTATGACGGAAGAGGCTAACCAGGTGTTTGTCAATGCCATTTGTTATATCAAAAAATTTGACCACAAACCGGCTATCGTAAAAAAAGTCCAGATCGAAACAAGAGAGGGCATTGACGAAAAGATCTATCGTATCGACAAGGCCGTGTATGATAAAGCGATCCTCTCCCGGCGGGAAGGCAACCAGCGGCTGCTGCGGATACAGGATTCTTTGCGTGCCCTCAAGGCCGCAGGGAAGGATATTGGACATAATAATGAAATGTTCCTCAAAATGCCGATGACGGATGGCGTGGAAAGTTTTGAAGATTACGTCAAGGGGTATGCGGGACCTGAGCTTTTTGCCCGGTTTGGCACGAACACCAAATTGTATCAAAAGTACTACAGGGATAATTACGAGTATTTTTATCCGCTGGATGGATATAATCTGCAATTGGATGCCGACGCGCAAAAGCTGGGCATATCGAACCGGAAGGTGGAACTATTGGAACGTTGTATAGTCCTGCTGGAAAAACAACAGGATACCGCAATGGCGCGCAGAGTATTACAGCGGTATACGGTAGAGCGTTTTCCTGCGGCTGCGGAATGGAGGACCTGGCTAACGAAAAATAGGGGCCGGTTATTCTATACCGAGGCCGGAGGATTTAAGTTTATGGTGAATACCTATGTGGCGCCCCTGGCGGCTCCAGCGGTTACTAGAACGGGATCAACGACCGGGACGGGACCTGATTCCGCGGACCCGGTTGCCATTAGCGCGCGGCTGGAAAATGGCCGGCTTGTCATAGATGCGGATATTCTAAAAGGCTGGCACATTTATGCCTATGTCGGCAAAGATGACCCCTTCGTTCAGACAGAGACTTTGCTCGAGCTGCCGGAGGGCGTTGTTTCCGATAAGCAATGGCAAAGTTCGGCGGGCTTGCCATTCCCGGGAAATGATGGTATCTTCGTTTATGAGGGGAAAGTCCGGTTTGAGGTGGCAGTGGATTGTTCAAAAGCTCAGCCGGGTGCAACCATCCGGTGCGGGCTTTATTACCAGGTGTGTGATAACACGAAGTGTTTTCCGCCAAAAAGAAAGACAGTTGATATTAAAATATAATCCAGTTGACTTATGAAGCCACTATTGATCCTACTGCTTCTCTCTTCAACCAGTTCTTTTGCGCAATCTGCCCGGCCAAGGCTGCACAAGACAGCAGCCGACTTCACTTTAAAAACGCCGGCTGGCGAAGACCTGCAACTTTCCTCCCTTCATGGACAGTTCGTATTGATTGATTTCTGGGCTTCCTGGTGTATGCCTTGCCGGGCGGAGATACCCCATCTCAAGGAGTTATATGCCCAATATCATTCTGCCGGCCTGGAGATCGTGAGTGTTTCCACTGACGCGCATCCCGAAGCCTGGAAGCGGGCGATGGCACAGGAGCAGATGTCCTGGCGCCAGGTGCTGGATTCCTATAGTGGTACGGGCAATTTTTCTGATGTGGCGGGAAAGTATGGTATCCAATCCATTCCCTATATCTTATTGTTGGATAAAGAAGGGATCGTGCTGGCGGTGGATCCGTCACCGCAGGCACTCGATAAGCAATTAAGAAAGATCTTTGGGAATTAGGCCATTTGGCGCCGGTGCATTGCCCATTTCCGAAGTTTGCCGAGTAACTCTTCGAGTTTTACGGGTTTACCGATATAGTCATCCATTCCAGCCTGCAGACACTCTTCTTCATCTCCCTCCATGGTATTGGCGGTGAGTGCTATGATCACCGGCTGATTGGCCATGGGAGTATTTCGGATATGACGGCTGGCTTCCAGCCCATCCATTTCCGGCATCTGGAGGTCCATCAGGATAATATCAAAAGAGTTGCTGGCCGCTGCATTTACCGCCTGGCGGCCATTATCCACGATGGTGGGTTCATATTTCAGTTTCTGCAGAATAAAAAGGATCACCTGCTGATTGATGGGATTGTCTTCAGCGATAAGTATCTTTAAAGGGAAGGTTGATGCCAATTCTTCGGACAGGCGTGGTTGTACCTGTCGTCCTTCCGGTGAGGTCCAGCTCTTATTCTGTAACCCGGAAAGAATATATTTATACATCGCCTGCTGTTTGATGGGTTTGGTCATGACAGCGCTGAAGAGCTGGTTATGGTTCTTTTTATATTCGTCACCTACCGAGCTGAGCAGGATAATGGGCAGATGCGGATGATGGTCACGGATAGATTGCGACAGACGGATGCCATCCATATAGGGCATTTGCATGTCCGTAAGGACAAGATCATACCGGTTGTCCTCAGCAAGGAGATTGAGGGCTTCCACTCCCGATGCGGCGAGTACGGGCCGGAGATTCCAGAATTCCAGCTGGGTCTTTAGGATGGTGCGGTTGGTAAGATTGTCGTCCACGATAAGGACCCGCTTGCCGGCATGTTCGGACAACCCGTTGATGGTAAGCTGCGGATGTTTATCAATGCCAGCGCTGGTCCGGATGGTAAATGAAAAAGTGCTGCCTGCGCCTGGCTGGCTAACGACATTGATATTGCCACCCATCAGCCGGACCAGTTGTTCGGAGATGGCCAGGCCAAGCCCGGTGCCTCCGTACTTGCGGGTAGTAGAAGAGTCCACCTGCGAGAAGGCTTTGAACAGGCGTTCCATTTTTTCCGGTGGAATTCCGATGCCTGTATCCCGCACTTCAAAGCCCAGTGTCAGCCAGCCGGCAAGGGAAGTTTCCAATAGCCGCACGCCGATAAAGATCTCTCCCTGCTCGGTGAACTTCATCGCATTGCTGATGAGGTTGGTTAGAATTTGTCTGAACCGGTGTTCGTCTCCCCTGATGTACAATGGTACATCCCGTTCCATCTGGTAGAGTAGTTCAATGCCTGTCTTGGCCGCCCGGGCGCCAAAGATGTCGAGGATATGTTCGATACTGGCCTGTAGATTGAAATCTTCTTCTTCAAGGTCCATGCTGCCGGACTCGATCTTGGAGAAATCAAGGATATCGTTGATGACGTTGAGCAGGGTTTCGCCGCAAACAGTAATGGTCTCGGTATAAGCCCGTTGCTGATCAGTAAGGGATGTCTCTGCCAGCAGCGAAGACATGCCGATAACTCCGTTCATAGGCGTCCGGATCTCATGACTCATCGTGGCTAAAAATATACTTTTGGCGCGATTGGCCCGTTCGGCTTCCTGGCGGGCAGACTCGGCCTTCAGATAGGCGGCTTCCAACTCGTCCTCACTGCGTTTGCGCTCCAGCAGCACGATAGCTTCGCGTTGAAGAGAGGCCATTCGTACGGCCTGGGCGACTTGTATCTCCCCTGACTTGTTCAGTTGATAGGCCCATAATCCACAAATGAAGACGATGATGCCGGCGAGGACAATATGGATAATAAAAGTTTGAAGGCTTAGAAAATCCAACTGCGTGAAATGTACATCCGTGTTGCCGGTGTACTGGAGATAATTGAAAACGCCATGATGCACAACAACAATGATGATCAGCGGTATCTGCAGCTTCCATTTCTGATAGGTAATGAGGATCGTGCTGCCTATAAATGCAAAGAAGTGCATCTCGAACAAGCCATGCATCTCGTAGATATATAGCGCCATAAATATGGCCAGTATGGTGCTAAGCACATATTGATAAAGATCGGACTCCGGCAGCAGGAACTTTACGGAGTAATAGGCGATAAGACAAAGAGCGCTCACCTCGACGGCGATGGACCAGGTGTCGTAATAAGGCGCCAGCAATAAGGCGATAACGAAAAACCCCGCCAGAAAATAATTCACCAGCTTGTCACTGCGCCGTTTGACCTCGCCACGGAAATAGTCCGTTTGCGCCTGTAACTCAGAAGGGGTATTAGTTATTATATAATTTGCTTGCGTCATTTGTTACAGGTTGGTAGTTGGCAACCATAGGCTTTATAGGCCAGCGGGCCGAAAGTAAGGGAATAGCTCTGGTGCAGAAGGCCATCGAGAGCCAGACGGGCAAATCCTGTTTTTTCATCGCTGCAATAGCGGTTACGGTTGTAATTGCCCCGATAAAATAAGTGATGGCTGGTATCGATAATGACTGCCTGCGGAGTGGAATAAACGCCACAGGCGGCTGCCACGGCCGAATCTGTCAGTACGGGAATAGGGTAGGGCAGGTCGAATTTATTCTGCAACTGCTCAGCCGAATAGCTTTTTGGGCTCATGAGGACGATGGCAAAATTGGCTTGACGGCCATATTGTTTGACCAGGGCCCTGAATTGGGGCATGTTAAAACGGGAACAGGGACAGTCAGGATTGAAAAAATGGAGAAACAAAGGTTTGCATGTCAGCAATTTTTCGGCTGGAGCAGGCAGCGCTACCAGGGTACCCCTTTGTACGTCATGGTAATTGACAGGAACAGGTGTCGGCAGACGATACCTCCACTCATTGTACCAGAAGATGATGGCGATGCCGGCAAATAAAAAGACCAGCCAGCCTGCTACAATTCCTTTTCTCATACTGCTATTGGATAATGTCTTAGGATAAGGTTAAGGTCATAATAGTTTGCGTGTTCATATCAATAACGTATAAAAATGCCATTTATTTAAGTGGTTATACCTATTTTTTTGTCCTCTTTATTTGAAAATAAAGAAAACGGTAGACAGACTTGTCTGTTTTATGCAAAATCCTATCTTTGTATCATGAAGGAATCGGCAGTAAAAGAAAGGATCCTCGACACGGCTTCACGCCTGTTTTACGATCAGGGATATCATGTCACGGGTATCAACCAGATCATCGAGGAGGCGGATATTGCCCGGGCCTCGTTGTACAATCATTTTCCTTCCAAGACAGACTTGTTGCTGGCTTATCTGGACACTACTCATGCTTCCTGGTTTGAAGAGCTGGACGCTTTCCTGGCGCCTCTCGAAGGACCCCGCGAGAAATTGCTGGCCCTATTCGACTTCCGTATTCAGCGGCAGCAGCGGCTGAAATATAAAGGATGCCATTTTAACAAGATCGCGGCCGAGGCCAGCGACGATCAGGAGGTACTGGCCCGGGTGAAAGCATTCAAGGTGAGGTTCCGCAACCTTATTCATGACCTTGTTGCCCGGACTACCGGGCGTCGTTCTATCCTGAATAATGAGCAGTTAGCCGATACGCTTTTTTTATTGTTGGAAGGGGGTATTGCCATTGGAGCAATGTACCGCAGCTCTGAAGCACCCGAAAAAGCCAAACAAATAGCAGAAGCCGTCCTGTAGATCCGGGGAATTGTTTAATTTACCCGTATGAAATTAAGAACCTCGATTGCGACCTTCATCCTGTTGGGGCTGTTGAACAACACTTCCGCCCAAACGCCAATTGAAAAATATACGATCGACTCCGCTTCGGTAGAACACGCCGGTGTTCCTAAAGGGGAGTTGATCAAATGCAGTTTCGATCACTCCGCTATCTTCCCCGGCACCCGCCGTGACTATTGGATCTATATACCAGCCCAGTACAACCCTGATCATCCGGCCTGCGTGTATGTCAACCAGGACGGCATCCAGTGGAAGGCGCCTACCGTCTTTGACAACCTCATCGACAAACATGAAATGCCGGTGACCATCGGTGTCTTCATCCAGCCAGGAAAGGTAGTTACGGCAGACACAAGTACAGCGTTAGATCGTTTCAACCGCAGTTTCGAATACGATGGACTGGGTGATAACTATGCCCGGTTTATCCTCGACGAGATCTTACCCGACGTCGAAAAACATCAGGCCGGCAATGGCAGAGCCATTCGCCTGTCCACCAGCGGTAACGACCGGGCTATTGGCGGGTCCAGCAGCGGCGCCATCTGCGCTTTTACCGCTGCCTGGGAACGCCCCGCAGCCTTTTCGCGGGTGTTCAGCGCCATCGGTACCTATGTCGGGCTTCGGGGTGGCGATCGTTATCCAACGCTTATCCGAAAGTATGAACCCAAACCCATCCGTGTTTTTCTACAGGACGGTTCCAACGACAATAACATTTATGGCGGCGACTGGTGGAAGGCCAATGAAATGATGGAACGGGCCCTGGTCTTTGCCGGGTATGAGGTTCATCATGTCTGGGGCGAGGGTGCGCACAACGGAACGCAGGGGACTGCCCTTTTCCCGGAAGCGATGCGCTGGCTTTGGAAGGGATGGCCGCAACCTGTTGCAAAAGGGAACTCTGCCAACCAGGTATTACACGATATCCTGATCCCTGGCCAGGACTGGGAGTTGGTAGGAGAAGGCTATGGCTTTACAGAAGGGACCGGCGCCGATGCAAAAGGTGACGTCTTCTACCAGGATATTCCTGCTTCGAAAACGTACCGCGTCGCTGCCGACGGAAAACCCGTTGTGTTCAATGCCGATGCGAAAAGAGCCAGCGGCACCAGTTTTGGCCCTGATGGCAGCCGTTATGAAGTAGCAGGAGCCACCAAACAGATACTGCGTTATGACGCTGCAGGCAAAGTCAGCGCGATTGCCTCGGATGTTTCCGGCAACGATCTGACCGTCGCCCGCAACGGAAATGTATACGTGACCTCACCCGACGGGTCGGAAAGACCCAGCAAGCTGTACCTGATCCGTCCGGGCGCAGAAAAGCTTGCGATAGACTCCGGTGTACGTTTCGCCAACGGTATTTGCCTGACACCCGACCAAACACAATTGTATGTGGCTGAGTCCGCCTCGCATTGGATATGGTCATATTCCATCCGGCCGGATGGCACTTTGTACAATAAACAGCGGTACGGCTGGCTCCACGTTCCGGACAATCAGGAGAATGCCTGGCCCGACGGACTGAAATGCGACCGGGAAGGCCGCGTATATGTCGCCACCCGGATAGGCATCCAGATACTTGATCCTATCGGCCGTGTCAACGCTATCCTGCCTGTGCCATCCGGGCAGCCGTCGAACGTATGTTTCGGCGGGCCGGCTTTTGATGTACTTTATGTTACCAGTGGCAATAAGGTGTACCGTCGGAAGCTGCGGGCGCGGGGATGCAATTCTTTCGAGGCGCCGAACAAGCCGCCACAGCCGCATCTCTAGTTCCTGCTTTACGTCAAGGATTCCAGTCAGATGGTCAAACATCTCTGTTTCTCTCCACAATAATATCTCCCTTTGTGGAATCCTTTCACCAAAAATATATTGTATGAAACAGAGCATTCAAAAAGGCCTGGTACTGGCAATTATAAGCCTGACCACGCTGATGTCGCATGCCTTGGGCGGCGTGGACAGCTATCGCATTTATTTGAACAACAAGCTGATCCTGCAGCAATATGTGGGAAGGCCGCTGGACCTTGAAAGCCTGCCGCTCAGCGCGGCGAACAGCAATGACAAACTGGTCATTTATTACAACCATTGCGGGGCCATAGGCAAAGGGCGAAGCATTTCCATAAAGGATGAAAAAGGAGTAGTCCTCAAGGAATGGAAATTTGCGGACGCGGCGAGCTCTGATCCAAAAACGGATGCCGGAATGACGATCCCTGTTAAAGAGATATTGGCATTGCAGGAAAAGGGGCGTGGATTGGCGATGTATTATTCCGCACAGGGGCGGCCGGAAGGGCTCCTGTTGACCAGGGTCAGCAAAGCGGCAAAACCAGTGGTATAAAAGTCTTATTTTTATTATCACAATGCCAATAGGAAATACCATACGGCGGTTGAAGTTGCACCATATTTTATTCTGGACGGCTTTAATGGGAGTATGGTATTTTTTCCGGTATGAGGATTATTCCAGCAAACAGCTTGCTTTCCGGGTTACGCTGCTGAAGGTTGCTGATCTTGCCTTTATGGTATATGTTACCAATTACCTGCTGATACCCACGCTCCTCTACAAAAAAAGATATTTCTTATTCGGTATCATCTGGGTCTTGTTCATCATTAGCTCCAGTTGGCTGAAGATATATATAGAAGGCCAGTTGGTTCGTCATCCGGAACTCTTCAATGTCTTTCGCCGGATGAAGACACTGTTCTACGACAATACGATCCCTCATATTTTGCTGGTGAGCACTGGCGCAGCATTCAAATTGATGCTGGATTATGCGGCCGCACAGAAAAGACTGGTGGAAATGGCGAAGGAGAATGCAGCTGCCGAGCTTAACTTTCTCCGGAGCCAGATAAACCCGCATTTTGTATTCAATTCCCTGAACTCCGTATATTTTTTAATCGACAAACAGAATTCCGATGCAAGGGATAGCCTGCAGAAATTCTCGGACATGTTGCGTTATCAATTGTATGAATGCGGAACCCACCAGGTAGGTATAGAAAAGGAAGTCAATTATTTAAGAGATTATATAGACCTTCAGCGGCTGAGGAGGGATGATAGATGCACTATTGATCTACAGATATCACCCGAACTAAAAGGCTTCCAGATCGCCCCGCTGCTGCTGATACCCTTTGTAGAGAATGCATTCAAACACCTGTCTCACTACGACCAGGATAACAACCGGGTATCTATCCATCTGGAAAGAGAAAATGGATCGATGATAGTAAAGGTCAGCAATACAAAAGACAGAGCGGCCGATAGCCATCAGCCTTTAAACCCCGGCGGCATAGGGTTGCGTAATGTGCAGCGGCGGCTGGAGTTATTATATCCCGGCAGGCATTTGCTGGTGATCGACAAATTCCCGGACAGGTTTGACATTTTTCTTAAATTAGACATCGGGGGGGATGTCCCGGTGTCCTAAAAGTGGTTGTCTGTATGCCCATCAATTGTATTATAATAGACGACGAGCCTCTTGCCAGGAAAGGTATCCGGGAATACATCGGTGATATTGATTTCCTACACCTCCTGGGTGAGTTCGATACTCCTTTGAAAGTAAGGGATCAGGCGGATTGGGCTGCCGTTCAACTGATATTTTTGGACATACAAATGCCCAAACTGACCGGGCTTGATTTTCTAAAGAGCCTTCGAAACCCGCCTCCGGTGATTCTTACAACGGCCTATCCTCAATATGCGTTAGATGGCTTCGACCTGGATGTGCTGGATTATCTGCTGAAGCCCATTTCTTTTCAGCGTTTTTTAAAAGCTGTCGAAAAGGTAAAAGACTACTACGCCGTGCGCCCCTTGCCGGCTGCAACAGAGGAGGACGATCATATTTTCATTAAGACAGGCACACTTTTGAAAAAGATCTTTTATGATGACATCCTGTTCGCGGAGGCATTGCAGAATTATGTCGCCATCCACACAAAGGATAAGAAATACATTGCCTATCTCACCTTTAAAAGCATCGAAGACAATTTACCCGCCGCCCGTTTCCTGAAGGTCCATAAATCCTATGTTATCCAACTCAGCAAAGTTGACGGCATCGAAGGGAATGATATTGTCATTGGCGCACATACCATTCCTGTGAGCCGGGCTAACAGGGAAGAGATCATGCAGCGGATATTACAGGGCCGGTTTTTAAAAAGATGAAGCCGTCGCTGCCGTAGTTATTTCTTCATCTTTAACCTGTCCGCTACCAACCCGCCGATCTGAGAGCCCATTTGGTGACTCACCTTGGTAGAATACTCATAGTGTATGCCACCGTAAAAACGGGATCGCTCGGTCTCGGAGGCGGCATCCCGAAAGGATTTAAAATTCCTGCTTTTGATACCGAATTCCAGTTCGGTCGTGTCGCTGTAAGCGAAGTTATCGCCGAAAACGCTGGTCAGCGCCTCTGCGGCAGAGGCCGAAATGGTGCAATGCCCGCAGGTGTATTCCGGGAAGGGGGGCGTTTGCAGGTGGGGGCGCCAGTTGGGATCGAAATATTTGTTGATGGCGGTTTCTGGCCGTAGGGTATTGTAGGTGAATTTGATGTTCCAGCATTCGATAAAGGCGTCAAAAAGCGCGACGGCTGTTTTGGCATAAGCGGCGACGGTGGTGTTAAAGTCCGCACCGGATTTTTGGGCAGCGATGCCGACGATACTCATCCAGTGACCAGCAGGAGAGAATTTCTTGGTGCCAAACATCAGGTGGCCGCTGACATTCAGCTTGAACGGATTGTCATCCCAGAAATCTGCGATCCAGGTCTCTTCTTCCGTCAGGCTATCTCCTTTGTTTTGTATCTTCTTTACCTCCTGATAATAAGGGGCATTCTTATCCGTCACATTAAAGGCGTAGGGCGGATGAGGAAGGAACTCCCTGACGCTGTCTACGATGACAAAGCGGATCTCGCGCCAGTGAGGCTCCATGGCTGGTGTATAGGCGGGGGGAGTCGGTACCCAGCGACCGGGGGAGTCATTGACCATGTATTCGGTTGCTCCCCGCGTCTGCGCATAGTTGTCTTTTTTACTCCAGGCCATCACCGCTGCCCCCACCGAGTCTCCATAAGCTACGGAAGCCGCAAGGACGTCGGAAGGCATGCCATGGTCTTTGGCCATCTTTTTAAGGCTGTCGACATACTGGCGCATACTTCCTTCGGGAAAGGTGACGGCTTCACCCAGCTTGCAATAGGCGAGAAGGGAGGCCAGCTCGTAATTGATCTTTGCTCCCCCAGGCGGCTTCGGCAAAGGTTTCAGACCATGTAATTGTCCGGCAAGCGAAGTATAGCTGGCAGGATACCCGCCGGCAATCACTTCATAACCGGCAATGGCGGCATACAGGTAGTTACGGGAAGCTACGATAGGGCCAAAATTGTTCCCCATGACTACGGTGTTCAGTTCATGAACGGTATGGCAGTAAAGGTTAGGGTCTTTAAAGACCGTTTCATAATCATTTTTAGAATGGCAGGCAGAAAAAAATATCGCTACACAGCCGACGAATAAAAAACGTGTCATTTATCAATGGGTTATGGGCTGTAATATAATTAAAAAAGGTAAAACCTTTTTCGAATATATCTGTAATGGAACATTACAAGGTAGCTAACTTTAATTAAATTATGCATCCGGAAAATAAAAATATTCTGGCTGTCAATGGGGGATCGTCGAGTATAAAATTCTCTTTGTATGAGACGGGAGAAGGAAAATTACCGGTCAAATGGTTGTCCGGGAAGATCGATCGCATCGGGTTGCCCGATCCAAAATTAACGTACACCAACAAACGAAGAGAAAAAGGAGAGGAAAAGGTCCCGGCGACAACGCCTGAAGAAGCTGCCGGTTTTCTTCTCGGCTGGCTGGAAGAACAAGGCGCCCAGCCGCTGGCCGCTATCGGCCACCGCATAGTTCATGGCCTGCATCATCGGGAAGCCCGGCTGATCGACGACGAATTATTGGAAACGCTCCGTCGTATCAGCAATTACGACCCCGACCATCTTCCCGGAGAGATCGCCCTTATTGAATTGTTTCAACGCAAACAACCCGGTATCCCCCAGGTGGCCTGTTTCGACACGGCCTTTCATGCTGCGCTGCCGCGGCTGGCCAAACTGCTTCCGCTGCCCCGTCGCTATGACAATGCAGGACTGCAGCGTTATGGTTTCCATGGGTTATCCTATGCCTATGTGATGGAAGAACTGACCAGGGCGGATCCATCTGTAGCCCGCGGGTCGGTCATCCTTGCCCATCTTGGCAGCGGAGCCAGTCTGGCTGCCGTAAAAGATGGCGTAAGCGTCGATACGACCATGGGGTTTACGCCAACGGGGGGTGTCGTTATGGGGACCCGTACGGGCGATCTGGATCCCGGTGTATGCTGGTATCTGCTGCAAAATGAAAAACTGACGGCCGGACAGTTCAATCATTTGGTGAATCATGAATCCGGTATGCTGGGGATCTCCGAAACCAGCAGTGATATGCAGGACCTGCTGAGCCGGGAAAGCAGCGATGACCGTGCGGCCGAAGCGATAGGTCTTTTTTGTTACCAGGTGAAAAAAACCATTGGCGCATTTTCCGCAGTCATGGGTGGCCTGGATGCCCTCGTCTTTACAGGCGGCATCGGAGAACGATCGTCTGTCATCCGGTCGCGCATCTCTTCAGGTCTGGACTATCTCGGTATCAGCCTCGATCAAAAGGCCAATGAACAAAATGCCTTTTTACTTTCTGCCGCAGCAAGCCGTACCCCTATATACGCCATTCCAACAGATGAGGAATGGATGATCGCCCGCAGTGCTTATCATTTATTGAAAGAACTGTAATACTATGATAAATATTTCAAACGATCTATTGCAAAAGATGCATGCCTACTGGCGTGCAGCTAACTACCTGTCGGTAGGACAGATGTATCTTACCGCTAATCCTCTTTTGAAGAAGCCATTGGCCGCGGAACATATCAAACATCTTCTATTGGGCCATTGGGGAACTTCACCCGGTCAGAATTTTATTTACGTCCATCTCAACCGCATTATCCGGCAATACGATCTGAATATGATCTATATCGCCGGACCGGGTCATGGCGGTCCCGCACTTGTCGCCAACACCTATCTGGAAGGCACCTATTCGGAGATTTATCCCAGTATCAGCCGGGATGAGGCAGGTCTTCAGAAACTCTTCAAACAATTCTCTTTTCCCGGCGGGATCCCCAGCCATGTCTCTCCGGAATGTCCAGGATCGATCCATGAAGGCGGCGAACTCGGATACTCCCTGAGCCATGCCTTTGGCGCAGTCTTTGACAATCCCAGTCTCATCGCGGCCTGCGTGATCGGCGATGGGGAGGCTGAAACCGGTCCGCTGGCTACGGCATGGCATTCTAATAAATTCCTCAATCCGGTGACGGATGGGACGGTACTGCCGATACTGCACCTCAATGGGTTTAAGATCGCCAATCCAACCATTCTTGCAAGGATTAGCCGGGAGGAATTAGAACAGCTGCTCAATGGATATGGGTGGGCGCCGCATTTTGTCGAAGGGGACGATCCGGAAAGGATGCACAAGGCGATGGCTGAAGTGTTGGATGAAGTCGTTGGAGAAATACAATCGATCCGGGCTAAAGCAAAAAGCGACGAAGCGGCCGGGCAGGCGAACCGCCCGCGTTGGCCGATGCTGGTATTGCGGACGCCCAAGGGCTGGACGGGTCCAAAAATAGTGAATGGCCTTCCAGTCGAAGGCTCTTTCCGTGCCCACCAGGTGCCGATACCGGACCCCGCCGGTAATCATGAACAGCTAAAGCAACTGGAATCCTGGCTGAAAAGTTATGCGCCGGAAGAACTATTCGATGACAATGGCGCCCTCAAACCTGAGCTTGCCGGTTTGGCCCCGGAAGGCGATAGGCGTATGGGGTCCAATCCCAACGCCAACGGCGGATTGTTATTAGTAGACCTGAAAATGCCGGACTTTCGTGATTTTGCTTTAAAAGTGCCTGCACCAGGTAAGATAAAGGCCTCCGATACTGCCGTCCTGGGAGAATTCCTGGCAGAAGTGATCCGTCTCAACCAGGGACAACGCAATTTTCGTCTTTTTGGCCCTGACGAAACACTATCCAATAAATTAGACGCCGTATTTAAGACAACCAATCGTCAATGGGAGGCCAACCGGACGGAGCAGGATCAGTATCTCAGCACCGATGGACGGGTGATGGAGGTGTTGAGCGAACACCAGTGCGAAGGCTGGCTGGAAGGTTATCTGCTGACAGGGCGTCACGGTCTGCTCAACAGCTACGAAGCCTTTATACATATCGTGGATTCGATGTTCAATCAGCACGCTAAATGGCTAAAGGTGACGGCGCATATCCCATGGCGCCGCAGGATCGCTTCGCTGAATTACCTGCTGGCGTCGCATGTATGGCGACAAGATCACAACGGGTTTACCCACCAGGATCCCGGGTTTATCGACCATGTGGTCAACAAAAAGGCGGAGATCGTGCGTGTCTATCTCCCTCCTGACGCCAACTGTCTGCTGTCTACGATCGATCATTGCCTGAGGAGCCGTCATTATGTCAATGTGGTTGTTGCGGGTAAGCATCCTGCCCCTCAATGGCTCAACATGGAAGATGCTGTGCTGCATTGTTCCAAAGGCGTTGGTATCTGGCCCTGGGCCAGCAACGACCGGGACAGCGAGCCCGATGTGGTGATGGCTGCGGCCGGGGATGTCCCTACTTTGGAGACACTGGCGGCTATTTCCATCCTCCGTCAAAAATTGCCAGAGCTGAAGATCCGTATGATCAATGTAGTCGATCTGATGAAACTTCAGCCACAAACCGAACATCCGCATGGGTTGAGCGACTTCGATTTCGATATGCTTTTTACCCGGGATAAACCCGTCATCTTTGCTTATCATGGTTATCCCTGGCTCATCCATCGACTGACCTACCGGCGGACCAATCATGGTAATCTGCATGTTCGCGGTTATAAGGAGGAGGGCACCATCACCACTCCTTTTGATATGACCGTGCTGAATGATATGGACCGCTACCATCTTGTGATGGATGTTATCGAACGGCTGCCGAAACTTGGTGAAAAATGCGCCTATCTGAAACAGGAAATGCAGGACCTGCTGATCCGGCATCGGGAATATATCAATGCCCAGGGACTGGATATGCCGGAAGTATTCAACTGGAAATGGGAGTAACCCATTTTTGTTTACAGTACCAATATACTTTGATAAGCCGTAAGCGCCCCGTCCGTCCAGGCGAGCCGGTAAGTACCACGGGGCAGGCCGGGTATGTTTATTCTTACTTGCATAGTACCTGCAGGGACAGCCAGTGTTTGTATGATCTTCCCATTCATATCGGTTAGCTGGAACCTGGACGCATTGGCCGACGATGGCAGATCCGCCAGGAAAAATCCGTATTTCACCGGGTTGGGATAGATGGCCATTAATGGCCCGCTGAGTTGTAAGGTTATCGCCGAGCTATAGGTGTAATGCGTGGTCGAATCCTGCATTTTAAGCCGGTAGTAATTAATGCCGTTCTTTGGACTGAGGTCGGAGAAGGTATAAGCATGGCTGGTTGCGGCCTTGGTGTTGACGGGAACCGTACCGATCACGTTGAACTGGCTACCATCGATGCTTCGCTCGACGGCATAGAAAGTTATCCCTCCGTCATTACGGGCCTGCCAGTTCAGACGGGGCTGGTTATTAGTAACCGCACCACTGAATACCACCAACTGAAAGAGACCGGGAGGAGATTGAGTAGCTGAATCAACGAGGTAGACAAAACCGGCCAGGGAATCCGCACCGACCGGGCCGGCGACTCTTACCTTGCCGCTGGCTCCTGTGCCGACTACGGCCTGGAGGACAGAGTCAGACAGGCGCTAATGGAGATGGCCCGGGTGCCACCAAAGGTGACTGCCGTGACCCCCGATAGATAGGTGCCCTTTATAATGACAGTCTCTCCGGTTTTCGCGCTTTGCGGCGAAAAACCAGTAATCGTTGGCGGGGCGGGAGGCGGTGGAGCAGACAGGAAAGTAAATCCGGGATATGATCCTGTACCGGCAGGGCCCGTTGCCGTTACACTACCCGTAGCGCCTCCTGCTACTGTCGCATGGACAATATTATCAGATATGACACGGTAAGACTGGGCTTGAGTGCCACCAAAGGCCACGGCCGTGATATTGGACAGGTTGGTCCCGGTGATGGTAATGTCCGTGCCCTGGGTGGCGCTTAGCGGGGTGAAGGAAGTGATCGCAGGTGGCCCGGCGGCAGTCGAGGTAAAGGTAAAACCATTCAGGCTGGCGGTGTCGGCCACCGACATGACCCGCACATCGCCCGTACTGCCCGCGCCTACGGTGGCAGATATTGTTGTATCAGAAAGAATGGTCATAGCCTGTGCGAGGGTGCCCCCAAAGCTGACCGCGTTGATCTGATTGGCTATAAAACCAGTACCCTCGATGAGGATAACCGTTCCGGTACTGCCGGTCGTCGGGGAGAAGCTGGTGACCGTTGACGCCACCCGCGTATAGGTAAAGCCATCACTAAGATCATAACTGGTGGGGCTGGAAACCATCACTCCGCCCGAAGAACCTCCTCCTACAGTGGCTGTAATGGTTGTCGGCGATACGATGGTAAAAGCCAATGCCGGCGTGCCGCCAAAATTGACAGCCGTGGCACCCGATAGATTAGTGCCGGTGATCGTCACTACCGTGCCGGTGCTGGCAGTAGCAGGTGAAAAAGACGTGATGGTAATATCGGTCGGCTTTCGGTTGCGCATGATCGATACAGAACTGCTGCCATTATCTGTCACAACAAGGTCGGGCTGTCCGTCGCCGTCCAGGTCGGCAGCTGCAAGCCATGACGGGATAAAGCCGGTCACATAACTGACATGGGAAGATAAGCTTATAGCACCGCTGGTGCTGATATTACGATGTATCCCCACAGATTGATCATTTTGAGAAGCTACTGCTACATCCGGCAGTCCATCTCCATCAAGGTCATTGACCATTATATAACTCGGGGCATTAACAGTCGGAATGGAAGTCGGTGGCGCCGAAAAAGAAATAGAGCCGCTGGAACTGGTATTGTACAGGAGGTTGAGAGTACCGGTAACCTCATCGTTAACGTCGGTGGTGGCACTTACCAGGTCTATTTTCCCATCGCCGTCCAGATCGGCAGCGCCAAGGCCGGACATAAAGTTTCCTGGGTTCACGGCAATATTGGATTCAGCGGCAAAGGAAACCGCGCCGCCCGGCACACCCGTATTGCGGAATACGGAAACCGAGCCTCCATAGTTCGTACAAGCCAGGTCCGGCATTCCGTCATCGTCGAGGTCGGCCGCCACCAGGTTTCTGGGATAATTAAAAACCAGGAGGGGCAGATCGGTTTTTGCTGCCGGAGAAGGAAAAGAAAGATTGCCCGGCGTACTATTGTTGCCATATACCGACAAATTTTGATCGTCGCTACTGTATGATACGATATCGGGTTTGCCGTCGCCGTTGCAATCGGCAATAATGATATCTGCATACTGCCCGGTATTATTTGCTCCGGCATATATGACGAGTGGAGTCGTAGTAAAGGAAATGTTTCCGGAAGTACTGGTATTCCGGAAAATGCTGATATGCCCATCCATTAAACTGACCACAAGCTCCGGCATTCCATCCCCATCGAGGTCTCCGGCAGTAACGGCAAGGGGGAGCGACCCGGCATTGGGCGTAAAAGCCGGTAGTGCCGAAAATTGAGGGAAACCCGGTGTGCTGGTATTGCTATAAACGAAAAGATCGTAGTTGCTAATCAGGGCAAAATCTATTTTTCCATCCCCATCCAGATCTTTGGCACAGATACTAAGAGGGGTCGTTCCGGTAGTAATATCCTGTCGCTGAAAAGCATTTGGCAGGAATTGACCCGGATCAGAAAAAGTGAGATTGAAAGGACGGGCTGAATAAGCCGTAAGCCCGCCGGTAGTGACGGTCAGTGGTTGATAACTGGCGCCTGTCGGCACGGTAACCGTCAGGGATGTCGAACTGGCGGCAGACACCGTGGCGCGGGCCGCTCCGAAATAAACAATATTATTGGAAGGGGTTGTTCCAAAATTACTACCGGTAATGGTTACTGTCGTACCTACCTGGCCGGCGAGGGGGGTAAAGGAAGTGATAATTGGTTGCGCCTGCAACAAGAAAGAAAAAAGCACCGAAGCAAGCAGGAAAACAAAATGTCTTCCCCTACCGTTGTGAGGGTTGATGCCAGGGTTTAGTTTCGGCATTAGGTATTGAATTTGGAACAAGATAATAGAAAGACCTGGTAATCAAAAACGTATTAAACTTTATTCGAATGCGTCATTGATTCTTTGTCCCATTGCGAGTATGATAAAAAAATTGGGGTTATTGTGTACGCAATAACCCCAATTAGTTGTACTAAGGTTTCGGCGCTGCGGTAATGCCTTCATTGGCGATGGGCCAGGTGATCGGTTTGGTCGTATTGGGGAAGCTGAAGCCTTTATTGCTTCCACGTTTTCCTGCATCCGCCCCGAAGAAATAGAGTGGCCGGCCCTTATATGTCAGCTGTGTTCTGCCGGCTACCGTAATGTTGGCGAAGTCTGTCTTACTCAATGTAGACGGGACATTCGTGATAGTGGACAAGGTGTCGATCGGCCAGACGCTGTTGTTGCTGTAATCTGCTTTTGTGAATTTATTGATATTGAAGGAATCAAGCTTAAAAGTATATAGAGTATGACCGTGGTCATCCGTGATATACCGGGTAGGACCCGTTACATTGGGATTATACAGGGAGTCGCAGAGTGTGCCGTCGGTAGTTTTCAGCTGAAAATTGGAGATCATGACGGTATAGTCGGGTTTAGCGACAAACCATACCCTGCCAATGGGGTCTCCGTTGACGTCACCGGCTTTGGCATCCTGCGCAAAGTAATACAAAGGCCAGCCTTTATACGTGGTTTGTTTAGAGCCATCGTTCCGGGTGATAGTAGCGAAGTCACTGCTATTAAGTCCATCGGATAAGGTGAGATTAGTGGAATAGAAAGTAGGCCAGGCCGTTGAACAACTTCCATAACAAGTAGAGGTGTCTGCGCCGTCATTAGAGAAAAAATACAGCGATCTGCCGGTGCTGTCGGCCATGATCTTTCCAAACTTTGCGTTGTCAGTCAACTGTACCTCTTTTTTGGGCGCGGAAGGAGGGGGTGGCGTGTTACTGTTGTTGTCTTTCTTGCAGGATGCGATGGTTAGCAGTATGCCAATGGCCATACCTGCCATTACGAAATGGTGGTTGTTACGTTTCATTGTTGTTAAGATAAAAGTGGAAAATGTTCTCTTTAGAGTATCCTCTAAAGAATGAAAGTTTTCTGAAAATTGGTTGTTGGAATGGAAAACGCCAGATGAAATTCAACGGTTGCCTGCTTTGCAGACAATATTCGCCGGTTGGCAGAATGGCCGCAGCATAAGCAGGCGTTCTGTCTACTTTTAGTAAAAAAAATGTCTGCTTATTGTTTGGAGACGAAAGATCTCTGTCATCAATTTTCTACAGGCCAGGTAGCCTTGAATACTGTTAATCTTTGCGTACCGGAAGGAAGTATTTATGGATTTTTAGGTCCCAATGGGGCCGGAAAGACAACGACGCTTCGCCTTGTGCTGGGGATGCTAAAAAAACAGAAAGGCCACATCTCCTTTTTCAGTGAGCCCTTTGACGCCAACCGCATCCCCATATTGCAAAAGGTAGGTTCGCTGATCGAAAGCCCGTCTGTATATGCGCATCTTTCCGCTGAAGAGAACCTAAGGGTCTTTCAGCTCATTTATCGCTGTCCATCTGAGCGTATCGGCATTGTACTCCGGGCCACCGGGTTAACGGATACGGGTCGCAAAAAAGCCGGTCAGTTCTCTCTCGGGATGAAACAGCGGCTTGGTATTGCCATCGCATTGTTAAACGATCCCCGGCTACTGATCCTGGATGAACCAACTAATGGACTTGACCCCAGTGGGATCATCGCCATGCGTGAATTGTTGAAGCAGCTCAACAAGGAAAGGGGGGTTACCATCCTGATATCCAGCCATCTTTTGTCGGAGATCAGCAAACTGGTAACCCATGCCGGCATCATCAGCAAAGGCCGTTTGGTATTCCAGGGGTCGATGACGGAACTACAAAGCTCTGGCGACGGCGATCTGGAAACCATCTTTATGAACCTCACACAAAACTAGATCATATCATGCTTACATTTGTTCACAGTTTCGCCAGCGAATGGCTAAAGAGAAAACGGACTGCCGCTGCCTGGCTTGTCGTTATCGGCGGTTTCTTCATTCCATTGATAATCCTTGGAGCCCGGCTCTATGAATCCGGTGGGCTCGCCGCAGCCAATCAGCATCCCAGGCTTTGGGAGATGCTGTATGAGCGTTGCTGGCAGTTCATGGGATTTTTTTTGTTGCCGATGGGTGTCATTCTCGCTGTCAGTCTGGTTACGCAATTAGAATTCCGGAATAACACCTGGAAGCAAGTATTCTGTACTCCGCAAAGCCTGACGACTATTTTCCTGGCAAAGCTGGCTATCATCCTGGTCATGCTTCTACAGTTTTTTTTCTTGTTCAACATCGGCATCTATCTCACCGGCGCATTGCCCTGTCTGTTCTTCCGGGATGTGCATTATCCATCGGCGGCCTTTCCTTTTCGGCTGTTCCTGGAGGGGAGCGGCAAATTTTTCCTGGATGCCCTACCCATTCTTGGGTTGCAATATCTCGTCAGCCTGCGGTTTAAAAATTTTCTCGTGCCGCTGGGGGTAGGAATGGGGCTATATGTCGCCTCGTTTATTGCGGTTCATTGGAAATACGGCTATTTTATTCCTTATACCTATTGTTATTATGACTTTCTCGGTAAAAGGAGTCCTTTACCGGCCGGTATATCGATCCATGAGTGGGCGCTGGGTTATTTCATCGGATTGACGGTATTGAGCTATATTCTTTATATTTCCAAAAAAGAGAAGGGATAAAAGATGAAAAGACTGGGAATAATAGTGCTGCATGTGTCGTATTGGACAATGTACCTGATCCTGTTGCTCCTGTTTTTATTGGCGCTTTGGTTGGGTTCCCGGGCCATTATCCATAAAAATTTCTGGCAGATGGCCGGTTACTCGCCGGGCTGGATTCTTCTTACCCTGCCGCATGTACTTTCTTTTTATGCCTTTTATCTTTTGTTGTTTCCGCGACTGTTGAAAACGAAACGTCTGCTGTTGTTGTTCGTTTCCGGCGTAGGCGTGTCGGGCCTTTCAGCGCTGTTGGCGTTGTTGATCAGCGGAGTCTTCTATGGCTTTCGCTTTGGCCCTCATTTGAGCCTTGATACGGGCTTCGAATGGCTGTTTATTTCGGCGATATGTTTTGTTCATGGCGTACTAGCTCTGGTGATAAGAGGATTTCTCAGTTGGTATGAAGACATCCATCTGAAAGAATTGCTTGACCGGAAGAATTATGAGATGGAGCTGGCGCTTGTCAAATCCCAGTTGAACCCGCATTTTTTATTCAATACTCTTAATAATATCGATGTGTTGATCCAAAAGGACGCGGGGCGAGCTTCGTTATATCTCAATCAATTGTCGGACATCCTGCGTTTCATGCTTTACGAAACAAAAACAGCGCAGATACCCATTCACCAGGAATTACAGTATATCGACAAGTACATTCAACTGCAAAAGTTGCGGACGGCACATCCGGAATATATTCATTATTTTATTGAAGGCAGGGCCGGGAACAGGCTCGTTGAACCCATGCTGTTCATTCCTTTTATCGAGAATGCATTTAAACATGCGGAAAAAAAAGCAGAGGATGCTATCACCGTGCGATTTACGTTCACGGAGGACAAGCTGATCTTTGTTTGTGAGAATAAATTTGGGAGTCACCGGGATGCCAGCGACGGCCTGGATGCCGGCGGCCTGGGTAATAACCTGATCCGCCGCCGGCTGTCCTTGCTTTATCCGGGGCGTCATCATCTGGACATCAGTGCGGAAAACAATATCTATAAAGCTATCCTGACATTGACCTATGCGAATTGACTGCATCATAGTAGAGGACGAACCCCTGGCACAGGAACGTATCCGGGGGTATCTGGAAAGACTTCCCTTTATGAACTTGAAGGGAGTATTCGACGGCGCGATCGAAGCCCTGGCCTTTTTGCAGAGCAATACCGTCGATGTCATTTTTCTGGATATCAATATGGGCGACTTCTCGGGGATCCAGCTGCTGGAGTCTATGAAGCTTGACTGCCAGGTCATTCTCAGCACGGCTTATCACGAATATGCGTTAAAGGGGTATGAACTTAATGTCACGGACTATCTTCTGAAACCTTATACTTTCGGGCGTTTCATACAGGCCATAGATAAAGTACAGAGTCAACGCGTGAAGAGTGGGGGAGTGTCCGAACGAAAATTCATTTTTGTCAAGACCGAGCATCGCCTGGAAAAACTGCAACTCGATGACCTGCTATATGTCGAGGGCATGCGGGATTACCGCCGCATTTATGCGACGGGCAAACAGATCATGACCCTGCAGACCTTTGGCGATCTGGAACAGGCTATTCCCTCCGGCATTGTATGCCGCATTCATAAATCTTATCTCGTAGCTTTACAAAGGATCGATTCGGTGGGTAGGGACACCGTCCGTATAGGCAATATAGAACTGCCTGTTTCCGATACCTACCGAAAAGCCTTCCTGAAAATGATCACACCACCGTAAAACTGATTGTAAATGAAAGCCTTATTTCTCCTGCTGATCTCTTTCTGCGTCCAATTCCCGCGTCCTTTTGCTCAAACTGCCGGCGCGCCCGCACTTGCAGACGGGAAAGGCGCTTTCGCCACCGGCCATTACCGCAATCTCTTTCGGGACGACGGGCATAGCGAAGCGGCCCTCACAACGAAGCTCAATGCAGCTTTTCAACAATTATTCTATGGGGACAGCGCAACCCAGGCCGTTTATTTTCCTGCAGGCCGCAATGCAAATGGAGCCCTGGCCTATGTCAGTGACGTCCCACATCATGATATTCGCAGTGAAGGCATGTCTTACGGAATGATGATCACGGTGCAATTGGATAAAAAGGCAGAGTTTGACGCGATATGGAATTATGCCCTGACCTATATGTATATTACCGATACCGCACATCCTTCGGCAGGTTATTTCTCCTGGTCGCTGAAGCGGGACGGTACACCCAATGAAGAAACGCCTGCCCCGGACGGCGAGGAATATTTTGTTATGGCACTGTATTTTGCCTCGGGCCGGTGGGGCGATGGACAAGGTATTTACAACTACCGCGCCTGGGCTGATAAAATATTGACGACGATGCGGCATCATCCCCTGCGATCAGGGGCAACGAAATTTGGTCCCCGGACCATCGCGACAATGGTGAATGAGGATGCAAAGATGATCCGTTTTGTCCCCGGTGTGGACAGAGGCACATTCTCCGATCCCTCCTATCATCTGCCTGCTTTCTACGAGCTATGGGCGCGTTGGGGACCATTGCCGGACAGAGCCTTTTGGGCTGCTGCCGCAGATACCAGCCGGCAGTATTTCCAAAGAGCCACTAATCCCAAAACTGGCCTGGCGCCGGATTATGCAAATTTTGACGGGACGCCTTTTATTTCCGCCCGTAATCGTCATTCAGCCAATTTCTCCTTTGACTCCTGGCGGACGGCAAGCAACTGGTCCGTGGACTGGTCATGGTGGCAGAAAGACAAAGACGAACAAATCCTGAGCAACAGGATCCAGGCTTTTTTCGCTTCGCAGGGGATGAACACTTACGGTTGTCAATACACGCTGGATGGCGGCAAACTGGACAACCGGCATGCCAATGGACTCATCGCTACAAACGCCGTAGCCAGCCTGTCCGCTACGCATACCCTGAGCAAAGAATTTACGGAGGCGTTGTGGAATGCGCCGATACCTTCCGAACTGGTCGAACGGTATTATGATGGACTGCTATACATTATGAGCTTATTGCATTGCGGCGGCAGATATAAAATATATGCACCGCAGAAAGACACGCAGCACAGCACCACCAAAGGAACGCAAGTCGCCGGAGCCTCCTGGAACAACAAACAGTGCGCCGTTGTCCTGACCTATGATGACGCCATCGATGTCCACCTGGACAATGTCCTTCCGCAACTCGATAGTGCAGGCTTCAAAGCCACCTTCTATCTTATCGGCTCGTCCCCCGTGACGACGAAACGTATGAATGAATGGCGGAAAGTGGCGGCCGAAGGGCACGAGTTAGGCAATCACTCGCTGTTCCATCCCTGTGACGGCAGCCTGCCGGGACGGGATTGGGTCGCCAGGGAGAATGACCTCAGCAGATATAACGTTAAAAGAGCGACACAGGAGATAAAGGCAACGAATGACCTCCTTAAAGCCATTGACGGCAGGTCGGTACGCACTTTTGCCTATCCCTGCGGCGACCTGAAGATAGGAGATACCCTATTCTACGATTCGGTGAAAAATGATTTTGCCGCGGCCCGCGGAACGACTTTTAGTCTTGAGACCGCTGAAAAGATCGATCTGTCGGATGTCCATTGTTTTGGCATCAACGGCCAGAACGCTGACTTTATGATCAGCCTCGTGAAACAGGCAATAGGATCCCGGCGGCTGCTGGTCTTTCTTTTTCACGGCGTAGGCGGAGGGCATAGTATCAATGTGGCGTTGGAGGATCACCGGCGTCTTATCCGGTTCTTAAAGGAACACGAGAGCGAGATATGGGTCGCGCCAATGGTGGATGTAGCAGAATGGCTCCGTACCAACGGACACCAGGTGTATCGTTAGCGGACAATTACTTCCCGATAAATCTATGTAGTTGCTTGATTTTCAATAGCCTGGGTTTCAGGCACTCTCTGTGCAGGCAGAATAGTTACAAAATCCTGCTATGCTGAAAAGCTACTTCAAGATCACCTGGCGAAATCTCAAAAAAGATCGCCAGTTCACTATTCTTAATCTTCTGGGTCTTTCTGTCGGTCTTGCCTGTACGTTGCTCATTGGTCTCTGGGTGGCCGATGAATTGAACATGGATAAATACAACGCGAAAGACGCCCGTCTCTACCAGGTGATGGCCAATTTCAAAACGGATGCAGGCATCAAGACAGGTACCCATACAGCTGGCATTTTGGCCCCTGCCCTGAAAAAAGAAGTGCCGGAGATCGAACAGGCAGTGACCGTATTCCCGGCTTCCTGGTTCAACTCGAAAGGCACCGTAACGGCGGGCGATAAACACCTGAAGGCCGACGGACAATATGCCGGAAAAGAATATTTCGACGTATTCACCTGCCCCTTTTTAGCCGGCGACCGGGACCAGCTGTTTGCCAGCAAACAAAATGTTGCCATCTCGGAACAAATGGCAAAAAATCTCTTCGGCACAACAGAAAACGTTATCGGCAAGACCATCAAATGGGAGGAAGGCGAGTTCAGCGGCGACTATTTTATTACGGGTATTTTCCAACACAACCCACCCAATGCCACCGAGCAATTCGATCTGATGTTCAATTTCGACCTGGCATTGGAAAGACGGGACGGTCTGCAAAAATGGGGCAACAGCGACCCCAGCACCTTTGTCATTGTAAAAAAAGGAACGGATATCGATCAGCTGAATGCAAAACTTTACAATTTCCAGCAGGGAAGAAGCAAATATGAAATGTCGACTCTTTTCCTGGTCAGATTTTCCGAACGCTATCTGCACGATCAGTATGAAAATGGCGTGCAAACCGGTGGCCGGATCACCTATGTAAAGCTTTTTTCCATCATAGCCGCCTTCATCCTGGTGATTGCCTGTATCAACTTTATGAATTTGTCCACGGCAAAAGCCGCACACCGCGCCAAAGAGGTGGGCATCAAAAAAGTAGTAGGCGCCCCACGCCGCTCGCTGATCCTGCAATACCTTGGGGAGTCTGTTGCGCTAAGTCTTATGGCGCTCGCACTGGCCCTCCTGATGGTGCAGCTGCTAATGCCGTTATTCAACGACATCACCGGTAAGACATTATCCCTGCATTTCAATCTTCGGTTTATCGCGACAATACTGGGATTAACTTTTCTCACCGGCTTGCTGGCAGGCAGCTACCCGGCCTTTTACCTGTCGGCCTTTAAGCCGGTAGCTGTTCTTAAAGGCGAGGCCCGCACCTCCTGGAGCGAGCTATGGACCCGGAAGGGCCTGGTTGTATTTCAATTCACGTTGTCGGTAGTATTCATTGCTGCCGTATTGATCGTTTACCGGCAGATAGAATATATCCAATCTAAAAATCTGGGTTATGACAGAGACCATATCGTACATTTTGAGATACCCTCCGGGCGGGATTCGGCCAGCGAGCAATCTGCGCTTTCGCTGCTCAATGAATTAAAAGCCGTTCCCGGCGTCGTCAATGTGTCGGGTTATTACCATACGCTTACGGGCCGGCATGGCGCCATCGGCGGCTTTGAATGGCCTGGCCGTCCTCCGGGCATGGATATTGACTTTGCCAATCTGGAAGTGGGATACAATTTTTTGCCGACGGTAGGAATAAAGCTCAAAGAGGGACGAGATATTACGCCGGATAAAAGATCATCCGGTGATGAGATCATCTTCAATGAAACAGCCATCCGGATGATGGGCCTTAAAGACCCTATTGGAAAAACGATCCGTTTCTGGGGACATGACCGGCAGATCGTTGGGGTTGCGGCGGACTTTAACTTCGAGTCGTTGTATCAGAATATAAAACCCTGCTTTTTCCAGGAATACCCTGTGATGCCAAACGTAATGGTGAAGATCAGGGCGGGCAACGAAAAAACAACGATGGCGGCCATCCGGACGCTCTATAGCAAATTCAATCCGGGAATGGTCTTCGAATACCGGTTCCTGGATGAAGACTACCAGGCGCTATATGCTTCTGAGCAACGTGTCGGCATCCTGTCCCGCTGTTTTGCAGGATTGGCCATCTTCATTTCCTGTCTTGGCCTGTTTGGTCTTGCCGCCTTTACCGCACAAAAAAGAAAGAAAGAACTGGGCATCCGCAAGGTCATAGGTGCGTCTGTCCTGCAATTGACCTACATGTTGTCTAAAGAATTCCTGGTACTTGTAATGCTCGCTATCTGCATCGCCTTCCCCCTGGTCTATCTCGGCATGCACAAGTGGCTGGATTCTTTTGCTTACCGGACCCGGATAAATGCCGGCATATTTGTTCTGACGGGCCTGGCCTCAATAGTCATTACGATACTAACCATCGGGTATCAGTCACTGAAAGCCGCTGCGATGAACCCTGCAGAAAGTTTAAGAACCGAATAAACCAACGATATGTTCAGGAACTATATTAAAATTGCCTGGCGTAATATTACGCGCCACAAATTGTATGCAGGGATCAATGTCTTTGGTCTTGTCCTGGGCATAACCTGCTGTTTATTCATTTTCCTCTGGGTGCAGGATGAGAAGAGCGTGGATAATTTTCATGAGAAGGGTAAAGATATCTACAACGTATATATAACAACTACTGCAGAGGGCAAGATCAGTGGCTCTTATACGACACCGGTACGGTATGATAAAGGGAGTATTTTTTTGTTGGATGGCATGAAGGACGCCGTGCCGGAAGTAAAAAATACGGCTTTTTATGCCACCGGCTATGAGCTTCCCTGGGGTTATCCCGAGACATTACAAGTAGGCGACAATCTGCTGAAACTGGACGGCTCCCGCGCCGGGGAAGATTTTTTCAAGTTATTCCCTTTCCCATTGATAGAAGGCGATGCAGAGACTGCTTTAAAAGATATGAATGGCATTGCCCTTTCGCGGAGGACGGCCATCGCCTTGTTTGGAGATCCCCGGGCAGCCATGGGCAAGAGCGTTCGTTTTGAGAACAGGCTGAACTTTGTGGTGACGGCAGTTTTTGAGGACCTGCCTGCTCAAAGCGCCTTTCACTTCGATTTCCTGAACAACTGGGAGGCGCAAAAAAAGCTTCTGGAATTTTCTGGCAGTGGTTTCAGCACTTATGTCCGTCTGGCGGATCATGCCGATGCCGGTAAGGTTGCGGCTAAGATCAACAGCTATCTTCAGACCCGGCTGGGTGACACTAAGGGAGTAAAGTTGCAGGTAGGTCTTCAGCGGGTGCGGGATCAATATCTATATAACGTTTTTGACAATGGCCGGCCCGTCACCGGACGCATCGAATACGTTCGTATATTCAGCGCGGTAGCCCTTTTTATCCTCACCATGGCCTGTATCAATTTTATGAACCTGGCGACGGCCCGGTCGGTCAAACGGGCAAAAGAAGTGGGATTGCGAAAAGTAGTGGGGTCCGGCCGGGGGCATCTCATCGGGCAATTCCTGGGTGAATCCCTGTTCTTTTCGGTTCTCGCCACGGGCATCTCTATAGTATTGGTCCTCTTGCTTTTACCGGCATTCAACCAGTTTACGGCAAAGCACATGCGCTTTCCGGCCGGGAAACCTTCTTTTTGGCTCGTGCTGGCAGGCATTACGCTGATCACGGGATTGGTTGCGGGCAGTTATCCGGCGCTGTATCTTTCTTCTTTGCAGCCTGTCCGGGTGCTGAAAGGTGTGCTCCGTTTTACCACCGGTTCGGTCCTTTTCAGAAAAGGGCTGACGGTGTTCCAGTTCGTATTATCCATCGTTCTGCTCATCGCTACTATCGTGATCAGCCGGCAGACCGATTACGTGCAGCATACCAATCTGGGATACAACCGGGAAAATATGATCTATATCCGCTTGGAAGGAGCCTTGTCCAAAATCGACCGGTATCTGCTTTTCAAACAACGGGCATCACATATGCCGGGCATCGCCATGGTCGATCGTAGCACAGAGACGCCGCATTCCATGAAATTCGTGATCAACACGGACGATATCAAATGGGAAGGAAAAGGAAAGGATGACCATGTTGGGATCGTTCCTGCCTCGGTGGGGTTTGATTTTGTCCGGCTAATGAACCTGACGATCGTGCAAGGGCGCGATTTCTCACACCTGAACCCTACGGATTCTTCAGATGCCTTCCTGGTCAATGAGACGGCTGTAAGGGCAATGGGGCTGAAAGACCCCATAGGAAAATGGGTGTCGGCCTGGAAAAAGAAAGGACATATCATCGGGGTGATCAGGGATTATCATACTGCGACCCTCCGCGAGACGATCAAGCCTATTTTACTCGACGTAAAAGAATATGAATACTTTGGCGTCATCATGGTCAAGACATTACCTGGTCAGACCCGGCAGGCTGTGGCGAGCCTTACCACTCTGTATAAAGAGCTGAATCCTAATTTTGCCTTTGCCTGGCAATTCATGGACGAAGAATACAAAAATATGTATAATAGCGAGCTTATCACGTCCAAGCTCTCCATCCTGTTCTCTACCCTGGCCATTCTGATTTCCTGTCTGGGATTATTAGGTCTCGTCATGTTCGCGGCCGAACAGCGTACAAAAGAGATTGGCATCAGAAAAGTGCTGGGCGCCTCTTTGGGTCAGCTCATCGCTCTTTTCTCGACCGATTTTTTATGGCTGATACTCGTTGCATTCCTCATAGCGGCGCCACTGGGCTGGTATGCCATGAATATTTGGCTACATGATTTCGCCTACCGGATCGATCTTTCCTGGTGGATATTCGTTCTGGCGGGTTCGTCGGTGGCTGTGATTGCGCTGACGACGGTAAGTTTCCAGGCAGTGAAGGCCGGGGTGGCCAATCCGGTGAAGAGTTTACGGACAGAGTAGAAAAGGCTATTCGCAATATTGTCGTAACTTAAGGAGCGGAATTATTGTATTGCGAGCCTAAAACAACTATTTGAAACCAGCTTTACGATTATTGTTTATACCGGTTTTCTTCTTTTATGTGCCTCTTTCGGCCCAATATTATTTTACGGGAGAGGTAAAGGACGAACATGGCGATAAGCTGCAAAATGTATCGATCGTCGTTCAGTCCACAGGGGCTCTTTACAGGACCGGCAGCGAAGGAAATTTTGAGATCATGTCCCGGATCACCGACGACTCGCTGCTCTTCGCGATAGCCGGTTATGAACCTTATACTGCGGCCATTCGTTCCACCGATTTCCTACGGATCACGTTGAAAATACACGACTTGCGTGCAACGGTGAAAAAAAGCCGTTTGCTGTCGGCCACCAGTGGGAGGCAGGTTACCTTTCCTGCTGATATCAATGGTGTATCCTACAATGTGATCCGGCAATTCCTGGACATGGGGCAGACTGTTCCAGTAGAAGCCGTGAGGATCGAAGAACTGCTGAACTATCATAATTTTTATTACGAGCAGCCTGATGCGGATTCGCTATTCCATTTCTCATCGGAAATGCTGCCTTGTCCCTGGAATGAGACGCATGAGCTGCTATATCTGAATATGTGCACCCGGATCACCAACCGGCAAGAGGCACCTCCCGCCAATCTTGTATATGTGATCGACGCCTCCGGATCGATGGATATGCTAAATAAGCTGTCCCTCATCAAGTCCGGTTTTCGCCTGCTGATTAAAAATCTTCGCGACATCGATACGGTCTCTATCGTGGTGTTTGGCAGCAGGGTGGGGACCATTCTTAAAGGTATACCGGGCTCGCGTAAAGGGCAGATCATGATGGCTATCGAGGCGCTGCAGCCTGACGGACCTTCTCCCGGCATCATCGGTGTAAAGCTCGCTTATCAGGCCGCCAGGCAACAGTATATTGAAGGCGGTATCAATAAGGTCATCCTGATCACGGATGGAGATATCTGCAATGGGATGGAAGAGCGGCAACAGATGGCCTCTATTATTTCAGAGCAAAGCCAGGTTGGAATAACGCTGACATGTCTGGGTGTGGGCGTAGACAGCACCCAAAAATCAGAATTGCCCTGGCTGGCACAGACCGGACAGGGCAATTTTGCTTCGATCGCCGATGCGAAGGACGCGGAAAAGGTATTGTTGAATGAGCTTGGCCGGAATATTTGTACGGTGGCTGACAGCGTCTGCATTACCATCGGTTTTGATACTACCCTGGTGAAAGAATATCATCTTATCGGATTTGACAGCAAAGCCGTCGGCGATACCGCCCTGCGTTTGGAAGGCGGAAAGATCAATTCAGGTCATTCCCTGCTGGCTCTTTTTGAATTGGTTCCGAACAGGGATTCCTCGGACATCGAAAGCATTGCTGATGTAAAGGTCTGTTATGCGTTACCCGGTAAAAATACCGCGTTGCATATGAATTATCAATGTTGCAACCGCCGGGTCCCTTTTGACAAGGCCACTGGTGATCAGCGAAAAGCTGCCTGTATCGCCCTGTTCGGCATGAAATTAAAAGACCGCGGCTGGGCGTCAGGGATATCCTGGGCGGATGTTGAAAAAATCACCCGGAAAAACTTTGCTGCAAACAATGCATTGGACAAAGACTACATAACTTTAGTGGTGAAGGCCAGAAAGGTCTATGAACACATTAAATAAAATTACCCATGTCTTTTTCTGTTTTGGATAAAGCGATCGCCTTTAAGACGCTTCACGAACGGCCCGGTATTTTTGCCATTCCTAATCCCTGGGATGCGGGCTCTGCAAGGATGTTGACAACCCTGGGGTTTGAAGCCCTGGCTACCACCAGTGCGGGACTGGCCACTTCCCTGGGTAAACCCGATGGAGAAGCCCTGGTCAGCAGGGACGAGGCATTGTTAAATGCGCAGGTCATCGTTGCCGCGACCGACCTACCCGTGTCGGCCGACCTGGAAAATGGTTATGGGGACGCCCCCGAAACCTGCGCCGAAACGATCCTGCTGGCGGCAAAAACGGGGCTTTGCGGCGGCTCCATCGAAGACGCCACCGGCCGGTCCGATGATCCTATTTATCCCTTCGAGCTGTCGGTCCTCCGCGTCAAAGCAGCGGCACAGGCCGCCCGCAGTCTGGCGATACCCTTTATGTTGACGGCCCGCGCGGAAAATCTCATCCACGGCCGTCCTGATCTTCCCGATACGATACGCCGTCTGCAGGCATATGCCGAGGCCGGCGCCGACGTGCTTTTTGCTCCGGGATTGACGACACGAGACGAGATCGAAGCTGTGGTCCGGGCGGTAGCGCCCAAACCGGTGAATTTCGTCATGGGACTGAACAAGGCCAGGTTCTCGCTGAAAGACCTGGCAACAATGGGTGTGCGAAGGGTAAGTCTTGGTTCTTCGCTGGCCCGGGCTGCTTATGGAGCTTTTTTACACGCAGCGGGGGAAATTAAAGATGCAGGGACTTTTACCTTTGCAGAGGGGGTTGTTTCGTATAAAACGATCAATGATCTTTTCCGGTGATTATTCCGCCTTCAGACTATTAATGGGATTAGCCATTGCCGCCTTCAATGACTGGACACTCACCGTCAGCAGCGTGATCAGCAATGTGCCCAGACCTGTCGCCGCGAAAACCCACCAGGGAATGCCGGAATGGTAAGTATATCCCTGCAGCCATTGGTGTAAAAACCAATAAGCAACGGGCCCGGCAATACCGATCGATATTCCCACCAGGATCACAAACTCTTTAGATAGCAATCTCCATATTGTAAAGACCGAGGCGCCCAGCACTTTCCGGATGCCGATCTCTTTCGTACGTTGCTCCGCCATGAAGGATGCCATGCCAAAAATGCCCATACAGCTGATAAAAATGGCGAACAGGGCAAAAAAACCTGCCAACTGACCGATGCGTTGTTCTGTGGCAAATTTCTTGTCGTATTCGGCATCGGCAAATTTATAGTCGAAAGGGGCCGAGGGAATGATACGATGGAAAACGGCCTGCACCTTCTTAAGAGCTTCGCCGGTGGGCATGTTAGGATTTAGCTTTACAAACAGGTTCGGAGCGTAGGCCTTATCACCCAGGTAATATACCGTCTGCCGTACCGGTTCATAGGGCGACTCCATGATCATGTTCCGGATGACACCTATGATCCGGTATTTCGTTCCGTCCCAGGTGACTTGCTGCCCTACAGGATCATGCAGACCCATGAAAGCTACAGCGGCTTCGTTGATGACAATACCCGAAGAGTCGGTGGCAAAATCCCTCGAGAAGTCCCTGCCTTCTTTAAATTGCCAGCCCACGCTGCTGCCGAAGCCGTATGTCACCGACACGACGCCGAACTCGCCCTGCAGGCCAGGATTTTTACCGGGCCATTCAAACCCGGTGAGGTTAAGCATCCCGGTAGCTTCTGCCACTTCCGCCACGGCTCCCGTACGAAGCAATTCCTGCCGAAGCGGCCTGCCATGATCAAAGAATTCCGACGTATTCATCGACAGTGATAGCAGGCCTGTGCGGTCGTATCCTGCCGGACGATCTTTGGCATACTGCACCTGTCGTAACACAACCACCGTCCCGATGATCAGGATGACAGAGACGGTAAACTGCAGGATGACCAGCGCTTTGCGCGGGATGGCCGCTTGGGGACCCGCCCGGAAAGCGCCTTTTAGCACTTTTACCGGCCGGAAAGAAGACAGATAAAAGGCGGGATAACTGCCGGCCAGCAGACCGGTGAAAATGCTGAAAGCAAGCCCTGCCAGCCAGAACCAGGGTGCGGACCATCCGATGGAGATGTTTTTATCGGCCAGTCTGTTAAAAAAGGGAAGGGCCATGCCAATGAGTAATACCGAAAAGACAAAGGCGATCACCGCCGTGAGTACGGATTCGCTTAGGAACTGACCGATCAGTTGACCCCTCAGGGAACCGATCGCTTTGCGAATGCCCACTTCCCGGGCGCGGCGTTCACTGCGGGCCGTGCTCAGGTTCATAAAGTTTATGCAGGCCAGTAGTAAGACGAAAAGGCCGATGATACCGAACAACCAGACAAATTGAATGAGCCCCCCCGCGCTTATACCGTTCTTAAACGATGAATACAGATGCCAGCGGCTCATGGGCAGGAGAAAGAGTTCCGGCTTGTAATCCGCTGCCAGCTTATCTTTCTGATGAGCCATCGAAATGCTGCGGATAGCTGCAGACAGTTTTCCGGGATCGGTTTTGTCCGATAGCCTGACGAAGATCTCTACCGCATCATACGCCCAATTATTGCGTACATCCTTCACCGAAGGATTGACGGCCGCGTACAGATCCCATGGAGCGATGAATAAGGCCGTGTGGAATTGGGAATTGGACGGCAGGTCTTCATAGACGCCCGTGACTTTTACGGTCATCTGGTTGTCGATGGTCATGACCCGGCCCATGGGATCGGCAGTTCCGAAAATTTCACGGGCGGCAGCGGCAGATAATAAGATGGAGGCAGGGTTTTGCAAGCCCGCTTTTGTTCCCTGCAACATTTTCAGGCCCAGCAGATCCGGCGCAGCCGGTTCCATAAACTTTCCCTGCTGTGTCAGTCTTTTATCGCCATATGCCAGTATATGATCCTGGGTCCATTGCGACATCACCACCTGTGGAAAGGCGCTCCCAAATGTAGCGCGTAATTCGGCCGCCAGAGGAATGGGCACGGCCCGGGTAGTATAGGTCTGGCCATTCAGGACCTGGTTTTGCATGACCCGGGCAATATGGTCATAACCGGGATTGTATTTCTCGCAGGAACATTCATCTACGATCCACAGCCCGATCAGCAGGGCGACGGCCATACCGATGGCCAGACCGAAAACATTGATAAAAGAATGGGCTTTGTTCTGAAAAAGATGGCGGATAGCGGTTTTAAAATAGGTTTTTATCATAGTTAGGAGTATAACGGGTAAGCCTAAATATAGGCATTAATATTCACCCGACAAACCAAAAGACGGTTTACGGGACATCCATTGCCCGCCGGTGAAGTCCGGAAACTCTACCGTCTGATTGCCCAATTCGATGGATTGTTCACTTAGTGGTGTTATGGCGCTCCAGGCTGCGGCATCATAGACGTCCATGGGGGGTGGAACCCCGCGTTTAGCGGATTCGACAAATGCATGTATCACAAAAAAGTCCATGCCGCCATGACCCGCACCTTCTGCCTCATTGCTCCAACGCTTCCATAAAGGATGGTCATATTTATCCAGCCAGATCTTTGCATCGTCCCATTCTTCTTCTTTTGACCGGCCGTGGACATATATGCCTTTTGCCACATCCATCCACAGGCCACCCGTCCCCTGTACCCGGAAGCCCAGAGAATAAGGGCGGGGAAGACTGGTGTCGTGTTGTAATAAAATGGTTTCCCCATTGGCGCAATTGATGGAAGTGGTAACCACGTCGCCCAGCTTGAACTGCACTTTGGCGCTGGGGTGATCCTTTCCACATTTTTCGAGTACATGTTCGTGCAGGCCTCTCGCCTTTGACGAAAATGAACAGAGATTGGTAAACCTGTTCCCTTTGTTGATATTGATATAATGCGCCAGAGGTCCGATGCCATGGGTGGGATATAGGTCCCCATTGCGGTGAACAGAGTGGTCCGTCCGCCAGCGGGCTTCTGAAAAAGCTTTTTCACCGAAATCGCAGCCTCCGCCATAAGCCTGCTGACCGTTGTTGAATTTCACGTCCCTTAAATTATGCTGGTAACCGCCCTGTAAGTGGATCAATTCACCAAACAAGCCTTGTTGCACCATGTTCAATACGGCCATGACGTCACGCCGGTAGCAGACATTCTCCAGCATCATGACGTGGGCCTCTTTTCTTTCGGCCGTTCGCACGACCTCCCAATGATCTTCCAGTGTGATGCCCAGTACGACTTCCGTCGCCACATATTTCACGCCTGCTTCCAGCGCGCCGACGATCATCGGTTTGTGCCATTCCCAGGGGGTGGCGATGACCACCCCGTCGAGTTGTTGTTGTTGTAATAGCTCTTTCCATGCATAAGGATTACCGGTATAGACCCTGGGCATTTTTTTGCCGCTTTTCGCGATCAGCTTTTTGGCGCTGTCGAGCATGCGGTCATCGACATCACAGATGGCCAGCAGGTCTACATCGTCCCTTCTTAATAGCAGACCGAGGTGGTTCTGACCACGAAGTCCGGTGCCGATGAGGGCTAAGCGGACCTTAGCGCCGGCGGAAGACCCGCGGGCAAACAAATTTGTTATAGGTGTGGCGGCCAGGGCTATGGCAGCAAGACCGCTATTGCGCAGAAAGTCTTTTCGTTTCATGTGACTAAAGATAATAGAGATAAATGCAAAAAACTAACGCAATCGAATGCGCAATTTCTCCTTATTTTTATAAAAAAAAGACATGCGAAGCCTTTCCCTCCTTTTTTCTTCCCTTTTGTTCTTTGCCGGAAATGGCTTTGCCCAGAGTTTAAAAGACAGCGCTTCAATCATACAGGTCCGGAAAGAACCCCGGCATCACCTCGTTTTAGACAACGAATGGGTGCGGATATTGGATGTGCACCTTCCCCCGGGAGATACCTCCCTTTATCACAAGCATACGACACCTTCCATTTTTCTCGTCCTCAGCAATACGAAAACAGGGGCGCAGGCATTGATAGAGCCTCGTAAGCGGTCTTTTAATCACGAGAGCATCTGGTTTGAAGATTTTACAGATACGCCGCGCATCCATCGCGTGTGGAATGAGGACAAAATTGATTTCCATACCATAGACATCGAGCTGCCGCATGAGCCATCGGGGAAATTCAATGCCAATGCGACTGTTCCCAATTCCAAACTACTGTTCGATGAGAAACGCGCACGGGCCTATCGGTTGACCATGCCGGCGGGGACGAGTTTTTCTTTTGATGGTTTGCCGACCCCGATCGTAGTGGTCGGACTTTCAGGGCCGAATGCTACCGGAACTGTCAATGGCAAGGCTTTCCGCGAAAAAGGCGATTATATATTTGTGCCGGCAGGTACAGGGTTTAGCGTTTCCAACGGGACAGCCAATGCTGAGTTTGCCGTCTTCCTCATAAAGTAAACCCGCCTACCGGCTCTGCCAGTTGGCGATCTCTTCAAAGTCATCCGCCAGCTTGCTGCTGAGCCTTTCGAATATCCGGAACAGACCCATGTAGACATCGTGATTGCGTTTGTCGGGTTTGTACATTCCCGGCACGTCTATCTCCCGGGTCGCTTCTTCCAGGCTACTATGCATGCCCATCTCGGTAGCGGCTACCAGGAAAGCGCCCAATCCGATGCTATCCGAATTGTTCTTCACGTGTACCGGCTTGTTGAAAATGTCAGAGATCAGCTGTGCCCAGAAGGGATAGGCTGTAAAGCTGCCATTGATAGACAGGGTATGGATGGCCCGGTGTTCTTCCAGTGTTTTGCCGATGCTATATATCTCGTACAGGATGCCTTCGATGGTGGCACGGATAAAATGTTGCTGCCGGTGTTGCATATTCAGCCCGAAAAAGACGCCCCGGGCATTGGCATTCCAGATAGGGGCCCGTTCGCCCAGCAGATAAGGCAGGAACAATAAGCCATCGCTGCCTGCCGGTATCTTAGAGGCTTCCTGGATGAGTCCTTCCATGGAATCTTCCAGGTCGAAGGCTTTCCGGAAAGAACCAAATTCCCGGGTGAACCATTCGAAGATGACGCCTCCGTTGTTGGTAGGGCCGCCCGACACATAATAGTTTTTTGTCAGTACATAATTAAAAAGACGTTGTTGTTCATCGATCAGCACCTCTTTTCCCACTACCCGCACGGCGCCGCTTTGCTCCACCGTGATCGTCGCCTTGCCTTCTCCCCATACGCCCGCTCCCAGGGTGGCCAGGCATCCGTCGCTGGCCCCGGCAATAATTTTTGTACGACCCGATAGCCCCAGCGATGCCTGGAATTCTCCGCGCAGCCGAAGGGTCGAGTAGAATACCGGCACAAGATCGGGCAGCTGGCCGGCCGTTATCCCTGCGTAGTCGAGAGCGGCCTGCTCCCACTGGAATGAGTGAATATTGAATAGACCTGTTGCAGAGGCAAGGCTATAATCGATGATCGTTTCACCCGTCAGCTGTTGTATGATATAACTTTTCAGGGAAAGAAAACGCGCCGTTCTGTCAAAACGCTCTTTGTCCTTGTTTTTCATCCAGGTGATCTTGATGAGGGGGGACATCGGGTGGATCGGTGTCCCGGTAGCATCATAAATGATCTTACCCAGGGGTGTTCCTTTAAGCAAGCGGGCTTCCTGTTTGCCCCGGTTGTCCGACCAGGTGATGGCATTCCCCAGCGGATTACCTTTTTTATCTACTGGCAATACGCTGTGCATGGCAGCGCTGAAACAAATAGTAGTCACCTGGTAACCTGCCGGATGGATCCGCTCGTTCAGGAAATTTTTCAGCACATAAAGCACGGTGATGAAGATCTGTTCGGGATCCTGTTCGCTATAGTCCGGTTCGCGATGGAATGTAGGGTAGGAGCCTTTCATGCTTCCGATGAAAATGCCTTGCAGGTCGAAAGCAAATATACGTACCGCGCCGGTACCCAGGTCGATGGTTAGTATACAGTCCTGTTGGCGATTCATGATTTGTCGGTATTATCCTTTCGAAACTGGCTCGGCGTATAGCCGGTGAGTTTCTTGAAAGTGGTGGAAAAATGTTGTGATGAATAGAACCCTGTCTCCAGCGCGATGTCGGTGAGATGGGTCTCCGTCTGTTTCAATAGTTTAATGGCTTCCGAAATTCGGATATTGATAAGGTAGTTCAGCGGGGAAAAGCCGGTATAGCTTTTTACTTTTTCCGTGAAGGCCGTTGTCCCCAGCCCTACCAGCGCGGCCATTTCTTCAACGGCCCACTGGTGGGAAAGATTTTTTCTCAACTCCTGTTCCAGCTTCATGAACGAGCCGGAGAAATCCCGTTGTGAATGGTTTTGATGGATCAGCTGCCGGGCGGTAAGTATGAGCAGGGCGTCGGTCAATTGGTGTACGCGGGTCTGGAAACCTATCTCCTGAAGATGTAGCTCCTGCGCCAGCTGCTGGAATAATTTGCCGGTCTCTTTCATATTTGCGGCTACCGGGATGCTGTTCAGCCATAGTATCTTTTGGATCGACCGGCTTTCGGTGGGGGAAAAACCGCTCCAGGGGCCGAATGTTTTATCCGTCTCTTTTACATCGAGGGTGATCCAGGAATAGGTGCCGATGTCCAGGATGCCGCGGGGACTGCCAAAGGGCTGACCCGGCAGGATCATTGCAAGGTCTGACGGATAGAGGATATAAGGATGATCGTTGATGTTCCAGTCGTACCGGCCCTCCCAGATGTAATAGATGCTAAAAGAATCGCTTTTTTCTACAGGAAGGGAAGCCAGGCGGATGGTCTGGGTTTTTTTCAGCCCGAACTCGAGGATATGAGGAAAGAGATCGAGTTCTTTCGACAAGCCCTTTTGCAATAAGTATGGGTTCATGCCGCCGGCGTTTTTCTATTGAAGCAATCTGTCTATTAAATGTAAGATAGATATTTCTTGTTGCTGTATAAAATTCACCGCCGAACTTTAATGGAAGTTTTTTTGCGCGGGATTTGCCTTCTTTGTAATGTGATGGATTGTATCTGTCACCACCGACGATTTGCTAATACAAAACAATTGCCATTTATGAAAAGAATTGCACTGGCTCTTCTCCTTTTCTTTACTACACACAGCATGGCGCAAACCCCCCGCTCCGGCACCGTCACCGACCCGGCCGGTAAAGGCATTGCGGCTGCCACCGTGCAGGTAAAAGGTGGACGGACCGCGGTCACTACCGACTCTCTCGGGCGCTTCAGCATCAATGCGCCTGCAAACACCATCCTGGTCATCAGCTCCATTGGGTATGCCAACCAGGAAGTCTCCGTCGCCAACAAGGCCGTTTTCGACATTGTCCTTGTAACGGACTCCCGTAATCTCAACGAAGTGCTGGTTACCGCACTGGGCATCCGGCGGGAAGCGCGGCGTCTTGGTTATGCCGCGACAAGCGTCAGCACGGAACAACTGACTACGAACCGAACGACTAATTTCGGCAACAGCCTTGAAGGTAAAGTCGCGGGTTTGAACGTGTCACCCCCGGCGGGCGGCCCCGGTGGTTCTACCAAGATCCGCATCCGGGGACAGTCTACGTTTAGCGGGGATAACTCACCGTTGATCGTCGTCAATGGTATCCCCGTCAACAACACGAGTATTTCCGGCGGCGGCTCCGCCGGCAATGGAACGGGCAATCCTACGGGTGGTTCTTCCGACCAGGGAGACGGGCTGCAAAGCATCAACCAGGATGATATCGAATCGATGACCGTGCTGAAGGGTGCGGCTGCTGCGGCCCTCTATGGTTTCAGGGCAACGAATGGCGCTATCATCATCACGACCCGCACCGGCAGCCGGAGCCAGAATGTCGGAGTAGAGGTCGGTTCGCATTTTCAGGCCGACCAGGCGCTGGATTACACGGATTTTCAATACCAATATGGCCAGGGCGAGAATGGGGTAAGACCTGTGTCTGTCGCCGATGCACAAACGTCCGGCGTTTATAGCTTTGGTGAGAAAGTGGATGGGAAACCTACCCCGCAGTTCGATGGTTCCACCCAACCTTATGTTGCATATAAGAACCGCATCAGGAACTTCTACCGCACCGGTACCAACTTTACCAACAGCGTTGCCCTTTCCGGGGGAAATGATAAAGGGAATTTCCGTTTGTCTTTTGCCAATACCGATGCCAATGTTATCATGCCCAATTCTGATTATCATAAAAAAATAGTGAACCTGGGTCTGAATTATAAATTTACTCCCAAACTCACCTTACAGCTGAATGCCAATTACTCGAATGAATACAATCACAATCCGCCCCAGATAGGCATCCAGGACATGAATGCCAATACCACCATCTATACCCTTGCGACCAGTATCGCTATTCCCTGGCTGAAAGCAGCCTATAAAGACGCCAACGGTAATGAACAGCCATTGTCACGTTTCACCAACCGGAACAATCCTTACTGGGTGACCTTACAGCGATTTGAACACGTACGACGCGATCGCCTCATCGGCAACGCCTCGCTGCGCTACCAGTTTACGGACTGGCTTTATGTGCAGGGGCGTTTTGGACAGGATTATTATACCCGGCCCTATGACTACGACCGGCCTACAGGCACAAGGAGTATCGCGGCCGTAGCCAGCGGCTTTAATGGCTATTTCTACCAGGATGAGACCACCTTCCGCGAACGGAATATGGATTTTCTCGTCGGCGGCAAACATACCTTCGGAAAATTTGGTATCGACGTAACATTGGGCGGCAACCAGATGGAGCAGGTGTATACCAATATCGGGACGTCGGTAACCAATTTCTATGTCCGGGACCTGTATACGATCGGCAACGGGCAAACCAAAAACCCTTTTTATAATTACACCAAAAAAGAGGTCAATTCCTTATATGGCATGGCGGAGCTGTCATTCAGCAATTACCTCTTCCTGACTGTTACCGGTCGTAATGACTGGTTCTCGACATTGAATCCCAGATCCAATCATTATCTGTATCCTTCCGGCAGCCTTAGTTTCGTATGGTCTGAACTCTTTGGTTCGTCGATGCCCTCATGGCTGAATTATGGTAAGTTAAGGGCCGCCTATGCAGCGGTCGGGTCCGATACAGACCCCTATCTGAACAGTCTTTATTACAGTGTCAACGCCAATGTGTTTGGCAGCTCGGCGCTGGGCAATATTTCCAGCAACGTCAGCCCCAATCCCTATCTCAAACCCCGTAAGGTGAAAGAAACCGAGCTAGGCCTGGAATTGCGGCTTTTCAACAACAGGTTGACTCTGGATGGCGCTGTTTACAACAAGAACACCTATGACGATATCGTAAAGGTCAGCGTTTCCAATTCCTCTGCGTATAGCAGCACCGTGTTGAATCTTGGCCGCGTCCGCAACAAGGGTTTCGAACTGTTAGTGACAGGCGTACCGGTGAAGACCAGGAACTTTTCCTGGGAAACTGGCGTCAATGGCAGCTATAACAAGAGCGAGGTTATTGCCCTTGCCAATGGACAGACAAGACTCGACGCTGGTACAGGCGAATTCTTTGGGACGATGTCCTATGAGGTGGGATTACCGCTGGCTTCTCTTCGGGGATATGATTACAAACGGGATGCAAAAGGAAATATCATTACCAGCGGCGGCCTGTTCCTGCAAGGTAATCTGAAGACCTTTGGCAGCGCTATTCCCACCTGGAATGGCGGCTGGCAGAATACCTTCACGCTTGGAAAATGGCGGCTGTTCACGCAGGTAGATTTCAAGGCCGGCGGAAAACTGCTTTCCAACTCCAACCTGAATTTCTTACGGCATGGATTGTCAAGATCTTCCCTGGTAGGCCGCGAGGGCGGTGTCAAATTCGACGCAGTGAATGCTGACGGTTCACCTAATACTACCAGTGTAGCGGCAGAGACTTTTTACACACAATACCGTTCGACGAGCATCGCGACGCCATTTGTGTATAATTCCAGTTTCGTCCGGTGGCGGTCGCTGTCCCTTTCTTATGATCTTTCGAGATTCCTGAACAAGACATTCATACGGAATGTAACGGTCTCGGGGACAGTATATAATGTGCTGATGATAAAGAAATACCTGGACAACCTTGACCCCGAGGCAACGGTCTCGGCCTCGGATAACCTGCAGGGTATCGAGACGCATACCCTGCCCACTACGCGGAGTTATGGGCTCAACCTGAATGTTAAATTTTAAGCATCGTCTAAAAAATAATTTATGAAACCCATATTTCAATTTCGTAAGTATTTATTGCCGTTGTTGCTGTTGACAGGAGCCGCTTCCTGCGATAAGGACTTTGTAGCAGTGAATACCAATCCGACCCAGCCAAATACGCTGGACCCGGCTTATCTTTTCGCAACGGCCGAGGTCAACGCGTCCATTCCCACATATTATTACCAGCTTCCCATCGTCCAGCAGATCATCCATCCTTTTACGGGAGTAGCGGAAGGAGGCAATCATAATGTGGAATACGACAATAATGCCAGCACTACATTCGATTTCCTTTATAATGGTACGGGCAACGGGGGCACGGTTACGGGGACAACGACTGCAGTTAACGGACCGGTAGGCTTATTGACCGATGTCATCAACCAGACCAAGGGGAATGCGGCCCGGAGCAATCTCTATAATATGGCCCGCATATGGAGGGCATATTCATTCATGATCTTAGTGGACACCTATGGCGACGTTCCGTATTCCCAGGCCGCGCAGGCTTACCTTGGAAGTATCAATCTGCCAAAATACGATGCCCAGCAGGATATTTACACCGACCTGGTCAACGAGCTGAACCAGGCAACCGCGGCTCTCGATGCCGCCAAGGCCACAGAGGCGAACGATGCTATTTACAAAGGGAATATCTCGCAATGGAAGAAATTGGGTAATTCCCTGTTGGTACGCATCGGCATGCGATATAGCAAGATAGATGCTGCGAAGGCCCAGCAGATCGTATCGGCAGCTTATGCCGCGGGAACGATGCAGTCGAACGCCGACAATGCCTTTATACCATTCAGCAGCACCTTCAATAATCCGACGGGTAGCTGGTTACAGGGACCGGAAAGAGCGAATGTTTACCTCGCCAAACCTTTTGTAGACTCCCTGCAGAGGACTCAGGATCCGCGCCTTGGTGTCATTGCTGTCAAATACACCAGTCCCGGCGGAACGCTTTCGGGTGGCGGTGTCGGCGCGGAAGATACCGTTCAGGCCGACCAGCTGGGACTTCCATTGGGTTATAATGAAGCTACGCTCGCTACGGCGCCGGGATTTCCCGGAAAGGCCAACGGAGCAGGCTGGAAATATTCACAACTGAACCGCCGGACGGTGGGGAAGGTCGATATCCCGGAATTCTTCGTCACCTATGGGCAAACACAGCTGTTGCTGGCCGAGGCGGCACAACGTGGCTGGATAAGCGCTTCTGCTGCCACCCTGTATAATGCCGGCGTGAAGGCGCATATGGACCAGCTATCGAAATATGATGCAACCGCTACGATCGCTGCGGCTGCGCAGGATGCTTACCTCGCGGCTAATCCTTATGACGCGGCCAACGCATTGCAACAGATAAATACGCAATACTGGATCGCTTCCTTCCTGAATGGGACCGAGGCCTGGGCAAATTTCCGCCGCAGCGGTTTCCCGGCTTTGGCGCCAAATCCCTATCCGGGCGCCGATCCTGCCGTGAAAGGGGCATTCGTTCACCGGTTGCAATATCCGCTGCGGGAAGCCTCGGTAAATACGGCGAATTACAATGCGGCACTCAGCCATAACGGACCGGATAATATGGCTACGCACGTTTTTTGGGACAAATAATACAGGCATGACTTATTACATGGGAGTGGACATCGGAACGACATCGGCAAAGGCAGTTGCATTCAATGGTGAAGGGATCGCTATCGAAAAGCGATCGGTATCCTACCCAATGTTTCATACGGCGCCGGATCGCAGCGAGCAGGACCCCGATGAGATCCTGCGTGCTGTCTGCCGGAGCATCAATGAGGTGGCGACAGCCCTGCTGCCAGCCCTGCCGGAGATGGTGGCCTTCAGCTCGGCCATGCATAGTCTTTTGGCGGTGGACGGCGCGGGCAAACCGCTTACCCCCTGTATCATTTATGCCGACAACCGGGCCGCGGCCATTGCAGAAGAGCTATCCCTCAATGGGAAGAGATGGGCCTTGTACGAGGCTTCCGGTGTGCCGGTGCATGCGATGACCCCCTTGTGCAAACTGCTTTGGATGCGGCGGGAAGAGCCCAACCTCTTTGCCGCAGCATCGGCATTCATCGGCATCAAAGAATATGTGTTCAGCCGTCTCTTCGGCGAGCGCCCGGTGGATAGTTCCATCGCATCTGCAACTGGCTTGCTCAACAGTAAAACCCTCGATTGGGATGACGATATACTACGATACGTTTCTCTTGACCGTTCAAAACTGGCCAGGGTAGTTTCGCCCCGGCACACGCTGATCTATGCCGTGGGGAAGGGAGACCCGGAAATGGTGTTGTCCCTTCCCTCCGGAACACCAATTATTGTCGGTTGCAGCGACGGCGCTTCGGCCAATCTGGCTACGGGCGCCAGCGGCAGCCATGTCATGGCCGTCACCATCGGCACCAGCGGCGCCGCCCGGATGATCCTTGCCGGCGCGGAAATGGACGGAGATATGCGTACCTTCCGGTATCATGTGAAAGACAACGAGTATATCAGCGGAGGCGCCACCAATAACGGCGCTGTTGTGCTGCAATGGCTGAAGGAGACATTATTGCAGTCGGAAGAGAGTTACGGGCAGCTTTTTGAACTTGCGGCAACGGCGCCTCCCGGTGCGGATGGTCTGTTGTTCATCCCCTATATCCTTGGCGAACGGGCGCCCATATGGAATTCGAAAGCACGGGGACTTTATTTTGGACTGGATATCCGGCATACAAAAGCACACCTGGTGAGGGCAGCTATGGAAGGGGTCATTTATGGTGTGTACAGCATCGGGCGGATACTGGCAGAAAAAAACGCCATCACCGAACTGCATGCCACCGGTGGGTTTGCCCGAAGCCCGCTTTGGCTGCAGATGCTGGCAGATGTATTCAATGTGCGCGTATTGACCTTCGGTGAGGAGGAGAGTGCGGCGATGGGAGCCGTGGTGCTGGGAATGGAGGCGCTGGGGAAAATCCCTGGTTTTCACCGGCAGGCATTGGCGGTGTATTCGCCGGAGGCCACAGCACACGCCATCTACCGGGAAAGGGTAGAGAAATTTAGCAGACTATATGACATTGTCAAAAATGAGTTTTGAACCACATAAAAAACTGCAACATGAATCCTGCAAAAGAGTTCTTAGCAAAAATGGGGCTTGCCAATCCCGAGGATATGGAAGTGCCCGCTCCGGTCATGGATCCCGTCGCGGATAATGACGCCGGCTCCGCCGAAAACAGCCGCCGCAGCTTTCTTAAAAAAACGGCCCTTGGAGGCCTGTCGCTTGGCGGTCTGTTCCTGGCCGGCATCGACGATACTATGGCGCAAAGTACGTCCAAAGTAAATCGCTATTCGGGCCCCTCAGACCTGAAGATCACCGATATGCGCTATGCGACGGCCATGAATACCACCGGCCGCTGTACCATCATCCGTATCGATACCAACCAGGGAATATATGGTCTCGGCGAAGTCCGGGATGGCGCAGACTACCGCTATGCCATGTTCCTCAAAAGCCGTATCATGGGGATGAACCCCTGCAGCGTGGAACTGATATTCAAAAGGATCAAACAATTTGGATTTCATGGCCGCCAGGGTGGGGGCGTGTGTGCGGTGGAAATGGCCTTGTGGGATCTGGCGGGTAAGGCGTATAATGTTCCCTGTTATCAACTGTTGGGCGGAAAATACCGCGATAAGGTGCGTCTTTATGCCGATACTCCGGAAGAGGAAGACCCCCAGGTGTTCGTAGCAAAGCTGAAGGATCGCCTGGAAGGGAAAGGGTTCACTTTCCTGAAGATGGACCTCGGCATTGAAATGGTCCGCAAGATACCGGGCACCATTGTTAACTCTAACTTCTGGGACGTGCAGCGGCAATGGAATATGGCGCCGGGGACCTATGGGGCGACCAAACATCCGTTTACCCAGGTACAGGTGACGGATAAAGGCATTGAAGAGATGGCAAAATATGTTGCACAGGTGCGGGATGTCATAGGCTTCGAAGTTCCCCTGGCATCGGACCACTATGGACATTTTGATATGAATAATGCCATCCGGCTGGGCAGGGGGCTGGAACGCTACAGGCTGGCCTGGCTGGAAGACCTGATCCCCTGGCAGTACACCGACGAGTGGAAAGAGATCACCCGCAGCATCGAAACACCCACCAATACAGGAGAAGATATTTATCTCAAGGAAGAATTCATGAAGCTGGTGGACAATCACGCCACCGACCTCATTCATCCTGATCTGGCCACTTCCGGCGGGTTGCTGGAGACCAAGAAGATCGGGGACTATGCCGAGGAAAAAGGTGTTGCGATGGCGATGCACTTTGCCGGGCTGCCGGTGAGCTTTATGGCCAATGTACATTGTGCGGCGGCGACCCAGAATTTCGTAGCGCTGGAACATCATTCGCTTGATCTGCCCTATTGGTCGGATTTTGCCAGGACAAAGGATGGAAAGCCTTTCTTCGAAAAGGGATTTGCCAATGTACCCGATACGCCGGGACTGGGTCTTGAATTGAATGACGAAGTGCTGAAGAAACACCTGGATCCGGAGAATAAGAACTATTTCGGACCTACGCCGGAATGGGACAATGTTCGTTCCTGGGATAGGCTGTGGAGTTAGGCCCGGCGCCTGCCGTCGCTAAGATATTTCTTTAATTTTTCATTGATGTAAAGAAGGATATCTTCGTTCGAAGCTTTCCGGCAGAAATCATAGCTGGGCCGGTAGCGGTACATAAAAATGCGAAGTGAGTCTCCGTGTAGTCTTGTTAATCGTTCGACATAGGAGGCGGGAAACCGGAAATCTATATAATAATCTGTTTCTTCCTGTTTCAGCCGCTTTCTCAGCCTCCTTCTTTGTGTTTCCTTTTTAGAGAAATAGTCGTTGGGGCTGATGACGATCCCCACCCCGCCGGCGACCGATTCATTGCCGATCAGCTTTCGGGAATGTACAGGATACTGCCATTTATATTCTTCCCTTCTTTTCAACGAATCCTTTTGATAGTTGGAAGCATCTCCTACCAGCACCGAGGGTAATTCAACCAGGTTGGGCTCGAGCGCGGGATCTTATAATTACCCCCTGCGTCCGAGATATTTGTTTTCTTTTGAGTGCGGTTGATGATGCTGACAGAAGGGAGTATCTCATTGCTTGCTCTGCGTTTGACCTTTCCAGTTAATACCTGTTGAGCTGCTGCGGGGAGAGACAACAACATAAAGTTATTCGGGAAAATAGCTTTATCCTGGTGCTAAAAGCTTTGTTAAAAGCGGCTAGTCGAGGGTCAGTCCCATGCCGGCCAATGCCTGCTTCGTTTGTGCGACGTTCTTGTAATTATGGGTAATACCCCTGAGCCCAAGCCCTTCAGCCACCTGCACGAACATATTACGGTCATCGATATATACCACTTCTTCCCGGGGCACCTGCGCGATGTCGAGGGCTATCTTCCAGATGTCTTCATCCGGTTTACGAAAATGTACGAAACAGGAGGAGATGAAAAAGTCCACAAACTCATTCAACCGGAATGTCCTGATCCGGTGTTCGTTCAATTCCCGTCCTTCATTGTTGACCACGGCGATCTTAAGTCCATAACGGGCTTTCAGTGTCTTGATAAGGTCGATCATATCGGGATAAGCCTGCGACTGATCGTACATAAAGGCGCGGAATTCTTCGATGGTAAACCCCCGGGGTTCATAAAAAACGGCCCTTCTCAGATAGTCGTCGAGACAGAGTTTGCCGGCCTCATAGGTGTCAAAGGTCATACGATGTCTGTCATTCAGTTCGTCCAGATCGAGATTGAATCGTTTTGCCGCAGCCTCCCGTGCTTTCCTGTCCCAGCCATTGGTCAGCATAACGCCTCCGATGTCCAGGAATAACGCCGTCACGGGCGCTGATGTTGGATTGATTGCCATTGCTGTTTGTATTTACTGCAATGTAACGAGAAAATTGATGTTGGCATTGTCGTTAGGAGGTGAGCCTGGATTGGTGCAGATATTTTTTATCCGGACTATAGACGAAGATAGTACTGCCGTCGCGGATGACATCGATAATAGGCCGGTCCAGCTCCTCCGGTATCGCGGGACACCCTTCGCTGCGACCCAGAAATCCCCATTGACGGATATGGTCTTCGCTGACGTAATCGGCAGGATGCATGATGATGGCCCTGCTAAAAATGTGGTCATTCCATCCTTTTTCCATCCCTTCCAGACGGAGCGAGTATCCATGCTGTCCAATAAAAGGGGCTCCGGTGAGATAGAATCCAAGGCTGCTCATCAGGCTGTTACGGCGGTTGGAAAACCGTGTGGCGACAAGCTTACCGGAATTGCGGCCGTGTGCAACAAGGGTATTGAATAGCAGTTTACCATTGTAGGTATCCAGGATAAAAAGCCTTTTCTGGTTGGAGGGCAGTGAAAAATCGATGATGGAAAGGATGCCGGGATTGGGAATAGCGCCGGTGGCTACCAGGTTTAGAAAACCAGTTATGGCTTTATGATAAGCCTGGGGACTCAGACCAAGACTGTCGAGATTCAGGCTGTCGTATAAAAGATTAAGTCGCGGGGAGTCGGCAAGAGAGAAGACACTTTTCCGGGGAGAATTTAATGAGAGGGTTGATGTTGTGCCCGACCGGTGGAAAGAGGTGTGATCGGTTGGCAAAAAATCAAAAAATAAAAGAGACGCGAAAAAAATGCTGAAAATCGTTGTGAATTTGCCGGGCCGGCTCCTCATATCCTTCATCACAGGTAATATTATGGTTTTTAAAATATTGGGTTTAGCAAATATGAGATACCATTTGTATTTTTAGCGCAACAAAATGTTAAAAAAAACCTTTATTTCACTGGTGTTATTCGTTTGCACCAGGACGTATGCGGCAGAAACCCGCCTCCCGCCGCAACCAGGTCCGCTGCAGCCCGGCCGCGTGATTGACACTGTAAGGTGCAGCGCCGATCCTTCCCAGTCCTATGCCCTTTATATTCCGGCAAAAGGCGCTGCCGGCAACCTGCCAGTTCTTTATCTTTTCGATCCGCATGGCGCCGGCGCGCTTCCGGTGACTAAATACCGATCCCTCGCGGATGCCTACGGTTTTATACTCGTGGGCAGCAACAATTCGAAGAACGGAAATGACTGGTCTACCACCGAAAACATCTGGCGGTGTTTGTTTGAAGACACGAAGACACGGTTAAAGATCAGGGGGGACAGGATCTACACCGGCGGATTTTCAGGCGGCGCGAAAGTGGCTGGATTTGTGGCGATACAGCACCCCGAAATTAAAGGGGTTATCGCCAATGGGGCGGGATTGCCGGACGGAGTACAGGCGGAGAATTTCCCCTTCAGTTTTACGGCCATTACGGGTGAAGGGGATATGAATATGACAGAACTGGTGGGCATCAGCCATGAGCTGGATCGCACCCGGACAAGACACCGGATCCTCTTTTTTGCGGGCAAACATGAATGGGCGCCCGAAGCCACTATGAATACAGCATTTGCAGGTCTGCAATTTGATGCAATGATACAAGGTGCTCTTCCCAAAGACGAGGTGTTTATCAACCGCTATGTCGAAAAAAGTAAAGGCCGGCTTAGCGATTACATCAGTGCAAACCTGCTGCTAAAGGCTGAAGAGGAATGTAACGTCCCGATAAGCTTTCTCGATGGACTGACGACGCAGGTGAACTGGTTCAGGGATAAGGTGGTTTCGATTGTCAAAAACCCTTTATACCGGACGCAGCGATTGACGCAGCTGCACCTGCTGGACCAGGAGCAGCGGATGAAGGCGGAATACATGCAGCATTTTCAGCAGACGGATGATCACTATTGGCCCCTGACCATTCTCGATCTGAAAGAAAAAGCCTTCTTATCCAAAAAGCCAGGCGAAGCCGCCATGCACCAGCGTTTATTGGCTTATTTGTCGCTGGCCTTTTATTCCCTGAGCAATCGCGCCATCAGCAGCAATGCGAATGCCGAGGCCCGCAACTTTGTTGAACTGTATAAAAAAGTCGATCCCACCAACAGCGAGGCCTGGTATTTCTCTGCGATATTAAATGCCCGGGCCATGCAAACCCAGGCCGCGGAAAACGATCTGCTGAAGGCTGTGAAATGTGGTTTTCGGGATAAGGACCGTCTGCGCCAGCAACCCGAGTTCCGGCAATTGAAACTTGATCGAATCGAACATTTAATTTGGATGCATTGAAATCTTATGTATATTTGAAGATAAACATTGCCTATGCCAGGTCATCTACTTTAAATCTTCATACATATGCTTTTTGACAAGATCATCAACACCGCATTCTCCCTGGGGGCGGCGATCGTCATTTTCGGGGCCTGGGCCAAGATCGAACACAAGGATTATGGGAGTACGGCCCTGACCATAGGCTTACTGACAGAAACAGGCATCTTTTTCATCTATGCCTTATTGGAATGGCGCAAACAACCTGCAGCCGTAGAAAAAGAGGCGTCACCGGCCCCGCCGCCGCCCGCCACTAAAGAAAATGTAGAGGAGCTGACCGACTCTATAAAGCACACGGTACAGGTGTTGAACCGCATATTCCGGGTATGATATTCCTTCAAAATAGTTTTTGATAATCTTCTTCCGTGTCTATATCGATATTCCCCCCGGGAAAGACCACGGTAGCCAGATCTTCTTTGTGTCGTTGCAGCAATTTTTTGGCGCCTTCGTTGCCGGAAAGTTGGGACAATTCCTCAAAATAGCGGCGTGCAAATAAGACGGGTGTTCCAATAGTATCTGAATAGGCGCAGGCGACAATGCCATTCCGCGACTCGTCTTTTTTGACAATCAATTGTTGAAAAAGACCGGCATTGATAAAAGGCTGGTCACAGACGGCAAGGATCAGGGCGGCAATATCCGGCTGGAGAGAAAGTGTTTTTGATAGCCCGGTCACGATGCCCGAAGCCATCCCTGTGTTCCAGTATTGGTTGTAAGCAATAGTTATCCCCCGCACGTTTTTCAACTCATCCTGCACTTCCCCTGCAAACGCACCGGTGACAACCACGATGGGATCTAAAGACGTCTGCAGCGCTTCGCTGGTAATATGTGTTATCAGTGTTTTCCCTTTGTAGGGCAATAATTGCTTGGGGCGACCCAGCCGCGAGGAATTTCCCGCCGCCAGAATTATGATGCCTGTCTTATTCATGAGTGGAAAGAAAGACAGGCCGGTTATGGATGGAATCCTGTTTTTCTTTTAAAGACAGGCCCGATCTGCCCGACAACATCGCTTTGATCTCGGCTACGATGGAAACGGCGATTTCCTGGGCCGTTTCGGCGCCGATGTCCAGGCCAACGGGGCCATATAGTGCTGCCCTTTGCATTTCGTTAAGGGTAATGCCCTGCTCCTGTAATTCATTCAACATGCGATCGAGCTTTTTCCGGGGGCCAAGCACGCCGATGTAAGCATAGCTTTTTTGTATCAGCTCTTTTAGCAAGGCAAGATCATAGTTATAGTTATGCGTCATCAGCACAAAAATAGTTTGGGCATCGGTACTCAGCAGTTCCAGTACTTTTTCCGGTTTGGCTGCCAATACCCTGTCTGCCTTACTAAAACGCTCAGGGGTCGCATAGTGCGGCCTCCCATCTACAACTGTCGTAAACCAACCCAGCAGGGCCGTGATCTCTACCAACGGCAGGACATCATTGCCCGCGCCGGCAATCACCAGGGCTGGCGGCGGCGGAATGAATTCTATAAAACCATTCAGCTGTTTCTCCCCGGACCGATATTCTTTGAAAGACGAAACTTTGTTCCGGAAAACTTCTTTCACGTCAATGCCGATCATTTGCCGGAGATCGCCGGATAAGGCGGTTTGCACCCCTTCATCCCTATAAAGCAGGCTTGTGCCGGGTTGTTGTTGTGAACGTTCGGGGGAGAAAAGAGTAACAAGCACCGCATCCCTTCTTTCGCTGGTGAGTTCCTGCAGCAGACGGATCGGATTATAGGGATGGTCGTTGTCGATGGGCTCGAATAAAATATGAACGATCCCATTGCAGCCCAGCTGGACGCCAAATAGAAGATCATCTTCATTGGTCGTGTCATAGGTGACCAGCTTGTTTTGTTGCTGGTGAATGGCGAGCAGGGCTTTCCGGAGGGCATCGCCTTCCAGACAGCCGCCGCTGATGGCTCCGGTCAACTGTCCGTCCTCCGTGATCAGCATCCGTGCCCCGGGTCTGCGATAGGAGGATCCCTCGACATGTACGACTGTAGCCAGCGCTGACCGCTGGCCTTCTTTTTGCGCCCGGGCAAAGGACTGAAGAATATCTCTTATCTCTTTCATTACACGAACTTAAATAAGTTTATCAGGCGTGATCGGCAGTTCCCGTATCCTTTTGCCGGTGGCATTGTATACGGCATTAGCGACGGCCGCGGCCACGCCGATGAGCGATATCTCACCGATGCCCTTGCTCCCCATGGGATTGATGACGGGATCGGGCTTGTCAATAAAGATAGCTTCAATATCCGGTATATCCGCGTTCACCGGCACGTGATAGTCTGCAAAATTGCCATTTACATACCGGCCATACCGGTCGTCGATAACGGCTTCTTCCGTCAGCACCATGCCGATGCCTCCTACGGCGCCGCCGATCATCTGGCTGCTTGCCGTTTTATGATTGACGATCTTTCCGGCATCTACAACGGCCACCAGTTTCGTCACCTTTACCTGTCCTGTCAGGGAATGTACGCGTACCTCGGCGAAATGCGCGGAGAAGGAATAACTGGAATATTTTCTGGCCTCTTCGCTGCCTTGTGATTCCTGCGTCAATTCGAGGAAGGGCAGGCTATGCTGTTGTAAAATAGCGGCATAATCAATGGGGGCCGTGCTGTCGGCAGGCAGACCGGAGAGCGCATTCAGCTTTTGTCGTAACGCCAGGCACGCATCGTGGACGGCCGAGCCTACGGAGGACACCGTTTGCGAACCTCCCTGGGTGGGCGCGACAGGGAAGGAGGAATCGCCCAGCTGGAATGTTATTTTATCCGCAGACAGTCCCAGCGTGTCCGCGGCGATCAGGGTCATGGATGTGCCTGTTCCGGGACCGATATCGCTCGTCGCGCTTTGAATATTTACCGACCCGTCGGACAGTAATTTTATTTTGGCCGAGGCCTTATTCCGATAGGCGCCGAATGCGCCGCATCCTATCCCATATCCTACGAACCAGTCCCCGTCTTTTTGCGTACGGGGTTGAGCGGCCCGCTTATCCCAGCCGATGCGATCGGCTCCCTGCTGGTAACACTCTTTGAGATATTTGCTCGACCAGGGCAGGTTTCGTTCGAGGTCGCTGTCTGCATAGTTCTTCAGTCTTAATTCGATAGGATCCATATTCAGCTTGTAGGACAGCTCGTCCAGCGCAGACTCGATAGCGAATGAGCCAGTGGCTTCTCCAGGTCCACGCATAGGCGCAGGCACGCCCACATGTAATGGCACTACTTTATACCGCGTGTTTGCATTGGGACTATGGTACAAAAAACGCGATACGGCAACGGCGTTTTCCGTAAACTCTTCATATACGGCTGTCTGAGAATGCGATTCATGCGTAATGCCTACTAACTTTCCATCGGTAGTAGCGCCGAGCCCTATTTTTTGGATGGTCAGCGGCCGGTAGCCCACGAGGGTGAACATCTGCTCCCGCGTCAGCGTCAATTTCACCGGTCGCTTTACCAGCCTGGCGGCCTGGACGGCGGCAACCTCGTGCGGCCAGGTGCGCAGCGACGAGCCAAAGGCCCCGCCGACAAATCGCGAATTGATCTGGACATTGGCAGGGTCCAGTCCGAAGGCTGTCGCGATCGCCCGTTGCGAACCGATGACCCCCTGCGATTTTGTATACAGGGTGACTTTATTGTCTCCTTCCCAAAAGGCGGTGGTGACATGTAATTCCATTGGGTTATGTATCTCGGTGGGCAGCATATAGTCCTGTTCGACTATCACAGGCGCCGTTTTATAGGCATCTTCCTGGCCCCGGACATAGTCCTTGTACCGGCCTTCGTTGGGAACTACTCCTTTATCGATGTTCTTCTGAAAATTCGTTTCAAAAGGCTGTTGCTGATAGGTCGCTTTTACCAGCCTGGCCGCATAGGTCGCTTTTTCAAAGGTCTCTGCGACGACCAGCGCGATCGGTTGCCCGTTGAAATGGACCAGGGTGTCGTTGAACAACTTTAATCCTTTCATGGGTTTTGGCGCATCAGACTGGTAACCGGGAACCTTGGGAGCGTTAAAGGGAGTGATCACAGCCAAAACACCGGGGGCACGCTCGGCCGCCCTTGTATCTATTGCCGTAACGCTTCCATTGGTGATTGTCGCCGGCACCAGTACGCCATATGTCAGGTCCGGCACCTTATATTCACCTGAATATTTCGCGCCACCCGTAACCTTTAGCCGGCCGTCCACCCGGTTCAACGGGGTACCTAATGTATCTTTATTCATGACAGGGATGCATTTTTCAGCGCCTGCCGGATGGCATTAGGCGCCAGCGTTAACTTAAATTGATTGTATGCATAAGCCCTGGCGCCTTCCATCGCCAGTTGTGCCGCCCTTTCAAAGGTGGCTTCTTCCGCAGGCTGCCCTTTCAGAAAGGTTTCTGCGGTGTGCAGACGCCAGGGTTTGTGTGCAACCCCGCCCATGACTAATCTTGCATCTTTGATAATATTCCCGTCCAGCTGTACCGCTGCTGCTACAGATACAAGGGCAAAAGCATAGGATGTCCGGTCGCGGATCTTTAAATAGTAAACATGCTTATTGAAGGACGGGGCTGGCAGGTCTACTGCGAGGATCAGTTCCTCTCTTTCCAGCGTATTGTCCTTTTCCGGATGATCGCCCGGCAGCCGGTGAAAATCGGCGAATTTGACCATCCTTTCCCCTTTAGGACCTTTCACATGCACGGTTGCGTCCAGGGCGGTCAGGGCGACATTCATATCGCTGGGATTAACGGCAATACATTTGTCGCTGGCGCCAAAAAGAGCATGCATCCTGTTGTAGCCTTCCAACGCTCCGCAGCCGCTGTTCGGCTCCCGTTTGTTACAGGGCATCGACGTATCAAAAAAATAGGGGCACCGGGTACGCTGCATCATATTACCTCCCACCGTCGCCATATTGCGCAATTGGGGAGAGGCGCCGGCATTGATCGCCAGTGATAACAGCGGGTAGTTCTGTTTTACCAGTGGATGTTCAGCAACCTCGCTGTTGGTGGCCAGAGCTCCGAGACGTAATCCACCCGGTATTTTTTCGATACTCTTTAATGGCAGCTGGTTAATGTCCACGAGCCGTTCAGGAAGGACCACACCCATCTTCATCAGATCGATCAGGTTGGTGCCGCCGGCTAAAAAATGCGCCTGCGGGTCTTTTACCAGGGACTGAATGGCGCCCGATGTTCCCTGCGACCGGGTATATTGAAAGGGATTCATGATTGACTGTTTTTAACTTCCTGGATGGCTTTCACTATATTGGAATAAGCGCCGCACCGGCAGATATTGCCGCTCATGCATTCGCTTATCTCCTCTCTTGAATGGGCGTGTCCTTCCTTCAACAGCGCCACTGCCGACATGATCTGTCCCGAGGTGCAATAACCGCACTGAAAACCATCGTGTTTAAGGAAGGCTTCCTGCATGGGGTGCAATTGTTCTCCGTTGGCCAGACCTTCGATGGTGGTGATCTTTTTTCCCTCGTTGGTCACGGCCAGGCTAAGACAGGAGTTGATCCTTTTTCCGTTGACATGTACCGTGCAGGCTCCGCATTGGCCGCGGTCGCAGCCCTTCTTCGTGCCGGTGAGATCAAGTTGCTCCCGCAACAGATCCAACAGGGTCATTCGTGGTTCGACCTTTACACTGTATTTCACGCCGTTGACTTCCAGGTTCACCGGTATCTTTTCAAAAACGTCGGCGACCTTTTCATCCCATTTATTCTCCGCCGCCCTGAGGACCGCCTCCGGCGTCAGCGCAATGGCGGATAAGAAGGAAGACTGCTTGATGAAATCACGACGCGATCCATGCAGTAAGCCTTCACCATCCTGGGGAATATCTGGCTTTTTAGACATATGCTTAATTTGTTAATGCGAAAATAAAGGCTTGTAAAAGAAGTCCTACAAATTAATGAATTAGGGGCAAATATGAGCACCACTAATAAATTAAATAGCCGGGGCGGGCAGGATAATTGCATATTAATTCATAGTGGAAGTATCATTTATATTTAAAACGATCGAGTATGAAAAAGTCAAAACAGCGGGTGAAAGATCGTCCCGGTAAGTCGGAGAAAGATCGCCCTGACAAGTCGGAGAAAGATCGTCCCGGTACGCAGGCTGATGAACAGGTCACCGGCAAACAGCATGTTGGTAACAATGATAGCGCTCCTGTCCATCCCGGCGATCGCCCCGATGTAAAAAGTTCTATGGGCGGTCGGCCAGGGAAGGATCAAAAGCCTTCGAAGACCGATGCTGAACGCAGACAGCAACAGGAGGAGGATAAAAGGGACTATATGGGTAGCGGGAAGAGGCAGGACGACAACTAAAATTGTCGCAGCCGACGCCAACTGCCTTCTCTTCGCAGGCAGCCCGGAATCCTTAACTTGCCAGTTTCCTGGTTTCCATCCAGTCCATAAAGTCGATCTCTTGTTTGGGCATAAAAAACCCTTGAATGCAATTGGGATTGCGGATGCATATCTGGATATGGCTTTTTTCGAATAGTCCGGCACCTTCGAAAGCCGGACCGCCTTCTATGAATACACCGCGGGTGGAGTCGAATATTATATATTCGCTATAACCTTTTTCCGCTCTATCATTTTTTACCTGGTCAAATACTTTTGTGTGCATAAATTCGATTGCTGCACAATCCCGATTCCTAAGTATTTTGTCTTTATGGGAGTCTTGTTTCAAATCTTCATTATGAGGAAGTTCTTTCCCCAATTTTTTATATAAAGCCTTCATTAGAACAAAGTATGATGCTAAGAACTGGATATATCTCTTTTCCAGAAAATCGCAGCAATACCCTAAAGATAATACAGCCCCTATAACTGCAGGTTCGATTATGCCCCCACGTTCTTTTTTTTCATTGGCCCACTGCAATGCGCGCTCGTAGTTGTTTTCCCAGAAGTATAGGCCATGTCCTAGCCAATCAAATGGTTTTTGACTGATCTTATAATCATTTGGATTCATCAGAAGTGCATCACGTATAATACGGTCACACCCATGAAACCCAATAATTAAATTGGATTTAATATCATACATATTATCTGCTTATTGGCGGGCAGGAACAGCGAGGTCAGCGTAAGGAGGAGTCAAATTGCCATCTTTATCTAGGATGCCTGCACGTATAAATATACGAAGTGCTTCCTCTTTAGAAACTTCTTCCTGGAGCTGTCTCTGCACCAGTTCCATTAGTTTATTGAAATCTTTGTCACTCATCTTCGTAAAGGTAGTAATTCTTTATTTTTTAAACGGGACAAAAAATTCACGATAATTCCGAAATTACACCGTACCATACAATTCCCTCAACGGGTCAGACTGCCAGAACTGCTTAGATCCAACTTCCATAATCGTCAACCGGCCGGCCCACCCACCACCAGTATCGAGATTATGAATATTGACGGCCTTCATAGGCTTGTCGGTTTTCCAGTTTACAGTTGGTGTATGTCCTATGAATATTTCATTAAACGCAGTAACTATCCGGAATTTTCTTTTGCCTTGCCGATGGGTGTCTGGCCCATCATAAGACAAGGCTGCTGACCACAATTCCCGGTCCCAATAATAGATTTCGGGTCTTTGCCCTTTAAATTCCTGGTGTCTATCAAAGCCTCCATGTACATAACAGTTATTCTGGTTGTCAATATAATACAGATGTTGACGCCGAAAGAATTGCCGATGGCTTTCAGGGATATCTGCCGGGTTCAACGCCGTTTTATATCCATTTCCCGTAGACAAGAGCTTGCCCCCTTTGCCCAAAAATCTTAAGTAGGACGATGCAGTTGCTGCGCCTCCATACCGCCATGCAACAGGATGCCAGCCTGTCTCAATGAATTCATTTAGCCAGTTGTCATGGTTGCCTTTTATGGCGATCAGACCGGGTATTGTAAGCAATTCTTCCACACAATCATATACGTCTTCGAATCCGTCTGTTATATCTCCCAACTGGATCAGCGTATCCCCGACCTTGTCAAATGCAGCCCTTTCCAGGCATTGCCGTAATGCCTTATGCGCGCCATGAACGTCGCCTATAACAAATGTTCGCATAGCATAAGCTCTCCGTTAGCCTGTCTATGTTGAAAGAAAGTGTATTGCCGGAAAATCAGTTAGTTAATACAGTAAGAACACAAAGGATGGAGTACAAAAGTACAAAAACCGGAATTGTGTTGACAACTTATCCCGGTTCCATTATCAGCTAAAATACTATAGCCCTATTTTCATGGCATCATTAAACCTGATATTTTATGAAAACAAAGATTTTTTACCTCTCCGCATGTCTCCTCGTGTGCGCCTGTTCCAAAAAAATCACGCAAACAGATGTAAATGCTACAGCAACCAGTCCAAGGGCAGTGACAGATGCTCCACCCGCCACCTGGCAGGAACACTGGTTTGAGCACAACCAGCTGCTGCAGCTAAAATTCTATGACACCAGCCTGGCCCTGTACTTCGACAATGATGTCAATCAATCGATCACCTGGCCGGAAACTTATCTGGCGCAGGCCTGGGACTATACAAAGTCTACTTATGGCGCCTTTGGGAGCGATTCCCGTCTTTTTGCGATCTTTCACGCCGGCAAATACAGCGGCGGTCATCCTTCCACATATTTTGACGTGAGCCATGATCTCCGCAATGTCATTGACGTCGGATCTTCGGATCCCAATGCCTGGACCGGCGGGACGGGTAATGACATCGATCTGACCACCCATGAGATCGGGCATATTGTGGAAGGAGCTTCCAAAGGCATCCATAACTCGCCCGCCTTTGGCATCTGGCATGACAGTAAATGGATGGAGATCTATCAATACGATGTATACCTGGGACTGGGCCGGACCTCGGATGCCACGCGCTGGTATAATCTGAAAATCCCTGCTACCGACCCTTATCCCCGCAGTGGTACGCATTGGTTCAGGGACTGGTTCTATCCCGTTTATAACGGATATGGAAAGACCGCCGTATTGAATAATTTCTTCTCCCTGCTGGCCCGGTATTTTCCCAGACACACCGTGTCTAACGGCGTCTTCAGCTATCCGGAATATACCCGGGGTATGAACTTTGGCGAATTTGTTCATTTCTGGAGCGGCGCAGCCGGCGCAGATCTTAAACAGCTGGCGCTAACCGCCTTTGGCAGCCTGGATGAGAACGGTAATGACTGGACAATACAACTCGCACAGGCAAAGACTGACTTCCCCTCTATCAAATACACCGATATCACAGCGTTAGGCACGCTCAGCGTCACCAAGGACAACAGCGGCGGCTCCGGCGCAGTGGAAGGGTCTTCAAAACTGGTGGATAACAACTACAACACCAAGTTTTTTGTCGGCGGATTCCCTGCGGGATTCGAAATGCAGCTGACCTTCCCTTCCACACATATCGCCGGCAGCTATACACTTACTTCGGGTAATGACCTGCCAGACCGGGATCCCAAAAGTTGGCAGTTGCTTGGTTCCAATGACGGATTTCTCTGGTATGTGCTGGATCAGCGAAATGGGGAGACCTTTGAAAGCCGGAACCAGACCCGGCTGTTCCGGACGAACAATACGACCGCCTTCTCCCGCTATAAAATATATGTCTCGGCCAACAACGGCAGTGTGGATTTCCAGCTGAGTGAGTGGAGGCTGACAGAATATTAAAATAAAATGTCAAAAATACAATAATAGAATCGTATCTTTTGCCCTCTAATGATGCATATGATACGATTCTATTTTTCTCTGCTTAGCCTGTTGCTCGCAGTTACCAGCCTGTCTGCTCAACAAAATACATCTCCGGCAGCCACTCCTCCTCTGGGCTGGAACAGTTATAATTGCTTTGGTTCGGCCGTTCACGAGGATGAGGTGAAGGCGAATGCGGATTATATGGCGAAGAACCTTAAACAAGCCGGATGGCAGTACATCGTCGTTGATTTCCTGTGGGGCTACGACAATCCTCCCGGCAGCTTAATCGGTAATCCTTATCAATCGAGACTCCAGGATGGCTCTTATATTCCCTGGCTGGCGATGGATCCCTGGGGTAGGCTCCTGCCTCATACCAATAAATTCCCTTCCGCCTTTGGTGGCAAAGGCTTTAAACCACTGGCCGATTATGTACATGCGCAGGGTTTGCAATTCGGTATTCATGTAATGCGGGGCATACCGCGGCAGGCGGTATGGGCTCATTCCCCGGTGTTGGGAACAAACGGTATTACCGCCGACCAGATCGCGGACACGGCATCCACCTGCACCTGGATGAACCATATGTATGGATTGGATATGAATAAACAGGGAGCACAGGAATATCTCAACTCCCTGCTTCGGCTATATGCTGACTGGGGCGTCGATTTTATCAAAGTAGATGATATTTCGCGTCCTTACCACAAGGCGGAGATCGAAGGCTACCGGAAAGCCATCCGCAACTGCGGAAGACCCATTGTCCTAAGCATTTCGCCCGGTGAAACGCCGCTGATCGATTCCACACATGTCCGGGAATATGCCAATATGTGGCGGATGGCCGATGATTTTTGGGACAGCTGGAAAGAGGTCCTCAAGATGTTCGACTACGCTAAAAGTTGGGAGGGTAGGGGTGGACCTGGGTTTTGGCCGGACTGCGATATGTTACAGATAGGAAAGATCTCCAAACGTGGACCTGTGGGACCAGAACGGTATAGCCGGTTCACCGACGACGAACTGATGACCCATATGACCTTTTGGTGTATCTATCGTTCACCGCTGATGCTGGGGGGCAACCTGCCGGAAAACAGGGCATTGGAATATCAACTGATCTCGAATGAAGAAGTGCTTGCCGTCAACCAGCTGGGGGCAGATCCGCACCAGCTGTACAAAAAGGATGGCCGGATGGTATGGGTTTCCACGGCGGGTCAAAAAAGCTGGTACGTCGCCCTGTTCAATATCAGCGACACCGCCCGGAATGTAAGCATCGATCTTACGCAGCTGGGGATAAAAGGCAAGGCCGGAGTGCGCGATCTGTGGAAAAAGGCTGACACGGGGGTATTCCGGAAGCTATATTCCAGGCCCATTCCCGCCCACGGCGCGGCCCTGCTGAAGGTGTCCGCCGGGAATTGATTGGAGACTCACTTGCCAAACCCTTTGATGAGTTGCGTTTTTAGCTCCTTCTTTGTCTTTGCATCGGTAAACGAATGTTCAACGGCTTGCAGGTTGCAGGTAAGGAATTGCTCCTTAGTCCAGTGAAATATCGCTATCAGCTGGTCGTATTCCTTTTTCAACGTAGTATTAGAGATGGTCCTGCAATCCGTATTGACATTTAGAGAAACTCCGCTGCGATACAGCCGGTCTATAGGGTGATGGGTGATGCTATCATAGATATTCGTTTGTAAATTACTGGTCGGGCATATCTCCAGGTGTATATCATTACGTTTCAGATACTGCACCAGAGAAGAGTCTTCGATGCTTCGAACGCCATGCCCTATGCGGCTGGGATGAAAGTTCCGCAGTGTTTCCCATACGCTGGGCGCCCCTTTTGCCTCGCCCGCATGAGCCGTGCAGGGTATATGTCTCTCGTTGGCGTATTGAAAGGCCCGGACATGATTGGTGATAGGATAGCCCGCCTCATCGGCTGCTATGTCGAAGCCCACAATATTCGTTTTTTTGAATTGTTCAACCAGCTTCACCGTCTGCATGCTTTGTGCTTCGGTGTAATGCCGCAGCGTACAAAGGATGACCCCGGCGCGGATGCCCGTTTTTTTCATGCCCTCGGTGACAGCCATATCCACGGCCCGGACTACTTCTTCGGCGGACAACCCTTTTTTCAGGTGTTGCAGGGGGGCGAACCGCATCTCGGCGTAGATGACGTGTTCCTTTTTCAACTGCTCGAAAAGATCCAGCGTTACCAGGCGGAGCTGTTCTTTGGTTTGCATGAGCGCAATGCTGTGATCGGCCCGGGTAATATAATCCCTCAGATCGGTGCATCGGGCAGGGGCGATAAAATCCTGCCGGTATTGTTCCGGGGAAACGGTCGGGTCGATCTCATGTACCACCGCATAGCTGAGGGAACAGTCCAGGTGCAGATGCAGTTCTATTTTGGGCCACTCGGCGGTGGGCATAGACTGCGCCATTGAACCGGACGTTAAAAAGAGGTAGAATAGGGCCGCCAGACCGGCTTTTGCTGTTTTCATTTGTCAAATTTCTGGATCTAAAAATACCGGGATATTGTGATAAATTCGGGACATTTGTCCCGATAGGCAATATGATAAGAAAAAGCCCCATATTTCTTCAGTTGATACAGGAATTGATAGCCAGCGATGCCCTGAAAACACTGGCCCGGGAATTTCAAAAAGGAGAACATCTTATCACACAGGGTAGCGCCATCCAGGATGTTTTCGTTATCAGGCAAGGCCTCATCAAATGTTTTATTTCCGAAGATAATGGAAAGGAATACATACTTGAGTTTTTGGGAGAAGGCGAAGTGCTGGGGGAGATAGAAGCGATCAAACGGATACCCTGTATTTCCACCGTCGAAGCGCTCACGCCGACCTCGGTGTATAAGATCGATATATCAACTTTTACTCATCTATTGCAAAAAGAACAGAAGCTGAACTGGGCTGTGGTGGATCTGATGGCGACCCGGCTGGCCAATACCGCTATCCGGTCGTCCCGGCAACAGTTGTATTCCCTGTCGCATACTCTGGCTAATTTAATGGAAGTTTTAGATTCAGGTAAGATACCCTTCACCAAACAAGACCTATCCGCGTATCTGGGAATCTCGGTAAGAAGCCTTAACCGCTTGCTGAGAGAGATGGGAGGATAAAAGAAAAACCTCCAGATTTTGGAGGCTTTTCAAAAGACGATTGAATTTTCAGGCTTTCAACGGGTTAAAATTATCATCGCCGGTTTTTCTGGATATCGAGACTTTCAACGGAATTGGATAGAACAAATGTAAGAAAGACATTAATAACGTGCAACCGAAAAAGCCCGCGTTTTTATGAGGAAATTTACGATGAAACCCGTTAAATGACCCGATAGATCCCGGATGTGGGCCGGTTCGCGTCTTTCTAGAGCATACGGATCCTGATATTTCTCCATTCACTCGAGCCGGGATGCTGCTGTAAGGCAATTTTCCCCTTTGTTACCTTCGCAAAGTCGCTGAATGATCTACCGGCGAATTTGCTGCCGGCTACAAGTCTGTTCCACTCTTCACTGCCTATCTGGCCATCATATGTTCTTATTTCATTGAGGTAAAAAGTTAGATGCCCTTTGTTTTGTATCAGGCGTACCTGGTTCCATTCCCCGACAGGATTTGGCTTGGAAACGGTCGAATCCCCCGCCAGGTCGTACAGACATCCCGCGAGATGCGTTTGCTTTTTATTGTCGCTGGCATCCTTGTTGTCCAGTACCTGCATTTCAGGACCCGTTAAATAGGTCGCGTTATATTTTGGATTTTCCTGGATATCAAAAATAATCCCGCTATTGCCGCCTTTTGATATCTTCCATTCCAGAAGGAGCTCAAAATTTTCATATTCTTCATTGGTGACGATATCTCCTCCTCCGTTTTGTGGCTGCGACGGGTCAAAAACCAGGGCGTCACCCTTTACCTGCCACTTTGATCCAACGGTGTCTCTCAGATAGGTGTGCCAGCCTTGGGTAGTCTTGCCGTCAAACAATAATTTCCAACCTTCTTTTTCCTCTTTTTTTGTTAACGTATTAGGTTTTTGTGCGATACAAATAAAACCTGCCAGGGAAAACAAGGTGTAGAACAGCGCTTTTTTCATTTGTTGAATATTTTGCGTGACAAATGTATATCAATTTAGAGCAGGAATTTATTTATGAATTCGCTTTTCTTCCTTTGGGATACTTCCAGCTTCATGCCGTCAGCGAGGACAACGCAACCGCCTTTTCCTTTTACATATCTTTTGATCCATCGCATGTTAATGATAACGCTATGATGAATACGGAAAAAATTATTTTGATTTAGCAGATCCTCGAACATGCCCAGGTTGCGGGATGAAATTATCTTTGATTTATCACAGAGATAAAAGACGGTATACATGCCTTCCGACCGGCACCATAGGATGTCCTGCAGGTCGATGAAATCATAGCCGGAAATGGTTGGGATGGCTATTTTTTTAGGCTGCCCGCCTGTTAGCGAGAGCTTTTTTAGCAGCGATTCGAGGGTGTTATCCTGTACCCGTTCCGACAACCTTTTCCGCAGTCTTGTAATGGACGCTTCAAATTCAGGAATGCCGAATGGTTTTAAGAGATAATCGATGGCGGAACACCGGATGGCTTCAAGGGCATAGTTGTCATAAGCTGTCACGAATATCAGTTCGAAATTGTGGGAAGACAGCTTTCGCAGCACGTCAAATCCTGTGCCGTCTGCAATCCGGATATCGATGAAAACCACCTGCGGTTGGACGTCTTCTATCAACCGGACAGCGCTGTCGACATGACCGGCAGTGCCGCATATAGTACATTCGGAGGCATATTCCTCGATGAGCTTCTGTAATACAAAAATGCATTTTTCTTCGTCTTCGACGATAACGGTGTTGATTGACATGGTCAGTTGCTTGAAATAGGGAAATAAAGCTGTATAATGGTGCCGTTGACAGAGGATCCGGCAAGACGTTTATCGGTGATTAAGATACGGATTTTTTCCTTTTGCAGCGCGTTCAACAGGGTGATCCTTTTCTCTGTAATGCCTGTTCCCATCGGCCGATGCCCTGTATCCGCGGTACTGTCAGATCGGTAACCCTGCATGCCGGGGCCATTGTCTTCGATGGTACACTCGATACAGTGGCCGGATCTTTTAAACCCGATGAGCAGCATTCCTTTAACACCCTGCAATGGGCCTATACCATGCTTAATGGCGTTCTCTACATAAGGCTGGACGAGCATGGGAGGGATCAGCTCCCCGGCGGGGTTCAGCTCCGGGGAAAGATCGATCCTGTAGTCCATTCTTTCTCCCAGGCGTAATTTTTCCAGGTCAAGATATAGTTCCAGCAACCTGATCTCATCCCTGAGCAGGATAATGGAAGCATTGCTGTTCTGGAGGGTTTGCCGGATCAGCGTGGAAAATTTATGCAGATAGGTGCTGGCGTTCTTTACATCTGCATTCATAATATGATATTGAATGGACGTGAGACAATTGAATATAAAATGCGGGTTCATCTGGGCCCGGAGCGCCATCATTTCAAGATCCTGCATCTTTTTTTTCAACTGGTAGTCCTCTTCCCTTTTCCGGCGTCTTTGACGATGAAATATATAAACGCCTATGCCCGCCGACAATGCCATCAGCAGGTAAGAAGATATAATGAACCAGGCTGCCATCCAGAATGGCGGCGTATGTATGATGAAGATCGTCCTCGGATACGCGCTTGCCTGTCCCCACCTGTCAATGGCCCTCACTTCCAGCAGATAGCTTCCATAGGGCAGCGCCGGGAATTCGATGCTGTTATTCGTAATGCGTCGCCAGTTGCTGTCCAGGCCTTTCAGCCGGTATTCATAAGATACTTCCTTTCCACTGCGGAAAGAGATGCCGGATACCTCCACCAACAGTCTCTTTTTTTCCGGGCCCAGCAGTACAGTATCCTTCAGGGCCAGCGTTGAATCGCCGGCAACAATGTGAGTAATATTGATCAGGGGTTTGCTGGCGGAATGACTGACATACTCCTTGGAAAAAAAGGAAACGCCCCTGGACGTAGCGGCCCAGATATATGCCCCACCCGGAACGGTCCGGTTTACATCATTAGCTGTAAGTCCATCCTCTTCCGTAATAGTTGAAGGATCATAGCAAAAATGGCCTTTGTCCCAACAGTAGCCTATTCTTGCGATGCCTTTGTCCGTGGAAACCCAGCATGTACCACCGTCAAAAGAAATGTGTTTGCACAGGTTGCTTGGCAGGCCTTGCTTCCTGGTGAGCTGCCATGTTCGGCCGTCTTTCAGGATAACTATGCCTTCACCTGTAGACACCCAGACAGAAGAGTCAGGGGCTATATCGATATGGTTGATGACACCGGATAAGGCAGGATATTTTTTACCCATGTTAATAGTAGTATCTCCTTTGTTGAAGTACATACCCTGCAGGCTTCCCCAATAAAAACAGTCTTCGCTGAGACCTTTAATGCAGGTGGCGCGTGTCAATGTGCACGCTTTTTTTTTCCGCCCCTCCGGGGTTATGGTGAAGATACCTACCGCAGTTGCAGCAATAATGGTACTGTTCGAAGGAGGCGCATAATACTCTTTAACGGCGGTACGGGGCATCAGCGCCTGATATTGTCCATTTCGGAAGATCCGGTACAAACCCCCATCGGTAGCGGCCAGCATCCGGCGGGGCCCGGAAGCGCCGATTGCCATGATCCGGTTGTTCTCATTCCGGGCAGCCCACTGAGGCATCCGGCTGGCATTTAGCCGGGGCTCATGGATGATGACGATATTACCGTCGGAAAAACCTGCCACTATTTCCTGCCCGCCCAGCGTATCGATACAACGGACGTTCTTACTGGCCAGGTCGGGTACGCCGGACACCGAATGAAAACAAAGATTGGGCAAATAGAGCACCCCATCGTTATGGGTAGTGATCCAATACCCGTTCTCCTTTTCTTTTATTATCGACGTACAAAAGCTTTTTGGGAAATAATAATGGACAGCCCTGTGAGCCCCCAGGACATTCTTTATACATAGTAAACCACTGCCCCGGCTGCATATCCAGAGCGTGCTATCGTTTTCACTGAACAGGTAATTGATATCATTTGTTTCTTTCTCGTTCAGCCCGATGTCTTTCAGACGAAGCAATGGGCGCATCCTACTGATATCCGAATAATAAAGGGAATCGGTCGTAATGAAAAACACTCCTTGCTGGTTACTGGACAAGGTACTATGTTGCGGCCAATTATAAGCGAGCCAGAAACCGTGATGATTTTCCTCCACAGTAAACTGTTTTTCAGACCTTCTGTTTTTTATGGTCAATGTCTGTACCGAATCATTTGCAACGGAAAAGTAAATGTTGATCTTCCGCGGAGCAGATGCTTTTAGCATCGGCCGGTTAAGACAATCCCTTATTGAAGTGGTGTGGGCGCCAAAATTCCATGCCCCCGGCTGGTTGACCGACTGGTAATATCCGCAGTCCCCCCCGTGAAGATTGAACTTTACCATGATGATGGAATCTGTCAGTCCGTCCTCGCAGATGGATCTGACTTGTGTGCAACTGTCAAACCGGATGATGGAATCATTATAGAACACCGAAGGTATCCCCATAAGAGATATGAACCATACGTTATTGTATTTGTCGAGATAAAGCTTTAATATCTCGTTGTCAGGCAAGCCGTCCGCTTTGGAGAAGTTCCTGAATGTCCTGCCGTCAAACCGGCTTACCCCCTGGTTGGTGGCAAACCAGATAAAACCGTTGTTGTCCTGTATCGCATGATAAACGATAGAGCCCGGCAGGCCATCCTTTACGGTGAATTGTTTATAGGAAAGTTCCTGGCCGCAGCAGCCGAGGACGATAAGGATGTGTAGGATAAGTAGTGAGGCCCGCATGCCCGTGAGTGTTTTTTCAATGATAGGTTACAGCAAATATGAAGTAATATATTTATTTATTAAACTTTTAAAAAGCTGCAAAATTTTTGCAACTTGAATGGTAAAAATTTTTATATTTGGATAACACTGCTTATGATTCCTTCAGACTATTCCCATCAGTCGAATGATACATTGTTGCTGCAACAAATTCAACAAGGCAACAAGGAGGCATTTAATGCATTGTACGGAAAATACTGGGGAAGGGCCTATTCCGATGCCTACAAACGTTTAAAAGACAACGATTTATCGAAAGATGTAGTGCAGGATATCTTTACGCACATCTGGCTCAACAGAGAAACCCTCCATATTGATAATCTACCTGCTTATTTAAACAGGGCCATTCGTAACAAGGTCATCAAGGCAGCTGCCAGGCAAAACCTGATCTACCCATTTTTTGATATCCTTGAAGGCAGGACTGAAAAAAAATTTCAGGCTGACGCAGACCTGCTCTGGAAGGAATTTTTCCGCTCGTATGAGATCCTTTTAGGATCCCTCCCTCCCAAAAGACAGGCCATTTTTCGACTCCATTTCCATGAAGACCTGCCCACGAAAGATATTGCCATGAAGCTGGGCCTTTCCAGAAAAACAGTTCAAAACCAGCTTGGAAAAGCTATAGAGAAACTGCGGGTCTCTTTATTACACCTACTCTCCGCTATATTGATCTTCCTGTCGTGAAAAAAATATTTTCATCTCCGATGGGACTTTCTTCTCCTTCCGGGTCATATCTATAACAAAAGCGTAAAGCCTACCAATGGACAAGCCTTATTTTATTGGATTGTTGCATAGATACCTTAACGGGACATCAACAAAAGAGGAAGAGCAACTTGTAATAAACTATTACAACCTGTTCGAGAATGAGCCGGATGTAATGGATCTGTTAAACGACGAAAAAAAAGAACAACTTAAAAACGAGATACATGCCGCCATCTGGGATACTATTTCGAAAGCCGCACCGCAGGATAAAAAAATTCGATACCTGCCAAAAAAACGGGCGATAACTGCTGCCGCCGCAGTACTGCTTGTCGTGTTCACCGGCAGTCTGTTCTTATTACGCTCCAGGTCGGTCCCAAAGCAAGCGGAGCCAGTCGTTAGCCCGGCGGTCGCGGAACAAAAAGAACAAAACGAAAACCACCTGGTGGCACTTCCTGATGGAAGTACGGTGGTCCTGAGTTTTGGTAGTAAACTGGATTATCCATCGTCCTTTGAAGGTTTGGCAAGACGGGAAGTATACCTTACAGGCCAGGCTTTTTTCGATATCCGGCATAACGCTTCGAAATCTTTTATTGTACACACCGGAAAATTGGCGACCACCGTATTGGGTACTGCATTTAATATAAAAGCATACCCCGGAGATATGGATATTACTATCACCGTTAAAAAAGGTGCGGTAAAAGTCAGCGATCAGCATACAACCCTTGGCATCATCCGACCGGATCAGCAGATCATTTACAATAAACAAAAGGCCAATTCCATACAAAAAGAAGTGGCAGCAGACAACTACCTCGATTGGAAACAACAGGACCTTTTGTTCGATAACCTGACGGTAGAAGAAGCCGCCAAACTGCTGGAAGAAAGATTTAGCGTTAAAATTTCGATTACTGATCCTTCCATCAGGACAAGACGGTTTACCACCACTTTTCCGAGGAACGAAAGTCTCGAAGAGGCATTGAAAAGCATTTGCGAATTCAATGAGGCAGGCTTCAATTATGATAAAGAGAAAGCTACTGTAGTGATCGGCTATAAATAAAAAAACCTCTGAAATCAGTTTACTAAAGGCTAGCAAAAAGATATTCAGAGGATCGTTGCTTTGTTCCGACGGCAATCGGCTCAAAGCCCATGTTTTAAATTTTCGCTCCCGGACGTGGGATATTCATTACTTAAAACAACCAAAATTATGACTTTTTATGAGAAATTAAAAACTAAACACATTTTGCGAATCGGGGTTGGAATAGCAATGCTCCTGATCACCTCTGCTCAATTGTTGTTTGCTGATTCGGTGAAAAGCCAAACGGTGGAAGAGGTAGAGATCAGTATAGAGCTTAAACACGCATCATTGGTGGAGGCGTTCTCAAAAATAGAAGCGCAAAGCCCCTTCCATTTCATGTACAGGGATGATGAAGTGAAGAATATTCGCAATCTGAATGTCCCCGCCGGCAGACAGAGCGTAGCCGTCTGTTTAAAGAGGCTATTGGCCAATACTTCGCTGGTGTACCGCCAGATAGATAATCATATCCTGGTCACCTCCAGGAGTGAAAACCGTAATCCTGTTGTTGCAGCTACAAGTTCCGGCGCTTCGGCTGTTATCTATGACAGGGGTATTAAAGGCCAGGTGACCAATGCCCGCGGAGAACCACTCAGCGGGGTTAGCATCACACTCAAAGGCAGCTCGATGGGGACTTCTACCGATGCCGCGGGAAGGTTCTCGATCAATATTCCCGAGGAGGGTATCCTGGTATTTAGTTTCGTTGGTTTTAAAACCCGCGAGCTGCCGGTTAAAGGCAGGAATAGTTTCGACATTCAGCTGGAAGACCAAACGCAGGCCCTTAATGAAGCCGTTGTAACGGCCCTGGGAATTAAAAAAGAAAAAAAGGCGTTGACATATGCTGTCACAGAATTGAATGGCAGTGAGTTCACCCAGGCCAGGGAGAACAATCTGGGTAATGCCCTTTCAGGGAAAATTGCGGGAGTGAATGCTTCCGGCACGGCAACGGGTCCGGGTGGTTCGAGCCGCGTAATTATCAGGGGTAACGGTTCACTTAGCGGCGATAACCAGCCTTTATACATCGTGAATGGCGTGCCCATCAATAACGCCGTCCAGGGCACGGCTCCCGGCACCTACGGAGGAATAGACAGAGGGGACGGCCTGATCAGCATCAACCCGGATGACATCGAGACAATATCCGTATTAAAGGGCGGTACGGCAGCGGCGCTCTACGGCTCAAGGGCTGCTAACGGGGTTATCCTGATAACGACTAAATCCGGCAGGGTGCAGAAAGGCATCGGCGTGGAATACACTTCCACCTACACGCAGGAAAACCCTTTAGATATCCCTGACTGGCAGTATGAATACGGGTCGGGGAGCAGAGGGATCAAACCCACTTCAAAATCCGAAGCGATCGCCAATGGCCGGATATCCTGGGGCGCAAAATTAGACGGCTCACCGGTGGTACAGCCGGATGGAGTAGCAAGACCCTATAGCGCTCAAAAACATAATGTCCGGAATTTCTATAATAATGGCACTACCTTTTCTAACACGCTGGCCCTGAGTGGAGGGAACGAAGGTCTTAATTTTCGTTTCTCCGTATCCGACATGGATAACAAGGGTATTGTGCCCAATTCTTCTATCGATCGTAAGACATTTAATCTTAGCGTAAGCGCTAATCTGGCTAAAAAACTGATCTTCGAAGGAAGGGCTCAGTATAATATCGAATTGGATAAGAACCGCACCTACATAGCGGATTTTTCGAAAAACCCTAACGCTTCCGTAGGACTGATAGCCACTAACATCGATATCCGAACGCTGGCCCCAGGCTATGACGCACAGGGATTCGAGACGCCCTGGAGCGATTATGTTTTTGTGGTAAACCCTTATTTTGCCGCGAGTAAGGTGAAAAATGGGGACGAACGCCGGAGATTTATCGGCTCTTTCAGCACCCGGTATAACTTTACCGACTATCTCTATGCGCGGGCCCGGGTAGGAATAGACTATTTTAATATCAACGCTTATGATATAGAACCTACGGGGCTTCTTTATAACCCTTCGGGCAGCATGACCACCAGCCAAAGCACTACCTACGAAACCAATGCAGAAGCCTTGCTGGGCTTTGATAAAAAGTTCGGCCATTTTACGGTAAATGCCATCGCCGGCGGCAACAAGATGCATAATAAATTAAGCGGGATAGATATTTCCAGCGGATTGTTCAACGTACCGTTCGCTTATTTTATCACCAACGGAAAAAGCCCGGTATTCACGGAAAGTTATCGGGAGTCGGCCATTAATTCTTTATTCGCCTCTGCCGATATTGCCTATAATAGCTTTCTGTTCCTGAACCTCACCGGCCGAAAGGATTGGTTCTCTACTTTGTCGACGGCCAGTAATAGCCTGTTCTATCCTTCGGTAGGCCTGAGCTTTGTTTTTTCGGATATCTGGAAATCCAGACCGGCATGGCTGAACTATGGTAAGATCCGTAGTTCCTGGGCGCAGGTAGGCGGCGGAGCACCCGATCCTTATGGTCTGAGCCTGGCCTATGTTGCTCCTTCTTCCTCTCATTTAGGACAGCCCCTGATGAATATTTCGGGCAATACGATCCCTAATAGTAAATTAGAGCCTTACACGTCTACTACTACCGAGCTGGGCATCGAGCTGCGGGGCCTGAATAGCCGCGTGGGCGCCGACGTCACCGTCTACGACCGCACTACGACCAATGATATTGTAAGCGCTTCGGTCCCTTTGTCATCCTCTTATACCAGCGTGTTATTAAATGTAGGCAAGATACGCAACCGGGGTATTGAACTGCTGCTCACAGGGTCACCCGTAAGATCACCCAAGGGATTCAACTGGGACGTCAGCTTCAACATGGCCTACAATCAGAACACGGTATTGAAGATCGCGGATGGCCTGACCAGCCTGGCGTTGCCGGGGGCCGAAGCCCGGACGGAAAATGGCTTTGTCTATCACTACGAAAAAATGCCTTTTGGAATGATCTCGGGATACAAGGCCAAAAAAGACGATAAAGGGAATACGGTCTACAGCAAGGACAATGGCCTACCAATTCAAAGCGATTTTATGGCGCTGGGACGGGGCGTCCCACCCTTAACGCTTGGTCTGTCGAATACGTTCGGATACAGGAATTTCACACTGGGCTTCCTGGTGGACGCCAAATTCGGATCGAAGATGTATACTTCTACCAATGCATACGGAACGTATTATGGACTGGATAAAAGGACGGTGGCTGGCAACGTAAGGGAGAACGGGGTGGCATTGAAGGGTGTGGATGAGGACGGCAATGCCTTTAGCAGAACGCTTGACGCACAGGACTATTATCAGGGGATTGCCTTCACGCTGACAGACCAGTTCGTGTCGGACGCGGGATTTGTCAAATTACGTCAATTGACGCTGGGATATAATCTTCCCAGAGGAGTACTGTCGAAGACCCCCTTCCAGTCCGCCAGTCTGTCGCTGGTGGCCCGCAACCTGCTGCTGCTTTACAGCCAGTTGAAGAATGTCGATCCCGAATCTAATTATAGCACGTCCAATGGACAGGGACTGGAGAATTTCGGGGTTCCGCCTACCCGCAGTTATGGATTAAACTTAATGGTAAAGTTCTAAAATAAAATTATTCATGAAATATATAACTCTAGCCATTGTGCTGTTTTCCTTTACGCTGCTGACGTCTTGTGATAAGGGCTTTAAGGATATGAATATAAATCCCAATTCTTATAATACGCCGGTCATCGGCAGCCTGTTCTCTTATAACATTATAAAGACTGCGGGCAGCGATGACGATAACACGCTCTATCCAAATGACAAGCTTGCCGGCGCAATGATGCAATACTTTGCCTCCCTGAACCCCTATCAATGGACAGGGGATAAATACCTGCCGAAAACGGGTTATTCCGACGGGCTTTTCAACGCGGTCTTTAATGTCGAGCTGAAGGAGAACGAGCAGATCCTTTCGCTGACAAGGGGCATACCTGACCTCATCAACGAATATGCGATCGCCTGCATCTGGCATGTCTATATCTTCCATCGCGTTACGGATATGTATGGGAATGTTCCCTATTCCCAGGCAGGCCAGGGATATATCAACGGAGTTTACAAACCGAAATATGACCTGCAGTCGGATATTTATCCTGCCATGCTGAATCTGCTGGACTCGGCAGCGGGTGAACTGGACCCCTCCAAAACATCCTTTGGTGCAGCGGATTATATTTATAATGGCGACCCCGCAGCATGGAAACGTTTTGCCTATTCCCTGATGCTCAGACTGGGCATGCGGCTGACCAAAGTGGATGCCGCATCGGCCCAGAAATGGGTGCAGAAAGCCATCGCCGGCGGAGTAATGCAAAGCAATGCAGATATAGCAAAGCTTAACCACACGGATGGCAGCGAACTCAATTTCTACTGGGATGGAGAAGAGCTCAGGGGTGGAGAAGGGGTGCCCCCTTCAGCAAAAGGTCTGGGATATGGCAAAATGGGGCAGACCTTTGTCAATTATCTCAAAAATACCAATGACCCGCGGCTACCGTTCTATATCACTTTGTGGCCGGGCAATGCCGATCCTTCCCAATTGCCAACGAGTACTTTGCCGGGTGTGCAGAAGGGGCTGCCCAACGGGTATGACTATAGTTCTATAAAAACGCTGATCCCCGGCTGGACCGATGACATGCTGGCCGAATATTCGGAGATCAATCTCAATACCGTCGGCAGTAATTCTACGCCCAGTATTTTCCAGAGTTATGCCGAAGTAGAGCTTTACCTGGCGGAAGCGGCGCTTCGGGGCTGGGGCCCGGGCGATCCTAAAACGCATTATGAGAATGCCGTCACGGCCTCCATGCAGGTGGAAGCTCTCTATCCGGGCGGGATGAGTGTTCCGGCATCCGCTATCAGCGCTTACCTGTCTGCCAATCCCTATACAGGCGGCACGTTTGACCAGCAAATGCAGCAGATCCACACCCAATTATGGGTTTCGCTTTTTATGAATAATATTGAAGTGTATGCCAACTGGCGGCGGACGGGTTACCCGGTGCTGATCCCTGTCAATTATCCGGGCAATGCCACCGGGGGCACTATTTCGCGGCGCCTGCCTTATCCGCAGTCCGAAGCGAGCCTTAATACGGATAATTACAAAGCGGCTGTCCAGGCTCAGGGACCGGATCTTTTTACCACACGAGTGTGGTGGGATAAAAATTAGTTATTTTAGGAGAAATATAAATCAACCAATATGAATCGCAGAGATATCCTTAGGACGCTTTCTTTATTGCCTGTTGCAGCCGCAGGTCCTTTTGCCCCATTGCTCGCTTCGCCCGCTCCCGCGTCGCCGGATCCCGCATCGCCTCCCGTCACCCGGGACCTTTTTGCAGAGCTGGGTGTTACGAAAGTGATAAATGCCCATGTCACGATGACCTTTTTATCGGGGTCGCTGATGCTGCCGGAGGTGCTGGAGGCGATCAATTCGACGTCCCATGATTTTGCCAATATGTTCGAATTACAGGACAAGGTAGGGGCGAAGATCGCCGAAATGCTGAAAGTGGAGGCGGCGATGGTGACTTCCGGCGCGGCCTGTGCTATCCTTTTAGGTACTGCGGCATCTATCACGGGTACCGATAAAGAAAAGATCCGGCTTATTCCCAATCTGCCCGGTCCACGGCCTGAAGTTATCATGCAAAAAAGCCACCGCTATCTCTTCGATCAGGCGGTGACCACTACAGGAGCGAAGATCGTGGAAGTAGAAGGACCCGGCGAGATGGAAAAAGCTTTTTCCGCGCAAACGGTCATGGCGTTGTTCTTCAACGCAGCGGATAAACACAGTGTGACGCATGAGGAATTCCTGGCCATCACCAAACGGCATAAGATCCCCAGCTTCCTGGATGCGGCAGCGGATGTGCCCCCTGTAGAAAATCTCTTCAAATTTCAAAAGATGGGCTTCGACCTGGTCACTTTTTCAGGCGGTAAGATGATACGGGGACCGCAAAGCGCGGGTTTGCTGTTCGGGCGTAAAGACCTGATCGAGGCGGCCAAACTCAATCATAGCCCTCATGAAGCTCCCATCGGCCGGCCCATGAAAGTGAATAAGGAAGAAATGTTCGGCATGTATGCGGCCTTGAAATCTTACCTGGAAAGGGATCATCAAAAGGAATGGGACGGCTGGCTTGAAAGGGCTAAACATATTGCAGCCCGTCTGGCGAGCATACCAACACTAAAGACGGAAATAAAAGTAGATCCCGGTCCTGCGAACGCATTCCCAAGCCTGGTAGTAGATTGGGATCAGCAGCGGGTAAAGATCACTCCCAAAGATGTCCAGAAGGCACTGAAAGAGGGAACCCCGAGTATTGTAACAGGCGGTCATGAAAATCAACTCCTGATCGGCGTGGTCCTGCTGCGACCCGAACAGGTAGACATCGTCGCGCAGCGCGTAAAAGAAATCCTGGGGCATGCGGTCTAGGATCTTGCTTGCCTTCACCGTGATCTTAAGTTCCGGTTGTCGTGAATGGAACAGCAACTGGGCCGTCTATAAAGCAGATGCTGCAAGCAGCAGCTACTCGCCCCTGCGCCAGATCAATAAAGAAAATGTCCAGGCCCTGCAGCTGGCCTGGACATTTAACCCCGATGATGCCATGCCGGGTTCGCGATCGGCAAACAGTGAATGCAATCCCATAGTAATAGATGGAGTGCTGTATGCCACTTCCGGAAGACATAGGGTATATGCTATCTCGGCAGTGACGGGAAAAAAGATATGGTCCTTCGACCCGTTCGACGGCGGCGAAGGCGGCGGCGTAAGCCGCGGCGTCACATACTGGGAGGATGGGGATGACAAACGGATCTTATTTACGGGGGGAGATATTTTGTTTGCATTGGATGCCCGGACAGGAAAACCGATCCGCGGATTTGGAAAAGGCGGCACCGTGAGCATGAATATTGGCGTCCGCGATGACCCCAACACCATCTCCATAAAACCTACTTCTCCCGGTATCGTTTATCGCGACCTGCTGATCATCGGAAATGAGGTGTCGGAATTGTATGGCGCTCAGCCGGGTTATGTCCGGGCGTATAATATCAGGACCGGACGACTGGAGTGGACCTTTCACACCATCCCCAGGCCCGGGGAGGCAGGATATGATACCTGGCCCGAAGGCGCCTGGAAATATGCAGGCGGCGCCAATGACTGGGCAGGCATGAGCCTGGATGAAAAAAGGGGCATGTTTTTTTTAGCCCTGGGATCACCTTCCTACGATTTTTATGGCGCCGACCGGAAAGGAGAGAACCTTTACGGCAATTGCATCGTCGCACTTGATGCGGCGACAGGAAAACATATCTGGCATTTTCAAACCATTCATCATGACCTGTGGGATTATGACCTTCCAGCCCCACCCAACCTGGTGACGGTCATGAAAGAGGGGAGAAGAACAGACGCCGTGGCGCAAACCTCCAAAATAGGATTTCTGTACGTGTTGGACAGAGAGACAGGAGCGTCTTTATTTCCCATAGAAGAACGGATGGTTCCCTCGTCTAACGTGCCGGGAGAAGAAGCCTGGCCTACACAGCCTTTTCCGCTAAAACCTGCCCCTTATGCCCGTCAAACGATGACGGCGGATGATCTCGTTGATTTCTCACCGGCGGCGCATGATTCATTGGTGAAATTATTCAGATCTTTACGGTATGAAGGTTTGTTCACGCCACCGTCCATCGAAGGTTCCCTGAACCTGCCGGGAACGATCGGCGGATCCGAATGGGGTGGGGCTGCATACGATCCCACTACGGCTATACTCTATCTGAAGTCGAATAACTCCCCGGAAATTGACCTGCTTAAAAAAATAACACCCGAAAGTAAAACATCCGCTCCCTTGCTGCCTTATCACGCAGGGAAAGCATTCTATATGACTTATTGCGCCAGTTGTCACAAAGAAGACAGGAGTGGAGACGAACCCCTGTATCCTTCTCTCGTCGGTATTGAAAAAAGATTGACCCCGGAACAGGTGGTGAACAAGATCAGACAGGGCGGGGGAAAGATGCCGCCGTTTGCCGGGGTGATACAAGGAAAGGAAGACGCCATTACCGCGTTCCTTTTTTCCGGCAATGACAGAAAGCTTTTTCAACAGGAGGCCGACTTGCTGGAGATACGCAATAACAGGTCTGCACTGGCGGACAAAAGAGCAAAAGATGGCGCAACGGATACGACAGCCACCTATCTTAACGTATTGGCCTATGCGCCATTTAAAGGCTCCGGCAACTATCCTGCCATTAAGCCACCCTGGGGTACGCTGAACGCCATTAACCTCAGCACGGGTGAATATGTATGGAAGATACCGGTGGGCAACGATAGCACCCTTTCCAAAAAAGGCGGACAGCCCACGGGTTTGACCGGGTCGCCGGGGCCTATCGTCACCGCCGGAGGACTGGTATTCATCGCAGGCGGAAAAGACAGGAAACTGAGCGCCTATGATAAAGATAACGGCAAATTATTGTGGGAAACAGTGTTGCCGGGACTGGGCTCATCCACGCCTTGCACCTATATGCGGGAAGGGAAACAATATATAGCCCTTTCTGTGGCCGGGAATAAAAAGGACCCTGCCGGAACGATCATGGCTTTTGCGCTGCCATGATGCCGCATTAAGCCAAACCAGTTGAATAAAAAGCAAATCAGCGTACGCGCCGGGTATAGAATTGTCCATTATTTAGTATTGTTCCATTCGGATTGCTTAACCATAAACTTTATCAAATGAGACAATTCTATTACACTCCACTGATGCAGCATGTCTGCATCTTTTTTTTGTTGTGCCTGCTATCCTTTTGCTCGTATTCGCAATCGACGCTTACCGCCAATGCCAGCTCGGGTAGCGCTTATGGCGTGATCTCCTCGTCCGGGTTCGGTAATGAAAATCCCGACTGCGTTCATAGTTCTTTCGGGCCACACGTTACCCAGACCTTTGATTCGCAGCTGGGGAAAAATGTCTTTATATTCCACAGTCATATCGTGGATGACAATGATCGTTGTATCAATCTGGACCGTGTGCGGATGGAGATCAAAGGCGGCAACAGCATAGCCGAGCACACACAGGGACAGACAGCGTATTATCGATGGAAATTCAAACTGGACGCTAATTTTATCGGCGGCTCCTCGTTTTGCCATATTTTTCAGATCAAGGCGGTCGGAGGTGATGACGGCGCCCCGCTGATCACCATCACGCCAAGGGCCTCTATCCTGGAAGTAATACATGATGGCGGTGATGAGGCAGGCTCTGTCGATCTCGGCAGACTTACTTCTGTAGACCTCGCTCCGTTTAAAGGAACATGGGTGGAAGCCTATGTAAAATTCACCAGCAGTGACAACGGCTCTTTCGAGATCACGCTCAAAAGAGTAAGCGACGGCGCCACACTGCTCAGCTACAGTAAGACAGGGGGCATCGATCTGTGGAGGACGGGCGCCAGTGTCAATCATCCCAAATGGGGCGTTTATCGCTCGAAAAACAGTACGGGTCTCCGCGATGAGCAGGTACGCTTTGCCGACTTCTGTGTGTCGGAAAGCAGCGCTTCTCAATGCCCGTCCAGTGCAGGCAGCGGTGGTGGCAGCGGCACGCTTTCCGGTTTTTACCGGCTGACACCGCGTCACAGCGGCAAAGCCCTGGTCGTACAAAACGCTTCCACCAGCAACAGTGCAGCCGTGATACAATACACATACGGAGGCAGCAATACCAACGATGAATGGCAGATCAGCAGCATCGGCAGCGGTTATTACAGGATCATCAATCGCAACAGCGGTAAGGATATGGTAGTGCAAAACGCTTCTACCAGCGATGGCGCGGCAATCATCCAATATACGTATGGGGGCAGCAGCACCAATGACGAATGGCAGCTGGTGGACAACGGCGACGGATATTATCGTATTGTCAACAGGAACAGTGGAAAAGTCGTTGAAGTGATGGGAAGCTCTACTGCAGATGGTGCAGCCGTTGATCAAAATACCTGGAATGGAGGCGAGAACCAGCAATATCAGCTGGAAAGCCTCGGCGCTGCAACTATCGCTGCCAGTGAGACGGACATAACTTCTGGTAAGACCGGCCAGGCAACCACGTTGGAAAAAGAAGCCCTGAGTTTTCAAAACCCGGCATCCGGAGCCATCTCGATCCATATGCACCTGGAACAGGACGGATTTACCAATCTCACCCTCTTTGACATGCAAGGACGGCCGGTATCCGTATTGGTGAACAGCTACCAGTCCAGGGGCAGCCAAACTATTTCCTTTGACAAAAAACAACTGGCAGCCGGCGTGTATATACTGAAGCTGTCACAAAATGGGAAAGGAGTCATCCGGCAGCTGGTAAAACAATAACGGTCTTTTTTGCTAGCTTTGGGTCACATTTTCACCGGATGGTAATATACTCTCAGCTGGAAGACAAGGAATTACTACTCCTGATGCAAAAGGGTCAGGAGCCTGCATTCACCGAGATCTACAATCGGTATTGGGAACGGCTTGTCGCTATAGGCTATTACTATACCCGGACCAAACAGGCTGCGGAAGAGATTGTCAATGACGTGTTTATCGGGCTTTGGCTCAGACGTGAAACAGTGGAGATCCGCTCGCTGTCCGCCTACCTGGGTACGGCCGTCAAATTCGCCGTATTCAAAGCCATCGCACGACAAAAAAGACGTGATGAAATAATGGCAAGGCATTCCAGGGAAGAAGGGCATAATGAAACCGAACAGCAGCTGGATGCCCTGTTCTTAAAGAACTTCCTGGAAGGGGTCATCGAACAATTGCCGGAGAAGGCCAGGCTGGCATTTAAATATAGCCGGGAAGAAGATCTCTCTATCCGCGAGATAGCAGGCAGGATGGAACTGTCTCCCAAGTCGGTGGAATATCATATGACCAGGGCGCTGAAAGCCATACGGGATTCCATGCGTAAAATGACCATATTCTTCTTTTTATAAAAAAAATGGACCGGGGTTTAGGGATTTGCCTGCTTCATGGGTACTTATTAGTATCATGGACCAAACACGCCTGGACCGATTAATTGAAAAGTATGCCGACGGGACAGCCACCCCTGAGGAATTGGAAGAGCTGTTCGACTGGTACCGGTCTGCCAGCATTGAAACAGTAGAGTGGCCGGCCGAGAGCCCGGATGAAAAAGAACAGTTGCAAAACCGTATGCTGCAACGTCTGCAAAGACAAATGCATCCTGCCGGCGCACAGGCCCCACTGCGCTCTGCAGGATCGCGATCTACCCTAAAGCGTCTCTATGGCTGGCGTGCCGCGGCGAGCCTGATCGTTATCGTCGCGTCTTTCTGGATAGCCCGCCTTTACCTTCATCATACCGATAAACCCGGTTTCGACAGCACGGTCAGTAATCCCCACGGTAAGATATTGGCTATCACCCTGCCGGATAGCAGCCGGGTGTGGTTGAATGCCGCCAGCACACTCCGCTACGCATCTGCATTCAGTAAACACCGGGAAATATACCTGGAAGGAGAGGCTTATTTTGATGTGACCACCGATGCTGACCACCCCTTCGTCGTTCATGCCGGATCTCTCACCACTACTGTACTGGGTACCAGCTTCGACATCAAATCTTTTACAACAGAACAGGAGACTTTTGTCTCTGTCATCCGGGGAAAAGTACAGGTACAGGATAGCAGTAAAGTATTGGACATACTGACACCCGCCAGGCAATTACAATCGAACTCCCGGACTGGCCAGGCCCGGACCATAAACATCGACACCAACCAGGTAGTAGGCTGGCAACAGGGACGCCTGCAATTTTCGGGTCAGACCATGGAGGAGATCGCCGCCAGCCTGGGTCGATGGTATAACGTTCAGATCCTCTTTTCCAACCCGGCGACCCGCAAGTGCCGTTACTACCTGAATTTTGAAAACACCATTTCTTTAACCAACCTCCTCACCGTATTGGGAGAGTCTACCGGTATGACCTTCCGGATCGATGAAAAAGATCATACGGTCATCCTCACAGGAGAAGAATGCCGATAACTCTATTTTAAAATATTGTTGCTTATGCGTCTACCAATTTTTATGGTGAGCCTGCTTGCCATAGCGGTTTCCCCATTTGCTCAAAAAAGCCGGGCTCAGACACCGGAAGAGATAAAGATCTCATTGGAATTATCTCACGTTTCACTGGCCACAGCCTTGCACCGTATTGAAGCATTGACCCCTTTTAAATTCCTTGCCAAAGCAGAAGATATCGAGCGGGAACAGGATATCCTCCTTTCTGTAAAAGATCAGCCGGTGAGCAAAGTATTACAGATCCTCTTTAAGGGCAGGAACATACAATACAGACAGATCGGAATTAATATCCTTTTAAAGAAAGGACAGGAAACAGGAAAAAAAACGGCCGGCACCAGTTTCGTCTCCTCTACGCCAGCGAAGACAGATGAAAAATACACCGTCAGCGGTACGATAAGATCTGCCAGGACGGGGGAGACCATCCTGGGCGCTACGATACGGGTTGCTGATCCTCCCGGCGGGGTCACCAGCAACGAATACGGTTTTTATTCGGTCACCCTCCCGGCGGGAGATCATCAATTAGAGATCAGCGCTGTCGGATTTGCCAGTCAGACCCTCCCAATATCCCTGGCAGGCAATGTCGTCATGAATATCCGGTTGAATGAGGAAGCGAAAGACCTGCAGGAGGTCACGGTTACCGCATCTTCCGCAACCCGCAGCCTGACAAGCACTCAAATGGGGCTTGAAAAGATCAATATCAAAGAAACAAAGAACATTCCCGTCCTCTTTGGAGAACGCGACGTAATGAAGACGATACAGCTTCTTCCCGGTATTAAATCCGCCGGCGATGGCAACAGCGGGTTTTATGTCCGGGGCGGCTCTGCCGATCAGAATCTCATCTTGTTGGATGAGGCCACAGTGTACAACGCTTCCCATTTGCTGGGGTTTTTCTCCACCTTCAATTCGGACGCGATCAAGAATGTCTCTGTTTACAAGGGAGACATGCCTGCCCAGTACGGGGGGAGACTGGCTTCGGCGGTGGATATTAAAATGAATGATGGCAATAATAAAGACCTGGGTGTCAGCGGAGGCGTCGGTCTTATCTCTGCCAGGCTGAATATAGAAGGCCCGATCCAGCAGGACAGATCTTCCTTCCTCATCTCGGGGCGCAGGACCTATGCCGATGTGTTCCTCAAGCTGTCCTCTGATACTACTGTCAACCGGAGCCGCCTGTATTTCTATGACCTGAACGCCAAAGCCAACTATGCCTTTGGCAGCAAGGACCGTCTGTATTTATCCGGCTATTTCGGCCGCGATGTATTAAGCCAGAGCAACCTGGCTGGTCTCAATTGGGGCAACAGCACGGCAACCCTCCGCTGGAACCACTTGTTCAACAGTCGCTTGTTCTCAAACACCTCTTTGATATACAGTAATTTTGATTACAAGATCTTCGTCCATGAGAATGGCAATGATTTTACCATCTTTTCCCAGATAAGGGATTGGAATTGGAAGGAAGAGCTGCAGTGGTATGCCGGTTCGAAACACACGATCCAGACAGGGATCAATGGCATTTTTCATACGATAAGGCCGGGAGAGATCACTTCATCCGGTAAGGACGCCGGGGTCAACTCCTCCATCCTTCCCCGGAGATATTCCGTGGAGAGCGCTGTGTATGCCACCGACACCTGGAAACCTTCAGGCCGGTTAAGCCTCACCTATGGATTGCGGGTATCTGCCTTCAGCATACTCGGCAAAGGCGATTACTATAACTTCGACACCAACGGCAACGTGACCGACACGATGCATTACCGCTCCGGACAGGTAGTAAAAACATATCTCAATCCTGAACCCCGTATTGCCGCCAGCTACCAGCTCGATCAGTCGTCGTCCCTGAAGGCCTCCTATACCAGGAATTCGCAGTACCTGCACCTTGTCACCAATTCCACTACCTCTTCGCCGACGGATAAATGGATAGCCAGCACAAATGTGGTTAAGCCGGAAATATCCGATCAGTGGTCCGCAGGATATTATAAAAACCTGAGTGAGGACCGCTACGAACTTTCTGTTGAGACGTATTACAAACGCATGCAGAACCAGATCGATTATCGTAATGGCGCCAATATTTTTACCAATGCCCCCATTGAAACCCAATTGTTGTATGGTATAGGGCGGGCATACGGCATCGAATGGCTGCTGAAGAAGAAGACAGGAAGGTTCACCGGCTGGTTAAGCTATACGCTATCCAGGACGGAACGAAAGATCAACGCGATCAATAATGATCAATGGTACAATGCCAGACAGGACAGGACCCACGATATCGCCATTGTAGGCATCTATCAGCTCAATAAAAAATGGACTCTCTCCGCGAACTGGGTGTTCTATACCGGTGACGCCGTTACCTTCCCCAATGGGAAATATACGGCCGACGGAGAGGTGTATTTTTATTATACTAACCGGAATGGATATCGCATGCCCAACTATCACCGGCTCGACCTGGGCGCCACCTGTCAGTTGAAGAAACATAAAAAATTCTCTTCCGAACTGGCTTTTAGCCTCTATAATGCATATGGCAGGAAAAACGCCTACCAGATAGATTTCAGACAAGGCAAGGATAATCCCAACACGACAGAGGCAGTACAGACCTCCTTATTCACTTTTGTTCCCTCTATCTCTTACAATTTTAAATTTTAAGATTTATGCCGCGTATATCGAATATATATTTACCGCTGATCATCTCTATTCTTTTCAGCGCCTGTCAGAAAGTGATCAGTGTCCAGCTGAATTCCAGCTCGCCGGTGTATATGATCGAAGGAGTTATTACGGATCTGCCGGGCACCTGCAAAGTTTCCATTACTCAAACAAAGGATTTTAGCGGCGACAATACCTTTCCCGGAGTCAGCGGAGCCGTCGTGACCGTGGAGAACAATGGGGTAGTAACCCCTCTTGCCGAGACGGGCACCGGAGTCTATAGCACCAACGCCATCAACGGGACACCAGGTTCTACGTATAACCTGAAAGTCAGCCTTAACGGGGTTGTCTATACCGCATCCTCCACCATGCCGCAGCCGGTGGGGCTGAACAGCATCTATGTCAGTAAAGAACTGCTCGGCAATAAAAATTATATCACCATTGTTTACTCGGACCCTGCCGGAATAAAGAACTACTACCGAAAGGTGCAATATGTGAACGGACATAAAGAAAAGACGCTTTTTGTAAGCGACGACGAATTTCAGGATGGACTGACCATAAGAGATCAGTTGGATTTCTCGAATGACACCGATGACCCGGCCAGGGATATTCATCCTGGTGATACCGTCAGGGTCGATATGTTTTGCATCGACTCCACAGTACATAAGTACTGGTCCAGTCTCCAGCAGAATGGCACCGGCTCGGGCGGCAGCGCGTCTCCGGCCAACCCCACGAGCAATATTCAGGGCGGATGTCTGGGCTATTTCAGCGCCGAGACCATTCGCAGCAAAACGCTGGTCGTGCCGAAATCATAGCTCCGCCCGCTCAGAGTGAGACGTTTGTCCATGCGACGCGGCCATTGATGAATAAAGTGATCACTTTTATACAATTTTTACTTGTGCCAGGAATGCCGATCACATTGTTGCCTTTGGCGAGCACCAGGCTCTTTTTTTCCAATGCCTGACCGGCGATGTTGTATACGGCCAGATAAGCCTGGCAATTACTGGTCGTATTGACGACCAGGGACATTTGCTCCGGATCGTTCCCCGCCAGGTAAATGCTTTGCCGTTGCGATGAATTAGCCGCTATGGTACCGTTCACCAGCAGCGCTATGAACATATTGCGTTTGACAGTAGTTGTCGCAGTGGCGGTACAGCCGTTCCTTTTTTCAGTGACGGTAAGCGCATAATCTCCCCAGACCGTATCTGTAACAGGGTTTTGCACCGTGGAAGAAAAGCTGTTCGGCCCACTCCAGCTCCATGTAAGCCCGGCGGATCCGCCGAAAGGAGTGGAATAATTGCTGGCGGCGACGTTTCCGCCGTAAAGATCGAGGTATTGACCCGTCATCCCCGCAAAAGCGCTGGCTTTGGGAGGAAAAGTATCGATAGGGATAACAATAGTATCCACCAGGGCGGTAGGACAACCTTGTGCCGGGGAGGCCGACACGATATACGTACCTGCTTTGCTGACGCTCAGCGACGAGCTGTCACCATTGGTCCCGGAGATATTCCCGCCGTTGATGGCCTTCCAGCTGTAATACCCGGCCGTCGTATTGTTGGTGAGGGTAATCGTTCCTGCCGGGTGATTGCATCTCAACGTGTCGGCGGTTATGGAGAAATCCATCACCGGGCTGCGAAGGAATGTCAGCGGCGCAACAAAATCCTGTAGATTGGCTGTGAATGAGGCGGAAGATCTTGACTTGAAAAAAATGTTCGAGAACAGCGACTGGCAGGGATTGAGGGCAGAATAGAGAGCCGGGTCCACGCCTATCCGCGACAGGTTCAACCCCACCTCTGTAAACTGCTGCGTTTGATAAAGGGCCGACCAGCCCGTGCCGCTGACAATGGTCCCCCATGGCGTGGCATAAGTGCTATCCTGGGCAACAGTGCCGGAGGAATTGGAAATGCCGGCGCCGAATGCCGTCGTGCCGGTTTTCGAAACGATAGACGCATAACCATACGTTGATCCCGAACCGCTGCTATAACTGCCGTTGAAATTAAAACGGGACGGGGATAGAGCGCCGCCATAATACGTGTTAAAAGTAGTCTGGCTGACCCATATCCTGACGTCAATGACGGGCACGGACCCGGGAGTAGACGTTACGGCTACGATGAGGTCTCCTGTCTGCGTGAGATTACCGCTGGCATCGAAAAGCCATTCCGTATGACCATTGCTTGTCCCCCCCGACGAAAAAACACCCGTGGAGGAATTATACAGGAAACTGTTCTTATAGAGTTCGGCATCATAATAGCTGTTGCCATTGGTCGAATAAGTCGATGCACCGGTAAAAAACCATAGGGAATCATATACACTGACGCCATCCCGCCGCATGTGCGCATAGACGTCTACCAGGTCATTCTTAGCCGGTGTGGAAGCCACCCCGCCGTTCCATGAAGTGGGATTGTCCCCATTCTTGGCTGCCGACATAAACACGGTTGAATCCTTTAGAGAGGCCGCAGCCACAAAATCCCTTCCGTAGGCGGCGTCCAACCATAATTTCCCGCTGATCTTTGCATAAAGCAACTGGGACATCCGCTTGCTGAAAGAAGTATTAGTACCTGACTGCAGCTGAGATAAATAGGTGGATGCGTTGGCGGTATCGATCACATTATTACCATACCCGGAAGGCGCAAACCAGTCATCGCTGGTCACCGCGCCAGTGACAAGACCATACTTCATGTAATTACTTCGGGAATCTGCATCTACGCCGAACAGCGAATAGAGGCCGCCATTATTCAACTGCGCAAGACAGGTAATGGGGAGTAAACCTGTCGCCAACAAGGCCACATAGTAGAATTTCATAAGTAACGGATTATGTATAGGGTAAGTAAACGATTATTCTTTTTATAGAACAAAAATGTCTACCACTAGTAAAAGTAGGAATTATATTGAAAAAACACTTATGAAAAGAGAGAAATGTCCTTTATGGGCGGAATTAGTATTTTATTGCTTGATAAAGGTCTTGCTGATGTCGTCATAGACATATAGCAGACTGTTTGCCTTGCCATCATTCCCGAAGATCTGTTCCCAGGTGTTGAGGGGTTCCCAGATACAGCTGCCCTTGCCATGGCCGCCCGGAGCATTAAAGGCTATGTTATTGACGGCTTGCTTAAACTGCGTATACTCTACTATGATAATATCTTTCCCATATTGCCGGGCCAGGTCGTCGACATTATATTTAAGATCGGACAGACTTCCGTGCCACCTGGGATAATAAGACAGACCGATGACATCAAAAGGTACTTGTCGCTGCAACATGTTGTCGAGAAAGAAATGCGATTCGTCGTTTTGACCGCCGAGAGCAATATGCAGCATGATAGGACAGGCGGGGTCGGCAGCTTTGACCCCCCTTATGCCCGCATAGATCAGATGCGCCAGGCTGTCGGGATGACGGATACTGCCTTCCGGCCAGATCATCCCGTGATTGATCTCATTCCCCACCTGCACCATGTCAGGCAGCGTACCTTGCTGTCGCAACGCCGTTATCACGGTTGCGGTAAAGACGTATACCGAATCCAGCAGGGTGGTAAAGTTTTTTCCCTTCCAGGCCTCAGGTTTATATTGTTTGCCAGGATCGGCCCAATAGTCGCTATAGTGGAAGTCGAGCAACAACTTCAGCCCCGCCGCTTTGACACGACGGGCCATCGCCAGGGTATGCGCAAGGTCGCAGAAACCTTTCCCCGGGGAATAGCCGCTGTCGCGTGCCGGTTCGTTGAAAATGCGAAGCCGGATATAGTTGAAACCATGATCCTTCAGTATATCGATAGCGTCGCGTTGACCTTTGTTGTCGGAGAAGCGTATACCGCGGCTTTCCAGTTCGGGAAGGAAGGAGATATCGGCGCCCAGCATTTTGGAGACAGGACGAATAGCGCCGCTGCCCCTCTGGCCCGCCGCCAGCACGCTATGCGCTTCCCCCGGCACGATCAGCGAGATATCCGTCGACCCCGTCTGCAACCCTTCGGCAGCAGCGGTAAAATGATACATACCGGGCCTGACACCGGCGGCGAGTATCACCTGGCAGTGACCGTTGAAGAGATGACGCTGCGCAGCGCTGTCCTCTCCTTTATCCGCCTCATGACTACTGGGATCGCCGTTGCCGGTGCCAAGGATATGAAGATCGCCACTGACGGTACACCGGATCAGATCACCGGCATCGGGTACTTCTCGTCCCTGGCGATCGACCACGCTGATGTTGACGACGGTAGCCTCGCTGCCATCGGCGCGCATGGTCGTCTTATACGGAGTGACGACGACTTCGTAGGCAGCGCCGGTCGTCTCTACTGCCGCCAAAATTTTCTTCCCTTTTTTCACTCCTACCGCCTCGAGAACACCGGGCTCGTAAGGTACACTCCACTCGAGATGACGGTTGCGGGGCATTGTCTTTTTTCCCAGGCTCCTTTTGTTGAGGAATAGCTCTACCTCGTCTGCATTGGTGTTGACCCACACCGGGATGGGCTGACCTTCTTTTCCTTTCCAGTTCCAGTGCGGTGAAATATGGAGAACGTCTTCGTCGGTCCACCAGGACTTATAATAATAATAAAGGTTCTTTGGAAAGCCGCAGATATCCATGACCCCAAAATGTGAGTTGATATTCGGCCACTTATAGGGAGTAGGCTCGCCGCGATAGTCAAACCCGGTCCATACGAAACCGCCCATCCACCAGGGCCGCTCCGCAGCCAGGGCCCACCAGTCTTCCGCCGTAGTGGCCCACCACGGCGCCATCTTGTCTTCATCCGGCACATAGCCATTGACGGTATCCCTTGTATAGATCCCCCTCGTAGTTACCGTGCTGCCCATCTCAGTACCTACGATGGGTTGCCCGGGGTGCGCCGCATGATAGGGGTCCACGCCCGCAATGCGGTAGTTGAAGCCCCGCACGGGGATGACCTCGTTGATACCCTGGTAGACGTTGGCCAGGTCGGCGGCATAGGTACAGGTGCGGGTAGGGTCCCATTCTTTCTGGCGGGCAATAAGGGTGGAGGCGATAAGTCGGCCGACGGGGCGCGTCTGTACCATGTTCTCCTCGTTGCCAATACACCAGAGGAATACGGATGCCCGGCTTCTGTCGCGCATGATCAACCGCTTCAGCTGATCAAGATATTCCGGTGAGCTGTTGAGCAGACGGTTTTCGTCCATTACCAGCAGGCCAAGACTGTCGCAGGCGTCCAGCCATTCAGGGGTCGGTGGATTGTGACTGGTGCGGCAGGCGTTGACCCCCATTTGTTTCAGCAGACGTGCCCGATAGTATTGCAGGTAATCGGGTAGGGCGGTGCCGACTCCTGCATGGTCCTGGTGGTTGTTGACGCCTTTGATCTTTGTATAAAGTCCATTGACATAAAGACCTGTCGCATCGATCCGGATATCGCGGATGCCGATGCGCAATTTTTCTTCATCCATCAGTACGCCGCCGTTGCGAAGAATAGCGCCAGCCCGGTAGAGATATGGATTGTCCGGCGACCAGAGACTGGGATGGGTTATAGCGATCGACTGGCGTATGGTGCGGCGTTCGTTGGCGCCAAGAGAAACGGCGAGTTCGGGACTGCGGCCCAGGACTTTTCCTTCGCGGTCGGTAAGATAGGCGGCGACGGTGGTAGATGACGGGATGGTTTTGTCGTTGACGACGGTAGTCTCGATGGTGACGGTCGCGGAAGCGTTTTTCACCTCAGAATGAACGAACATCCCATCCTCGGCAATATGCACGTTGTTATACTGATTAAGCCATACATGACGATAGATCCCCGCGCCTTCATAATACCATCCTTCATATTCAGATGCATCGACGCGGACGGTGAGCACGTTGTCCCGTCCATAACGAAGATAGTCGGTGATGTCGCAGACAAAACCGCTATAGCCGCTGACATTGTTGCACAGATAAAAGCCATTGATCCAGACACGGCTGTCCCGGTAGATACCGTCGAACCGGATGACGAAACGGCCCCCCGAATCGGCAGGGGCCACCGTAAAATGTTTGCGATACCAGCCCACACTGCTGGCAGGATAGTGGCCGCCTACCGGCTTATACCCGTGGGACATGACGTCCGAGTCGGGGGAATTTTGAAAGGGGAGTTCGTCGGCCCAGTCATGCGGCAGTGAGAGCGTGCGCCAATCGCGATCATCATAGTCGGCAGCGATGGCAGTTCCAGCCGCTTTGCCGGATTTGGCGAAGATGGAGACGGTGCCGAAATTGAAGTCTTTGGCCGGATCGGCTGCATCGCCGAAATGGAACTTCCAGTCACGGTCCAGCGAAATATGCTCCCGCACGCCCCGCGAGCTCCCTGTCTGCGCGGAAAGAGGTAAAAAAGGAACAAGACAAATAACAAACAGGAACAACGTTTTCAATGGAGTCGATTTATTGATTATTGAATGCATTCAGGGCGGCGGTAGGTCTGCCTGTATTATCAAATGCCCCTGATCCATAACCCATCCAGTTATAACTTTCCGGCTCCCAGTAGAATACTCCGAGCCCCCTGCCGTCCGGCACCAGCTTCACTTTATGAATGAGGTCGGTGATAAAAGACCGGCACGCGGCAGGTTGATCAGCAGGCATACCAACTTCACATATCATTACCGGCTTATTATACCTGGAGACCATATCCTTCATATTGGCCAGACAGGAGTCATTGTAGGAAGCCCAGTTGGCAACCGATGGATAGAGGGACATACCGATGACATCATACGATGCATTGTTAGCTTTCAATCCGTCGAACATCCACCGGTATAGGCTGTTATTCCAGCCATTGGAGATATGGACGATCACCTTGGTCGTATCGCTCACCGCCTTGACGGCATTATAACCCGCAGTCACCAGGGCAGCGAAATTGGCCATATTGGTAGAGGCTTTTCCGTCCGGCCATAACATTCCGTCATCGGTCTCATTACCCACTTGTACCCAACTGGGTACGACGCCGGCGGACTTCAGGGTGTCCAGCACAAATTTCGTATAATTATATACGGTAGTTTTTAAGGTGTTGAGATCGTAAGATGCCCAGGCGGCCGGCTTGGTCTGGTTTCCGGGGTCCGCCCAGCTATCGCTGTAGTGAAGATCGATCATCACCCGGGCGCCAAAGGCATGTGCCCGTTTGGCTTTGGCGACTACATCGGCAGTGCCGCACCAGCCATCGGCCGGATTGACCCAGACCCGGAGTCGAAACGCGTTAATGCCGAGGGTCTGCAGCAATTGCATGCCATCCATGGCCGTGCCCGCGGAGTTATAAAATTTATAACTTGATGTTTCCATCTGGGTAAGCCAGCTTACATCGGCCCCTTTAAAAATAGGCGTGTCCGCCGCTGGCGGCGTCACCGGGGAAGAGGGGCCATCGCTTTTTTTACATCGGGCGAATACGGTAAACAGCAGACAGGTAAACAGCAGGACGGAGAAGATCTTCATATGTCAGCTTTCTTGTTATTTTACGGAATAAGTATAATTGCCCGCACCCTGGCTGAGGTCAAGGGTGACGGTGAAGGTGCCGGTCTTTGCTGCTGTGATATTATCCCCGTTGAACTTGAGGTTGCCTTTTGCGTCGACGCCATAACTGCTGTTCCAGCCAGGGTCGCCTGCAAACTTAAAGTGATCGCCGGCGGTCATGCTGACTCCGGTGACGGTCCACAGGTTCGTAGTAGCATCGAAGGTCATCAGACCTGCAGTCTTGCTCCAGCCATTGAAATCCCCGGATACAAACCACTGCGGGGTCTGTATATAGGAGATGGTCAATTTATTTACATCCGCTGCGACACGACAGTAACCAGGTCCGGCGAAATAGCAGTTGCCCGCGGTGCCGCTGCCGCTGATCGTCGTGGCGCTGCCGCCCCAGCCATAGTTGGTGCCATTCCAGCTCAACTGGGTACAAAGTTTGAAATTATTATTCGCATTGGGGAAATTGACGTACCCTTCGTAAGAACCATCGCTCAGGACGGAGGCGAGGATCCAGCCTGGCTGGTCTTTCTGCGTCCAGGTGGGGTTGAGGAAGTCACCGGCTACATACAGCTTGGGATAGATAAGAACGATCTTATACGGTGTCACGGTCATGGACAGGTCGGAATAGAGGCTTGGCACAGCGGAAGCAGCCCCGGTGCTCTGGTTCACGTCCGCTTTTAATCGCACGACGACAGGGCTCGCTACCCCAGTGGTAAGTCCCAATTGGTTGAGAAGGACGTTGAAGTCTGTTCCTAGCCAGGATTTTTTAAGACTACCGGTGGCTATCGTCGTCTTAATGGCATTTGCCCAGCCGGCTGTGCCGCCGGTGTCGGACGGCTGATCGACGAGCAGGGTATAGGTCACGGGGACAACCGCGTCGTAATTCAGCGCGGGCCAGCTGAAAGTGGCAACTGTCGCCGAATCGTTGGCCGCAGACAATACTACGGTATTGGTGGAGACGGTAAATCCGCTAATGGCTGCAGGGGAGTGCAGGACTGCCTTTGTCTCCTCTTTTTTGCAGCCGGTGATTGCCAGCCCGATGAGCGCCATCCACAACAGGGAATTATTTAAATATTTCATATGCAAGGAATTTGAAGGCTAGTAGCCGGTGTTTTGAGTTAAATTGGGATTGGAAGACAGATCGGTGCTGGGTATAGGGAAAATATTGTATTTATCCGCCACAGCGGCGCCACCCGAAACGCCACCCTTCCAGGCCCACAGATAGGCGCCGGTGGTGAACTTGCCAAAGCGTACCAGGTCGGTGCGGCGCATCGCTTCATAGTAAAGCTCGCGGCCGCGTTCGTCGAGGATGAAGTCTGTCGTCAGCTGCCCCGCGGTGATATTACCCGAAGTATTGCCATAGGCGCGGGTACGGAGCAGATTGATATAGTTGAGCGCGGTAGTTGCATCACCGCCTGAGCCGCCACGTAACACGGATTCTGCATAGATGAGATAGATCTCTCCCAGCCTGAACAACGGGAAGTCGATGTCGGAGAAATTACCGTTGGGGTCAGCATGCGGCGCCGGTCCGCCGCTGCGGGTCAGGTTGCGGAATTTGTAAGTTGAGAAGCCGTCCGTGGCTGTATAGAGGTCCTTCATGGTAAGATTCTGCCCCGTCTGATAGAATTGGGCGCGATGATCGGTACTACCGCTGTTGTCGGGGAACAGCGCGACGAAGTTCTGCGTACAGCGCAGACCGCTCCAACTGCCATTGGACCCCGATATGGTGCCGGGGATGCCCGCCGGTCCATGCACAAGATAAGTTGTGCCGCCATAATTCTGTGTATTGGTGCCGTCGTAATTGATAGTGAGGATGAATTCGTCGGTATTGAGATTGTCATCGGCCAGCACGAGCTGTGTATAGTCGGGATGTAGCGTATAACCCGCAGCGATAACTTTGTTGCAATAGGTGATGGCATCCGTATAACGGGCTGTCCCGGTGTAAACGGATGCATTGAGATACAGCCGCGCCAGCAACGCCCAGGCTGCCGCCTGATCTGCACGGCCATATTCATTGGCCCTCGGCGCCACCAGGCCGCTGTCAACACTCTTCAATTCGGATTCGACATAGTTGAAAAGGTCTTTTCGGCTGATCTGTTTAGGGATAAATGTGCCGATAGCGTCTTTTTCCGTGGCAAAAGGCGGATTGGCGAAAAGGTCCATCTGCACCCAATACTGGTAGGCGCGCAGAAGACGGGCCTCGGCCCGGTAATGACGGATAGAGTCGACGGTGGCAGCGGAAAATCCTTTGCCGGTGATAATGGCATCGGCCGACTGACGGATGAATTCATTACACAGGGTGATCTGGAAAAAACTACGGTAATAGAGCCCGTCGACGATAGGATTGATGGATGACCAGCTCATCTCGTGCAGACCCTGGATGCCGGCGTCGTTCTGCCAGGTCCAGGCGGCTTCATCGGTGGTCAGCTCCTGCAGATTGAAATAAAGACGCAGAAAGTCGGAGTTGCCTTCGTCAGCGATGATCTCCTTGGGGATATCAGGATTACCCGTGCCAGGGGTGGTGTTGCCAATACTGCCGTTGCCGGTGAGGGCAAAGGCCGCATACACTTTGGCAAGCCCTTCTTTATAGCCCAAAGGCGTGCTATAGGCTTGGGCGGCGGTGATGTCATTGGTTGGAAGACGATCCAATTTTTTGGTACAGGCCGCCAGCAGCAGACAGAAGGCAGAGGCGACGGAAATATAATGCTTCATAATTTTCTTTTTAAGGAGGAGCGTAGTGTTTAAAAATCGAGATTCAGACCCAGGGAATACGTCCTCGGACGCGGATAAAGATTATTGTCAATGCCGGGGGTATTGCCTATGCCGGCGCCGATCTCGGGATCCAGCCCTTTATATTTTGTAATGACAAAGACATTCTGTACACTGGCGTTGAGACGCAGATTTGTGTGCGTATGATAGATGGCGCCGACGTTATAGCCGATGTTGATATTGTCCATCCGCAGGAAAGAGGCGTTCTCGATGTAATAATCACTGAGTAACTGCTGTGAGTTGCCGCCTTTGAAGCGGGTGGTAAGATAGTTGGACGAGGCATTGAACAGTACTGTGTTGCCTAAGATCTGATTTTGGGTGCCGGTCTGGCTGAAGATATTGTTATAGGCATAGTTACCCAGGCTGGCGCGCATGACCAATCCGCCGTTCCATCGCCGCCAGGTGACATTCGTGGTAAAGCCAAGGAATACTTTGGGGTCGGCCGGTTTGCTTTTATACAGATCCCTCTGATTGATGATGCCATCGGCATTCTTGTCTACCATTACCCCTTCGATAGGCTGGCCATTACTGTTGTACACCTGCTTATACAAATAGAAGGTGTTCTTGCTGCCGCCTACTGCATTGATGAGGGCGAATTGTCCCCCGATGCCTCCAGCAATGCTGCCGTTGGGAAACCCGACATAACTGGTATCGTTGGGGATAACGGTCAGATTGGTGATGGTGTTTTTATTATAAGTGATATTGAATCCCAGGTCCCAGGTGAGATCCCTGCTGCGAATGGGCTCCGTGTTGATGCTGAACTCCACGCCTTTATTGGTCATGTCCCCCACGTTGGCCACGATGTAGGCAGAGAAATTGCTGCCCGCAGGCTGAGGGATATTGTTCAGCAGATTGGTTGTTTTCTTATAATAGAAATCGATGCTACCGGTGATGCGGTTGTCGAGAAAACCATAATCGATAGCGGCATTGGTGGTGGCTGTCTGTTCCCATTTACGATTGGCATAGAAACCGCCGGGCCGGAAAGCCTGGTAATACCCATTGCCAAACTGATAAGAGTTGTTAGGTGTGCTCAGGGAATAATAGGAAAGATAATCGTAGTTGCCGATGCCATCCTGCTGACCGGTAACGCCATAACCCAGTCGCAGTTTCAAGTCGGATACTGCTTCCACATTACGCAGGAAGGGCTCACTCTTTACCTTCCACGCGAGGGCCACCGAAGGGAAGAGCCCCCAGCGGTTCTGTGGGGCGAAACGGGAAGAACCGTCACGACGCAGGGTGCCTGTGAGCAGATATTTATCCTCAAAGCTATAATTGGCGCGACCGAAATAAGATATCAGTGTATGCTCCGGCTTGTCAAAGGGAAAGGTCGGGTCGGAGCCGGGTACCTTCGAGCCATCCGCATAGAAACTGGCGTAGTTATATATCTTCGTCAGATAATTATTATAGGAATAGCCGGCAAGGACGTCAAAATGGCTTTTGATGGCCTTCAGATCTTTGGCATAACTGAGGAAGAATTCAAAAAGGGTATTCGTTTTTGTTGTTTTGTATGGATTGTTCTGCCCCCCCTTGCCATTGGCAATATAGGCTACGGCGGCGCTGTCGGTAATAAAGGAGTACCCGGCGCCTTTGACTACGTCATAGCCCAGGTTGAGGTTGGCATGCAGATCGGGGAGGAAATGAAATTTATAATCGAGCTGCAGGTTGCCGATGCTGCGTTCAGGGTGGCTACGGTCATAACGCTGTTCAAGCAGACCCAGCGGATTGCGGCCGGCCAGGTTTTTCAGGCCGGTGGCGGAATTGGCATCGAGCCATTCGTAATACCCTCCAAAGCGTGGGCTTTTGGAATACACGGGTTGTGTGGGGTCGAAAGAGATGGCGCCGCCAATAGCGTCCTGGTTGGCGAAACGCGCGCTTTCGCGGGTCCCCTTCAGATTAAGATCCACTTTAAGATGGTTGTCGAAGAGCACCGGGTTGAGAACCAGCGCGACGGATGTGCGCTGCAGGTTGTCCGTCTTCAGGATACCGTCCTGATCCTGGTAGCCGACGGAAATACGATAGGGGAGCTTTTTCAACCCGCCGCTGATGCTGATGTTGTTATTGGTGCCGATGCCGGTGTGGTAGATCTGGTCCTGCCAGTCAGTGCTGGCCCCGCCCATCATGGCTATCTGTGCAGCCGAACCGTTGGCATTGACGACGGAACGAAATTGCGCTGCGCTGAGCACCGATACCTTTTTTACGAGGGTCGAGACGGAGTTGGTGGATTGAAGAGCCACCTTCAGCCCCCCGCCTTTGCCTTTCTTTGTAGTGATGATGATGACCCCGTTGGCAGCACGCGTACCGTAGATAGCTGCGGCGCTGGCATCTTTCAGCACGGTGAATGTTTCGATATCGTTGGGATTGATAAAGCTCAGCGGATTGCCCGCACCGGCAATGGCGCTTTTCTGGTTGAGCGGGATCTCATTGTCGAGAGGCACGCCGTCGATGACGATCAGCGGGTCATTGCTGGCATTGAGCGACGATCCGCCACGGATGCGGATGGTGCTGCCGGCGCCCGGCTGACCGCTGTTGGAAATAACAGATACCCCCGGGACTTTTCCCGCGATCAATTGCTCGGGTGTGGTGATACTGCCTTTTTGAAAGTCTTTTTCTCCAATGATGGCGACGGCGCCGGTAAGATCTTTTTTCCGGGCGGTGCCGTAACCGATGACGACGATCTCATTCAGATTGGAAGTGCTGGCGACCAATGCCACCTGTAGGGCCCCATCGGAAACGGGCAGCTCCTGCTGTCTGTACCCGACAAAAGAAAAAACCAGCGTTTTGATGCCGGATTCGACGGCTATGGTGAAACTGCCGTCATTACTCGTGACTACGCCCCGGGAAGCCGCGCCTTTTGGCTGAACCGTTACACCCGGAAGGGGTGAACCGTCTTTGGCGTCTGTGACCTTGCCTGTAATAGTCCGTTTTTGGGCGGCAAGTGTCGAGACGATACATAGGAGTAGAAGAAGGATATGCATCCTTGCAAGCAATCGTTTTTTCATTTTCATTTGTTTTGGTCCGGAAATTCGTCCGGTGTCAGGAGCACAAGGTAGGCGGACCAGGCGAGAGCTTCTTGTCCTAACGTCCATTTCTCTGGTTCAAACAAGCCAATTGGGGGGCTGACCCTGATTTACTTGTGATATATTGCGGGGACCCTGGTAAATTTGAATAAGAATTTTCTCTTGCTATGTGGAAATGGTTTACACCTATAATAATATGTCTGCTTTTTGGTCCTTTGGTCAGGGCCCAGGAACCCAAGCTGCGTTTTACCCACCTGTCGGGCGAACAGGGATTGTCCAACAGTACCATCGAAGCCATCTTCCAGGATAGCCGGGGTTTTATATGGATAGGCACCCGCGATGGGTTGAACCGTTATGACGGTCATGAGATGCTGGTCTACCGCAATGATCCCGCGGACAGCAGCAGCCTGAGCGATAGTTATATCCGGTCGATCTGCGAAGACCGTGACCATCAGCTTTGGGTGGGGACGGTCAATGGACTGAACCGGCTGGAAAGAGAAAAAAATATTTTTGTCCGCTATAAACACCGGAAGGAGGATAGCCATAGCCTCAGCAATAACGGGATCACTTCCCTGCTGGAAGACCAGGCTGGACGTTTATGGGTCGGCACTTATGGCGGAGGGCTTAATCTCTATGATGAAAAAAAGCAGCAATTCCGGCATTACAGCAGTGAGACCCTAAAGGATCAACGCATACTTTGTCTCCATGAAGACAGAGTAGGGCGTATCTGGGCCGGAACCCAGTCCGGATTGACCCTTTTTCTTCCGGAAAGCGGCGGGTTCACGCCGGTGACAAACCCGGCTGTTACAAATACCAGCGGCAATAGCATCATTGCGATCCGGGAGGACCGGCAGGGAAATCTCTGGCTGGGAACAGAAGACGACGGTCTTTATCTTTTTGATCCGCAGCACCGCAGCTTCACTCGTTATGGCCACTCGGACAAAGAACCATCCAGTCTTGGCAATAACATGATCAAGTGTATGCTGGTCGACCATCAGGGACAACTCTGGGCCGGCAGCATCAATGGCGGACTGAATTTATTCCAGGCATCTTCCGGCGCCTTCTTCCATTATACCTATGAACCGGGCGACGGATCAAGTCTTTCGCAACGAACGATATCGGCCTTGTTCGAGGACCGGCAGGGCAATCTATGGGTCGGCACACACCGGGGTGGCATCAATATTTATTCGCCGGGAACAGAAAAGTTCGCTCTCTACCGGCGCGAACCTGCGCCGAATAGCCTTGGTTACAACGACGTCAAGACTTTTTGCGAAGACCCCGGCGGCAATATATGGATAGGTACCGACGGAGGCGGCCTGGATCTTTACCTCCGCGGCCAGCATACCTTCCGGCATTACCGCAACGACCCTTTCAATGACCATAGCCTTGGCTCGAATGCCGTGCTGGATGTGCTGCTGGACCGGGAGGGGGAGTTGTGGGTATCCACCTGGGGAGGCGGTCTGAATCTGTTCGATAAGACCCAGGGTGGCTTCACCAGATTCCTCAATAACCCGGCTGACCCACATTCCATCAGCTCGAATTTCGTTCAGAAAACTTTTGAAGACTATACGGGCAATCTCTGGGTGGCGACCTATTATGGCGGACTGAATATCTTCGATCGTAAACAACGGAAATTCACGCGTCTCACAGAGGACCCCTCGGGTAAGACAAGTCTCATCGGGAAGAATATCGTTTCCCTGCTGGAAGATAAAGAGGGACGCATCTGGATAGGCACCGATGACGGCGGGCTCAACTGTTACCACCAGGGTACAAGACATTTTACCCATTATTTCAATTCCGGGGAAAGGATGCCCGACCTGCGGGTATTATTTTGTGACAGCAAGGGCCGGCTCTGGGTAGGGCAGAAGGGGCTCTACTTCCTGGATGTGGCGCGGGATAGTTTCCGGTTGTTCACGGACAAAGGCGGACTGTCGAATGAATTTATCAAAGGTATCACCGAAGACGAACAAGGCCATCTCTGGATAGCCACTTCGAACGGTCTTACCCAACTGAACCCCGAGACCTGCGCGTACACAAAATACAATACGGGGGACGGTCTTCAGGACCTTGAATTCGAAGCGAATGCTGTTCTGAAGGCGAAGGATGGGGAGATGTATTTCGGAGGCATCAATGGGTTCAACAGCTTCTACCCCGGGGCCATCCGGGCCAATAGCTTTGTTCCGCCCGTGTACATCACGGGTATGCAGCTCTCGAACAGGAAACTGAGCCCCGGAAAAACAGGCTCTCCTCTTCAACAGGATATTTCCCTTACAAAGGAGATCACACTGTCTTACCGGCAGTCGACCTTTTCACTGAATTTTGCAGCGCTGAGCTTTACGGCGCCGGAAAATAATCAATATGCCTATAAATTAGATGGACTGGATAAAGACTGGAATTATGTAGGAAAAGAGAACAAGGCGGTGTATACCAACCTCAGCCCGGGCAATTATGTGTTCCGGGTGAAAGCGTCCAACAATGACGGGGTCTGGAATGAAGAAGGAGCATCTTTGCGGATCATTATTACACCGCCTTTCTGGAGGACAGGCTGGTTTATTTCCTTGCTGGCTGTGATCGGGCTGGCCTGTCTTTATATGTTTTATAAGTTCAGGACAAGGCTGAAGATGCGGGAGATGGAGATCAGGAAGAGAGAGGAGATCAGACAGGTGCAGCTGCAGTTCTTCACCAATATCTCGCACGAGTTCCGGACTCCCTTATCGCTTATCTTAGGCCCGCTGGAAAAAATGATGAAGGAACACCCGCAGCCGGCATTGAACCGGCATTATCAGGCCATGCACCGGAATGCCCAGCGACTGCTGAGCCTGATCAACGAGCTAATGGATTTCGGCAAGCTGGAAAGTGGTTCTCTGAAGCTCGGCGTGCAGCGCAGCAATCTCAATACCTTCATAGACGAGCTTGCGGAAGAGTTCAGGGATTGGGCGATACAAAAAGAGATCGATTTTACGCTGGGGCAGGGGGCGGTAGAGAAGGCCTGGTTCGACCGGCAGGTATTGGAAAAGATAGTGCTCAATCTGTTGCATAACGCATTTAAATATACGAATATAGGCGGGCAGATCAGCCTTGAGGTATTGTCCTCCCTGGAGGGATTCAAACCTTCGTTCGGGGGGGAGCTGGTGCTGAAGAACGAATTCCGGGGCAGTCATTATGCATATATCCGGGTGGCGGATAATGGCATCGGCATCTCCGCCACGTCGATCCACCACCTGTTCGAGCGGTACTATCGCATTACGGAATCGCATCTGGGCTCCGGCATCGGGCTGGCCTTTGTGAAGAGTCTTGCCCTGCTGCATAAAGGCGATATTTATGTATACAGCGAGCGATCAAAAGGAACTGAGATATTGATTGGGATACCGGTTGCGGAAAATGATTACCGGAAAGAGGAGAAACGGGATATTGCTGTCAGCGGAGGCGTACGGCTGGAGGGATTTCCGTATAGGGGCGGACAAAATGCGTACGGCGAACAGGAATCGCTGGCTTTAAATACAGGCGCGGCCCTCCCGCCGGTAGAGACCATCCTGCTCGTGGAAGACAATGAAGAGCTGCGGTCTTTTCTGAAGGAAAGCCTGAGCCCTTATTACCAGGTAATGGTTGCTGCCGACGGACGGGAAGCGATAGCCAGGGCGTTGGAGATATCCCCCAGCTTCATCATCAGCGATGTGATCATGCCCGGTATGAATGGCTATGAGTTCTGCCAGGCTATCCGGCAGAATATCGATACCTGCCATATTCCCTTCCTCATGCTGACAGCCCGGACCGCGCAGTCCGAACAGGTGGAAGGGCTCGATGCAGGAGCGGACTATTACTTCGCCAAGCCGTTGAATATGGAATTGTTACTGCTGACGATCCGAAACCGGCTGGAGCATGAACGGAAGCTGAAGGAGCGTTATACCCGCGATTCGCACGTGGAGGCGATGGAGCTGGTACATTCGGAAAGGGACAAGGAGTTTATGACGCGTTTGCTGGCCGTTATCGATTCGCAACTCGCCAACCCGGATTTTGACATCGACTATCTCTGCCAGGAGATGGGGATGAGCCGGACGCGTCTGTACCAGAAGATAAAAAGCATCAGCCAGCAGTCTATCGGAGATTTTATCCGGACGCTGCGTCTGAAGAAAGCCATACAGATCATGACGCACGAGGACGTGTCATTGACGGAGGTAATGACGCGTATCGGCATACAGACCCAATCCTATTTTACAAAAGCCTTCAAGAAGGAGTTTGGAAAGACGCCGACACAATTTATGCAGGAGATTAAGAAGTAGTTCCTATTGCTGCCCATTTCCGCCGCCTACCCGGTTCTGCTCGTCGTTGGCTCCGCTGTTCCTTCGCCGGGGCTGGCCCCCGGAAGTTTTGCCGAAGCGATACACGAGCGTTAAGATGATGCGGCGGTTGTCCCAGACAGAATGCGTATAGGTAAGCCCCTTGTTAAGGGAGCTATGTGCGGTGAAGTTCATCAGGTAAAAAGGATCGCGGAGATTTAATTTGACAGAGGCCTTTTTGTTCAGTACCTGTTTGGATGCGCCGAGCGAGAACATGCCCCGGCCATCTGCCAGCCGTACACCACTGATGTAGTTTTTGGCATAATAGAAGCCGCTGAGCTCGGCCGCCCATCCTTTGTCAAAAGTGTATTGGGTGTTGAAGCTGGCATTGAAGGA